>LZQO01000079.1_pt1 | contig 18967 bp, 14 predicted proteins | sample 768571 | NCBI WGS metagenome assembly LZQO01 (sample SAMN05207081, study PRJNA324507) | oil field metagenome | isolation source: sample BH-FW-10 from oil reservoir | place: India: Bombay High | collected 2015-12-01
GGTGAGCGCCAGGCGGCGGCCGCGAGCACCTGCGGCAACGGCGCTCATTTCAGCTTGGCGAACGCACGCTCGGCGGCATCGAGGGTGATTTCCAGCTCTGCCGCGCCATGCGCGATCGAGGTGAAGCCCGCCTCGAAGGCGCTCGGGGCGAGATAGACGCCACCTTCGAGCATCAGGTGGAAGAACTGCTTGAAGCGCTCCACATCACTGGCCATGACGTCGGCGAAGGTAACGATCTCGCTCGCCTCGCTGAAATAGAGGCCGAACATGCCACCGACCTGGGTGGTGACAAAGGCGACGCCCGCCGCGTCGGCGCGTGCCTTGAGGCCATCGAGCATGCGCGTGGTGTAGTCACTCAGTTCGGCGTGGAAGCCGGGGCGGCTGATCAGCTCCAGCGTGGTCAGGCCGGCGGCCATCGCCAGCGGATTGCCTGACAGCGTACCGGCCTGGTAGACCGGGCCGAGCGGGGCGATCTTTTCCATGATGGCGCGCTTGCCGCCAAAACAGCCGACCGGCATGCCGCCGCCAATGATCTTGCCAAAGGTCGACAGGTCCGGGGTCACGCCGTAATAGGCCTGGGCACCGCCGAGGGCGACGCGAAAGCCGGTCATCACCTCGTCGAAGATCAATACCACGCCATGCGCGTCGCACAGGCGGCGCAGGCCCTGGAGGAAGCCCGGCGCCGGCGGCACGCAGTTCATGTTGCCAGCCACGGGCTCGACGATGATGCAGGCGACCTGCTCGCCCTTCTCCTCGAGCGTGGCCTGGACTTCGGCCAGATCGTTGTAGGCCAGGGTCAGGGTGTGCTTGGCGAAGTCCGCCGGCACGCCGGCCGAGCTCGGCACGCCCTGGGTCAGGGCACCGGAGCCAGCCTTGACCAGCAGGCTGTCGGAGTGGCCGTGGTAGCAGCCTTCGAATTTGATGATCGCGTCGCGCCCGGTGTAGCCACGGGCCAGGCGGATGGCGCTCATGGTCGCCTCCGTGCCGGAGCTGACCATGCGCACCATCTCCATCGACGGCACCAGCGCGCAAACGCGCTCGGCCATCGCCGTTTCCATCGCAGTCGGCGCGCCATAGGACAGGCCGTGGTCAAGTTGCCGGCGTACGGCATCGAGGACCTGTGGGTGGCTGTGACCGAGGATCGCCGGCCCCCAGGAACCGACGTAATCCACATAGCGCTTGTCGTCCTCGTCGATGACATAGGCGCCCTCGGCATGCTTGAGGAACAGCGGCGTGCCGCCAACGCTGCGGAAAGCACGAACCGGCGAGTTCACGCCGCCGGGGATGTGGGTCTGGGCCTGGTTGAAAAGCGCTTCGGAACGGGACATGCGGGGCCTCGCGGAAAACAGCGGCGGTGACGACCGCCGCGGATGGTCAGATGGGTTCGAACAACTGGCTGAACGCGCGCGCGCGGCGCTCGACCTCGGCGGCCGAGTCGGCGGCGAACAGCGCATGGATGACCGCCACCAGGCTGGCGCCGGCAGCGATGAGGGATGTGGCGTTATCCAGGGTGACGCCACCGATGGCGACGATCGGCAGGTGCAGCCGGCGGCGAGCCTGCTCGAGCAGGGCGAGATCGGCGCCAGGTGCACCCGGCTTTGTGCGTGAATCGAAGAAGCGGCCGAAGGCGACATAGCTGGCGCCTTCGCTGGCCGCCTGATCGGCGAGTTCCAGGCGCGCATGGCAGGTCGCGCCGATGACCGCCTGGCGGCCGAGCAGGGCTCGTGCTGCCGACAGCGAGCCGTCGTCCTGGCCCAGGTGCAGGCCGACGCCCAGGCGTGCGGCAAGCTCGGCGTCATCGTTGACGATCAGCTCGGCGCCGTAGCGTTCGCAGAGCGCCTGTAGCGCCTGGGCCTCGCGCAAACGGCGCTGTTCTTCAGGCGACTTGTCGCGGTACTGCAGCAGCCGTGCGCCGCCGCGCAGCGCCGCCTCGGCGTAGGGCAGCAGGCGACCGTCGGCAAGCAGATGCTGTCGGTGATGGCATAGAGGCCACGAAGCGTTTTCATCACGGGCTGCCTCACTCCAGATCCAGCGGCAGGCGACGCGGGATGTACTGCCCACGCCCCGGCGCTTCGGCATCGCGCAGCGTGCGCCAGGTGTAGTCGAGCGCGCTGCGCACGGCTCCGGCGACGTCCTGGCCGAGCGCCAGGCGGCCGGCCAGGGCGCTGGCCAGCGTGCAGCCTGAGCGTGATAGCTGCCCGGCAGACGCGCGCAGGTGAAGTCGTGACGGCTGCCATCACGACTGTAGAGCCGGTTGTGCACTTCATGTTCGTCGCCATGGCCGCCAGTGATCAGCAGGTGCTTGATGTGCGGCAACAGCCGCTCGGCGCATTCGTCTGCCGTGCCCTCGGGCAGCTCGGCGAGAATGCGCGCTTCGGGCAGGTTTGGTGTGGCGATGGTCGACGCCGGGAACAGCCGCTCGCGCAGGGCATAGCCGACTTCGTCCTTGCCCAGCGAGCCACCGCCGCCAGCGCGCAGCACCGGGTCGCAGACCAGTGGCACGCCAGGCAGGCGGCGCATGATCTCGAGCACCGTCTCGACCATTTCCACCGATCCGAGCATGCCGAGCTTGACCGCCGCGACCGGCAGGTCGGCGATGATCGCCTCGGCCTGGGCCAGCACCCAGGCGCGATCCAGTACGCGAAAATCGGAAACGTCGACGGTGTCCTGCACGGTCAGCGCGGTGACCGCCGGTGCAGCGTGGCACTGCTGCGCCAGCAGCGCCTCGATGTCGGCCTGCAGGCCGGCGCCGCCGACCGGGTCATGGCCGGACAGGCAGAGAACGACGGGGCGCGACGTGGGGGTGGTCATGCGGCTGTTTTCCTGCACTGGGCCGCGCCGCACCGGCAAAGCATGCCTGCGCTGGCGGGCGGGGACTGACATGGCGCGAGAGCTTATCATCAAACCCCGCTGGCCGGTCGCGGGCTGGCGATGTGCCGCAACACCGGCGGCGGTAGTCTGAGCCTACCTGGTGGCGAAAAACGTCCGTCCGTCCCGACGGGGTTTTCGTGATTCCACTTTGATAACTGCGGCGCTAATGTCACACCCTGTTGTTCGACCAGCCCGCCGAGAGGCCTCATGGGACGTCTGTTGTTGTTCATCTTCCTGCTCGGCTTGCTGTCGACGCCCGCCGTGGCGGTCGAATTCGACGAGCATGTCGGTCGTCTGCCGCTCGGCCACCATCTGCAGGTGTTCGAGGACCCCAGCGGAAAGGCCGACATCACCGAGGTGAGTGCCCTGCCTGACGAACGGTTCACGGCCAACGAGCGGCCGGTGCTCAATGCCGGCTACTCGCGCTCGGCCTTCTGGCTGCGGCTGGACCTGACCTACCGTCCCGAGGTGGCCGACAGCGCGCGGCGCTGGCTGCTGGAGCTGGCCTATCCGCCGCTGGATGACATCCAGCTCTTCGTCCCGGCGGACGAGGGCGGCTATCGCCTGGCCTGGCGAACCGGCGACACCCACCCGTTCGACAGTCGGCAGTTCCGCCAGGCCGACTACCTGTTCGCACTCGATCTGCAGCCGGCGCAGCCGCAGCGCGTCTACCTGCGCGTGCAAAGCCAGGGATCGGTGCAGGTGCCGCTGACCCTCTGGACCGAAAACGCCTATCTCGAACAGCAGCCAGGCCGGATCTACGTGCTCGGGCTGATCTACGGCGTGCTGCTGGTGATGCTGGTGTACAACCTGTTCGTCTACCTCAGCATCCGCGACATCAGCTACCTCTATTACATCGCCTACATCGCTGCCTTTGGTCTCTATCAGGTGTCAGTCAACGGCGCCGGCGTACAGTACTTCTGGCCCGACAACCCGCACTGGGCGAACCTCGCCACACCCCTGCTGATCGGCGCCGCGGGCTTGTTCGGCTGCCAGTTCACCCGCAGCTTCCTGCAGACCGATCGGCACAGCCCGTGGATCGATCGCCTGCTGATCCTGATGATGGCCATGGCGGCAGTGGTCATGGCGCTGGCGGTGTGGGTCGACTACAGCCTGTCGCTGCGTGCGGCGACATTGCTGGCCCTGCTGTTCACGCTCGTGGTATTCGCCGCGGGCATCGCCGCCTGGGTCCGCGGCATGCGCATGGCACGCTATTTCGTCATCGCCTGGAGTGCGCTGCTCGTCGGCGGGCAGATCAACACCCTGATGGTGCTGGGCTACCTGCCGCACAGCTTCTTCACCATGTACGCCAGCCAGATCGGCTCGGCGATCGAAGTGGCGCTGCTTTCCCTCGCCCTGGCCGACCGTATCAATACGCTGCGCGACGAGCGCACGGCGATCCTCGAGGCGACCGGCGCCGAGCTGGCCTCGCTCAACCGCCAGCTGGCCGAAAGCAACCGCCTCAAGGACGAGTTCCTCTCGACCGTCAGCCATGAGCTGCGCACGCCGATGATGGGCGTGACCGGGGCCCTGCAGCTGCTGCCCGAAGCCGATAGCGCCGAGGAGCGCGAGCAGTTCCAAGGCATTGCCGAAGGCTCGGCCGCCACCATGCTGGGCATGATCGACGACCTGCTGCTGCTCTGCGAGCTGCGCGCCAACCGGGTATCGCCACGGCCGATGGTGTTCTCCCTGCGTGCGCTCGGCGACGGGCTGCGGCAGCGATTCGAGGGCTTGGCCCAGGCCAAGGGCTGATCCTGCGAGTCGAATGCGATGCGCGCCTGGACGAGACGCTCGTCGGTGACGAAGAGCGCATCCGGCAATGCCTGACCCGCCTGCTGGACAACGCCATCAAGTTCACCGACCACGGCGGTGTGACCCTGCGCCTGGTCTGTCTGGCCGAGCAGGGCGAGGCGTTGTCGGTGCGTCTGGAGGTGATCGACAGCGGGATCGGTTTCGCCGCGGCAGAGGGTGACGGGCTGGTCTACGAGCATTTCCGCCAGCTCGACGGCTCGCTGACCCGACGCCATGGCGGCCTGGGTATCGGCTTGGCGATCAGCAGCCTGCTGGCCAGGGTGCTGGGCGGGCAGCTCGAACACCGCTCGAGCCGGGCGCCGGCAGCTGCTTCGCCCTCAGCCTGAGCCTGCCGCGTAGCGCCGTGGCCTGTGGTGCCGAGCGCTGCAACGAGCGGGTCGCCTGAGACGCGAGGCGCATCCGCCAGCGGGGATCGCCGGGCGCTTTGGCCGAAACCTCGCTTCAGCCCTCTCGGTGATCGTGCTTCACTCATCTGATCGCCCCGGTCGATCGAGAGGAGCCCGCCATGTTGCCCAACGCCTGCGCCGAAACCCACGAGGTCACCAACCAGGTGCCGCCACTGGACGGGGCCAACCTCTACCGCCTCGACGTGCCGTTGCAACAGTGGGTCGCGCGCTTCGGCGGCGGCTGGGCCGAGCAGCGGCTGGACGCCTACGGCGCGCTCGCCGGTGGGCCGCTGATGGGCGCCGGCTTTCTCGCCAACGAGAACAAACCGGTGCTGCGCAGTCATGACCGCTACGGCCATCGCATCGACCAGGTCGACTTCCACCCGGCCTACCACGAGCTGATGCGCTGCGCCGTCGAGCACGGCATCCCTCGCTGCCCTGGGCCAACCCCAGCCCGGTGCGCAGGTCGCGCGCGCCGGCCTGATGTACCTGCACAATCAGGCCGAGGCCGGCACCAGCTGCCCTCTGACCATGACCTACGCCAGCGTGCCGGCGCTGCGCCTGCAGCCAGACCTTGCCGAGCGCTGGCTGCCGAAGATCCTTGCCACCGAATATGACCCACGCAACGTGCCGATGGAGGACAAGGCCGGTGTCACCATCGGCATGGCCATGACCGAGAAGCAAGGCGGCACCGACGTGCGCGCCAACACCACCCGCGCCTTGCCGCTCGGTGCCGGTGGACCGGGGCAGGCCTACGAACTGGTCGGCCACAAGTGGTTCTGCTCGGCGCCGATGTGCGACGCCTTCCTGACCCTGGCGCAGACCGACAAGGGCCTGTCCTGCTTCCTGCTGCCGCGCCATCGCCCGGACGGCACGCGCAATGCGTTCCAGATCCAGCGCCTGAAGAACAAGCTCGGCAACTGGGCCAACGCCTCCAGCGAAGTGGAGTTTCGCGGCGCGCTGGCCTGGATGGTCGGCGACGAGGGCCGCGGCGTACCGACCATCATCGAGATGGTCGCCTCGACTCGTTTCGACTGCATGATCGGCTCCAGCTCCCTCATGCGCCAGGCGCTGACCCAGGCGCTGCACCATTGCCGGCATCGGCTGGTCGGCGGCCGCGCATTGCTCGACCAGCCGCTGATGCAGAACGTGCTCGCCGACCTGGCGCTGGAGAGTGAAGCGGCGTTGGCGCTGACCCTGCGCATGGGGCACGCACTGGACAACCGGGCCGACGAGGCCCAGGACAAGTTCGCCCGCCTGGTCACCGCGGTGGGCAAGTACTGGATCTGCAAACGCGCCCCGGAAATGATCGCCGAGGCCAGCGAGTGCCTGGGTGGTGCCGGCTACGTCGAGGAAACCATCCTGCCGCGCCTCTACCGCGAGGCGCCGGTCAACTCCATCTGGGAGGGCTCGGGTAACGTGCAATGCCTGGACGTGCTGCGCGCCCTGTCGAAGGAGGCCGGAGTGCTCGACGTCTTCTTCGCCGAACTCGGTGACGGCCAAGGCGACCGCGATCTGGCGGCGCATATCGCCCGCCTCAAGCGCGACCTGCACGACACCGACGACATCCAATACCGCGCCCGCCAGCTCACCGAAGACATGGCCATCGCGCTGCAGGCCAAGCTACTGCTCGAAGCCGGCAACAGCGCCGTGAGCGACGCCTTCATCGCCAGCCGCCTGGCCACCAGCCGCCGTGCCTACGGCACCCTGCCGCGCGGCATCGCACTGCCGCCAATCCTCGACCGCTCCAGCCCGGACTGACCGACCGGCAGGCGCGGTAGATTGCGGCGATAGGGATTTTCCATTGCCGATCAGACGCATACGATTGGAGTGTTCCCCGCAGGCGCGGGGATGAACCGATCGTCGACGCAGCGATCAGCCACCAGATCGGGTGTTCCCCGCAGGCGCGGGGATGAACCGTCCAAAACCGGCACCGCTTACGGCATGGACCTGTGTTCCCCGCAGGCGCGGGGATGAACCGGTTTCCGATACTCAATTCAGATGCAAATGGGCGTGTTCCCCGCAGGCGCGGGGATGAACCGCTTTAGATGGGCGCTTCGCATAATCGGTAACGGTGTTCCCCGCAGGCGCGGGGATGAACCGGATGAATTCGGGTCGATCAAGAACATCAGCCGGTGTTCCCCGCAGGCGCGGGGATGAACCGATACTGGCCGTTGTACATATAACAACGAGCGCGTGTTCCCCGCAGGCGCGGGGATGAACCGCCATGAGCAACGCCGAACGGCAGCGCGCCTACGTGTTCCCCGCAGGCGCGGGGATGAACCGGTGACCGCCATGGACATCGTTTCCATATCCGAAGTGTTCCCCGCAGGCGCGGGGATGAACCGATCGTTTCCGCACTCAGCACAAAGCAGTACCTGTGTTCCCCGCAGGCGCGGGGATGAACCGCCGGACGTGATCGCCATCAACCTCAACGAGTTGTGTTCCCCGCAGGCGCGGGGATGAACCGGCAGTCGTCAGGTTGGGCAGGGGGGTCGTGGCGTGTTCCCCGCAGGCGCGGGGATGAACCGGTGGTGGAGTCGTCTAGCCACCTGTCGCAGATGTGTTCCCCGCAGGCGCGGGGATGAACCGCTGGTGACGCTATTGATCTATCAGGTTCAGTGGTGTTCCCCGCAGGCGCGGGGATGAACCGCAGGCTCTAGCCAGAGGAGCGCTGAACTTCGAGTGTTCCCCGCAGGCGCGGGGATGAACCGCCCTTGAGCAGCATGTCCGAACTGGTGTGCGCCGTGTTCCCCGCAGGCGCGGGGATGAACCGCGCCCCAGGCGCTTGAGGATAGGCACATGCTCGTGTTCCCCGCAGGCGCGGGGATGAACCGACGAACATGGTGCTGAAGATCATCGCCAACCAGTGTTCCCCGCAGGCGCGGGGATGAACCGTATCATGCCATCTGCTGTTCGGTCACCTTGTGTGTTCCCCGCAGGCGCGGGGATGAACCGCAGCCACACCAGCCAGGCCGAGGGCACCAGGAGTGTTCCCCGCAGGCGCGGGGATGAACCGTCTTTTGGGTGTTTACGTACCTTATAACCTGTGTGTTCCCCGCAGGCGCGGGGATGAACCGCCAGGTTGAGGCCGCCATTACGCGCTCACCCACGTGTTCCCCGCAGGCGCGGGGATGAACCGCCGTCAGCCGTCACCGGCGTGCGCGCCTGTGTGTTCCCCGCAGGCGCGGGGATGAACCACGCTCGGTTAGCTGCCGGTGGCAGCGTGTTTCGTGTTCCCCGCAGGCGCGGGGATGAACCGCCCAGGTCGAACCCACGGGCGAACTGCAGGTAGTGTTCCCCGCAGGCGCGGGGATGAACCGGCCATCGCCGATATGCCGCGCCGCCTCGACCTGTGTTCCCCGCAGGCGCGGGGATGAACCGCAGGATCGGAGAGAACCGGCCGCAGGAGTTCAGCGTGTTCCCCGCAGGCGCGGGGATGAACCGCGCGTTGAGCTGGTTGAAATCGCCGAGGCGATGTGTTCCCCGCAGGCGCGGGGATGAACCGGCTTAGCCCTGTTCGTGCAGGCGCTGGCGGAGGTGTTCCCCGCAGGCGCGGGGATGAACCGCATGGAAGAAAAGAGCGGGCCTCATCGGGGCCGTGTTCCCCGCAGGCGCGGGGATGAACCGCCACCTTCGAACGGGGTGCCAATGGCGGGCAGGTGTTCCCCGCAGGCGCGGGGATGAACCGCGGCTTTCGACGCCACCGAAGATACCGTCTCCGTGTTCCCCGCAGGCGCGGGGATGAACGCTGACGGGCCTTTAGTCACGAGTTTCCTGGGCATACATGAAAACTTTACCTGTCCGCACGTCCAGTATTCCGCCATGGCGCGGCAAGCCGTTAGGCTGCGATATCAAATGGCTACCTTAGGTCTTGCCAGCAAACGGGTGAGACACGCTTTCGGGGAGATAGAAAGTGACGGTCCCATCTTTCTTTGCTTATTGGGGAAAGGCATCCGCGCAGGGTGAGAGTGGCGAGCGCTTTCACCTTTTGCCTTTTCATTCCCTTGATGTGGCGGCCTGCGGCGAGACTCTGATTAAGCTGCCACATTTTTCCCTGCAGCCTTTGGCTCGTGAGCTGGGCTGGCCGCTGAGCCAGGTCGAATCGCTGTTCGTGCTGTTCCTGGCACTGCATGACCTGGGTAAGTTCGCCCGATCCTTCCAGGGGCTGGTTACCGGCCTTTCCCCCGATTTAGTTCCGGCAGACCGTGACAAGCCCTATACGAAGCGACACGACACCCTAGGCTGGATGCTTTGGTGCGAGGATTTTGCGAGCGAATCAGAGACTGCGTTCTTGCCGGATGCCTCTCATGAGTTCTGGGGTGTTTGGCTACGTGCAGTGGTCGGTCATCACGGCAAGCCTCCGCAGGAGCATGAGTCAGGTGGCCTGATCGCGTTCGACGCGAGCGAACACTTTCTGCGCTCGGACCGGCGCGCTGCACACGCCTTCGTTGACGAACTCGCGAGCTGGCTGTGCCCGAGAGAAATCCCGTCCCCCGAACGTAAACAGCTGGTGGTGTTGAAACGGCACGCCTGGCGGCTGGCAGGCTTGGCGGTCCTCGCGGATTGGTTGGGCTCCAATCAGGTGCACTTCCCCTACCGAAGCGGCCCGACGGTCCTGACTGACTACTGGCTGCATGCCCAGCAACAGGCTCGGGAGGCTGTAACCTCCGCTGGGCTGGGGTGGCACGCGATTCGCCACTGGCCCCATCCGCAGCAACTGTTCGATTACCTCACCGATCCGACCCCATTGCAGCAGTACGCCGCTACGGTCGAGCTAGAAGGCGGGCCTCAGCTGTTCCTGTTGGAAGACGTGACGGGCGCGGGAAAGACCGAGGCTGCACTGATCCTCAGTCAGCGCCTCATGCAGAACGGATTAGCGCACGGCCTGTATTTCGCGCTGCCGAGCATGGCCACCGCCAACCAGATGTACCAGCGGGTCGGCAGTGTCTACCGGCGCTTTATGCTCCAGGCGCGCGTCCATCGCTCGTTCTGTCCCATGGGGCCCGGCAACTGGTCGAAGGCTATCGGCAAAGCGTGTTGCATGCTTCCGACCAACCGGACGACGGTCGCTACAAGCCAGATGAAGGAACGGCTAGCGCGCAGTGCAATGCCTGGCTTGCCGACAACCGCAAGAAGCTTTGCTGGCCGATGTGGCGTCGGCACGCTCGATCAGGCGCTGCTGGCCGTCTTGCCCGCTCGGCACCAATCGCTGCGGCTCCTGGGCCTGGCGGGCAAGGTCTTGCTGGTCGACGAGGTGCACGCCTACGACCCGTACATGTTGTCGCTACTAAAAAATCTGTTGATTGCTCATGCCCGTCAGTGTGGCAGCGTGATCCTGCTCTCGGCGACGCTGCCGCTCGATGTTCGGAACCAGTTGCTGCAAGCCTATCGTTCAGGGCTGGGATGCGGCGACGGAGAAGATCTGGGCGACGCGCGTTATCCATTGGCCGTGCAGGCCGGCCAGAAGTTGCACAGCCACGCCTGCGCAACGCGGCCCCAGGTGCGTCGGAAAGTTCAGGTCAGTGCATTGCATGACGAGGAATCGGTACTGGCTCTCATCGCTGAGCAAGCGCGGGCGGGCCGCTGCATTGCCTGGATTCGCAACACCGTGAGCGATGCGCGCCGTGCGCACGCCCTGCTGACCGAACGGATGCAGGCTTCGGACGTGATGCTGTTCCACAGCCGCTACGCGATGGGCGATCGCCTGGATATCGAAAACGCCGTGCTGGCCCGTTTCGGCAAGCACTCGTCGGCTGCGCAGCGCAAAGGCAGAGTGCTGGTCGGCACCCAAGTGCTTGAGCAGAGTCTCGATTTCGACGTCGATCTGATGGTGTCCGATCTCGCCCCCATTGATCTCGTGATTCAACGTGCCGGGCGTTTGCAGCGGCACGCACGGCAGGCTAATGGCGATCCGGCGGCCGACGGTGTCGAGCAACGTGCCGCGCCGATGCTGTATCTGCTGACGCCTGAACCCGTCGATGAACCGAAGGCCGATTGGTACGCCTCGATGTTTCCCAAGGGCCACTTCGTCTATCCGGACGCCGGAAAGCTATGGCTCGGCGCACGAGCGTTGTTGGCGGCCGGCCACCTCGTCACGCCGGGCGAAGCGGGGCAGGACGGTGCTGTGCGGGAGCTGGTCGAGGCGGTGTATGGCGTGGATGAACAGTCCGTGCCCGAGGCGCTGCAAAAGTCCAGTCGGGACCAGATTGGTGAAGGCATGGCGATGCAAAGCCAGGCGCACTTCAACGCCTTGAAGCTGGACATGGGGTACTGCATCGACAGCAGCGCGCGCTGGTATGAGGACAATCAAGTGCCAACCCGGCTTGGCGATGAAACCCAGACGCTTTATCTCGCCCCCTGGCGTGACGGAGAGTTGCAGCCGCTGTGCGACTCTGGGTTGTACTGCTGGGAGCGCTCGGCCGTAAGCGTCCGGGCGGAGCAGGCGCGTGCGCTGGCTCCGGATTGGCAGCAGCGCTTCGGTGGCGCGGTGGAGCGTCTGCGAAAGGGCTACAGGTTGCTCGAGGAGCCGGCATTCGTCGTACCGTTTGCCGCGGAGGATGGAGAGCTGGTGGCGAAGATCCACGATGCGCGCGGTCGGCTGGTTGAGATGCGCTATGACCGGGCGAGTGGGTTGAGTTGGTGAATGTTCGGCGCTCTGTCGGGGCGGCGATGAATACCGTGTCCGTTTTTAATGCTCTGTAACGCGCGGTGTTGATGACGGACAAGCCCCTCATTGGATTTGTAGGGCCTTATTGCACGGTTGCGTTGATATGGACAGGAATGGCCAAGGGGAGGGGGTATGGATTTACTCGAAGAGGCGTGGCTGGTTGGGCAAGGGCCGCTTGGCGAGCGAGGTAAGCTTTCCCCATTGCAGATTGCCGATCCGGCCTGGGCTGATCTCGCTACACCTAGGCCGGACTTTCGCGGCGCGCTGTATCAGTTCCTGATCGGCTTGCTGCAAACCGCCTATGCACCGCAAGACCTGCAGGAATGGCGCGATCGCTACGCCAATCCGCCAAGCCGGGATGAACTGGAAGCCGCGTTCGTCCCCTATCGCCATGCCTTTTTGCTGGAAAACGATGGCCCGGCGTTCATGCAGGATCTTGCACTGCCGGACGAAGCCAATCAGCTGCCGGTGCTGGAGCTGCTGATCGATGCGGGGTCGTCCAGCAACCTGTACTTCAACAAGCCGGCAGCCGATCACGGGTTGTGCCAGCACTGCTTCGCTCAGGCCGTGTTGACCCTCCAACTGAACGCACCGGCCGGTGGTCGCGGCGTGCGCACCTCGCTTCGCGGTGGCGGCCCGCTGACCACCTTGCTGCGTCCGGCGGATGAGCAGGCCAGTCTCTGGCAAAAACTCTGGCTGAACGTGATACCGCAGGACGCGCTCGGTTACCCGCCCATCACATCCCTAAGCGATGTGCTGCCTTGGCTGGCACCGACGCGTACCAGCGATGACAAAGGCGGGACGGATACGCCACCCGAGTCGGTCCATCCGCTGCAGGCATACTGGAGCATGCCGCGCCGAATCCGGTTAGACGAGTCGACGGTAGGGCAGGGCAATTGTGCAATTTGCGCTGCCAGGGACGTGCGGCTGATCCATCACTACCGAACCCGGCATGGGGGCACCAACTACACGGGCAATTGGATGCATCCGTTGACGCCCTATCACCTCGATGCGAAGGGCGAGAAACCTCCAAATTCATGCAAAGGTCGCCAGGGCGGACGCGGTTACCGTGATTGGCTGGGATTGGTTTTTGGTAAAGACGATCATCAGCCAGATGCCGCTCAAGTGGTGCGAGCGTTTACCGCGAAGCGCTACCGGTGGCCTGCAAGGTTATGGTGCTTTGGCTTCGACGCTCCGAAAATGAAGGCATTGTGCTGGTACGACAGTTCTTTGCCTATCTATACGCTTGATCAGGACTTGCAGCGTGTATTCGTTAAACGAGTGAAAGAAGTCCTCGATACGGCTGACAGCATGGCGAGCGCATTGCACTCTCAAGTTAAGTCGGCTTGGTTTCGGCGCCCTGGCGATCATCGTGGTACCACGGTAGGCCGAGATCCTATAGGCCAAAGCTTCTGGCAGGCCACCGAACCCACCTTCTATCACCTGCTGAACGAGCTTGCCGCGCTGGACTTCGAAGGCGACAGGAAAGTCGTTCCTGTGTACCGCCGCTGGTTGCGAGACACCCGGCAACAGGTGCTGGCGCTATTCGATCATTGGGTGCTCAGCGGCCCGCTCGAGGATCAGGACATGCAGCGCATCGTGAAAGCGCGCGCCGACCTTGCCAAGGAGCTCAATGCAGGCAAGGCCATGAAGCCGCTATGGGAAATCGTCAACCGGTATGACAGGGAGCCGGCATGAGGCCAAGAAAGCTGAAGTTGAATGACGCGCAGCAGCATTGGGTGCGCGACTGGTGGCGCGCGTTGCAACCCCGAGGCGAAGGCGACGCACCCTTGCCAGGGCCGCTTTGGGCGATGGGCCGCGGCGAGCGCGCCCAGTTACGCCGGTGCGCGGATGCAGATGAATTGCTTGGGCATGCCTCCACGCTGCTGTTGGCTGAACGTCTGATCGCGTTGGATGAAGGCGGCAGCTTACCCGATGAGCCCCACAGCTATGAACGGCTGGCGTGGGTCGCGGGCGTGCTGGCAATGGTCAGGGGAGATGCGCGCGATGGTAAAAGCCTGGCATGGCGCCTTGGTCATGGCGCCGGGCACGATCGGCCGAAGATGAGTGAGTTGCGCTTCAAAGCGATGCAGCGCAGCCCTGGCGCACCCGACCTTTTTCGGCACTGGCGCAGGGCCGTGCAGCTGGCCGATCGCGACGTGGACGTGGCGAGGCTGGCCGACGATCTGCTCAGCTGGCAGATCGAGCTGGGGCACTCGACTGTTCGCGCCAGCGACGGCGTCAAGTTTCGCTGGGCCTGCGATTACTACCTGAGCGCCCGGGATCGGGCTGCCACCGATCAAACCGAATCCAACAAGGAGATTGCTCAATGACCCGTTTCGTCCAACTGCACCTGCTCACCTCCTATCCGCCTTCCAACCTCAACCGCGACGACTTGGGCAATCCGAAAACCGCGCGTCTGGGTGGCGTCGAACGGCTGCGGGTTTCTTCGCAAAGCCTCAAGCGCGCCTGGCGCACCTCAGAGCTGTTTCAACAGGCCTTGGCCGGCAATATCGGGACGCGAACCAAGCGGCTAGGGGTTGAAGCATTCGATGCGCTGATTGCCGCAGGTGTCGGCGAGAAGCAGGCGAAGGAATGGGCCGGGCAGATCGCCAAGGTCTACGGGGCGGTGAAGAAGGACAACCCGCTGGAGATCGAGCAACTGGTCCACATTGCACCGCAGGAGCGGGCTACGCTCGATGCGCTGGTCGCTACCCTGGCGCGGGAAAAGCGCGGCCCCAGCGATGAAGAGCTCGATGCGCTGCTGCATGCCCAGACTGCAGTGGACATCGCCATGTTCGGCCGCATGCTCGCCGCGAAAACCGAGTTCAACGGCGAGGCGGCCGTGCAGGTGGCCCATGCCATCGGCGTGCATGCCTCGGCCGTCGAGGATGACTATTTCACCGCCGTTGACGGCCTCAACAGCACTGACCCAGGTGCCGCGCATATCGGTGAGTCCGGTTTCGCCGCCGCTGTCTTTTATCAATACCTGTGTATCGACCGGGACCTCCTGAAGAGAAATCTCGGCGGCGACGAGGCACTGACGCAAAAGGCGCTGCGGGCCCTCGCCCAGGCGGCCCTGACCGTTGGACCCAACGGCAAACAAAACAGCTTCGCCAGCCGGGCTTATGCCCATTTCGGCCTGGCGGAGAAAGGCAGCCAACAGCCGCGTTCGCTTTCGCTCGCGTTCGTCAAGCCGGTCAGCGGAGGCGATTACGCCAGCGAAGCGGTGACGGTGCTCGAGCGCGTGCGTGCCAACATGGACAAGGTCTACGGCGCCTGTGCCGACAGCCACAACCAGTTCAACGTGCTGGCCGGGGAGGGTTCGGTCGCTGACTTCCTCGATTTCGTCGCAGCGGAGTGAACATGGCGGACTATCTGCTGTTGCGTCTGTACGGCCCGTTGGCGAGCTGGGGCGAAATTGCGGTGGGCGAGTCGCGGCACTCGGCGGTGCATCCGTCGCGCTCCGCCTTGCTGGGCCTGCTCGGCGCGGCGTTAGGCATCGAGCGTACCGACGAGGCCGGTCAGCGCGCGTTGATCGAGGGTTACCGTTTCGGGATCAGGCTCGAATGTACCGGATCGCCAATGCGCGACTATCACACGGTCCAGGTCGGCGTCCCGCCGCGCAAGTTCGGCTTTCGCTCGCGGCGTCAGGAGCTGTCCGCGGCCAAGGTCGAGACCATTCTTTCGGCTCGGGAGTACCGCTGCGACAGCCTCGCGCTGGTGGCAGTGGAAGCCTTGCCGAGCGCGCCCGTCGATCTCGATGCCCTCGCTCAAGCGCTGCGTGAGCCGAGCTTTTCCCTCTATCTCGGGCGCAAATCCTGCCCTTTGGCATTGCCGCTGCTACCACGAAAGGTAGCGGCCGCCAGTGTGCGTGAGGCGCTGGATACCGCGGAGTTTCCGTCGCTTCTGGGGCTGCTGGATCAGGATGCCGCGCAGGTCTGGCCGTCCCGGCAAGATCGTCAATATCTCCGCCCCGGGCAGATTCGCTATTACTGGGAGGACGGCATGGAGGCAGGAATGAAAGCCAGCTTCGACAGTTGGAGGCACGACCAGCCGCTGTCGCGCAGCCGCTGGCAATTCGCCCCGCGGCGTGAATGGGTGGCCTTGAGCGGAGGAGAGCAGGGATGACTCATTATTTTTCCTGTGCGCGATTGCTCGCCACGCCGCGCCAGGATGATTGGCTGCGTGATCTGGCTCGCCATGGCGAACCCTATCGCGACCATGCCCTGATCTGGCGTTTGTTTCCCGGCGATGGAATGCCGCGCGATTTCGTTTTTCGGCATCTTGAGGATGAGCGCAGCTTCTATGTGGTCTCGGCCCGCCCGCCTGTTCCGAACTCCGACCTGTTTCAAGTGCAGACCAAGCCCTATGCACCACTGCTGGAATGTGGCGAGTGGGTGCGCTTCGACCTGCGCGCCAATCCCACGATCAGTGTTCGTCGTGAAGACGGACGTTCCCGGCGACATGATGTGCTGATGCATGCCAAGCGCAGCGTGCCTTCTGACCAGCGTGATCAGTTGGCTCAGGTGCTCGAGACGGCAGGCAAGGATTGGCTATTGGCACGTGCCGAACAGTGGGGCTTGGCGGTGCGCGAAGACAGCGTTCTGCAGAGCGGCTACCGCCAGCAGCGGCTTCGGCGAAAAGGCAAAGGCATCGAGTACTCCAGCCTGGATTACCAGGGCATGGCCAAGGTGATCGATCCGGACCGACTGACCAAGGCGCTGCTCGAAGGGGTTGGACACAGCAAAGGGTTCGGCTGCGGCTTGTTGCTTGTCAGGCGGGTCTAACAACCTATATCAGGGAAGAATTCATGAAAGCCAAACTCCAGGTCCTCGACCAGCAGATCGGCACCACAACCAAGGACGGCATCGAGTACATCAACATCACCGACATTGCCCGCTTCAAGAACAATGAGCGGACGGACATCATCATCGGTAACTGGCTGCGTAATCGAAATACCGTCGAGTTCCTCGGCATCTGGGAGCAACTCAACAACCCAGCGTTTAAACCCATCGAATTCGATGGGTTTAGAAAACAGGCCGGCCTCAACAGCTTCACCCTCACGCCCAAGCAATGGATCGAGCAGACCGGCGCCATCGGCTGATCTCCCGGGCCGGGCGCTACGGTGGCACCTTCGCCCAGAAGGACATCGCCTTCGAGTTCGCCAGCTGGATCTCGGTGGAGTTCAAGCTCTACCTCATCAAGGAATTCCAGCGCCTCAAGGAGCAGGAGTTCCAGCAGCTGGGCTGGGATATCCGGCGCAACCTGGCCAAGGTCAATTACCTGATCCACACCGATGCCATTCGGGAGAACCTGATCCCGGACACCCTGATGCCACAGCAGACCAGCCAGGTCTACGCCAGCGAGGCGGACCTGCTCAACGTGGCGCTGTTCGGCGTCACCGCGCGTGAGTGGCGGGACGCCAACCCGGCGCTCAAGGGCAACATCCGCGACCACGCCAATGTGCATCAGCTGGTTTGCCTGGCCAACCTGGAGTCAATGAATGCGCATTTCATCGAGCAGGGCCTGAGCCAGGCCGAGCGGCTCAAGAGGTTGAACGAACTCGCCATCCGGCAGATGCGTGTCCTGGTTGCGCGGTTGTCGACAGGCGAGGTCGAGTGACATGGCTTCGACCCTGTTGCCCCCGCTCAAGCCGCTGCCCATGAAGGACCGCATCTCCATGGTGTTCGTCTATTACGGGCAAATCGATGTGCTCGATGGCGCTTCGTGGTGGTCGACAAGAACGGCGTGCGCAAGCACATACCGGTTGGCTCGGTGGCCTGCATCATGCTCGAACCGGGCACGCGCATCTCCCACGCGGCGGTGAACCTGGCGGCGACCGTCGGTACCTTGCTGGTCTGGGTCGGCGAATCAGGCGTGCGACTGTACTCCAGCGGTCAACCCGGTGGTGCGCGGGCCGATCGTCTGCTCTACCAGGCCAAGCTGGCGCTGGATGACGACCTGCGGCTCAAGGTGGTACGCAAGATGTACGAGGTGCGCTTCGGCGAACCGGCGCCCGCCAGGCGTAGTGTCGAGCAGTTGCGCGGCATCGAGGGTGCACGGGTGCGTGGCACCTACAAGCTGCTGGCGCAGCAGTACAAGGTGAACTGGCATGCGCGCAACTATGACCGCAACCAGTGGGACGCCGCTGATATACCCAACCGTTGCCTATCCGCCGCTACTGCCTGCTTGTATGGCATCACCGAAGCAGCAGTGCTGGCCGCAGGCTATGCGCCAGCGGTGGGCTTCATTCATACCGGCAAGCCGCTGTCGTTCGTCTACGACATTGCCGACCTGTTCAAATTTGAAACCGTGGTGCCATTGGCTTTTCGCATCGCCGCCAAGTCACCGGCTGAGCCTGAACGAGAGGTGCGGATTGCATGCCGCGACCTGTTCCGCTCGGACAAACTGCTCGGGCGCATCATCCCGCTGATCGAGGAAGTACTCGCCGCTGGGGGCATCAACCCGCCCGAAGCGCCGCCAGAATCCGTTCCGCCGGCCATTCCCAATCCGGACAGCCACGGCGACGTCGGCCACAGGGCGAAGTAATGACCTTTCTCGTCGTCGTTACCGAAAACGTACCGCCGCGCCTGCGCGGGCGGCTGGCGATCTGGCTGCTGGAAGTTCGGGCAGGTGTCTACATCGGCGATGTCTCGAAGCGCACCCGCGAGATGATCTGGCAGCACCTCGAAGCCGGATTCGAGGACGGCAATGTCGTCATGGCCTGGGCCAGCAAGAGTGAATCCGGCTACGACTTCCAAACGCTCGGCCCCAACCGCCGCGAACCCATCGACTACGACGGCCTTAGATTGGTCGCTTTCCAGCCGCCGCAACCCCCTGATCTTTAACAAAAGAACTCGGTAGATTTTTCGTGGCCGATTTTCTTCTTGTAGGACAATCGGTTACGTTTGGTGCGTTCCCCGCAGGCGCGGGGATGAACCGGTCGCACCAGACCGCGAAATCCACATCCAGCCGCGTTCCCCGCAGGCGCGGGGATGAACCGCCATCCTGTCGATCTTGCGCGTTAAGGATTGAGCGTTCCCCGCAGGCGCGGGGATGAACCGCGCTCGAGTGCCGCGAATGCGCCGCACCATCTGCGTTCCCCGCAGGCGCGGGGATGAACCGTTGAGCCATCACCTGGGCCTTTGCCTGATCCGAGCGTTCCCCGCAGGCGCGGGGATGAACCGTCCAAAACCGGCACCGCTTACGGCATGGACCTGCGTTC
>LZQO01000080.1_pt1 | contig 18924 bp, 17 predicted proteins | sample 768571 | NCBI WGS metagenome assembly LZQO01 (sample SAMN05207081, study PRJNA324507) | oil field metagenome | isolation source: sample BH-FW-10 from oil reservoir | place: India: Bombay High | collected 2015-12-01
TCGACGCCCAGTTCCGTCGCCACTGGACGCTCGGCCGCTACTGCGAGGCGCTTGGCGTTACCGCGGTGACCCTCGGCCGTGCCTGCCGCGAAGAAACCGGCGAAGCGCCGCTGGCGATCGTCAACGAGCGACTGGCGCGCGAGGCGCAGCGGCAGCTGGCCTACACCGATCTCGACGTGCAGCAGATCGCCCGTGATCTCGCTTTGCCGACGCGGCCTATTTCAGCCGTTTCTTTCGCAAACAGGCGGGAGTCACACCCAGCGCATTCCGCGCCGCGTTCCTGGGCACAGCGGACTGAGTACACGCTGGCAAGATCTGTGGGGTGCTTGTCATTGCTGCCGCCGCTACCCGCGCGCAGACTGCAGGCTGAATCGCCTGGAGCCCCGCCGATGAGCACCCAACGTAAGATTGCCTGCCTGGTCTTTCCCGACGTCATGAGCCTGGACGTGACCGGCCCGGTTCAGGTGTTCGCTTCAGCCAACGTCGAACTGCAGCGCCAGGGCAGGGTGGCCGTCTATCAGCCGCTGCTGCTGGGCGAATCGCTCGAGCCTGTGGCGAGCTCCTGCGGCATACGCCTGGGCGTCGATGCCTGCTGGCACGACCTGGCGCCTGCCGAGCTGGATACGCTGCTGGTTCCGGGTGGGCAGGGCGTGGTCGTGCAGCGGCAGAACCCGGCGCTGCTCGCCTGGCTGCGTCGGGCCGAAGGCGAGGTGCGCCGGCTTGGCTCGGTGTGTTCCGGCGCGTTGCTGCTGGCCGAGGCCGGCTTGCTGCAAGGGCACCGGGCGACCACGCACTGGGCTGATGTGCCGAGCCTGCAGCGCTTTGCCGACGTGGAGGTGCAGGGCGACCGATTGCATACCTTCGATCCCGAGGATGCGCAGGCCAGCCATCTGTTCACCTCAGCGGGCGTCACCGCCGGCATCGACCTGGCCCTGGCCCTGGTCGAGGCCGATCTCGGGCGACCCTTGGCCCTGGCAGTTGCCCAGCGCCTGGTGATGTTCCTGCGCAGGCCCGGTGGCCAGGCGCAGTTCAGCCCGTTGCTGACACCATCGGCGGGCCGGGTGCAGCGGCTGGCGCGGCTGCTGGAGTGGATTCCGGCGCACCTTGCCGACGACCTGTCGATCGAGGCGCTGGCGTTTCAGGCGCACATGACGCCACGCACGCTCTGTCGGCTGTTCAAGCAGGAAGTCGGCATGGGCCCTGGCCGCTATGTCGAGCAGGTTCGCCTCGAGGCGGCTCGCAATCTGTTGCTCGATGGCCAGGCGTCGGTGGCGACGACCGCACGCCTGACCGGCTTCGGCCACCCGGAAAACCTGCGGCGAACCTTCCAGAAACGGCTTTCGGTAAGCCCGAGCGAACTGGCCGAACGATTCGGCTGACACTTCCCGCGCGATGAACCCATCGGCTGCCCCGGCTGGCCGAAGGCTTCGTTCGCGCCTCATAAAGCGAGGCTCTGCAATGCGTGTGTCATTCGAGAAGGCGCCCTTGGCGCGGTTGTTCCTGGCTCAGGCGCTGTACTGGTCCTGCGCGATCATGGGCGTCATTCTGAACGCCGTGGCCGGCCTTGAGCTGGCCGGAACGGCAACGTTGGCTACCTTGCCGCTGGGCCTGATGGCGCTGGGTTACCTGGCGAGCGTCCAGCCCCTGGCGCGGCTGATGCAGCGTCGCGGGCGTCGGCTCGGCTTCATGCTGGGCTCGCTCGCCGGTATTGGCGCCGGCTTGGCTGCGGCGCTGGCCTTGCAGCTGAGCAGCTTCGTTCTGTTCTGCCTGAGCATGTTGGTGTTCGGTATCTACCAGGCGTCGGCCATGTTCTATCGCTTCGCCGCCGTCGAGGCGGTGCCCGAGGCGTTTCGGGGCCGTGCTACGGCCTGGGTGATCAGTGGCGGGGTGCTGGCGGCGCTGTGCGCGCCAGGGCTCGCTGGCTTCAGCCAGGGCGTACTGGCGACGCCGTTCGTGGCCAGCTACCTGTTGTTGGCGATGCTCGCCGTGTTGGGCCTGCTGGTGCTGGCCGGGCTTGCCGAGCCGAGCCGAGGCCAGGCACCAAGCGTGACGGGCGCCGCGCCAGGCTACCGGGAACTGCTCAAACGACCAGCCGTGCGTGCCGCGATCGTGACCACCGCGGTGGGTCATGGCCTGATGATCCTGGTGATGAACGCAACACCGCTGGCGATGCATGGCCACGGCATGAGCGTCGAGGCCAGTGCCGAGGTGATTCGTTGGCACGTGCTGGGCATGTTCCTGCCGGCTTTCGTCGCCGGGCCGCTGATCGACCGCCTGGGCGGGCGTCGGGTCGCGGTAATCGGCGCCATGACCATGGCGGCCAGTGCGCTGGTTGCCCTGAGTGGCAACGAACACGGCGCCTTTCTGTTGAGCAGCTGTCTGCTGGGGGTGGCCTGGAACCTGATGCTGGTCGCCGGGACGACCTTGCTCGGCAGCGGTCACGACGCGAGCGAGCGCGCCAGCGCACAGGGCCTGATGGAACTGCTCAACGGCGGCGCAGCGACGGCCATGTCATTTGCCTCGGGGGCGCTGATTGCCAGCGTCGGCTGGAGTGCGGTCAATCTGGGCGTGCTGCCATTGATCATCTGGGTGCTGGCGCTGCAGATCCGTGGCCGGCAGGCTCAGCAGCGCGCAGTGGCGTAAGCGAGTATCGATGGCGGTCGTCTCGGCCATGCGGTGGATTTCACGGCACGGCCGAGGTGCCGGAGATGCTGGCAGGACGAAAGCCGGATGACTCGGCCTGTCCTCCGCATGTCTAACTTCGCATAATCTATATTATGTTAAATCACGTAATCGCTTGACTGTCGCTGCGCATGGCAACCGCCACTAAAGCCCATCTCCCTTTCTCTGGCCCGATTGGCCTATCCTCCGTGTTCGGGCGCTATGCCGCGCCACGTCTGGTGCGATGCTTACTTTCCCTTTACATCCGCATCACACGAATTTGACCTTCGCTGGCGTAGATTGTGTGTCGTCGCCATGCAATCCACGTTGGCTCGCTGTCGAACAGACACGCCCGCCATCCATGCTTCACAAGGGAGAACACGAAGCCCATGTGCCTTCAAAAGAAACTGCTGGGAATCACCGCCGGCATTGTCCTGCTCGGCCAGGCATTCGCCGCTCATGCCCAGTTGCCAGACTTCACGCCGCTGGTCGAACAGGCGTCGCCTGCGGTCGTCAATATCAGCACCAAGCAGACCCGGCCGGCTCGCGGGCCTGCCATGCAGATGCCCGACTTGGAAGACATCCCGCCGCCGTTCCGCGAGTTCTTCCGCCGCGGCTTTCCGCCGGGACAGGACCAGCCGCGCGAGGCGCAGTCGCTCGGCTCGGGTTTCATCATTTCCGATGACGGTTATGTGCTGACCAACAACCACGTGGTGGCCGACGCCGACGAGATCATGGTGCGCCTGCCCGATCGCAGCGAGCTCGAAGCCAAGCTGGTCGGTGCCGACCCGCGTACCGACGTGGCGCTGCTGAAGATCGATGCCGACGACCTGCCGACGGTCAAGGTCGGCAAGTCCGACGACCTCAAGGCCGGCGAATGGGTGGTGGCGATCGGCTCGCCCTTCGGTTTCGACCACACGGTGACCGCGGGTGTCGTCAGCGCCACCGGCCGCAGCCTGCCCGGCGAGAGCTATGTGCCTTCATCCAGACCGACGTGGCGATCAACCCCGGCAACTCCGGTGGGCCGCTGTTCAACCTCGAGGGTGAAGTCGTCGGCATCAACTCGCAGATCTTCACCCGTTCGGGTGGCTTCATGGGGCTGTCATTCGCCATCCCGATCGACGTCGCCATGGACGTGGCCAACCAGCTGCGCACCAGCGGCAAGGTCAGCCGTGGCTGGCTGGGTGTGTCGATCCAGGAAGTGAACAAGGACCTCGCCGACTCCTTCGGCCTCGAGCGTCCGGCCGGCGCCCTCGTCGCTCAGGTCATGGACGGCAGCCCGGCTGCCAAGGGTGGCCTGCAGGTCGGTGACGTCATCGTCAGCATGGACGGCAAGCCGATCATCATGTCGGCCGACCTGCCGCATCTGGTCGGTGCGCTCAAGCCGGGAACCGAGGCGACCTTCCAGGTAGTGCGCAACGGTGAGCGCAAGAAGCTGGAGATCAAGGTCGGCGCCATGCCCGATGACGAGAGCCTGGCGGGCATCGAGGACGGCAGCGGCGCGGCAGCCAGCAGCAACCGCCTGGGTGTGACCGTGGCCGAGCTGTCGGCTGAGCAGAAGCAGGGCCTGGAGATCGAGTCCGGGGTGATCATCCGCGAGCTGCAGAACGGTCCGGCGGCGATGATCGGCCTGCGTCCGGGTGACGTCATCACGCACCTGAACAACCAGGCGATCAACTCGGTGAAGACCTTCAGCAAGGTTGTGGCGGACCTGCCAAAGAATCGCTCGGTGTCGATGCGCGTACTGCGTCAGGGCCGTGCGAGCTTCATCACCTTCCGCCTGCCGAACTGATACTCCCCCCACTAGGCCCGCGATCACCGCGGGCCTTCTGCTTTTCAGCACTCTGATCATGGCGCGGTGCGATTTCTGCTCTAGATTTATCGGTGAGTCGCTATGCAAAGACTCCCAAGGAGCTAGACATGCAGAACACCGATACCGCTGCGCGAAGCCAGCCGGTGAACCTCAACAAGTGTCACAACTGCGCACTGCGCAGGAGCTGTCTGCCAAGCGGCCTGCAGGATGCGGCCATGCTGGCGCTGGAAGGCATCATCAAGCACAACCGCCGCTTGTTGAGAAACGAACACCTCTACCATGCCGGCGAGCCGATGCAGCAGATCTATGCGGTGCGATCCGGGGCGTTCAAGACCTACCTGTTTGGCGCCGATGGCAGCGAGCTGATCACCGGCTTCGTCATGCCCGGCCAGCTGCTGGGCCTGGATGCGCTCGGCGATCGGTACTTCCCCAGCCATGCAGTGGCTCTGGAAACCTCCGTCGTCTGCCTGATTCCGCTGCCGCAGCTCGAACTGCTGGCCGGGACCGATGCGCACCTGCGCATGACCTTGCTGCGCTCGTTGAGCCGGGAACTACAGGGCGAAAAGGAGCACCTGGGCAGCAACCGTGAGACGGCCGGGCCGCGGCTGCTCGCATTTCTGCTCGAAATGTCGGCACGCCAAAGCCGGCGCGGGCTCTCCCCTGCCTACCTCAACCTCCCGATGACCCGTGCGGAGATCGGCAATTACCTCGGCCTGACGACCGAGACGATCAGCCGTCTGTTCACCCGCTACCGGCAACTCGGGCTACTCGAATGTACCGGTCGCGAGGTGCATCTGCTGGACCTGGACGCGCTCCACCAGCAGCTGCAGTATCGGCCCCGGCGCCTGCAGAACTGGCCGGCCGACAGCGCCTCCCTCGCAAGCTGAGCCAGCCATCGCGTGGCGGCGGGACGGGCAGCCGGTTCTGCTGGTCAGTCGCCCATTACCAACAACGGATTGAGCCCGCCGCGCGCATACTCCCCACCCTCCCCCAGCGCCAGGTCCAGCGCCAGGCTGGCGAGGTCATCGGCCAGCGGCTCGGCATGCCCGTCCTGGTCGCGGGCGATCAGCTTGCGATAGCCGTGACAGTCCCCGCAGGCCTCGGCCTGGACCGGCAGGTAAGGCTTGCCGTGCTCATCGTCGAGAGTCAGATAGCGCAGCTTTGCGCCTTCGCCACACAGGCTGCAGCGCAGCCGTTCCAGGTGCCACTGGCTGGAGCACAAACCACAGTGCAGGTAGCGCACGCCGCTACGGTGCTGTTCGTTGTGCACCACGCTGACCACCGCCTCCGCCCCGCAGCATGGGCAGAGCGTGCGGGCCTCGCCGGCCAGCCGCGCCGGTGGCCTGGGTAGGTTGACAGCAAGCCGTACCCAGCTGACCTGCAGCGCCGCCGCAACCAGGGGCTGCAGGCCGCGCAACGCCGGCTCGGCAGCCCGACCGTCCAGCGCCCGCTCGGCGAGCGCTTCCAATGTCGACTCGGGGAGCTGTCGCAGCTGCTGCAACAGTGGACGCTGCCGTTGCCCGGCATGCAGGTCAAGGCTCTCGAGAATGGTCTGAAGGTCGGTGCGCCAGTCCAGATCGCGGCGCAGCGCTGTGTGGCCCAGCGGTGGCAGGCCGTGTTCGAGTGCGGCGTCAAAGGCATCCGCGGGGGGCTGCCAGGCCAGCTTGCGCTCGCTCAGCGCCAGGTGCTGGGCCTGGGCGACGCGGGCCATGAACGACAGGTACTCGTCGAGCGCCGGCACGCGGATGACCAGATCTCGCAGCCGCGCCGCGCGTCGTGCGAAGACCTCGCCATCGGGCAGGACGACCTCCGGTGGCTCCATGATCACCATGGTGCGCTACCAAAATCGTGGCTTCCCTTCTGCCTCATGTGTGGCGTCTCCTGATGTTCTCGTCGTCAGGTTCGTGCCCCGGCAGCGCGCTGCCGCCGCCGTGGCGCTCGCCGCGCATCACCTCTTCGTACCACAGCGAATGGTGATGGCGGGCCCAGGCATGGCTTACGCGCCCCCGGGTCATCGCGCGAATCGAGCCCTTGACCCAGATCGCCGAGTACACGTGGATCATCAGCGTGACGATGGCGACAAAGGCGACCAGGGCATGCAGCATCGCCGCGAAGCGCAACAGGTTGCGTGGCATGGCCATGGCGAAGTACGGCTGCCAGATGATGATTCCGGTCACCAGCAGCGCGGGCACGCAGAGCAGGAAGATCCAGTACACAAGCTTCTGCCCGGCATTGTTCTGCCCCACCGGCGCAGTCGGTCATCGCGATTGTTCAGCACGTCGCCGATCTGCCGCGCCCACTGCACGTCATGGCGGCGAAACAGATTGGCTTTGAAGAAGCGCACCGCCTGGATCACGAAGAACAGGCACATGAACACCCCGATGAAGGGGTGAACGATGCGCGTGGCCTGCGGCCCGCCAAACAGCGCGGTCAGCCAGAAGAACGCCGGGTAGAACAGCGCCAGGCCGCTGAGCGTGAGCAGTACGAAGCTGATCGCGATGATCCAGTGATTGGCCCGCGACCAGGGCCCATAACGCAGGATGCCCTTGCGTGCGTTGGAATGGCTCATGGGCGCCGCTCCTCGTCGCGGCGGTCACGCTCGCGCTCAGCCGCCGCCTGCTCTGCATCGGGATCGTCCTCGGGCTCTTCCTTCGGTCCCTTGGTCATGTAATGGAAGAAGCCGGCGAGCACCGAAACGCCGAGCACGGCCGACATCACCGGCTTGGTGATGCCCTTCCAGACCTCGACCATGGGGCTGATGTGCGGGTCCTTCGGCAGGCCGCTGTAGATCTCCGGTTTGTCCGCGTGGTGCAACACGTAGACCACATGGGTGCCGCCGACCCCGGCGGGGTCGTAGATGCCGGCATTGTCGAAGCCGCGCTGCTTGAGCTTCTCGACCCGGTGGGCGCCGTAGTCGAGCATCTGGTCCTTGGTGCCGAACATGATCGCCGAGGTCGGGCAGCTCTTCACGCAGGCCGGTTCGAGCCCGTGGTAGACGCGATCCGAGCAGAGCGTGCACTTGTAGGCGCGGTTGTCCTTTTTCGAAATGCGCGGAATGTTGAACGGGCAGCCGGCCACGCAGTAGCCGCAGCCGATGCAGTTCTCCTGGTTGAAGTCGACGATGCCGTTGGCGTACTGCACGATCGCCCCCGGCGACGGGCAGGCCTTCAGGCAGCCCGGCTCGGCGCAGTGCATGCAATTGTCCTTGCGGATCAGCCACTCGAGGTCGCCGGCCTCGTTCTCGTACTCGGAAAAGCGCATCACCTCGAACGACGAAGGGGTCAGGTCCTGCGGCGCGTTGTAGGTGCCGTCGCATTCGCCGACCTCGTCGCGCAGGTCGTTCCATTCCATGCAGGCGACCTGGCAGGCCTTGCAGCCGATGCACACCGACACGTCGATGAGCTTGGTGACCTTTTCCACGCCACCTTCGCGCAGATGCGGCGAAGGCGTCGTGGTCGCCGAGCGGGCGATGATGTTCTGCAGGTTGATCTGGCTACCTTGCATCCGTCGCCTCCTCTCAAATCTTCTCGACGTTCACCAGGAACGACTTGAACTCAGGGGTCTGGGTGTTCCCGTCGCCAACGAAGGGCGTCAGGGTGTTGGTCAGGTGCGCCTTTTTCGCCACGCCGGTGAAACCCCAGTGAATGGGGATGCCGACCTGGTGCACGGTGCGCCCGTCGATCGTCAGCGGCCGCAGGCGCTTGGTCACCACCGCCACCGCATCGATGTAGCCGCGCTTGGAGCGCACCCGGACCTTGTCGCCGGCGGCGATGCCGAGTTCCTCGGCCAGCTGCGCGCCGATCTCGACGAACTTCTCCGGCTGGACGATCGAGTTGAGCAGCACATGCGTCGTCCAGTAGTGGAAGTGCTCGGTCAGCCGGCAGGTGGTCGCCGCGTAGGGGAAGTCGCGATTGCTGCCAAAGCTGTCGCGGTCCTCGGCGAATACCCGCGCCACCGGATTGTGATAGGCCAGCGGGTTGTTCGGGCTCAGCGGGTTGTTGTCGATGGGCGACTCCAGCGGCTCGTAGTGCTCGGGGAATGGCCCTTCGCCCAGCCATTCGCTGGAGAAGAAATGCCCCGTGCCGCTTTCGGTGAGGATGAACGGCTTGACGCCCTGCTCGGGCGCCGCCGTGACCGGATAGTCCGGCACATCGGCGCCAACCCAGCGTTCACCGTTCCACCACACCAGCCGCCGCGCCGGGTCCCAGGGTGTACCGTCGGGGCGCGCCGAGGCGCGGTTGTAGAGGATTCGCCGGTTGAGCGGCCAGGCCCAGGCCCAGCCGAGCGTCACGCCGATGTCGTACGGGTCGGAGTTGTCGCGCCGGTCCATCATGTTGCCCTGCTCGGTCCAGGCGCCGGAGTAGATCCAGCAGCCGCACGAGGTGCTGCCATCGGCGCGCAGCTCGCCGAAGTCGTTGAGCAGCTCGCCCTTGCGACGGACCAAGCGGCCCTGGTCCTCGACATCCGCCAGCGCGCGGCCGTTGTATTCCTGCGCCAGCTCGGCCGCCGAGGGGTGCGCTTCGTCGCTGTAGTTCCAGGTGAGGTTCAGGATCGGCTCGGGGAAGGCGCCGCCCTCCTCCTGATAGAGCCGCTGCAGGCGACGGAAGACGCCGGCGAGGATACCGGTGTCGGTCATCGCCAGGCCGGGTGGCGGCGCGGCACGGTGGTGCCACTGCAGCCAGCGCGAGCTGTTGGTGATCGAGCCGTCATCCTCGGCGAAGCAGGTGGTCGGCAGGCGGAACACCTCGGTCTGGATCTGCGCCGGGTCGACGTCATTGAAGTCGCCGTGGTTCTTCCAGAACTCGCCGGTCTCGTTGGCCAGCGGGTCCATCACCACCAGCACTTGAGCTTGGACAGCCCGTCGAGCACCTTCGCCTTGTTCGGGAACGCGGCGAGGATGTTGAAGCCCTGACAGAAGGCCCCGGTCATCTTGCCGTTGGTCATGTCGTTGACGGCGTAGAGCACGTCATAGAGCGGTTCGGACAGCTTTGGCAGCCAGTCGTAGCACCAGTTGTTCTCGGCCCTGGCGGCGTCGCCGTAGAAGGCCTTCATCATGCTGACGAAGAAGCGCTCGTAGTACTTCCAGTAGGACACCTGGTTCGGCAGCAAGGGCTCGCGCACGCGCTGCTGGATGTAGTCCTCATAGCGCTGCGCCTTGGCGTTGGGCAGCACCATGTAGCCGGGCAGGAGGTTCGACAGCAGGCCGATGTCGGTCAGCCCCTGGATGTTGGAGTGTCCGCGTAGCGCATTGACCCCGCCGCCGGGCATGCCCATGTTGCCCAGCAGCAGCTGGACCATGGCGCCGGTGCGAATGATCTGCGAGCCCACCGAATGCTGCGTCCAGCCGAGCGCGTAGAGAATGGTCATGGTCTTGTCCGGCGCGGCGCTCCCGGCGATCAGATCCCAGATCTGCAGCACGGTCTTCTGCGGGATGCCGCAGACCTTCTCGACCATTTCCACGCTGTAGCGGCTGTAGTGCCGGCGCATCAGCTGGAACACGCAGCGTGGGTGCTGCAGGGTTTCATCGCGGCGGACGAAACCCTGCTCGTCCAGGTCGAAGTTCCAGCTCGACTTGTCGTACTGATGGCGCACTTCGTCGTAGCCGGTGAACAGGCCATCCTCGAAGCCGAAGCCTTCCTTCACCAGGTGCGCGGCATCGGTATAGCTGCGCACGTATTCATGCGCGTAGCGGTCCTGCTCGATCAGGTAACTGATCAGCCCGCCGAGAAAGACGATATCGGTCCCGGTGCGAATCCAGGTGTGGTAGTCCGCTACCGCCGTGGTGCGGTTGTAGCGCGGATCGATGGAAATCAGGATCGCATCGCTGCGCTCCTTGGCGTGCATGACCCAGCGGAAGCCCACCGGATGCGCCTCGGCCGAATTGCCGCCCATGGACAGCACGATGTTGGCATTGCGGATGTCGACCCAGGAATTGGTCATGGCACCGCGACCGAATGAAGGGGCAAGACCTGCCACCGTCGGTCCGTGTCAGACGCGCGCCTGGTTGTCGAGTTTCAGGATGCCCAGCGCCCGGGTGATCTTCTGGGTGAGGTAGGCCGTCTCGTTGGTGCAGGCCGAAGCCGCGACCATCGAGGTGGTCATCCAGCGGTTGACCAGCCTGCCCTCCTCGTCGTGGGTCTCGAAATTGCGGTCGCGGTCGTCCTTCATCAGCCGTGCGATGCGGCCGAGCGCCTCGCCCCAGGAGATGCGCTTCCACTCGTTCGAGCCGGGTTCGCGTACCTGCGGGTAGCGCACCCGCGAGTCGCTGTGGATGAAGTCGAGCACGCCGGCGCCACGTGGGCACAGCGAGCCGCGGCTGACCGGATGGTCCGGGTCGCCCTCGACGTGGTAGATCTCGTCGCGCACGTTGATCGCGCCATCGCCTCGTGAGTACAGCAGCATGCCGCAGCCGACCGAGCAGTAAGTGCAGATGTTGCGCGTGGCGCGCGCCCCGCTGAGCTTGAAATGCCGCACGGAAGCGACCGCTTCGTCCGGCGCAAAGCCCATCATGGCCATGCTCGACGCACCCAGCCCGGCTGCGCCGAACTTCAGGAACTGGCGTCGGGAAACTCGGACTGCCATGGCGTTCTCCTCGTTGTTCTCTGGCTATCTGAGGAGTCGACTTTGCGTCTGCATTCAGGGTTCCAGCGGTATGACAGGCGGCGCGACCGCCTGGCGCGCCGAGTCGCTCAGCTGTCGTTGCGCAGCTGCTCGAGCAGCCTGCAGGTCAGCCGCTGGCGCGTGTGCGCATACGCGGCCCAGGGGTCTTCGCGCCCGGCGAGATACGCGCGCACGTTGTTCAGCCGCCACTGATCGGCGCCTTCGAGTCGCTGCACTTCGTCCAGGCTCACCGGCAGGGACACGCCAAGGCCCGGCCGGGCACGCACCGAGTACGCCGCCACGGTGCTGGCACCCCGCTGGTTGCGCAGGTAGTCGACGAAGATGCGCCCGACCCGGTTCTGCGCGCCCATCTTGCAGGCGATGCGCTCGGGCTGCTCGCGGCCGAGTCGCTGGGTCACGCCCTGGGCGAAGGTGCGCGCGCAATCCCAGTCGGAATACCGATCCAGCGGCACCACGACATGCATGCCGCGCCCGCCGCTGGTCTTGAGAAAGGCCTTAAGGCCGAGTTCATCCAGCAGTGCCAGGGTCAGTTCGGTCGCTTCGACCATGCGCGCCCAGGGCAGCGCGGGGTCAGGGTCGAGGTCGAAGATCACCCGGTCCGGCCGCTCGATGCGATCGCTGTGGGCATTCCAGGTATGGAACTCGAGGGTGCCCATCTGCACCGCCTCGATCACGGCGGTGATCTCGTCAGCCTGGATCAGGCGCGCGTGCTCGGGGTCCAGCTTCTTGGGCAGGGCCCGCATGTGCGGCATCTTCAGGCGTCCACAGTGACGCTGGAAAAAGCTCTCGCCGGCAAGCCCCTCAGGGGCTCGCACGATGGAGAGCGGCCGCCCCGCCAGCTGTGGCATCAGCCAGTCGGCCACCTGCAGGTAGTACTCGGCGAGCGCCAGCTTGGTGGTGCCGCTGGCCGGTCGATGACCCGCTGCGGGTTGCTGATCCCTACCCCGCCAACCAGCGGGCGCGTGCGCCCTTTGCCCTGTGCCGCCATGGCACCTCCGTAACCGGATCAGCCGGCCTTCTTGCGCGACGACCCCTTGCGCGGCTCATCAGACGCAGCTTTGCGCGTTCGCGTGCTCGATTTGGCGGCCGGCTTGGATTTGGACGCCGGCTTGCGAGTGCTCGCGGCGGCTTCCGGCTCGTCGTCTTCGCTCGCGGCGCGCTTGCCAGGCTTGGCCGCCAGGCTGCGCTTGAGCAGCTCGGTGAGGTCGATGACGTCCGCGCTGCGTTGGTCGACAGCCTCCTCCGGCCCGCCGACGGCCTCGAGTTTGCCCTCGCGCGCCTTTTTCTCAACCAGGTCCATGATCTGGTCCTGGAAGGTGTCCTTGTACTGCTCCGGTTTCCACTTCTCGGTCATGTCCTCGACCAGCCGCTTGGCCATGTCCAGCTCGCGTTCGGCCAGGTCGGGGTCGAGGGCCTCGTCCTTGAGTTCCAGATACTCGACGCCGCGCACCTCTTCGGCCCAGCGCAGGGTGTTCATCACCAGCGCCTTGCCCAGCGGCATGACTACCGCCAGATGCTGCTTGTCGCGCAGCACCACATTGGCGATGCCGACCTTGCCGGTCTGCTCGAGGGTCTCGCGCAGCAGCGCGTAGACCTTTTCGCCGCGCCGCTCGGGCGTCAGGTAATACGGCGTGTCGATGTACAGAAAGGAGATGTCGCTGGCGTCGACGAACGCGATGATGTCGAGCGTCTGCGTAGCCTTGGGGTGCGCGGCCTTGATCTCCTCGTCGCTGATGACGACGTAGTGACCCTTCTCGTACTCGACGCCCTTGACGATGTTCTCGCTGTCAATGTCTTCGCCGGTGGTCTTGTTGATGCGCTTGTAGCCGACGCGGTCCATGCTGCGTTTGTCCAGCCAGTCGAAGTCGATGCCCGAACGCGTGGTAGCCGGCACCAGCGCCACGGGAATGTGCACCAGACCGAAACTGACCGCGCCTTTCCAGATCGTGCGTGGCATAGCCGCTCTCCTCTCTTGCGGGCCGGGCCTTGGGCCCGGCGCACGCCTGCTCAGCCGTTGACCACCGTACCGCCGTTGACGTGCAGTACCTGGCCGCTGACGTAGGACGAATCGCTGCTGGCCAGGTAGACATAGGCCGGCGCCACTTCCTCCGGTTGCCCGGGGCGCTTCATCGGCACGTTGGAGCCGAATTCGGCAACCTTGTCCGCATCGAAGGTCGACGGAATCAGCGGCGTCCAGATCGGCCCCGGCGCCACTCCGTTGACCCGGATGCCGCGCTCGGCCAGGTGCATGGCCAGCGCGCGGGTGAAACCGACGATGGCGCCCTTGGTCGAGGAGTAGTCGATCAGCATCGGGTTGCCCTTGTAGGCGGTCACCGAGGTGGTGTTGATGATCGACGCGCCCTGCTTCAGCTGCGGCAGTGCGGTCTGGGTCATCTGGAACATGCCAAAGACGTTCGTGCGAAAGGTGCGCTCCCACTGCTCCGGCGGAATGTCCTCGAAGCGCTCGCGCGGATGCTGCTCGGCCGCGTTGTTGACCAGGATATCGAGCTGGCCGAGGGTGGCGATCGTCTCGTCCACGACCTTGCGACACACGGCGGGGTCGGCGACATCCCCGGCGAACGTCAGGCAGCGCCTACCCTGCTCCTCGACGACCTTGCGGGTTTGCTCGGCATCCTGATGCTGGTCGAGGTAGAGGATGGCCACATCGGCGCCTTCGCGGGCGAAAAGCACCGCCACCGAGCGTCCGATGCCGCTGTCCCCGCCCGTGACAATCGCAACCTTGCCCGCCAGCTTGCCGGCCGCCTTGTAGTCCTCGCCGCGGAACTCCGGGCGTGGGTGCATCTGGCTTTCCTGGCCGGGTTCGGGTTGCTGCTGGGGTGGCAGGGTCTGGTTGTCAGCCATGCAAAAATCCTCCGTCAACGGGTTGGAACCTGTGTTCGGAGGACTGAGGGCGCCTGGCAAAAGTTTCTGCCCGGCGATGAGAGGTGGCTGGCGTGGCGTTCTAGCCGAGCATGAGCACCACGCGGCCGCGCGGCTCGCCGCTTTCAACGTAACGGTGCGCTTCGACCGCCTGTTCAAAGGCAAAACGCCGGTCGACCTGCGGCTTGATCAGCCGATCAGCAGTCAGCTGGTTGATGTGCTGCAGGGCGCGCTCGACGGCCTCGCGGTTCTGCTCGATACCCAGCTCCGGCTGGCCGGTGAAGTCGCACAGGCAGTGGAGAAAGAACTTGAAGTTCTTCTTGAACGCCGCGCAGACCGGCAGCGCGGTTTCGTTGCCGCCGTTCATGCCGTACAGGATCAACTTTCCCAGCGGCGCCATGACGTCGCCCAGCAGCTTCATCTGCGAACCGCCACAGGCGTCCAGCACCACCTCGACACCGCGGCCTTCGGTCACCTTCTGCAGGCGGCCGACCAGGTCTTCTTCCTCGGTGACGATCACCGTCTCGGCACCCAGTTCACGCAGGTAGTCGCGGTCCTCGCTGGTGTCACAGGTGGCGATCACACGGCCGCCCAGCGCCCTGGCCAGCTGTACGGCAGCCGGGCCGGTGCAATGCGCGGCCTGGTTGATCAGCACATGCTGGCCGGGCTCCAGTTGCGCCAGCTCGACCAGCGCGAAGTAGCTGACCAGCATCGGCGTGTAGTGGATCGCTGCCTCGCCGGCCTCGAGCATGTCCGGGTAGTGCACCAGCGCCTGCTGCGGCAGCAGCGCATGCTCGGCATAAAGCGGGTACTGATTGAGATCATGCGCGGGAAAGCCGGCCACCCGATCGCCGACGACAAAGCCCTCGACGCCCTCGCCCACAGCGAGCACCTCGCCGGCGACCTCGCTGCCGAGCCCCGCCGGCAAGCGCGCGTGGCGCGGCGCCAGATCCTGCCGCCAGAGCACGTCGTTCCAGCTGACACCGATGGCGCGCACGCCGATCAGCACTTCCCCCGGCCCTGCCACGGGCACGGGCCGTTCTTCGTAACGCAGAACTTCGGCCGGACCGAACTGGTGGAAACGGATGATGCGGGACATCGCGACCCTCGTCTTACTACTACTGTGCCTGTGGACTCTATCGTCAGTGCGGGCACAACTCCAGCGAGGCACCCGGATTCGCATCGATAGTCGCCATGCGCCGAAATGATGGAGCGCTGTATGTATCGCGCGGTGGCACCACTTCGAAAGCGCGATTTGTCATTGACCCGCTTGCCGCCCCGGCTACTAGAATGCTCGCCTCTCTCGCCGAGCCGCTCTACGCTGCATGGCTCAAGGACCGAAGTGACCAGGCATGAACCGCAACGATCTTCGCCGCGTCGACCTCAACCTGCTGATCGTCTTCGAAACGCTGATGCACGAGCGCAGCGTGACGCGCGCAGCGGAAAAGCTGTTCCTTGGCCAGCCGGCGATCAGCGCGGCGCTGGCTCGCCTGCGCACCCTGTTCGACGACCCGCTGTTCGTGCGCACCGGGCGCAGCATGGAGCCGACCGCTCGCGCCCAGGAGATCGCCCAGCTGTTGTCGCCGGCGCTGGACTCGATCTCGACGGCGGTCAGTCGCGCGTCGTCTTTCGACCCGGCGACCAGTACCCAGGTGTTTCGCATCGGGCTTACCGATGAGGTCGAGTTCGCCCTGCTCCCGCCGCTGCTGCGCCGCCTGCGCGCCGAGGCGCCTGGTGTGGTGCTGGTGGTGCGCCGCGCCAACTATCTGTTGATGCCCGGCCTGCTGGGCTCCGGCGAGATTTCCGTGGGTGTCTGCTACACCGAGGAACTGCCGGCCAATGCCAAACGCAAGGTGCTGCGCCGGCCCAAGCCGATGCTGCTGCGCGCCGACAGCATTCCCGGGCGCCTCAGCCTGGAAGACTACTGCGCCAGGCCGCACGCCATGGTGTCCTTCGCTGGCGACCTCAATGGCTACATCGACGAGGAACTGGCGCTGCACGGCTGCCAGCGCAAGGTGGTGCTGGCGGTGCCGCAGTTCAATGGCCTGTCCAACCTGCTGGCCGGGACCGACATCGTTGCCACGGTGCCGGATTACGCCGCCGCCGCGCTGGTGGCCCATGGTGGCCTGCGCGCCGAGCCGCTGCCGTTCGAGACCAGCCAGGACTTCGAACTGTCGATGGCCTGGCGCGGCGCTCAGGACAACGACCCGGCCGAACGCTGGCTGCGCTCGCGCATCCAGATGTTCGTCGGCGATCCGGACAGCCTGTAGGGTGGAAAACGGCGCAGCCTTTTCCACGCGTCTCCCCGCCCTTGCACGCCGTCACGCCTTTCTCGACGTCATTGCCGATTGCTAACGCAGCACCGGCTGCCAGCCGACGCAGCCGATCGATGCCGCGATTCGGCGAAAAACACCTGGCGGTCGTTTTCCTCCCCTACCGTTATTGCCTGCTGCTGATGATCGATGCGCAAACATCATCGCCAGTGATATTCACCTTCGGCTCGTTCGATTTCTGCCTGCGGACCTGACCGCGCAGACTTCCGCCATCGAAAAACCGACTTGCGGAGTCAAGCATGGATCGTTCGCTCAACGCCTTGCGTTTTCCCCTTATTGCCCTGACGGTGCTGATCACCGCCGCCTGCGGCAAGGCTCCGGAGGCCACCCAGTCGGGTACGCCGCCGCCTGCGGTCAGCGTGGCCGAAGTCATCGAGCAGCAGGTGACCGAGTGGGACGAGGTCACCGGGCGGCTGGAGGCACCAGAGTCGGTGGAGATCCGCCCGCGCGTTTCGGGCTTCATCGACAAGGTGGCTTTCGAGGAAGGCGCGCTGGTGAAAAAAGGCGACCTCCTGTTCCAGATCGATCCACGCCCGTTCCAGGCCGAGGTCAAGCGTTTGCAGGCGCAGCTGCAACAGGCCCGCGCCACCCAGCAGCGCACCGCCGCCGAAGCCGAGCGTGGCGAGCGCCTGCGGCAGAAGAACGCGATTTCCGCCGAACTCGCCGATGCCCGAGTCAGCGCCGCCAGCGAAGCGAAATCCGCGGTCGCGGCGATCCAGGCGCAGCTGGACAAGGCCCAACTGGACCTCTCCTTCACCCGCGTGACGGCGCCGATCGACGGCCGTGCCGGCCGCGCACTGATCACGGCCGGCAACCTGGTCAACGCCGGCGAGGCCCTGCTGACCACGCTGGTCTCCACCGACAAGGTCTACGCCTACTTCGAAGCGGACGAACGTCTGTACCTGAAGTACCGCGAGTTGGCGCGCCAGGCGACCGCGGCGAGGCGACCCCGGTCTATCTCGGCCTCTCGGACGAGGACGGCCACCCGCATCTGGGCCACATGGATTTCATCGACAATCAGGTCGACCCGCGTACCGGCACCATTCGCGGTCGCGCGGTGTTCGATAACCGTGACGGCAGCTTCACCCCCGGCCTGTATGCACGGCTGAAGCTGGTCGGCAGCCCGACCTACGACGCCGTGCTGATCAAGGACGTGGCAGTGGGCACTGACCTGGGCAAGAAGTTCGTCCTGGTGCTCGCCGAGGACGGCACCGTCGCCTACCGGCCGGTCGAGCTCGGGCCCAAGCTCGAAGGGCTGCGCATCGTGCGCGATGGCCTGGCCAAGGGCGAGCGCATCGTGGTCAACGGCCTGCAGCGCGTACGCCCGGGTAGCCCGGTGCAGCCCGAGTCGGTGCCGATGGCCGACGCCGAGACGCTGGCGGCGCTGAAGCAGCAGAACCGTGCGATCAGCGAGGCGATGAAGCCGCAGGTCGACGAGCGCACCCTGGCCCAGCGCCCGAGCAGCTGACCGTTCGACAGCAGTCCTGACCTCCGGCGCGCCAGTCGCGCCCATCCGATCGATCCGCCAGGGCGCGCCCGCCGCGCCCTCCCCCGGAGTGCGCCATGAATTTCTCGCAATTCTTTATCAAGCGGCCGATTTTCGCCGCCGTGCTGTAGCGCCGCGCGAAATTCCGTGCGTCTTCGCGCGATAAACGTGCAGCAGGGACTGTTTCACATGCGGCAAATGAATTACCAATTTAGATCGTAAAGACTCTTAGCTCGTTGACACCCCAGCCGGTCTGGCCAATCACGGTATGGACCTTCAACCATGAGATACCATCGTCAGAGCATTCCAGAACCCAGTCAGCTGGAGCCCTAAGCACACGCGCAGCGGTGTCGGCGGCTTGGACAGCGTACTGAACGATCTCCTGAGCCGACACTAGCTCATAGCCGAGGGTGATCGGTAACGCCTCCCCGTACGCAGATGAATAGAATGTTCCTGCCGCACCGTCAAACGCAGCTGCCGCAGGATTGCCGCTGTACTGAGACGAGGCAAACGCCGATCCTCCGATGGCCACACTGGTTCCACCTATAGAGCCTCGCAGCTGGAACTCCGCGACATTGAGGTAGAAATCGGTAGCCCCGTTATTTGCAGTAACACGTAGCCTATAGAAGCGATAAGGGCCAGAGGGGGCCACAGGAACCAGGTGATCAAACTGCCACCGATGTTTCTGCGTGCTATCCAGCCCATCCCGAACAGACCAAGCCTCCGCCACGACATGACCCTCATAGGAAGTCGCCAGCGCCACCGTGGTGTCAGTGATGCCGGTCTGGCTGGCCAGCACGACCTGGGTGTCTGCACGCAGCAGGCGAGCGCTGTAGGTGGTGCCTGGCTCAGGGCCGATGCTGGCCTGCGCGGTATCAACCAGCTGGTCGGCCTGTAGCTTGCGATCGCGGTGCGCCCAGGTGAGTACCACGTCGCCAGTGATGCTGGCCGGGTAGGCTGCGCCGTTGATGCGGAACAACCCTGGCGGGTACGGCCTGTCCTGCCGCTGTGCCATCGCCAGGCTGTCGACCGGCGCCAAGCCTGCATCGAGCACGCCAGCGCTGGTCTGCGTAAGCAGCCGCGCCTGTACGGTGGTGCCGGGGCTGTAGGCGGCTGGGTCAAGTGCGCCA
>LZQO01000081.1_pt1 | contig 18763 bp, 22 predicted proteins | sample 768571 | NCBI WGS metagenome assembly LZQO01 (sample SAMN05207081, study PRJNA324507) | oil field metagenome | isolation source: sample BH-FW-10 from oil reservoir | place: India: Bombay High | collected 2015-12-01
GCGGAAGCCGCCAGGGACTCGCGCCAGAGCTCATCGCTCACGGCTGGTCGAGCACCTTTGGCCAGGCCAGCAGCACATCCAGCATGCGATTGGAGAAGCCCCATTCGTTGTCGTACCAGGCCAGCACCTTGACCAGGTCGCCCTGCACCCGCGTGTGGCTGAGGTCGGCGACGCACGACAGCGGATAACCATTGAAGTCGCTCGACACCAGCGGCAGGTCATTGCATTCCATCACCCCTTGCGGCATCTGCCGTGCGCCTTCGACCAGCGCCCGGTTGATCGCCTCGACACCGCCCGGCGACCGCTCGGCGACAAAGGTGAGGTCGACCAGCGAGACATTCGGCGTCGGCACCCGTACCGCCAGGCCGTCGAGGCGGCCGGCCAGCTCCGGCAGCACCAGGCCGATGGCCTTGGCTGCGCCGGTGGTCGAGGGAATCATCGACAGCGCCGCAGCACGGGCGCGGTAGAGATCACGGTGCGGTTTGTCGAGCAGGTTCTGGTCGTTGGTGTAGGAGTGCACGGTATTGAGCAGCCCTTGGCGGATGCCCACCGCTTCGTGCAGCACCTTGGCCAGCGGCGCCAGGCAGTTGGTGGTGCAGGAGGCGTTGGAAACCACCCGCTGGCTGCCGAGCAGCTGATGGTTGACGCCGTAGACCACCGTCAGGTCCGCGTGGTCGAGCGGGTGCGACACCAGCACACGCCGCGCACCGGCCTGCAGGTGCTGGTCGACCTGCTCGCGCTTCTTGAATACCCCCGAACACTCCAGCACCACATCGACATCGAGCTCCTTCCAGGGCAGTTGCGCCGGATCGCGCTCGCGCAGCAGCCGGATCGACTGGCCGCGGATCTGCATCACGTCGTCGCGCACATCGACCTGGCCGTGAAAGCGGCCGAAGGTCGAATCGAAGCGGGTCAGATGCGCCAGGGTGGCGATGTCGCTGAGATCATTGATGACCTCGACGTGGATGCGGTTTTCCAGTCCGCGCTCGAACAGCGCACGCAGGACGCAGCGACCGATACGACCGTAACCGTTGATGGCAATACGCAGCATGACAGTCTCCAGTGAGAGGGGCTGACACAAGCTTAGGCGCCCGTGCCAGAGCTGCGTTCCCATTGCCGAACCCATCGTCGGTAGACGGGTCGGATCGCTCAGATGGCGGCTGATGTCAGCCCTTGAGTCCTCGTCCCGCAAGCCGCCCGCGCCGACCATCCGCACCGGAGGAGCCCTGACCGTGAAGCCCTACCCACTGAACGCCGACCAATGGCGCGGCTGGCATCGCGACGTCTTCCCGCAGGGCAGCTGGCAGGTGGCCGGCGACGAGCTGCAGGCGATTGCCGGAGCGCCGCGCATCGACCTGATCTCGCGTCAGCGCTACCGTGATTTCGTCTTCCGCTTCGAATTCAGCCTGCCGCAGCGCGGCAACTCCGGCGTGTTCTACCGCGTCGACGAGGCCGCCGAGCTGGCCTGGCACAGCGGCCCGGAGATGCAGCTGCTCGACGACGCCCACCACCCGACGGCCGCCAGCCGACCACCCGCAACGGTGCGCTCTATGCGTTGCGCGCCGCCGAGCCGGCTACGCCGATCGACTACGGTAGATTCATCAGCGGCGCGGTCAGCCTGCGAGGGCAGCACGTCGAGCATTGGCTGGCCGGGCGCCGAGTATTGGCCTGCGCACTGGACGACCCCGGGCTGCGCGAAGCGATGCGCGGCGGCAAGTTCGCCGGCTTTGCCGGCTTCGCCCAGGCCAGCGAGGGCCATCTGGTGCTGCAGCACCATGGCGAGGCCGTTCGCTTTCGCCGCTTGTCGATCGAACCGGTGGATTGAAATACCCGCTTTGAACTGGCGGGTCGATTTAGGCGAGAATGCGCGGCTTTCCAGGCTGCGGAAAGTCGCAGTGTTGGCGCCATTCGACGAGGCGACGCGAAAAACGCGTCGCCTCGTGCCGTTTCATGGCGCTGCACCGAGGTCTTGTCCGGCCTGTTTCCAAGGGGTTCGCTTGAGGTTGCGCGTTCGTGGAACAGCTGAAACAGAAAATCCGCAGTGAAGGCATCGTACTGTCCGACCGAGTCCTGAAGGTCGACGCTTTCCTCAATCATCAGATCGATCCGAAGCTCATGCAGGCGATCGGCCAGGAATTCGCCCGGCGCTTTCGCGATGCCGGCGTGACCAAGATCGTCACCATCGAGGCCTCGGGCATTGCCCCGGCGGTAATGACGGGGCTGGAGCTTGGCGTCCCGGTGATCTTCGCCCGCAAGCACCAGTCGTTGACGCTCACCGACAACCTGCTGACCGCTTCGGTGTATTCGTTCACCAAGCAGCTGGAAACCACCATCGCCATCGCCTCGAATCACCTGTCGCCCAGCGACCGGATCCTGATCATCGATGACTTCCTGGCCAACGGCAAAGCGGCCAAGGGCCTGATTTCGATCATCGAGCAGGCTGGCGCGAGCATCGCCGGGCTCGGCATCGTCATCGAGAAGTCTTTCCAGGCCGGGCGCAAGGAGCTGGAAGAAGCCGGGCTGCGCGTCGAGTCGCTGGCCCGTGTGAAGTCACTCGAGAACGGCCAGGTTCAGTTCGTCGAATAAGCTTCAGCCACGCCGCCAGAGCGCGACCAGAGCACCCTGCGTACCACCGACCGGATCGCTTACCGGCACGGGAACCTGTGCTGCCCTCGCGGCGGCCAGGTCGTGGCTGTCAGCGTCCGGCCGCAAGGCGTCGTAGCGCTGCTCGAGCGGATAGCCGCCGACCACCTCGAAATCGTCACTCGCCTCGAGCTGGCAATGCCCGGTGCCGGCTGGTAGCACCAGCGCATCGCCGGCCTGCACCTCCACCTCCTGACCGGATTCGCCGCCGAGCTTCAGCCGAGCACGGCCGCGCGCGACGCCCAGCACTTCGTGCGCCGTTGAATGGTAGTGCTGATAGTCATACACGCCGGCGCGCCACTGCGCGGGCCAGAGATGACTGGCGAACAGCCGCTCGAAGGCGCTGGCGTAATCGCCGCCGGCCAGGGGCAAACCGCGGTAGAGCAGTACGGGGTGCGGGCTGTTCGGCGTTCGGCCGTCGCTGCAAAAGAAGAGCTGTTCCGGCTGCGGAGCGGTGCTGGGCATATCGACCTCTGGAAGCTGGCGGCGCCACGCGGGATGCGCAGCCCGTACATGTCCAATGGACCGACGCAGCCCGGCTTTTCTCCGCCAGAAACGACGAAGCCGCCCAATCGGGCGGCTTCGTTGCGGGTGCGATCAGCGCGTGGCGATCACAGGCCGGACATGTGCTCGATGGCGGCCTTCAGTTCGTCATCCGAGCAATCGGCGCAGGTGCCTTTCGGCGGCATGGCGCGGATACCGTTGATGGCGTGCTGGAGCAGCGTGTCCAGACCGCCAGCCGCATCGGCGCGGGCCTTCCAGGCGGCGGTGTCGCCAACCTTCGGCGAGTTGAGCAGGCCGGAGCCATGGCAGGCGTTACAGAACTTGCCGACCACATCGGCACCGCTGCGCGCTGCACCACCCGCTGCGGCAGCCGCACCGGCGCCAGCAGCTGCACACTCTTCGCCCTGCACGCAGACTTCGCCAACCGGCTTCAGACGTGCCGCGATATCATCATTGGTCGCAGCCTGAGCGCTCACTGCCCACAGGGCCACTACGGCAGCCTGCGCTACCAGGATCTTCTTAATCAGGTTCACCTTATACCCTCATGTGGCTGGTTACGCTCGCGGCCACGGTATCGCGAGCGGCCGGTAGTATACCGACAAGCCTGCCCGCCTGAAACAATCCGCCGCCATAGCGACCCTGTGTCGCATTGCACCGCCAGCGGTCGCCGCTTTTTCAGAAGTTGGCCGGGGTGGTCGCGCTGATCAACCGTGCCGGCTGGTCGAAGGGATTGCGAAAGCGATGCGGCTTGCTGCTCTCGAAGTAGTAACTGTCGCCGCGTTCGAGGATGTAGGTCTGACCGTTGACGGTAAGTTCGAGCCGCCCCTCGATCAGCATGCCGGCCTCCTCGCCCTGGTGGTTGAGCATTTCCTCGCCGGTATCCGTACCCGGCGGATAGGTCTCGTCGAGGAAAGCGATGGCGCGCCCCGGATGGGCCTTGCCAACGAGTTTCATGCTCACCGCGCCGTCCGAGATATCGATCAGCTCGCCGGCCTTGTAGACCACCTGGGTGTCGCCGTCCTGATCGAAATCGGGCGAGAAGAATTCCACCAGCGACATGGGGATCCCGCCCAGCACCTTTTTCAGCGAGCTGATCGAAGGGCTGACGCTGTTTTTCTCGATCATCGAGATGGTGCTGTTGGTCACCCCGGCGCGCTTGGCCAGTTCGCGCTGGGAGAGCCCCTTGAGCTTGCGGATGGTCTGCAAACGAACGCCAACGTCCAATACGGGAGCCCCCTTTAAGAGCGATGCGGATTGGCGCCAATGATGGCAATCGCGTTCAGTATTTACAACACGACGAAGCGACCAGGCGCTCTTGCGCACTGGCCGCCTGGGCGGTGTTAGAGATCGGGCCCGGAGAGGTCCGGCAGCGCGGCGACGACCGTGATCTCGACGCGCACCTGCGGCGCGTACATCTCGGCCCTGACGGTGGTTCTCGCTGGCGCGGAACCCGCCGGGACCCAGGCGTCCCACACCTCGTTCATGCCGGCGTAGTCACCGTCGATGTCACGCAGGTGTATCAGCGCCGACAACAGGCGTGTCTTGTCGGTGCCCACCTCGGCCAGCAGGCGATCGATGCTGGCGAGCGTTTCGCGGGTCTGCTGGCGGATGTCGCCGGACAGATCGTCAGCCAGCTGTCCCGAGAGATAGACCGTGCCGCTGTGGATGACCGCTTCGCTGTAGCGGGTTTCAGTGTGCAGACGCCGGATGGGCATGCTTGCGTTGCTCCTTGCGGTAGCCGTATCGGGAAATGTCCAGCCCATCGGTGCTGATCTGCGGCCGCTTCGAGGCCAGCAGATCGGCCAGCACCCGACCGGAGCCACAGGCCATGGTCCAGCCGAGCGTGCCATGCCCGGTGTTGAGGAACAGGTTGCGATAGGGCGTCGCGCCAATGATCGGGGTGCCGTCCGGCGTGGCCGGGCGAAGTCCGGTCCAGAATACCGCTTCGTGCGTGTCGCCGCCCAGCGGATAGAGGTCGTTGACGACCATCTCCAGCGTCTCGCGCCGGCGCGGGTTGAGCGACAGGTCGTAGCCGGCGATCTCGGCCATGCCGCCGACGCGGATGCGCTGATCGAAACGGGTGATCGCCACCTTGTAGGTCTCGTCGAGCACGGTGGACATCGGGGCCATGCCCGGGTCGGTGATCGGCACGGTTAGCGAATAGCCCTTGAGCGGGTAGACCGGCGCGCGAATGCCCAGCGGCTTGAGCATCTGCGGGCTGTAGCTGCCCAATGCGAGGACGTAGCGATCGGCGGTCTCCAGCTGGCCATCGATCCAGACGCCGGCGAGGCGGTCGCCCTGGTGTTCGAGGCGCTGGATATCCCGCCCGAAGCGGAACTCGACACCAAGTTCCCGGGCCATTTCCGCCAGGCGAGTGGTGAACATCTGGCAATCGCCGGTCTGGTCATTGGGCAGGCGCAGCGCGCCGGCCAGTTTGTGAGCCACCTTCGCCAACGCCGGCTCGGCGCGCGCGATGCCGTTGCGGTCGAGCAATTCGTAAGGCACGCCGGAGCGCTCGAGCACCGCGATGTCCTTCGCTGCGGCGTCAAGCTGCGCCTGGGTGCGGAACAACTGGGTGGTGCCCAACTGGCGCCCTTCGTAGCCGATGCCGGTTTCAGCACGCAGCTCGTCAAGGCAGTCGCGACTGTATTCGGACAGACGCACCATGCGCTCCTTGTTCACCGCATAGCGCGCCGCTGTGCAGTTGCGCAGCATCTGCGCCATCCACAGGTATTGAGCGACGTCACCGGTGAGCTTGATCGCCAACGGCGCGTGGCGCTGCAACAGCCACTTGATCGCCTTGAGCGGTACGCCCGGCGCGGCCCAGGGTGAGGCATAGCCCGGCGATACCTGTCCGGCATTGGCGAAGCTGGTTTCCATGGCCACCGCCGGCTGGCGATCGACCACCACCACCTCGAAGCCGGCCCTGGCCAGATAGTAAGCGCTGGCCGTGCCAACCACGCCACCGCCCAATACCAGAACACGCATTGCAAGCCTCCTCGCCCGTTCGCCGCGGACTTATCCGAGAGTCGTTCTTGAGGCGAGTATAGAAAGGCCTATCTAGTGTTATTCCCTATATAAATGGCTAAATTCGGCGTTTATTAACGGCACAAAGCCTTTCTATGGAGGTTATTTACCCATGCGAACCCGCCATCAGGCTCGCCGCGAACTGGACAAGATCGACCGCCATATCCTGCGCATCCTCCAGGCCGAAGGCCGCCTCCCCTTCACCGAGCTGGGTGAGCGGGTCGGGCTGTCGACCACCCCCTGCACGGAGCGCGTCCGCCGCCTGGAGCGCGAGGGCATCATCCTCGGCTATTCGGCGCGCCTGAACCCGCAGCACCTCAAGGCCGGCCTGCTGGTGTTCGTCGAGATCAGCCTGGCCTACAAGTCCGGCGACATCTTCGAGGAGTTTCGTCGTGCCGTGCTGAAGCTGCCGCATGTGCTCGAATGCCATCTGGTGTCCGGCGACTTCGACTACCTGATCAAGGCGCGTATCTCGGAGATGGCGTCGTACCGCAAGCTGCTCGGCGACATCCTCCTCAAGCTGCCGCATGTCCGCGAATCGAAGAGCTACATCGTCATGGAAGAGGTCAAGGAATCGCTGGAGCTGCCGGTACCTGACTGAGCGACCGGCCGCCTGCGGCGCAATGCGCCAGCCGTTTCGGCCGATCTGCCCTGTCCGAGGTTTTGCCCTGCGCGCCGCTGCCGGTCTACCCTAGGGCGCATGCGAACCGAACAGAACTCCTGCGCCACGCCGACGGCCGAGGCCGACCACGCCCCTTCCTACTATGCTGCGAGCCGCAACCGCGAACTCGACCTGCCCTGCCTGGAAGGCGAGCAGCGCGCCGACGTCTGCGTGATCGGCGGCGGCTTCAGCGGGCTGAATACCGCCATCGAACTGGCCGAGCGCGGACTCTCGGTCATCCTTCTCGAAGCACGTCGAATCGGCTGGGGCGCCAGCGGCCGCAACGGCGGCCAGTTGATCCGCGGAGTTGGCCACGACGTCGAGCAGTTCAGCTCCGTGCTCGGCGAGGAAGGAGTCACCGAGCTCAAGCGCATGGGCATCGAGGCCGTGCAGATCGTGCGCGAGCGCATCGAGCGATACGGCATCGACTGCGATCTGACCTGGGGCTACTGCGACCTGGCGACCAAGCCCAGGCATCTGCAGAACTTCGACGAGGAATACGCCGATCTGCAGCGCCTGGGCTATCCGCATGCGCTGCAGCGCGTTTCACGGGTCAACATGCCGACTGTCATCGGCTCGCAGCGCTACCTCGGCGGACTGGTCGACATGGGCTCGGGTCATCTACATCCGCTGAACCTCGCCCTGGGCGAGGCGCACGCCGCCCGCTCTTTGGGCGTGCAGCTATACGAACACTCACCGGTCACGCGCATTCACCCCGGTACGCCTCTGCGCATCGAAACCGCCAGCGGTAGCGTGCAAGCCGATTCGCTGGTGCTGGCCTGCAATGCCTACCTCAACGGCCTCGAGCCAGGCTCGCCGCAGGGTGCTGCCAGCCGGCAGCTACATCATCGCCACCGAGCGCTTGCCCGAACCCCTGGCGCGCGAACTGTTGCCGCAGAACATGGCGGTGTGCGACCAGCGCGTGGCACTCGACTATTTTCGCCTCTCGGCCGACCACCGCCTGCTGTTCGGCGGCGCCTGCCACTACTCCGGCCGGGACCCGAAGGACATCCGCGCCTACATGCAGCCGAAGATGCTCGAGGTATTTCCACAGCTGCGCGGCATCGGCCTCGACTTCGCCTGGGGCGGCATGATCGGCATCGGCGCCAACCGCCTGCCGCAGATCGGCCGGCTCGACGATCAGCCCAACATCTATTACGCCCAGGCCTACTCCGGCCACGGACTCAACGCCACCCACCTGGCCGGCCGCCTGCTCGGTCAGGCCATCGCCGAGCGCCAGAGCCGGGGCTTCGACCTGTTCGCCCGCGTGCCGCACCGTGCATTTCCCGGTGGTCGCGCGCTGCGCTCGCCACTGCTCGCGCTGGGCATGCTCTGGTATCGGCTCAAGGACCGCTTCTGAATTTCGCTCGCGGGCCGGCGTCCAAGCGAAACGAGCCTCCCGGACAGAACACCACCGTGCGCGCGTCCCTGCTGCTACTGATCGTGCTGGCGCTGGTCGGCTGCGCCAGCCATCCTCGCCCCGAGCCGAGCCAGGCGTTGCCCGCCGAGAATTCGCCGCTGGTGCAGCGCATCGAGCAACTGGCTGCCGGGCATGCCGCCGGCCAGTCGGGCTATCGGCTGCTGCCGCAGAGCAACGAAGCCTTCGCGGCGCGCGCCGAGATGATTCGTGCCGCCAGCCGGAGCCTGGACATCCAGTACTACATCCTGCACGACGGCCTGTCGACGCGCGCCCTGGTCGTCGAGTTGCTCGCCGCCGCCGACCGTGGCGTGCGCATCCGCCTGCTGCTCGATGACACCGCCAGTGACGGGGGCGATTACCGCATCGCGACCCTGGCCGCCCATCCGAACATCCAGATCCGCGTGTTCAATCCGCTGCACCTCGGCCGCAGCACCGGTATAACGCGCGCCCTCGGGCGCCTGCTGCATCTGTCGCAGCAACATCGGCGCATGCACAACAAACTGATGCTCGCCGACAGTCACCTGGCCATCGTCGGCGGGCGCAACCTCGGCGACGAGTACTTCGATGCCGACCAGCGGCTGAACTTCACCGACATCGACCTGCTCGCCGCCGGCCCCGTGGCGCGGCAGTTGGCCGACAGCTTCGATCAGTACTGGAACCACAGCCTGAGCGTGCCGATCGAGCAGTTTCTCTGGCGGCTCCGCGCCAGGCGAGCCTGGACAAGGCCCGCCGCCAGCTGCACCGGTCGCTCGACAAGGCGCGCCGCGAGGCCGACGCGCTTTACCACCGGCTGCTGCGCTATCGGCAACAACCGCAGCTGCGGCAATGGCTGGACGAGATGATATGGGCGCCCGGCCAGGCCATGTGGGACGCTCCGGACAAGGTCACCGCCCCCGGGCTGCCGGGCCCGGAACTGCTGCTGACCACTCAACTCGCACCTGCCCTGGGCTCGGTAAAGCGCGAGCTGACCCTGGTCTCGGCCTATTTCGTGCCGACCGACGAAGGCGTCGACTATCTGGCCGGGCTCGCCGAGGCGGGCGCCACCGTCCGCGTATTGACCAACTCTCTGGAGGCTACCGACGTGCCCGCGGTGCACGGCGGCTACGCCCCGTATCGACGGGAGCTGCTCGAACGCGGCGTGCGGCTGTTCGAAATGCGGCGTCAGCCGGATGAAAAAACCTCGTACAACCTGTTCGGCGAGTCCGAGTCGAGCCTGCACAGCAAGGCGGCCGTGTTCGATCGACAACGGGTCTTTATCGACTCGCTGAATTTCGACCCGCGCTCGGTGCTGTGGAACACCGAGGTGGGGATTCTGGTGGAAAGCCCCGAGTTGGCGGCCGAAGTGCAGCGCCTGACGCTGGAAGGTATGGCCCCGGCGATCAGCTACGAAGTGCGGCTGATCGAGCGTGACGGTGAGCAGGTGCTCGCCTGGCTGGCCGAGGACAATGGCCGGCGCCACCTGCTGCTGAAGGAGCCGGGCGGCCTGTGGCGTCGCCTCAATGCGTGGCTGACTGACGTCATCGGCTTCGAACGCATGCTCTAGCGGCCACACCCGCGGCGAGAAAATCGTTCTTTGGGGTGATACCACTTCGCCAGTGGTGGTCTAGTCTCTGCGATTGCCAACTGCGCACGCGATACCGCTTCGATAAAAACAAAAAAGGAGCACAACAATGCGCCATCGCATAGGGATATGGCTCTTGGTGCTGTTACTCGGCTGGCTACCCGCCTTGGCCGAGAGCGCCACCGAGCAGGAACTCTCTACCCTGCAGACCCTGCAGATCCACGCCAGTCGCGCCACCAGCAGCCTGCTGCTGTACCGCGGCGAAGGCTTTCAGAAGGCCCACCTGGCCCGCATGGAGCGCGACATCCAGGCGCTGGATACAGCGCTGCAGGCCCTGCCCTCGGTCAGCTCGCCGCTGCGTGAGAGCCACCGAGCACTCGAAGCCAAGCTACGCGAGGGGGCGGCCTTTGGTTTCAAGGAAGACGACATGCCCTGGGGCTGGCCGCTGGAGCTGAGCAAGGCCTTGCGCGACTTCCTCACCGCCGCGCGCGCCCAGCAGGGGCCGGGCGTGCATGCCGAACTGCCGGCCAAGGTCGAATACCTTGCGGTGCAGTATCTGAGCCGCGCCTACATCGGTTCATTCGAGACTGCCCGCGAACAACCCGACACCTATCTCGGCCAGGACGAACGGCAGCTGGTGCCGGCGATCGACGCCGAGTTCGCCACCCTTCAGGGGCAGGAATCGAAACTGGCCTCGCTGAAGACCCGCTGGGATTTTCTCAAGGTCGCTCTCGAGGACATGAACAGCGCCAGCAACAACTTCTCGACGGCCTCGGGCCGGCCGTTTGCTCCGATCACCGTGGATCGGCACACGCGCAGCCTCAGCGACCAGTGGATGGCGCTCGGCCAGTAAAGCCGGACGGCGTCAGGCCTCGGCGCGGCGATCACGCTGTCGGACCGGCCCGACCCGCGCTCGATGGCTCGACGCAGCGGCTCACGCAGCCCGCAGAGGAAGCCGAGCTCGGCGGCGACGAACAGTGGCCCGACGATCAGCCCGCTGAGGTCGTCGACGAATGCGGCTTGCGCCCCTCGAAGAAGTGACCGACGAACTGGATGATCCAACCGACGACGAACAAGCCGAGGCCGGCGCTCAGCCAGAGCGGGAGCGGCGCTCGGGCCAAGACGGCGCCAAGCCAGACGCAAACGGCGAGAAAGGCCGCCATCAGGATGCCGTAGCGAAGATCTAGACGCAGATAGAAGACCGCTGCGGCCAGCGCGACCGGCAACAGCGGGCTCAGCCAAAGGCCGGCGTATTCGGCTCCGGGGCGCGACAGCAGGATCGCCACCGCCACCACGATCATCGGGATGCCGATGAAGTGCGTGAGCAGGTTGCGCGGGTCGCGGTGATAGGCCGCGTATTGGGCGAGGTGATCGGTCAGGGTCTTCATGGCCAGCGCTCCGGATCGGCTGCGGAGCACCTGGCGGCGCTCCTTCACGAGTCCGTACATCCTAGCCCGGCCGCGACCTTTCGCCGCAGATCAGTCGCTGAAATCACTCTTCCGGGCGATAACCCAGCCGCAACCCACCCCAATGACGCCCCTTGACCATGATCGGCACCGACAGGTCGTGCATCAGCTCGCCGGTGTCGCGGCTGTAAGTCTGCAGCAGCACCGGCCGCTGGTGGCTGCCACAGCGAGCTCCGGTGCGATCGTTGAACAGGCGCTTGCCACGGCTCCTGGCGCGATCGATATCTGGATCGCCGACCGGCGGGTGGTTGAACGCGCGGTTGTGCGTCGGCACGTAGCTTCGGGCGTCGTGGCGATGGCGTAGACGACCGCCTCGCTGCCAGCCAGCAGCGGCTCCTGGATCGGCGGCAGTACCTCGTCGGCATAGCGGTCGAACCGGGTGTGGTACTTCTGCGGATCGGTTCCGGCCTGGGCCTGATACTTGCGGTCGAACAGGTCGTCGAGGCGGATGCGCCCGGCGTCGATGTCCGCCTCGAAGCGCGCCGCGATTGCCGTGGCGCCGCGGCGCGCCAGGTCGAACATGTGCTGGTGGTAGTCGTCCAGCTGGACCTCGGCCAGCTGCTCGCTCGCGCTCTCGGCCTGACCAACGAGTTTTTCGGCCGCCTGCTCGAGCTGACGGGTCTGCTCGCCGCTGTCCAACGCATCGCTGCGCAGTTGATCGAGCGCGACGAACAGCGCGGTGAGGCGCTCGTGATTGCTCGCGGTGCCTGCGGTGATCTGCGCCACCTGTGCCTCGACACCGCTGGCCAGCTCGGCAATGCCGGTCAGCTGCTCGCCGGCGCCGGCCACTTGCACGGCGGCCTGGTCCAGTTCATGCGCCTGCTGCTGGATGAAGCTCACCACCGCCTCGCTCTGCTGGCGGATGTCGGCGACCATGCGGCCCACTTCCTCGGTCGCGGTGCTGGTGCGCGCCGCCAGGTTGCGCACCTCTCGGCGACCACCGCGAAGCCGCGCCCGGCCTCGCCGGCACGCGCCGCCTCGATGGCCGCGTTAAGCGCCAGCAGGTTGGTCTGGCTGGCGATCGATTGAATCACGTCGGTAATCTGACGGATGTCATCGGTGCGCGCGGACAGGCCGTCGATCAGTTCGCGACTGGTGCGCGTCTGATCGCTGAGTTGCTGCATGCGAGTGATCGCCTGAGCCAGGCCGGCCTGGCCCGTGTCGCTGCTCGCTCGCACGCTTTCGGCCGCCTGCAGCGCCTGACGCGCCTGCTCGGCGCTGTGCTGTTCGGTCTGGGTGACCGCTTGCGCTCCGTTAGCGATTTCACTAATGGCCTGCAGCTGTGATTGCAGGCGACTGGCCAGCTGCTCTGCACTGAAGGCCACCTGCGCCGAGGCCAGGGCATTGTGGCAGGTAGTACGCGAAAGATTTTTGCTCAGCTCGGTGAAGTCCGGCCGAGCCGCTTCCTCTGCTGCCGGCACCTGCGCCGCGCGCCAGGGGCCAAACCAGGGCCACAGCGCGGCAGCGAGAAACAGGGCCAGGCTGAAGGCCAGCGGCGGCTCCTGCCAGACCTGCAGCAGAGCGACGGCACAGATACCCAGCCCATGAAGCAGGCCGACCAGTGGAAAACGGCGATTAGCGGAACGCATCGGAGGCCTCTTGTTCTCTCGTCGCAAGAACAGTTTTACCTGGACGCACCGGGAGACGACAGTGGCCCTTGGTAGCAAGTGGCCTGCATTGGAGGCCAATCAGGCTAGCGGCCGGGCACGACGAAACTGAAGGCGTCACTGGTCGGCGGGGCCGCGCCGATCAGCTGGCGTCCGGAGTGGCCAGCGGCAGACCGAGCTGGACGCGCCTGCGTAGCCAGGGGCTGGGACGATAGCGCGCCTCCCCGCCGTAGCACCGCTGCAGCCCCTCGAGCACGGCAAGCACCTGCGCACCGCCATAGTGTTCACCCAGCGCTAGCGGTCCGCGCGGATAGCCCAGCGCCAGTTCGACTGCTCGGTCCAGCGTTGCTGCGTCGGCGATGCCCTTCTGCAGGATCTCGCAGCCCAGGTTGACGATGCTGGCGATGACGCGCTGACTGACGAATCCGGGCGAGTCGTTGATCACTTCAACGGCCACGCCGTCAGCCGTCAGCGCCTGGCGCGCCTGCGCCTCCACGCCGGGCTCGAGTGCCGGCTGGCGCATCAGCACGCGCCGGCGCTCGAAGTTGGAGAAGGCATCATAGGCGAGCGTGCGCGGTGCCGGCAGCGCGAGCCGGGCGATGGCCGCACTGGCATCTTCACCCAGCGGTGCGATCAGGCAGATCGCCTGCGCACCCGGGTGCTCGCCCGCCTCGACCTCTCCGCCAGCCATGCGAATCAGCGCGCTGAGCGCCGCATGCAACTGCGGATCCTCGACCCCGAGCCAGAAAGGCTGACGCAACTCCACCGGCGCATACTGCGGCTCGGCCGAGCGCAGCTGGCGCCCTTGCTCGTAACGATAGAAGCCAAGACCGCTCTTGCGCCCGAGCAGGCCGGCCGCCACCCGCTGCGCAGCCAGCGGCGATGGGCTATAGCGCGGATCCTGATAGTACTGGTGGTAGATCGACTCCATTACCGCATGGGAGATATCCAGCCCCGTCAGATCGAACAGCTCGAACGGCCCCATGCGGAACCCGGGACCGTCTCGCAGGATGCGATCGATCTGTTCGGCGCTGGCGATGCCCTCGCCGAGTATGCGCAGCGCTTCGCTGCCGAATGCCCGCCCGGCATGGTTGACCAGAAAACCCGGTGAATCGGGTGTGATCGCCGGGAAATGGCCGGCCTGCTCGACCAGCGCGACCAACCGCTCGACGACGGTTGTCTCGGTACGCTCACCCCGCACCACTTCCACCAGTCGCATCAGCGGCACTGGGTTGAAGAAATGCAGGCCCGCAACGCGCTGCGGGCAGCGGCACCCGGCTGCAATGCGTGTGATCGACAGCGACGAGGTGTTGCTGGCAAGCACGGCGTCCTCGGCCACCAGCGCCTCCAGTTCGCGAAACAGCGCCTGCTTGGCACTCAGCTCCTCGACGATCGCTTCGATCAGAAGATCGCAGTCGGCCAGCTCCGCCAGCGTCTTTGCCGGCTGCATGCGCTGCAAGGTGGCGGCAAGTGCCTCCGGTGTGAGGCGCCCTTTGGCCACACCGCGCGCCAGCAGCTCCCGGTTTGCCTGCAAGGCCTGCTCCACCGCCTGATCGCGCGCATCGAACAACCTGATTTCGATGCCGGCCGACGCGAAGAGCTGGACGATGCCACGCCCCATCACGCCCGCGCCGATGACGCCGATCCGCTTGAACATGCCACCTCCTCAGCTCGATCAAGTTTCGCTATGCGAAACAACATTTCGTGAAGTTGACCACGAGCCTAAAGACTGCCAGTCTGCCGCGCAAGCCAGCCGCACGCCCCTTCCCATGCTCGAGTTCCCGTCACTGCCTGTCTCACGGCGACCGCTCCCACGACGCCCCCAACGAAAAGCCCGATGCAGGCAGGCGCGCGTCCTTCCTGCCGCCACGGGCGCCTGCGTACTACGGGAGCGACGCTGAGCCATGCTCGCCCTGCTGCCTCTGGCGCTGCTGTGCGAGTTATTCGCCCTGGTGATGCGGCAGCCAGGACTGAGCGTGACCAGCGGCATCCTGCTGACGGCCTTCTTCGTCTGGCACTGGCGTTCGCTAATGCCCTATCCCAGCCGCCTTGGGCTGGTCACGCTGGCATTGCTGGCCTACTGGCTGCTGAGCGGCGAGGCCAGTTGGCCTCAGGTGCAGCGCATGCTTGCCTCGGCGGCCTATTACGGCGCCTTCGTCGGTGCGCTGGGGCTGATGCACTGCCTGGTTCGGCGCCTGCAGCAGTTCGACGCCCTTCACCGGCTGCTGCTTGCCGGCCCGTCGGCGGGGCTGTATCCCAGCTACCTGCTGAGCAGTTTTGCCATCAGTTCGATCCTCAGCTTCGGCATGCTCAACCTCGTCTGCGGCTCGCTGGACCGGCATCTGCAGCGCCACGGGCATGCGAGGAGGCGCGACGCGAGGGCAGCCGAGGGGTAATGGTCGCCGCCCTGCGAGGCTTCGCGCTGGTTCCTCTGCTGGCCCCGACCAGCGTGGCGATCGCCATCCTGACGCGCGAATTGCCCGGGCTGAGCTGGGTTCACCTGCTGCCCTTCGGCCTGCTGGCGGCAACGGTTCTGCTGCTGATCGGCTGGCGGCTGGACAACCACCGCCTGCAGCGCCTGCGCGAAGCCGGCGCAGCGCAGCCATCGGCAGCCTCGACCGGACAGCCGGGGATGCGCCGCCTGGTGCTGGCGAGCCTGCTGGGCATCCTCGCCATCGCTCTGTTGGCGACGTTCAGCTGGCTGTCGGCCACGCAGGCGGCCATGCTGCTGGTGCCGCTTGCGGTGATCGTCACCCTGCTCGGCTGGGGCGAGCGCCCGGCTGCGGTCTATGGCGAAGTGCGCGACACCCTGGCGGGCATGCGCAACGAGACATTCATCTTCGCCAACTCGGCCGTGCTCGCCGGCCTGGTTGCCGCGCTGGTTCCGGTGCAGGCGATCGCCGGGCACCTTGGCGTGACGCCGCTGCTAAGCTTCTTCCTGGGCCTGCTTGGCATGCTCGCGATCATCGGCCTGGCGCTGCTTGGTGTCGCCCCCATCGTTTCGCTGAGCCTGTGTACGGCTCTGCTCGCCCAACTCGGCGGGCATGGCATGCCAACCATGCAACCAGCCGTCGCCCTGCTCACCGGGTTTTCACTCGCCATGCTGCTCTCGCCCTACGGGCCCTCGGCGCTGATGCTGGCGCGCCACGCCGGCCTTTCGCCGTGGCGTATCGCCTTCGGCTGGAACGGCCGCTTCGTGCTACTGGCGCTCGGGCCGCTGATGCTGGTGCCGCTGCTGGCCTGACGGCCGGGGCCGCTCGGCATCCGAAGCTACATCCAGCCCAGCTCGGCCATGGATAGAGGCTCGCCATCACCGACGATGAAGTGGTCGAGCACGCGCACATCGATCAGCGCCAGCGCGTCCTTCAGACGCTGCGTCAGCTGGCGGTCGGCCTGGCTCGGCTCGGCAACGCCCGAGGGGTGGTTGTGCGTGAGGATCACCGCGGCCGCATTCTGTGCCAGCGCGCGCTTGACCACCTGCCGCGGGTAGACGCTGGCGCCGTCGATGGTTCCCTGAAATAGCACCTCGAACGCCAGTACGCGGTGCTTGGAATCCAGAAAAAGGCAGCCGAACAGCTCATGCGGCTCGTGACGCAAGCGCGCCTTGAGGTAATCGCGCACCGCCTGTGGGCTTTCCAGGGCCGACTCGCGACGCATTCGCTCGGCCAGGTGGCGACGCGCCATTTCCAGCACCGCCTGCAGCTGCGCGAACTTTGCCGGGCCGAGGCCGAGATGCGCGCTGAACCGCTCGAGGTCGGCTTCGAGCAGCGCTCGCAGGCTGCCAAACTCGTTGAGCAGATGGCGCGAGAGGTCGACCGCACTCCTGCCGGCCACGCCCGTACGCAGAAAAATCGCCAGCAGTTCGGCGTCGGAAAGCGCCGCCGCGCCTTGCTGCAGCAGCTTTTCCCGCGGGCGCTCGGCCGCGGGCCAATCTCGGATGCTCATATGTTCTCCCTGTCGAGCCGCCCGCTGTTCCGTCACAGGCGCTGTGCTATCTTAGCCGTCATTTTTTCGGCGGCTGCTGTGCCGCTTTCGACGCAGTTCACATCTGCACGACTCCACCCGCAACAAGGCAGGCCTATGCAGCGGCTGTATCGTAAACGCATCGTCCTGGGCGTCGGCGGCGGCATCGCCGCCTACAAGAGTGCCGAGCTGGTCCGTCGGCTGCGCGATCACGGCGCCGAGGTGCGCGTGGTCATGACCCAGGGCGGCCGCGAGTTCATCACCCCCTCACCCTGCAGGCGCTTTCCGGCCACCCGGTACATCTGGACCTGCTCGACCCTGCCGCCGAGGCCGCCATGGGCCATATCGAGCTGGCACGCTGGGCCGACCTGGTGCTCATCGCGCCGGCCACGGCCGATCTGATGGCCCGTCTGGTCCAGGGAGTCGCCAACGACCTGCTGACGACCCTGGTGCTGGCCACCAAGGCGCCGGTTGCGCTGGCGCCGGCAATGAACCAGGCGATGTGGGCCGACCCGGCAACCCAGGCCAATCGCGAGCGGCTGCTCGAGCGTGGCATCCGCCTGTTCGGCCCGGCGTCGGGTAGCCAGGCCTGCGGCGACGTCGGGCTAGGGCGCATGCTCGAAGCCGAGCAGCTGGCGCAGGCTGCCGCCGACTGCTTCGAGACGGGCCTGTTGACCGGCCGGCACCTGCTGATCACCGCCGGGCCGACGCAGGAAAACATCGACCGGTGCGTTATATCACCAATCACAGCTCCGGCAAGATGGGCTTCGCCCTTGCCGAAGCGGCTGCCGAGGCGGGCGCGCGCGTCACGCTGGTCACCGGCCCGGTGTTCCTGCCGACGCCCGACCGCGTGCAGCGCATCGACGTGGTCAGTGCGCGCGACATGCTCGCCGCCTGCGAGGCCGCGATGCCTTGCGACCTGCTGATCGCCGCCGCGGCGGTGGCCGACTATCGTCCGGAGGTGGTGGCACCGCAGAAGCTCAAGAAAGACCCTAACTCCGGTGCCGGCCTGCTGCTGCAGATGGTGCGCAACCCCGACATTCTCGCCACGCTCGCCGCGCGTGCCGATCGGCCGTTCTGCGTCGGCTTCGCGGCCGAAACCGAGAACCTGCTCGAGTACGCCAGCCGCAAGCTGCGTGACAAGAACCTCGATCTCATCGTTGCCAACGACGTGGCCAACCCCAGCATCGGCTTCAACAGCGAAGAGAACGCCGTCAGCGTGATCGACCGCCAGCAGCAGGTGACCCGCTTCGGCCAGGCCAGCAAGGGGCATATCGCCCGGGCGCTGGTGGCCTTCATTGCCGACCGCTATACAAAGGCCTGACATGCACAAGCTCCAAGCCAAGATCCTCGACTCCCGCCTGGGCCGCGACTTCCCGCTGCCCGAGTACGCAACCCCCGGCTCTGCCGGCCTCGACCTGCGCGCCATGCTGCAGGAAGACGCCACCCTGGAGCCTGGCCAGACCCTGCTGATTCCCACGGGTCTGTCGATCCACATCGGTGACCCTTCGCTGGCCGCGCTGGTCCTTCCGCGCTCGGGCCTCGGTCACAAGCACGGCATAGTGCTCGGCAATCTGGTCGGGCTGATCGACTCGGATTACCAGGGCGAGCTGATGGTCTCGTGCTGGAACCGTGGCCAGAGCACCTTTCGCATCGCCGTGGGTGAGCGTATTGCTCAGCTGATGCTGGTACCGGTGATCCAGGCCCAGTTCGAGCTGGTCGAGCAGTTCGACGACAGCACGCGCGGCAGCGGCGGATTCGGCCACTCCGGCACCCGCTGAACAAGACACCCACCGCCGGCAGACTTTCAGGACGAAAACGAGGAGCCCCATGCCGTTCTTCAAGCGCAATGCCAAGGACTCAGGCGCACTGAATCCGGCCCGCCCCGAACCCGCCGCACGCGGCGCCTCG
>LZQO01000082.1_pt1 | contig 18685 bp, 16 predicted proteins | sample 768571 | NCBI WGS metagenome assembly LZQO01 (sample SAMN05207081, study PRJNA324507) | oil field metagenome | isolation source: sample BH-FW-10 from oil reservoir | place: India: Bombay High | collected 2015-12-01
GCGCTGTTGTCCCACGCCGGCCACCGGAAAGCTCGCCTCCAGCGGCTCGGCGAGCACGCGCCCAAGCGCATCGCGCAGGGCGACCTCTTCCACCGCAGGCGGCGCCGGCACCCGTGCCAGCAGCTCGGCAATCGCCTCGTCGACCGGCTTCAGGCCGCCAACGTCGCAGCCACAGGCGCTCACGAGCGGGGCCCGCAGTAGTCGACCGCGGACGCCTTGAGGTGCGGCACGAAATTGCAGGGTTTGGTGCGGCTGTCCAGCTGCTCGACAAGAATCTTGTTCCAGGCGGTGCGGCAGGCGTTGGTCGAGCCCGGCAGGCAGCAGACCAGCGTGCCGTTGCTCATCCCGGCCAGCGCGCGGGACTGCACGGTGGAGGTGCCGATCTCGCCCAGCGAGACATGGCGGAACAACTCGCCGAAGCCGTCGACGGCCTTGTCCATCAGCGGCTGCACCGCCTGCGGAGTGTTGTCCCGGGCGGTGAAGCCGGTGCCGCCGGTGATCAGCACCACCTGCACGTTCTCGCTGGCGATCCAGCTGCAGACACGGGCGCGGATCTGCCAGATGTCGTCCTTGACGATGGCGCGCTCGGCAAGGCTGTGGCCGGCGCTGGTAAGGCCATCGATCAGGGCCTGGCCGGAGGTGTCGGTGTCCAGGTTGCGGGTGTCGCTGACCGTGAGCACGGCAATGCTCAGCGGCTGGAATTCGGTGTTCGACAGGTGAGCCATGGCTCGAAACTCCCTTGAAGATGTGTGCGCAGGCTGCACCGGCGCTCAGCGCGAACCCATTCCCCGTTGGAGGTATGCCCGCGCGGCATGGGTGCAATCGGGTCTGACAACGCGGCGAGCGGTTCCACGCCCCAGGCGGGCAAGGCGCTCGGCCGGACCGGGCGAAACCGCTCGATGGTAGCGAATTCGTGCGGCGGCTCGAAGCCCGTCGCGACGGCTTCAGCCACCGCTGGCATTCATGAAGCGCAGCACCTGCACTTCGCCGCCGCTGGCGAACTCGTGACGCAGCGGCTTGCGCTGCAATGCGCCATGGATGGCCTCGATCACCGGCTCGTCGCGCGTCGGGTGGCGACGCAGCAGGCCGCGCAGATCGATGGAGTTTTCATGGCCCAGGCACAGCAGCAGACGCCCTTCGACCGTCAGCCGTACGCGGTTGCAGGTGGCGCAGAAGTTGTGTGAATGCGGCGAGATGAAGCCGACGCGCGTCTGCGGATGCTCCGGCAGGCGCACATAGCGCGCCGGCCCACCGCTCTGCTCGGCGGAGTCGATCAGCGCATGGCGCTCAGCGATCAGCGCCTTGACCTCGTCGCTGGAGCAGAAGCTCTCGCCGCGTGAACGGCCGACGTCGCCCAGCGGCATTTCCTCGATGAAGCTGATGTCCAACCCGCCGCGAATGGCGAAGTCCACCAGGTCGGCGACTTCCTCGGCGTTGCGCCCCTTCATTACCACGGCGTTGAGCTTGATCCGCTCGAAGCCGGCGGCTCGCGCCGCGTCGATGCCGTCGAGCACCTGCTGCAGGTGACCGGTGCGGGTGATGGTGTGGAATTTCTCGGCATCCAGGCTATCGAGGCTGATGTTCAGGCGCTTGACCCCGGCGCGCGCCAGCGGCTCGGCCAGCTTGACCAGCTGCGAGCCGTTGGTGGTCATCACCAGCTCACGCAGACCGGGCAGCGCGGCAATGCGCTCGCAGAGTCCGACGATGCCTGGCGCACCAGCGGCTCGCCGCCGGTGAGGCGAATCTTCTTCACACCCAGGCCGACGAAGATGCGCGCGATGCGCTCCAGCTCCTCCAGGCCGAGCACCTGCTGGCGCGGCAGAAAGGTCATGTCCTCGGCCATGCAGTAGACGCAGCGGAAGTCGCAGCGGTCGGTGACCGACATGCGCAGGTAGTCGATCTGGCGGTTGTGCGCATCGCGTAGGTGAGTCATCGAGGACCTCTGAACTGCATAGGGTGGATGACGCTCGTTTATCGCCAGGCCGCGCCCGATGGGAGCCGAGGCACCGCCATCGGGCGCGGAGCCAGGCCACCGTCAATTCATCAGCGGTGTGTCGGCGCCCGGCATCAGAATCCCTTCGATGTTGGCCGCGCCGATCAGGCTCTTGATGTACTGGCCGACGCCGATCTGCCAGACCCGCCCGTTGAGTTCGGCGCGGATGGCCCCGGCGACGATCTCGTAGGGCAGTTGCTGGCCTTCGATGCGCTGGTCGACGTACACCAGGTGGTAGCCGTAGCGGCTCTCCAGCGGATGCGCGCAGAGCCCTTCGCCCTGACGGAACAGCTGGCGCTCGAACTCGGGCACCGTCTGGCCTTTGCTGATCTGCCCCAGCGCGCCGCCCTGCTCCTTCGACGGGCAATCCGAATGGCGCAACGCCAGTTCGGCAAACCGGCCTGGCTCGGCCTTGAGCTGGGCCAGCAGGGCCTCGGCACGCTCGCGTACCCGGCTGCGCTCTTCGGCATCGTCCGGCGGGCAGGCCAGCAGGATGTGCCGGGCGGCGAGCAGAGGGGCGCTGAAGAAGCGCTGGCGGTTGCCGTCGTAGAACTGCCGACAGGCGCTGTCGTCGGCCAGCGGCAGCTGCACTTCCTGTTCGATCAGGCACGGGTGGCGGCTTCTTCCTCGCTTTCACCGGCCTGCGCGCGGACCAGCAGGCCCAGCTCGGCAATGCGCTGCTGCAGCAGCTCGCGGATCACCAGCGCCTGGGTGGCGAGGTAGACCGCCTCGTCACGGCTGTCGGCCGGGTGGTATTGCAGCTCCTGGGCGATCGCCTGCGGCGCGATCTCCACGCCGTTGACGCGTACCCGCGGCCACTCCTGCTCGCTGCTGGCGATCAGCAGCGGCGCGGCCTGTTCCGCTTCGCTTTCGGCCGGGGCGTCCTGCTCGGCCACCTCGTGGGGCAGTTCCTCGAACAGCGGTGCCTCCACCGGCCGTTCCAGCTCGGGGCGCACACCGCCACCGCAACCACCTCCACTTCCACTACCACCGCATCCACAACCCATGACGGCCTACCTCTCGAAAACTGGAAACGCGTATCGGCTGTGGCCGGCGCGCACGCCGGCCACAGCTGTTCAGTGCACGCTGTCGCGGGCCTTGGCCGTGGCATAACCCGGCGCTGGCGTGTTGCCGGCCTGGGCACGCGCCGGGGCCTGGTAGCCCAGCGGCCGCTTGACCCGCTTGGCCATCGGCTTGACGCCCTTCTGGCGGACAATCTGGTAGCGCCGGCCCAGGTACCACACCGGGGCACTGACGATGTGCACCAGGCGGGTGAAGGGGAACAGCACGAACAGGGTCAGGCCGAGGAACACGTGCAGCTTGTAGACGATGCCCACCGATTCGATGGCGCCTGCGGCCTTGACCGGCTGCAGCGTCACCACGCTTTGCGCCCAGTTGCCCAGCAACACCATCACCGAGCCATCGAGATGGCCGAGCGAGGCGAAGATGGTCAGCAGGCCGAGCACCAGCTGAGCGAGCAGCACGAAGAGGATCATGATGTCGCTCTTGTTCGAGCTGGCACGTACGCGCGGGTCGTTCAGCCGGCGCTGGATCAGCATGACCAGGCCGATCAGGCAGAGCACGCCGAAGAAGCCGCCGGAGACCATCGCCACCACCTGCTTGGCACCGCTGCTGATGAAGTGGTGATAGACCGAGGCCGGAGTCAGCAGGCCGACGAAGTGCCCGGCGAGGATGAAGATCACCCCGACGTGGAACAGGTTGCTCGCCAGGCGCATGCCCTTGGGCTGGAGCATCTGGCTGGAGCCGGCCTTCCAGCTGTATTGCGACAGGTCGAAGCGCGCCCAGCTGCCGATCAGGCAGACCGCCAGGGCGATGTAGGGGTAAACCCCGAACAGCAGGAAATTGAAGTTAGACATTGCGCACCTCCTGGGCCAGCGCGGCTTGCCCGTCTTGCTTGAAATCGGTCCAGTGCAGCGGCACCGGGGTTTCTTCGCGAGCCTTGCCCGGGCCGCCCGGCATGGACGGGCAGCGGTCCTGCTGCTCGGCCTGGAGGAAGTTCACCTGTTCTTCCTCCCAGACCTTGTCCAGCGCCTCGAGCGAGTCGTCGCGCACCTCGCCGGCGACCTGCTCGCGCAGCTCGCCCACGGCCTGCTCGACGGTCTGCCCGGCGATCTGCAGCAGCGCGTGGAAGCACGCCGCGTGCGGGCTCTCGCGCTCTTCCAGGCGTGCGGCGAGCAGCGCCAGGAGGTGCGCCACGTCGGCCAGCCCCTCGCGGGCCTCGAGCTCCTCGCGGGTGGCGAGGTACTCGAGGTACAGCGGGATGTAGTCCGGCAGCTCGCGCACGCCGATGGCGAACCCGGCGGCCTCGTACTGCGCCATCAGGTCGACCATGGCCTGGCCGCGGTCACGCGACTCGCCATGCACGTGCTCGAACAGCAGCAGCGAGAGCGTGCGGCCGCGGTCGAACAGCTCGGTGTAGCGCTCCTGCACGTCCATCAGATCGTCCTCGGTCAGCGCGTCGAGCAACCGGCGCAGCGCGACGCGCTGCTCCGGGCTGATCTCGCGGGCCGAGGCGATCGCCTGCGCCAGCTCCTGACGCCCGTCGAGCAGATGCTCGCCGGGGTAGTCGAGCAGCAGGGAGATCACCTTGAGGATCTTCATGCTCAGTCCTCCCACAGCTGGACGGTCTTGATGATGTCGCGGCGGTTGGCCTTCTTGGCGCCGAACATGTTGGTGTCCGAGGCGCCGGAGCAGCCGCTGCCGAAGCTGAAGCCGCAGCCCGAGCGCTCGGCGAAGGCGTCGCTGGCGGCTTCTTCGCGGTGCGCCGAGGGGATCACGTAGCGGTCCTCGTAGTTGGCGATGGCCAGGTAGCGGTACATGTCCTCGACCTGGTCGACGCTCAGGCCGACGCTCTCCAGTACCTTGAGGTCCTGCACGCCGTCGACCTGCTCGGCGCGCTTGTAGGCACGCATGGCGAGCATGCGCTTGAGCGCCAGCTTGACCGGCTTCTCGTCACCGGCGGTGAGCAGGTTGGCCAGGTAGCGCAGCGGGATGCGCAGGCTGTCGACGTCCGGCAGCACGCCGTCCATGCTGACGTGGCCGGCGGCCGCGGCGTTCTGGATCGGCGACAGCGGCGGCACGTACCAGACCATCGGCAGGGTGCGGTATTCGGGGTGCAGCGGCAGCGCCAGCTTCCAGTCCACCGCCATCTTGTACACCGGCGACTTCTGCGCGGCCTCGATCACCGACATCGGCACGCCGTCGTCGAGCGCCTGCTCGATGACCTTCGGGTCGAACGGGTCGAGGAAGATCTCCAGCTGCTTCTGGTACAGGTCCTGCTCGTTGACGGTGCTGGCCACTTCATGGATGCGGTCGGCGTCGTACAGCAGTACGCCCAGGTAGCGGATGCGGCCCACGCAGGTCTCGGCGCAGACGGTCGGCATGCCGGCCTCGATGCGCGGGAAGCAGAAGATGCACTTCTCGGATTTGCCGCTCTTCCAGTTGAAGTAGATCTTCTTGTACGGGCAGCCGCTGATACACATGCGCCAGCCGCGGCACTTCTCCTGGTCGATGAGGACGATGCCATCCTCCTCGCGCTTGTAGATCGCACCGCTCGGGCAGGATGCGGCGCAGGTCGGGTTCAGGCAGTGCTCGCACAGGCGCGGCAGGTACATCATGAAGGTGTTTTCGTACTGGCCGTAGATGTCGGCCTGCACCTTGTCGAAGTTCTTGTCCTTGCGGCGCTTGGCGAACTCGGTACCGAGAATCTCTTCCCAGTTCGGGCCCCACTCGATCTTTTCCATGCGCTGACCGGAGATCAGCGAGCGCGGACGTGCAACCGGCTGGTGCTCGGAGATCGGCGCGGTGTGCAGGTTCTGGTAGTCGAAGTCGAACGGCTCGTAGTAGTCGTCGATCGTCGGCAGGTCCGGGTTGGCGAAGATGTTCGCCAGCACGCGGAACTTGCCGCCGATCTTCGGGTTGATGGTGCCGTCGCCGTTGCGCACCCAGCCGCCCTTCCACTTGTCCTGGTTTTCCCACTCCTTCGGGTAGCCGATGCCGGGCTTGGTCTCGACGTTGTTGAACCAGGCGTATTCCATGCCTTCGCGGCTGGTCCAGACGTTCTTGCAGGTGATCGAGCAGGTGTGGCAGCCGATGCACTTGTCCAGGTTCAGGACCATGCCCACTTGTGAACGAATCTTCATGGCCTTATTCCTCAGATGTCTTGCGGCAGGGGTTGCGGCAGGTCGTTGCCGTTCGGGCCGTCGAGCCAGTCGACCTTGGCCATCTTGCGCACCACGACGAACTCGTCACGGTTGCAACCCACGGTGCCGTAGTAGTTGAAGCCGTACGCCTGCTGGGCGTAGCCGCCGATCATGTGGGTGGCTTGAGCACCACGCGGGTCACCGAGTTGTGGTGGCCGCCGCGGGTCTTGGTGCTCTCGGCGCCCGGCACGTTCACGATGCGTTCCTGGGCGTGGTACATCATCACCATGCCTTCCATCACGCGCTGGCTGACCACCGCGCGGGCGGTCAGGGCGCCGTTGGCGTTGAAGCACTCGATCCAGTCGTTGTCCTCGATGCCGACCTTCTTGGCATCGATCTCGCTCATCCAGACGATCGGGCCGCCACGGCTCAGGGTCAGCATGATCAGGTTGTCGGTGTAGGTGCTGTGGATGCCCCACTTCTGGTGCGGGGTGATCCAGTTCAGGCAGATCTCCGGGTTGCCGTTGGACATCTTGCCCTGCACGTAGCCGGTCGAGCGGGTGTTGATCGGCGGCCGGTAGCTCTGCAGCCCTTCACCGAAGGCCAGCATCCAGGGGTGGTCCTGGTAGAACTGCTGGCGCCCGGTGATGGTGCGCCACGGGATCAGCTCGTGGACGTTGGTGTAGCCGGCGTTGTAGCTGACATGTTCGTCTTCCAGGCCGGACCAGGTCGGGCTGGAGATGATCTTGCGCGGCTGTGCCTGGATGTCGCGGAAGCGGATCGCCTCGTGCTCCTTCGGCAGCGCCAGGTGGGTGTGGTCGCGGCCGGTGAATTCCGACAGCGCGGCCCAGGCCTTCACCGCGACGTGGCCGTTGGTTTCCGGAGCCAGGCTCAGGATCACCTCGGCGGCATCGATGGCCGATTCGATCTTTGGTCGGCCCTGGCTGACACCCTCGTCGCGGACCTTGTAGTTCAGCTCGCCGAGGAACTCGACCTCATGCTCGGTGTTCCAGTTGATGCCCTTGCCGCCGTTGCCGAGCTTGTCGAGCAGCGGGCCGAGCGAGGTGAACTTCTTGTAGGTGTTCGGGTAGTCGCGCTCGACCACCGCCATGTTCGGGCAGTTCTTGCCCGGCTGCGGATCGACGCCAGCGGTCTTCCAGTCGGTACCGCCGAACGGCTGCGCCAGTTCGCCGGGGCTGTCGTGCAGGAGCGGCACGGTGACCAGGTCCTTTTCCACGCCCAGCTGACCTTCGGCCATCTTCGAGAACGCCTTGGCGATGCCTTTGTAGATCTCCCAGTCGGAACGGGCTTCCCAGGCCGGATCGATGGCGGCCGACAGCGGATGGATGAAGGGGTGCATGTCCGAGGTGTTCATGTCGTCCTTCTCGTACCAGGTCGCGGTCGGCAGAACGATGTCGGAGTACACGCAGGTCGAGGACATGCGGAAGTCGAGGGTGGTGACCAGGTCGAGCTTGCCGATGGCGCCCTCGTCCTGCCATTCGGCCTCGAGCGGCTTGAAGCCGTCGCGCTTGCCGAGGTCCTCGTTCATCACGCCGTTCTTGGTGCCCAGGAGGTACTTGAGCATGTACTCGTGGCCCTTGCCCGACGAACCGAGCAGGTTGGAGCGCCAGACGAACATGTTGCGCGGGAAGTTATCCGGATTGTCCGGTTGTTCGCAGGCGAACTTCAGCGAACCGTCCTTCAGCGACTGGGTGACGTAGTCCACCGGCGACATGCCGGCCGCCTCGGCATCACGGCAGATCTGCAGCGGGTTGCGGTTGAGCTGCGGTGCGCTCGGCAGCCAGCCGGCGCGTTCGGCGCGGATGTTGTAGTCGAGCATGTGCTCGGGGAACTGCGACTTGTCGGCCAGCGGCGAGAGCACTTCGTGAATGCTCATCTTCTCGTGGCGCCACTGCGAGCTGTGGTTGTAGAAGAAGCTGGTGCCGTTCATCTGGCGCGGCGGACGGCTCCAGTCGAGGCCGAAGGCCAGCGGCAGCCAGCCACACTGCGGACGCAGCTTTTCCTGACCCACGTAGTGCGCCCAGCCACCACCGGTCTGACCCACGCAACCGCACAACATCAGCATGTTGATCAGGCCGCGGTAGTTCATGTCCATGTGGTACCAGTGGTTCATCGCCGCACCGACGATGATCATGGAGCGGCCATGGGTCTTGTCGGCGTTGTCGGCGAATTCACGGGCGATCTGGATCGCCTTCTCGCGGGACACGCCAGTGATGACTTCCTGCCAGGCCGGGGTGCCGGGCACGCTGGCGTCGTCGTAGCTCTTGGCGACGTTCGCGCCACCCAGACCACGGTCGATACCCAGGTTGGCAGCCATCAGGTCGAACACGGTGGCGACCTTGGTGGTGCTGCCGTCGGCCAGGGTGATGGTGCGGACCGGCACGCGGCGCAGCTGGATGCTTTCGCCTTCGGCGTGTTGGAAGTGCTCGTGGAGAATGCCGCCAAAGTACGGGAAGGCGACCTCGGCCGTCTCGCCGCCGTCGATCTGGGTCAGGGAGAGGTCGACATCACGACCGTCCTTGCCTTCGCGGGCCTCGATGTTCCATTTGCCCTTCTCGCCCCAGCGGTAGCCGATCGAACCCAGCGGCGAAACCAGCTCGCCGGTGCTGCCGTCGACGGCGATGGTCTTCCACTCGGGGTTGTTTTCCTGGCCGAGGTTGTCGGCCAGGTCGGAGGCGCGCAGGAAGCGGTCGGCGATGTAGCTGCCGTCCTTCTCGTTCAGGCGCACCAGCACCGGCAGGTCGGTGTAGCGCTTGGCGTAGTCGCGGAAGTACTCACTCGGCTTCTCGAGGTGGAATTCCTTGAAGATGACGTGGGCGAAGGCCTGGGCCAGCGCGGCGTCGGTACCCTGCTTCGGGTTGAGCCAGAGGTCGGTGAGCTTGGCAACTTCGGCGTAGTCCGGGGTGATGGCGACGGTCTTGGTGCCCTTGTAGCGGACCTCGGTGAAGAAGTGCGCATCCGGCGTACGGGTCTGCGGGACGTTGGAGCCCCAGGCGATGATGTAGTTGGAGTTGTACCAGTCAGCCGATTCCGGCACGTCGGTCTGCTCGCCCCAGATCTGCGGCGAGGCCGGCGGCAGGTCGCAGTACCAGTCGTAGAACGACAGGCACACGCCGCCGATCAGCGATAGGTAACGGCTACCGGCCGCGTAGGAAACCATGGACATGGCCGGGATCGGCGAGAAGCCGATGACGCGGTCCGGACCGTACTGCTTGACGGTGTAGACGTTGGCCGCGGCGATGATCTCGTTGACTTCGTCCCAGCTGGAGCGGATGAAGCCGCCCATGCCGCGCTTGCTCTTGTAGGACTCGGCCTTGGCCTTGTCCTCGACGATGCTGGCCCAGGCGTCCACCGGGGTCATGTTGCGCCGCGCTTCACGCCAGAGTTTCAGCAGTGGCTTGCGCACCTTCGGGTACTTCAGGCGGTTGGCGCTGTAGATGTACCAGCTGTAGCTGGCACCGCGCGGGCAGCCGCGCGGCTCGTGGTTGGGCAGGTCGTTGCGGGTGCGCGGGTAATCGGTCTGCTGGGTTTCCCAGGTGATCAGGCCGTTCTTGACATAGATCTTCCAGGAGCACGACCCGGTGCAGTTCACCCCATGGGTGGAACGCACGATCTTGTCGTACTGCCAACGGGAACGGTAGACGTTCTCCCAGTCACGGGACTCGATGCGGGTTTCGCCATGCCCGTCAGCGAACTCTCCTTGCTTGCGATTGAAAAAACGCAGCTGGTCGAGTAGGTGGCTCATCGTTTCTTTCCTCTCAGGCTGAGCGCAGGCCGGGCCCGCGCTCTTCTTTTAATGCGGTCGTCCGGCCTAGCAGGGGGTCTCGGCGCCTTTGCGCGAATACCACCACCAGGTCACCAGGATGCAGGTCACGTAGTAGGCAACGAAGCCGTAAAGGGCCATCTCCGGGCCGCCGGTCAGGGCGATGGACGAGCCGAACGACTTGGGGATGAAGAAGGCGCCAAAGGCCCCGATCGCCGAGCTGAAGCCCAGCACCGCAGCCGACTCCTTGCCGGCGGCGCGCAGCACCTCGTCATTGGCGGCACCGTGCTTGCCGGCGCGACGCTCGTGCAGGGTGCGGAAGATCACCGGGATCATGCGGAAGGTCGAACCGTTGCCGATCCCGGTGGTGATGAACAGCAGCATGAACATCGCCAGGAAGCCGTAGAAGTTGCCGCCCTGCCCGCCTGCGGCAGGAAGTACAGGACCCCGAACACCGCGGCGATCATCACCACGAAGTTCCACAGGGTGACGCGCGCACCGCCGAGCTTGTCGGCCACCCAGCCACCGACCGGGCGCACCAGCGCGCCGACCAGCGGGCCGAGAAAGGCGAAGCTCAGGGCGTTGACGTCCGGAAAGGAGGTCTTGATCAGCATCGGGAAGGCGGCGGCGAAGCCGATGAACGAGCCGAAGGTGGCCAGGTACAGCCAGCACATCAGCCAGTTGTGCTTGCGCTTGAAGATCACCGCCTGCTCGCTGAACGAGGCCTTGGCCGAGCTCAGGTCATTCATGCCGAACCAGGCGGCGACGGTCACCGCGAGGATGAACGGCACCCAGATGAAGCCGGCGTTCTGCAGCCACAGCTGGCTGCCATCGGCCAGTTCCTGCGGCTGGCCGCCCGCGGCGCCGAACAGACCGACACCGATCAGCAGCGGCACGCTGAACTGCATCACCGACACGCCGAGGTTGCCCAGGCCCGCGTTCAGGCCGAGCGCGGTGCCCTGCTGCGCCTTGGGATAGAAGAAGCTGATGTTGGACATCGAGGAGGCGAAGTTGCCGCCACCGAAGCCGCAGAACAGCGCGATGATCACGAACACGCTGTAGGGCGTTTCCGGATTCTGCACGGCAAAGCCCATCCACAGCGCCGGGATCGCCAGCGAGGCGGTGCTGATCGCCGTCCAGCGCCGCCCACCGAAGATCGGCACCATGAACGAGTAGAAGATGCGCAGCGTGGCACCGGACAACCCCGGCAGCGCGGCCAGCCAGAACAGCTGGTCGGTGGTGAAACTGAAACCGATGGCGTTCAGGCGCACGATCACCGTGCTCCAGACCATCCATACGGCGAAGGCCAGGAGCAGCGCGGGGATCGAGATCCACAGGTTGCGGGTGGCGATCGCCTTGCCGGTCGACGCCCAGAACTGCGGGTCTTCGGGCCGCCAGTCGTGGATCGCCGGCCCCTGTTTGGACGGCTTGCCTGCCGCAGGTTTGACGAGAACAGTCATGGTCATTCTCCAGAAGAATCAGGGCGCGGACGACAACCGGCCCTGGCCGGCCTTGCCCATCACGGGGGTTGTGCGGATTTCGCTGAAGTACATCCAGATCAGGGAGACCCAGACGACGCCGTAGAGCAGCATGAAGGCCGAGGAACGCACGCCGGTGAGGTCGACCAGGGCGCCGAACATGATCGGCAGGATGAAGCCGCCAAGACCGCCGGCCAGGCCGACGATTCCGGAGATCACGCCCATGTTCTCGGGGTAGTCGTCAGAGATGTACTTGAAGACCGAGGCCTTGCCGAAGGCGAAGGCGATGCCGACGACGAACAGCAGCGCGGTGAACACCCAGGCGTTGAGGCCGATGTGGAAGGTGCTCGGGCCGTTGACCGTCTGGATGGTGAAGCTGGTTTGCGGATAGGAGAGCAGGAACAGGCACACCCAGCACACCCACATCACCCACCAGGTCACGCTCTGTGCACCCCAGCGGTCGGACATCCAGCCGCCCACCGCGCGCAGTACGCCACCGGGCAGCGAGAAGCAGGCGGCCAGCAGCGCCGCGGTCTGCAGATTGAAGTCGTACTCCTGCACGTAGTACTTGGTCATCCACAGCGCCAGTGCGACGTAGCCACCGAAGACGATCGAGTAGTACTGGCAGTAGCGCCATACGGCCGGGTCCCTCAGCGCCTGCAGCTGGCTCCTGAAGGTCACCGTGTAGCCACGCGGTGCGCCTTGTTCTCGCTGGTGAGAAACCAGAACAGCAGCGCGGTGATGAACATGATCGCCGAGTAGACCTTCGGCACCATCTGCCAGCTGGCTGCGGCGATGATCGCCGGCGCGATGAACTTGGTCAGCGCCGAGCCTGCGTTGCCGGCGCCGAAGATGCCCATCGCCAGGCCCTGGGTGCTCTTGTCGAACCACTTGGCGACGTAGCGATGCCAACCGAGAAGGAGCCGCCGGCCATGCCGACGAACAGGCCCAGCACCAGGAAATGCCAGTAGGCCGTGGCCTGGCTGATGAGGTAGATCGGTAGCACGCAGACCATCATCAGCACGAAGAAGACGATGCGTCCGCCGAACTTGTCGGTGAGCATGCCCAGCGGCAGGCGTACCAGCGAGCCGGTCAGGACCGGCGTCGCGGCCAGCAGGCCGAACTGGGTTTCGTTGAGTTGCAGGATGTCCTTGATCGGTACGCCAAGCACCGCAAACATCATCCAGATCATGAAGCAGATCGTGAATGCGACGGTGCTCATGCCGAGTACCAGACCTTGCCGAACATTCATTCTTGCCATGTCGAACCCTCCCCGAAGCGTCGACCTGGCTCGCACGCTAGAGAGGGAAGGCCCTGATTCCGTTGACCTGGATCAAGACCGAATAACCGACCAAAAGCGTATGATTTGGCCCGCTACCACCTTGGAGGTAGCTCGAGAAATCCGCGAAAACGCCCTGTAGAACAGGGATTAACGCCGGGCCCGCAAAGCAGGGAGGCATGCCGGACGGCCCGAGAAACTCTTTGGAGGTAGCGTGCGACTGGTTCAGTGGATTAGGGGCTCGCTGCCGGTTCGCGCCGGACTCGCGGTCATGCTCATCGCTATCCTCGCCCTGGGCAGCGCGGTCAGCGCCGGCATGATCGCCTGGCTCAGCGAGGACGACGCCGCCGCCATCAACACCGCCGGCTCGCTGCGCATGGCGACCTACCGGCTGGCCTGGAAGCTCGAGGCCCAGGCCGCGGAAGAGGACATCCAGACCCTGGGGCGCAATTTCCAGCATCGCCTGGAGAGCGTCAGCCTGACCCGCATTCTCCAGGGCGAGGCCGAGGCGCCGCTCAACCATGCCTATGCCGAACTGCGCGAGCGCTGGCGTACACAGCTGCTGCCCGCACTCGAACGCGGCGATGCGAGCGGTTTTCAGGAAAATGCCGACGACTTCGTCCGCCAGCTCGATCGTTTCGTACTGCTGCTGCAACATCAGAGCGAGCGCAAGCAGAGCTGGCAGCAGGCCATTCAGGGCACCGCGCTGTTCGTCACCGTGATCGTGCTGATGGTCGGCATGTACAGCCTGCACAGCAGTGTGCTCAACCCGCTGCAGGAACTGGTCAGCGCCACCGAACGCTTTCGCGCCGGCGATCTGAGCGCACGCGTGCGCTACCGCGCCGATGACGAGTTCGGCCACATGGCGCTGAGCTTCAACGCCATGGCCGATGCCCTGGAAGAGTCGCACCACACGCTGGAGATGCACGTGGCGCGCAAGACCGCACATCTCGCCCAGGCCAACGCCGCGCTGCAGTTGCTCTACCAGAGCAGCCGGCGCATCGCCACCGACCCGGCTACCGCCGACTCGCTCGACAAGCTGATCGACAGCTTCCGCAACCGACTGCCCGGCCTGAACCTGACTCTTTGCCTGCACGGCGACCCGCGTGAACCGGCCACCCAGTTGATCGCCCTGCACGGCAGCGAGCTGCGGCAGATCTGCGCGCCAGGTGACTGCGCGAGCTGCAGCATGCACAACGGTAGCCGTCTGATCGCCTGCCCGGTGGTCAATCTGGGCAGCGAGCTGGGCGAGCTGCGTGCGGGGTTCGCCGATGGCCGCGCGCCGGAGCAATGGGAGATGGAGCTGATCGAGGCACTGGCCAACCTGATCGGCACCGCGCTGTCGCTGGAACGCCGACGCGAGCAGGATCACCGCCTGCTGCTGTTCGAGGAGCGCGCGATCATTGCCCGCGAGCTGCACGACTCGCTGGCCCAGGCGCTCTCCTACATGAAGCTGCAGGTGACCCGGCTGCAGACGCTGATCAATCGCGGCGAGTCGCCACAGACGCTGGAAAAGGTCGCCGAGGAGATCCGCGAAGGGCTGAACAATGCTTATCGCCAACTGCGCGAGCTGCTCACCACCTTCCGCCTGAAGATTCAGGACGGCGGGCTGGACAAGGCGCTACAGGACACCGTGCGCGAATTCTCCGAGCGGGGTCAGTTTCCGGTGCACCTGAACATCCAGCCGCTGGCCTTCGACCTGCTGGCCAACGAGCAGATTCACCTCCTGCAGATCGCCCGCGAGCGCTGTCCAACTGCGCCCGCCATTCCGGCGCCGACCAGGTCTGGGTCACGCTGCGCCCGGCCGGCGATGCGCTCGAGCTGCTGGTCGAGGACGACGGCTGCGGCCTGTCCGGCGACTACGACCAGCGCCAGCACCACGGCACCACGATCATGCAGGAGCGCAGCCGTCAGCTGCACGGCCAGCTGACCCTCGAGCCGCGCACTCCACGCGGCACGCGTGTACGCCTGACATTCAAGCCGGGATTTCTCGGCAACCAACCCAAGGGACAGATCGCATGAACGACACACGTCACAGCATCCTGCTGGTCGACGACCACCCGATGATGCGCCGCGGCATGCGCCAGCTGCTGGAGCTCGAAGACGACCTGGCCGTGGTCGGCGAGGCCAGCAACGGCGAGGAAGCCCTGCGCCTGATGCCGGACCTCGCCCCCGACCTGATCCTGCTGGACAACAACATGCCTGCGCTCAATGGCATCGAGACGCTCAAGCGCCTGCGCCAGCAGGGTTACGAAGGCAAGGTACTGCTGTTCACCGTCTCCGACGCCGAGGAAGACGTGCGTGACGCCCTGCGTCATGGCGCCGACGGCTATCTGCTCAAGGATATGGAGCCGGAAAAGCTCATCGACCAGATCCGCGAAGTGCTGCAGGGCGACCTGGTGGTCAGCCCGGCGCTGGCGCGCGTCATGGCCCAGGCCTTGCGGGTCGGCCAGCCGGTGACCTCCGAAGCGGAGCTGACCGAGCGCGAACGGCAGGTGCTGAAGATGATCGCCGGCGGCAACAGCAACAAGATGATCGGCCGCAAGCTGGGCATCACCGAAGGCACGGTGAAGGTGCACGTGAAGAACCTGCTGCACAAGCTCGGCCTGCGCTCGCGCGTGGAAGCTGCCGTCTGGGCGCTGGAGCACGAGCGAATGCGCGGTTGAGCACCGGCTGCCTCTTTGGAGGTAGCCGGTTTATCGCTTCCGGGAGGCGACTGGCGCCTGGCCAGGCTCCTAGGATGCAGGCAAGGAGGCCGCATGCTTACCCATTCCACCCTGCTGGCGACGCTGTTCCGCCACCCGCTGTTTCAGGCATTACCCCAACCGGCGCTGCAGGAACTGGCGCTCGGCGCCGGCAGCCGCCGCCTGCTGCAGGGCGCCACGCTGCATCATGAGGGCGATCCGGCGCGGCATTTCTTCATCCTGGTGCATGGGCAGATCAAGCTGCACCGGCTCAGCGGCGACGGGCAGGAGCGCGTGCTGGAGATCGTCCGCCCCGGCGATGTCTTCGCCGAGACACCGCTGTTCGACGAGCAGCCGCATTACCGGCTCAGCGCCACTGCGCTGCGCGAAACGCTGGTGCTGCAGGTCCAGAACGCCTGCTACCAGCGACTATTGCAGCAGCACCCGCCGCTCGCGCAGGCCATGCTTGCGCGACTCAGCCAGCGCCTCAACCGGCGGCTGGACGACATCGACAACCTGGCCACGTCCAACGCCAATCACCGGGTCGCACGCTTTCTCATCCAGGCGCAGGAGTCCGATAGCGGCATCGTCAACCTCGACGTGCCGAAGCGGCTGATCGCCTCGAAGCTGGGCATCCAGCCGGAAACCTTCTCACGCATCCTGCACCGGCTGATCAGCGCCGGGCTGATTCGCGTGCACAACCGCCGCATCGAGATCCTCGACCCGCTCAACCTCGCCGCCTATCAGCGCGAAGCGGGTTGATCGGACGCGCCGTCCCGCTCGGCGGCATCATCCGCCCCGGCTCGAACGGCGCCGGGCCGTCGCCCAGGCGGAAGGGCTGTGGCGGCGTATCGTCGAGCCGGCGCGTTGGCGGTGGTATGGGCTGGGCATCCTCCTCCGGTTCGCGCAGCAGACGATAGGCGAGCGCGGCGAGCAACGCCGCCAGCAGGCGATAGATCAGCGAGGCAAGGTCGAAACCGATCAGGCTGCCGCCGTCGAGCCACAGCGACAGCAGGCGCCCGAGCACCAGCGCTGTCATCAGGAACACCAGCATCATCAGCGCGGTGCGCATGCGTTCCGGTGCGCGCGCCGCCCAGAGCAGGAACAGCGCCAGTCCCAGTTGCAGCCCACCGTAGTAGACGCGCATGTGGCTGATCGATGCCGACTCCATGAGCAGCATGCCGTTGAGATTGGCCATCTCATACGGGCGTACCCAGTAGGCCAGGCTGAAGGCCAGCATGAACAGGGCCTGGGCCAGCAGTACGAAACGGGCAAAACGCATCGAAAACGCTCCTGATGACTCGACCCCCGGTCGCCATACGACCGCTCGTCGGGGGCTTGGTTCGATCCGGAGGCACCCTGCGGATCGCCACATTTGCCCACACTTTGCGGCTTTGGCCCCGACGCTGGCGGGGCTATGCTGCCGGCTTCGTCACCGGAGGTTTTCCATGCGTCGTCTATTGCTTGCCACCACTCTCTTTGCCGGCCTGGCGCAGGCCGCCGAGCCGATCGCCATCGACGTCCATCGCGACGCTAACTGCGGCTGCTGCAAGGCTGGATCGAGCACCTCGAGGCCAACGGCTTCAGCGTGACCGACCACGTCGAGCCCGACATGGTCGCGGTGAAGATCGCCAATGGCGTGCCGCCTCGGCTCGGCTCCTGCCATACCGCCGTGATCGGCGGCCAGTTCGTCGAAGGCACGTGCCGGCAGCGACATCCTCAAGCTGCGTGCCCAGCCGGACCTCGCTGGCGCAGCGGTGCCCGGCATGCCGGTCGGCTCGCCCGGCATGGAGATGGGCGACCGCCAGGACGCCTATCAGGTCATCGGCCTGGCCAAGGACGGGTCCGAACGGGTCTTGGCCGACTATCCTGGGCACTGACCGGCCACGGCAACGATGCGCTGTCCCGCCGGTCTGATGGCTGACAGACACAGCGGAGAACCGAGCCCATGCGCTGGAAACGTGCGCGTCGCAGCGACAACGTGGTGGATGCCCGAGGGCGCAGCGGCATGCGCCTGGGCGGAGGGCTGGGCCTGGGCGGCATCGTCATTGTCGTGGTGCTCGGCCTGCTCACCGGGCAGGACCCGCTGCAACTGCTCGGCCAGCTCGCCGGGCAGGACGGCTCGACCGTTCAGCAGCAGCGCCCGAGCGCCACAGGCGACGACCCGCAGGTCGATTTCGTGCGCGCCATTCTTGGCGATACCGAAGACACCTGGCAGGCATTGTTCCGGCAGAGCGGCGAGCAGTACCGCGACCCCAGGCTGGTGCTGTTTCTCGGCGGGGTGAACTCGGCCTGCGGCTTCGCCAGTTCGGCGGTCGGCCCGTTCTACTGTCCCGGCGACCAGCAGGTCTACCTGGACCTGCAGTTCTTCGACGAGATGGCCCGGCGCTTTTCCGCCGCCGGCGACTTCGCTCAGGCCTATGTCATCGCTCACGAAGTCGGCCATCACGTGCAGACCCTGCTCGGCGTCTCGCAGCAGGCTCAGCAGGCCCGCGCGCGCGGCGCGCGGCTCGAAGGCGACAACGGCCTGCTGGTCCGCCAGGAGCTGCAGGCCGACTGCCTGGCCGGCGTCTGGGCGCACCATGCCCAGCAACGCCACGACTGGCTGGAGCAAGGCGACCTGGAGGAAGCACTCAACGCGGCCAGCGCCATCGGCGATGACCGCCTGCAGCAGCAGAGCCAGGGGCGCGTGGTGCCCGACGCCTTCACCCATGGCACCTCGGCGCAACGGGTCCGCTGGTTCCGCACCGGCTTCGACAGCGGCGAGCCGGGGCGCTGCGACACGTTCAAGGCTCCGCGCTTATAAGCTCAGGCAGAGCGGCCGCCGGCAAACGCCATGCGCTTGCACCGCTCCGGGCGAAGCGCGTGGCGCACCCAGTGCGGGCTCAACCCAGCTGCGCCAGCAGTGCCGCACAATCGCGCGCATGCCACTCGGTCAGTTCCGGCCAGGGGTTGTCCGGCAGGTTGACCAGCACACCCTGCGCCCCGGCGGCCCGGGCACATTCGAGATCGAAGCGGTAGTCGCCGACCATCACCAGCGCCCCCGGCTCGACGCCCCAGCGCTCGGCGAGCTTGAGCAGGCCGCCCGGATGCGGCTTGGGAGGTGCCTCATCGCGGCCGAGAATGTCCTCCGGTACGAAGCAGTCACCCAGCCCGAGCGCCTGCAGTGTCACCAGCGCGAGCTCGTGGGCGTTGCGGGTCAGCACGCCGACCATCACCAGCGCCCCCGGCTCGACGCCCCAGCGCTCGGCGAGCTTGAGCAGGCCGCCCGGATGCGGCTTGGGAGGTGCCTCATCGCGGCCGA
>LZQO01000083.1_pt1 | contig 18608 bp, 24 predicted proteins | sample 768571 | NCBI WGS metagenome assembly LZQO01 (sample SAMN05207081, study PRJNA324507) | oil field metagenome | isolation source: sample BH-FW-10 from oil reservoir | place: India: Bombay High | collected 2015-12-01
CTGGGTCAAGTGCGCCACGGTCCTCGGTGAACCACAGCCGCGCTCCGGCGGCATGGCTGGCGGGCACGGTGTCGACACAGCCGCGGGCGAGCGTGCCGCTCAGCGTCGCGTAGTCAAATGCGTCCACACGCACGATCTCATCGCCCAGCAGCGCAGCACCGCCAACCTGGACGAAATCCAGGTCGCTGCCGGCGCTCAGTACGAATACCGTGTCGGTCGGCCCCAATGCGGAGGCGATCAGCCCGGACGGACAGAAGTCGCCGCCGTCGTCCGCCTCGGTCCACGCCGCCGCTCCAACTCGCGACTGCAGTGCGTAGCCCATCGACAGCGAGGTCGGCTTTACGGCCAGCGCCTGCAGGTAGCACGCCGTTGCATCGATCAATTCGAGGTTGGCCGGATCGGTGGTCTGGGCAATCTCGCGCCAGGTTCGTTCAGTGAGGCGGCGCACGGTCGCTGCCTGGGGGGTGGGATCGGCGGGCGTCCAGCCGGAGGGCTGCACGCTTGTGATGCTCGTGACGGGCAGGCCGAACACATCCTGCAGGGCGGTGATGGTGATGGTCGAGTCGTCCAGCTTGCCGTCCTCGATGCGCCCGGCTCTGACCACGAGCTCGGCAATGCCGCGCTTGAGCGAGCGAATGCGGAACGGTTGTCCTGGCTCGATGCGATAACCCCGACGATCCAGACGGACCTTGAACCGCTTGAGACCCGAGGAGGCCATGCGCAGCTCACGCACCGCCACGCGGCCAGCGAGTTCCGCAGTCGGCAGGCCGATGTAACTCTTGGTCTCGCTCAGTACCTGGCCATCCGCGCGCACGGCGCCCAGATTGCGTTCGCGCCAGCTGCGGGCCTGGTTGGTAATGGGGTCGTGCCACTTGATGACCAGCTCGTTCAGCGCACCGGATGTGGCCGCGTTGTCGTCCTCGTCGATGCCCAGCAGGCCAGTGTCCTCGTCGAACAGCGGGAGCGCCGAGACGGTGTAGTCGTCGCGCACCAGGGTCAGGTGGAACAGGCCGTCAAACCGTGACAGATAGAGGTTGCCGCCGATGTGGTCGAGCACCTCCTGGACGAAATCGCTTACAGATCCACTCCGGGTCCAACGCAAGCACAGGCCAAACCCCTCACCAGCCAGGGCGTCGGCCGCGGCGCGAAACGACGCATCGTCCAGGCGCGAGCGATCCATGCCCCCGCCCCAGTCGCGATTGGTCAGGCACTCATAGACGATGTGCGCCGGGTTCATGGCATGGACCGCACCGGCCGCCAGTACGATCCGCGCCTTCTCGGGGTACCACGCGCCGCCATCCCAGCCGGCTGTCGAGCGCCGCACGCGGAATTTCCACGGCTTGATATAGGGGTTCATCGCCGACACCTGGCCGTCGAAGAACAGGCTGACGAAACCCCGGAACCCCGGTACATCGCCACCGAGCATGGCAGCCAGCTGGCTGGTGGCGGCTTGCTCCGGCCCGCCCATCAGCACCTGCAGGGTGCCGCGGATGCCGCCTTCCTTCTTGTCGCCGCCGAACAGGTTCGGCTTGTCGATGTTGACCGACGTGTTGCCCGTGACGCTGCCCTGCCAGGCTTTCTTGCCGCCGACCTCGATCTCTACCAGCTCGTTGACCGGCCCGCGCCCGAGCCCCATGTGGATGCCCAGGTAGTAGCGATAGCCGATGGTGACCTTCTTACTGCTGCCCACGGCTCACCTCCGTGCGTGCGTGCTCGACCAGGTGCAGCGCCATACCGTCACCGGTGGCGACCAGCACCGAGGCCATGACGCCGGCCGGCGCGGACGATGGCGGGCCAGTCGAGCTCGTAGCGCTCGCACAGCGCGCGGGCACCGCGGTGGCAGAAGCCCGGCCGTGCGCCCCAGCCGGGCACGCTGTGCAAATGGTCGAAGGTCACCAGAAAGTCGTCCATCACTTGCCGCTCTTGGTCTTGATCGCGGAAGTGCGCTGATTGCCGTAGCTCAGCGCCTGAAAGTCCGAGGTCCAGCAGTCGCCGAAGAACACGCACTGCGGCTCACCCTCGTCGGTCTTGGGCAGGTCACCCTCATCCATCGCCTGCGGTTTTGGCTTCTCGGCTTTGGGTTGCATCATCATGGACAGCGCAATGCTGACCACTAGGATGGCGATCTGTACCCACATGGCTCACCTCAGAACACGTTGGAGCCGTCCCACGGCGATTGCCCCGCCAGATGCGGAACGCCGCCGTAGTTGGGCAGGTTATTGAACGCCTTGCAGCTGGCTACGGTCTGCCGGCATCCCGGGTACGCACGCACGGCGCCACCCAGGCTGATGCCGCCGGTACCGCCGAGCAGCGTCAGCACGCTGCCGTTGTGCGCCTCGATGCCGCGGCGTTCGAACTCGCCGCCGCCGATGGCCCACTCGACCAGCCCGCCGGTGAAGTAGCCGGCCGGGTACGCCGCGAACGCACCGTTGCTGATACTCACGCCATCCATGCTCTGCACGGTCGAGTGGACGCGGTACAGGTTCATGTCGACGCCGCAGGCGGTGGAGTACAGGGCATGCGGGCAGTTGCGCTCCCACCCCAGTCGCAGCCCCTGCATCTCCATGCGCTCGGTCAGCGGTGAACAGCTGATCTCGCAGCGATCCAGCACGGGCCACTTCACGCTGCGGATCTCGCCGACCCAGATCGTCACGAAATCGTCGATGCCCTGGTGGCGGGCGAACACCGTCAGTTGAACGGGCGAACTCGGCACCGCGCCGCGGTACAGCTGCGCCACCTCCAGGTCGGCGTGCGAGGTGAGCTTGAGCACATCCGGGCTGGTCTGTCCGGTCTGGCGGATGCCACTGTCGCTGATGCCGCCGCGCAACGCCTTGTAGACCTGTGTCTGGTGAGTGATGTCGCGATCGGCACTGCAGTAGCGCCAGGCCAGCGTGCCGCGCGTGAAACGATACAACCGGATCGGCCGGGCCGAGGCGACGGAACGCTCTGCTGCGTCGTAGGTCATGGAACGAACTCCTCATCGCGCACGCCGCGGAACATGATTGCGCTGCGCGCGATGCCGTCGGCATCGGTTTCGTGATCGATGGTCACGCTATCGCTGTCCATACGGCACAACACCAGCCAGCTGATACGCCGCACATCGGCCGGCTCGACCTGGCGGCCGAGGGTGCTGTCGATCGCCAACCGCTCGACGTCGGCCGACAGCTCGGTGCTACCGGTGATACGCCGATGCAGAACGGTGCCGTCGTGCAGCTCGATGCGGATGTCGCGCCGACCAGGGCGCGCCATTGCGAAGCGGGTGTAGCCGATCGCCTCGATGTCGAGCGTGGTGGCCACGCTGGTGACGACCGCGGCCAGCGTCAGGTCCTCGGCATGGGTAGGTACCCAGAGCGCCGCCTGCCGGCCGTTGAGCGCATAGACCAGCGACCGGTAGGCGCTCTGCTCGGCGCGGCCAGCCAGGAGCCAGCGCTGTTGCATGACCGGAAACGCCCGGCCCGCGGTGTCGGTCGTCATCGGGATGGCCGACCCGCTGTCCAGCTCCAGCAGCAGGCGCTGATAGGTGCGGGTCTGGTCCTCGCTTTCCTCGGGGCGCTCCTCCAGAACCGGCCAGCCGCGGTACAGGGTGGCCGGCATGACCGGTGGCCACTCGCATGCCTCCACGATCAGGAAACGCGCGTCGAGCCGATCGGCGCGATCGGTCAGCCGGGTGCTGCTCGGCTGCTCGATCAGCTGCGCCGGGCGAGCCGGGTACAGCCGCGTACCGGCCGGCCAGGCCTGTTGCGTGGCGCGTTTGAGTGTCAGGCCGCTAGGCCCGACGCTGAGCACTTCAACCGCCTCGACGCCGAACGCGGACTCGCTACGCAGCAGGGCCAAGCCACCGCCTACAAAATCCCGCCCAGTGGTGGCGCAGGTGATGCGCGTCGCGCCAATGGGCACGCCGACTTGCAGCAGCTGCACGTCAGGCCAGATCGGCAACGCCCAGACGCGCGAACCCCAGCCGAACAACTGCAGGTCGAGCAGCTGCCGCTCGCGGCCGTCGACCAGCATGCCGGCTCCGAACTCCCGGCGCGGCGCCAGGCGGATGGCCCGCCGCTGCTCCATGCCGCTCTCGCTCTGCAGGATGTCCGTTGCCCAGCCCAAGGTTTCGGTCACCCCGTCGCCCCAGTCCGGCACGAATGCCCAGGCGATGATGCGGTTGGCGGTGATGCGCAGCGCGGCCTCGTCGCCGTTATCGAACTGCCAGGCCAGGGTCGTGTCCAGCACGGGGGAGCCGTCCGGCGTGACGGAAAGCTGCCATTCGCGCTCCTGCAGGCCCGTGAACAGCAGCGGCGTCGCGCCCTGACCGGACAACGCCAGCCCTTCGTCCAAGCCTGCGATGACCGACAACGTGCGCGGCTCGGGATAGGCATTCCAGACCTGCACGGCGCTGGTCTGGGTGGAAACGACGTTGCCCAGGTCGAGCTGCCGTGGGCTGATGTGGATGCGGTAGTAGAAGTCATTAACGAAGCATCCTCGCGCTTCGCCGGCCAGAATTCGCCCATTCGCAGCTACAGGCCAGTCCGCAACCGCCACCGCTCCGCCTGGTCGCGCTGTGCCCATGGACTCATAGGGCATTGCAACCCATGCAAAGGCGTCTAGCTCAGTGGACAGTAATGGATTAACGATACCGCCCAGGGTCGGCGTCGGCAGTACACCCGTCAGAATTGCCACTTATGGTCCCTCATAGCGAATGGCCCAGCCGAACGTGCCCGTGTGCTGGATACTGGTTCCGCCGTTCCGGCTGGTTGTATCCTTGCGGTGCCACGGCAGAATCTTCCAACGGTCAGGGCCGAGCGTGATCACCTGGCCGGGCAGGTAATTATCGATACGAACGTGGCGAAAATGCTCAGCATCCGCGACCAGTGAATATTTGCTACTAGGCCTGCTCAGATAGAGACGAGCAGGTATCAGCACAGCCTCGCTATTCCACGAATTTGGCAGTAGTGACAGCAGGTCGTTAATCGTATTACTCGCACCGGCCAGCGCGTTACCATCGGCCCACCCGCCACCGTCCAGCCCGTGATGTATGTACATGGTTTGAGTTGTGGTATTTGGCCAGGAGTACCAGAACAACGCGCCGCTCGGTTGGACTGTATTACCAGTGAACGAAATGGCCAGCGTCGACGACAGCGTCGAGCCCATGGTTGCACCAAACCACATGCCTGTGCCGCCAACGCCTGCAACAGTCGTTTTACCCCATGCGCAGAACTGGTAGCGATCAACCCCGTAGTTGACGACCACGTAGACCTCAGCGTCGAAAACGAAAATCTCGTAGGCTAGCGGATAGTCGATGCTCAGGCTGCCGATCGACACAAAGTTCCCCGCGGCACCAGTGAGGTTACTGCTGCCATCGATGCCCGTACCACCCAACAGCCTCAGCGAGCCGCTCACAACCTGTAAGCGTGCAAACATCCCGGATTTCGAGAGCACGTCACCACTCAGGCTCCACCCCTCTGCAGTGCATGCCGAGAAGATTGCCGTGCGCAGGGCTTCCAGTGTGATAGCAGAACCGTTGAAATATGCCATTAGCTGTCGAGCCTCATTGCGTAGTAATCGGTGAACCCGGTGCGGTGTACGTCCTGGATCACAACGTAGTCATCACCGCCGATCGTCAATGTGTTCTCGACGGCGTTGTCGAATCCGCTGATGTAGTAGATGCCGTCCAGCGCGCCCCAGAGGTTGTTGCTGTTGTCGTGCAACTCAACTGGCAGAAGGTGATATACACCCCCGGTATCGCGCATCTGAGTGCTCGACCCCGTCAGTAAGGTGTTGCCCCACGGGTAGCAGTGGGCGTTCAGCCAGTTGTCATTGCTGCGCAGGCCCAGACGCGCTGAGTTGCCCTTGTAGCCCATCGAGTGGTTAGCAGAGGTGTCGCTGAACCGGGTAGCAGGCCAACCATTGAGCATGCCGCTGCAGACAACCGGATACGGGTACTGGCTCGGGCGTCCGTAGGGCAAGCACTTGCCGACATAGGCGCTCTCGTAAACCGGAGTCCCCACCTTCATCGCCCAGTGCGATGCGCTGGCCATTGAGGGTCATCCAGTAGTCGATCCGCTGGTTGTGCGCCGGCACACCGGACAACCGGGCGCCGGGCTGGGTGTCGAACGAGTTGCCGGCGACGTAGCCGGTGAACACCCCGGCCAGCAGGTTGTAGTAGTCGGCGTTGGCGTCCTGGTAGGTACGGAAGCCGACGAAGATCTCCTCGGTACGTGACAGCCCTGTGCCCTTGAGGATCAGCTCGCGGTTGGCCGCCGCGGTGTCGTAGCGCAGCACCTCCCACTGGGCATTGGCCGCGCTGGCGGCACCCTGGGTCACAGGGATCGTGAACACATCGCCCACTACGAAATCGGTCGCGCCATCGGTGAGGGTGAACTTGAGCAGACCATTGTCATAGGCCGAGCCCACGGTCGCAGCCGCTTGGGCGCCGGAGACGCTGCCGGAGACGCTGAACGTGCCACCGTTGGCGGCCGCCGCCGTGCAGGTAAGCGTCCAGGTCTCGGTCACCGAGGCAGGCGCTGCCTCCAGTCCGGCCAGCGTGCCGGTACCGGCGCGGGTGCCGCCGATGGAGCCGAGGTCGCCGAAGCCTCCGGCGACGTGGCGGATCTGCGCCAGCATGTTGTAGTGGGCCAGGACGCCGTTGGCGTTGTCGACGTAGCCTATCTTGTGGGGCATTTCAGACTCCGAGAATGCTGCGGAACTTGGCCGGGTCGTTGCTGAGCATGACCGTGACGGCCTCCTGCCCAGCCGGTGTGTTGAGTGCCGAGGCGATGCGCTCAGGCGAATCGATCAGATTGAAGGTCTGGCTGTTCTTGACCGTGGTCGACAGGGCCTTGGCAGGTTCGGCCAAGCGGGTGCTGCCGAGGCTGGGGGCGGGCAGCGCGGGTGCCGGCACGCCGGCTAGGCCGCCGGTGGCGTGCCGCACGCGGGAGTCGTAGTCGTCCAGCGCGGCCATGCCGCGGGCGTGAAATCGTCGAGGAATGCCAGTGCGCCTGGCTGCGATACGACCGCCTCGCGGGTAATGAACTCACCGTCCGAGAGCCATGCAGGGACGTCGTCGGAGGTGCCGGTACCCGGGCCGCTGACCTTACCTCCTGTTGCGAACCCGGGCGCCAGGGCGAAAGCGGACGCTGCAGTCTGTGTCGCTGTCATGCCGGCGATCGCCGGGACCGAGTTACCCCCATCGTTGCCAACGAAACAGCCGCTGCCGCCGGCGCCCATGCTGATGCGGTCGCCGCTGCCATCGCGGCACCCGATGCCGTGACAGCTGCGGCCGTGGCTTGCCCCAGCGCCGCATTGATTGCGTAACGCACCCCCATCTGCACCAGGGCGCTGATCAATTGGGTCAGGATGGTCTGTGCCACCCCCTGCAAGCTGGCGTTTAGGTCATCGCCGTAGACGATGGCCTGCGCGAATGAGTCGCCGATACCCTGCGTCAGCGATTCCAGGGCGCCACCGATCATGGCTTCGGTCTGCCCGGCGATGTCCTGCGCCTCGGCCATGTAGTTCGCGAACGCCTCGGACGCGCCGACCGACCAGTCGCCTTGCTTGGCCATCAGGCGATCATAGGCGCTCGCGTTTTCGTTAAGGGCCGCCGTCAGGCCGTTGGCAATGTCAGCGGAGGCCTGCAGGTACTCGGCACTGTCGAGCATGCCGGCCGGGGTGGCTTCGTTCAGCTCGTCCTGCAGTTGCTGGTAGCGCTCGCGGATGCCGCGTTCGGCGGCGATGCGCTCGCGCTCGCGGGAGCCCATGCCGTAGCCGTCGATTTCGGCGCTGTTCTGCTCGCGCTGGCCGCCCAGGTCCTGCTGAATCGAGCGCTGAATCTGCGCGGCGCGCTCCTGCAACTTGGCCAGCTCCTCGGCCTGTTTCTTCTGCTTCTCGCCGGCCTCGACGGTGGCGAGCGCAGCCTCGGCGCGGGCCAGCAGAGTGCCGGTGAGGCCCTTCTCGGCCAATTCGTATTGGCGCACCTCGGCGGCAGTCATGCCGACCGTAGCAGCCTGTCGTTCCAGCCCGGTGACGTAGGACTGCTGCTGGCGCGCCAGTTGTTCGGTCTGCTGCGCCTGGCGTTTGGCCTGCTGCTCGGCCTGCTGTGCCTCGCGCCGCGCCGCCGCCTCGGCTTCGCGAGAGGCATCGGCCGCGGCGACCTTGGCATCCAGCGCCTCGGCATCGGCGATCAGCAGCGCCTGCTGCCCGGCAGTGAGTTTGCCCAGCTCGCCATGCTCGATGGCGTAGCGGATGCGCGCGGCCTCGGATACCTCGCCGTGCAGCTCCACCTGCTGGCGCAGGTTGGCCGCGTAGCGATCGAACTGTTCCTGCTGCCGGATGCGCGCGCTCCGCATCGGAATCAACGGCCGGGCCGCCAGCCGCAGCCTCGTCGCTGGCCTGCTGTTGCTGGGCGGCCTGCTGGCGCAGGTAGGCGATGCGGTTTTCCAGCTCGGTGGCGTTGTAGTCATCGTCGAAATTGCGGTGCGGCAGGTTGCGATTGCGCTCCAGCTCGGCCTCGGCCTCGGCGATCTGATCGGCCAGCGGACTGGCGCGGCCGATGGAGAGCGCGGCGTCGACGGCCTCGCCAGCCATCTGCTTGATGCTCCGCCACGCCCGTTCGATCGAGCCGAGGTTCTGCTCGACCAGGGGCGTGCGTTCGGCGATCACGTCGGCATAGAGGCGCATCGCCTCGGTGGCGGCGTCCTGCTCACGCCCCTGGTCCTGCAGAGAGCGGATGTGGTCGAGCTGGGCGCGGCTCAGGAAGTGGTACTGGTCATTGAGGTCCAGCAGCGCTTCGACCGGGTCGTCGCCCAGTTTGGCGAACTCGGCGATGGTCTGGTCGATGGCGCGGCCGGTGGCCACGCGCATCTGTTCGGTCGCTACCGCCACCAGTTCGATCTGCTCACCGGCGAACTGACCGGACGCCACCACCTGGGTCAGCGCGGCCGAGGCGCTGCTCTGCGTGACGCCGCTCATGGCGTCCATCTGCTGGGCCAGCGCGCCCAGGTCGCCGGCGGTCATGCGGGCATAGCTGCCCGTGAGGATCAGCGCCTCATTGAACCGTACGGCCTCCTGGCTGCCCTCGAAATACGCCAGCGCTGCACCGCCAACCGCCGCCACCACGCCGGCAATCGCGAGCGTCAGTGGGTTCAAACCGAGCCCCATTCCAGCCAGCGAACTGCCCACCGTATGCGCTGCATCATTGACGTTATTAGCGGCCTCGGCTGTATCGCTCAGCGATTGCTGCGCCTCGTCAGCTGCACCAGACAACCCATCGTCACCACCAATCAGGTCGACTACGTCGCCGAGGCCGAACAACGACTGAAAACGCTGAGTGAGCAGGTCTATCGCATTGCCGACACCGCCGAACGAATCAGCGATCTGCCCGCCCTGCTGTATCGCGACCAGCCATACCGGCATGCCGCTGGCCAGGCTGGTGGTGATGTCGGTGATCTGCATCGGCAGCTGACGCATGGCCTGCTGGTACTGCCCGGCACTGATGCTGGCGGCGCGCATCGCATCGGTGGTGCCGCCGAGACGTTGGCGCTGCTCCTGGAGCTTCGCGTTGTAGGTGTCGAAGGTGTCCAGGTCGATCTGGCCTGACGCGCGGGCGCGACGCAGCTGCTGCTCCATGTCGTCCAGCTCGTCGAGCCGGCGGATCACCGGGTCGATCTTGCCCAGCAGTTGCTGCAGCTCCTGCCCTTCTTTTTCGGTCGCTGCGGCGGCCTGTGCGGCGGCAGCGGCGGCACGGGCATCGGCCTCGGCCTTCTGCTCGGCGGCCCGTTCGGCAGCGTGGTAGGCGTTCATCGCCTCTGTCTGCGCGGTGGCGGTCTGCTGCCAGGTGCGGTTGGCGTCCTGGGCAACGGTGTTGCCACGTTCCACGCTGTTGGCCAGGGCATCGGCGGCGGACTGCTGCTGCAGGCTGGCCTCGACCATCTCGCGGATGCGCGCGGCCTGCTGGTCGGCCGTCTCGCCGATCTGGCTCAACTGGGTGCTGGAGGTCTGCGCGGCCTCGCCGACATTCTCGACGGCGGCGCCGAGTTCCTCCAGGGCACGCTGGCCCTGGACCAGGTCGGCTTTGATGCGCAGCGCGAGTTCGAGATCGTTGCCAGCCATGAGAGGGAGTCACGTCGAGGAGGATGGCGCCATCCTCGCGCGCGCGCGAATGCCGGTCTTTTCGGCAGGACGAAAAAAAACCGCCCGGAGGCGGTTTGGAGCAGGCACCAGGGCGTAACCCCTGCTTAGTTCCCGGACGTCATTTCTGGTATTGGCCGGATGGACCGGCCCAGGAGGTTACCGGGGCTTTACTCGTCCTAACGTTGCGCCGCACTTGCGGACGCCTGCTCCTGCAACTGCTCGATCGCCTCGCGGCACTCGGTAGCGGTGGTGTGCTGCAGCTCGGCCTGGGCGAGGTCGCCGGCCTGCTCGCTGTACGGTTGGTTGTGCTCGGCGATCTCGGCAGTGCGCTGCAGCGCGGCAATGGCTTGGTTCATGGGTGCCTCCTATATATAGGGTTGCGGGCGGATCAGCCTCTTTAACAACCAGGTAGCGGGTACTGGTCAGACACAAATCCGGCGGGGTCATGGCGCACGGACTGGCCAGCGTGATCTCGCGAACCAGTTGATCCGGCTCGCCCTCCGGGTAGCCCTTGTCCCACACCTGCACGAGCACCGTGTAATTCGAGGTGTCGGCATTTTCGATTCGTACAGTCTTGGTCATGGTTGCTTACTCAGTTTGTTCAGGTTCTTTCGGTGCTGCTCCGCATCCCGGCCACCGATAGACGCCATGTTGGCATCCACCAGGTACTCGGCGCGGTGGCGGTGCTGGCGGCGTAGTTCAGCGGCGTGCAGCAGGCGCAGCTGGCGTTCGGTCATGCGGCCTAGTTGTTCGATGGTTCCGTGGCCGGCGGCGACGAGGTCGGCGTAGACGTCGCTCCAGCGCGCTGGCGGCGCGCCGCCATTGCCCGATCGGTCGCCACCCGATCGACCACCTCGCTCAGCCAAAAAGGGCCATTGGCATTCCACCAGGCCATCAGCAGGCGTTTGCCGTCGCGCTGGTTGAGCGTGTTGATCCAGTCCTCATCGACATCCGCGGCGATGGCCATCAGTTCCACCACCAGGGCGTGATGCGTGCCCAGCACGGCGAGGATCGGGTCAATGCCCAGGCGCTGGTCGATCATCAGTGCACGCAGCTCATCGAGCAGTGGCTGGATGCGCGGCCGCAGTTTCAGCCCCTCGACGAACCCATACTCGCGCACCGTCAACTCGCGTTCGCCGATGACCAGGACCTGCTCGGGGTGCATCACCTGCAGGTCGTCGGCGCCGCTGGCCGCAGTGGCTCCTGCAGGCGCCTGGATTACGTTGCGCTCCTTTTTCCTGGCCATCAGCCCAGCACCACGTAGCGACCGTACTGGCCGAGCGGACCGTCAGCCGGCTTGCTGGAATCCAGCAGCGCGGAGAACGTCACCGGGGCGCTGGCCAGCTGGTTGCCGCTGGTGATCATTGCCAGCGTCTGAATCAGGCCGGCGCTGACCTTGTACATCTCCACCAGGCAGCGCTGGCCGTTCTCAGCCAGGTTGATGCCCTTGTAGCGCAGCGCGTAGTTCTTGCGTTCACCGGCCAGGAATGCCGCCTGCTGCGTCGTACCATGCGAGTACGCGGCCAGCAGCGGCTGGGTCGGCGCCGGGCTGGTCGGCAGCGCGATGATCTTCACGTCGCCGTAGATGTCGTAGTCGTAGTGCGTGCCGCGTACCAGCGTAGCCGGGGTCGGGGTCAGGCTGTCGGTCAGCACCAGGTCGCTGACGTTGAGCTGATCCAGCTGGACCACATCACCATTGACAACGGTCGGGAACGCCTCGCCGGTCACCGTACCTGCGGTCGTCGACGACACCTTGCCCAGCGTGAACTTGGCAATGTTGTTGACATCCAGCTGATGCAGCGTGGCGCTCCAGTCGATGCCCAGCTCGGTGAAAAACTCGCGCACCTTGGCCTTCTTGCCGCTGTACGACTCGCGGTGAGCGATTGCCGTCTGACTCAGGGTGCCGGTCAGTTCCGAAACGTCGCCGGCCCACACCCACGGACCCAGGCTGCCATCGGCGGCGATCTCTGCCAGTTCGAATTCGCCCTGGCCGTAGTAGTAGGACTCTTCCATCGTTCAGCACCTCATTGCGCGGCCGGGGCAGAGCCCTCGGCCTGATCGTTTGCGACGACGCCAACCGCACGCAGAAACTCACGCTCCGGGCCGGTGACATCGATCGAGTCACCCGCGGCCAGTGGTTTACCGGCGTGGGTATGTGCCTTCAGCAGTGTGACCTTGAACAGTTCGGGCTTGGCGGCAGGCTTGGCCGCCTCGGTGGTTTTGCTCACGGGTTGCCCCCTAGTACGTGGGTGGTGGTGAAAACATCCAGCCAGAGCACGCGGCTCTGGTCGCTGTCGAGTACGTTGGCCTGCAGCCAGGTGCAGGGCTTCCAGCCATGCGGTGCCCAGCCGTGCAGCGCCGCGCGGACCTGGCCGGCCAGCAGCGCCGCCTCGTCCTGGGCCGCACCGCCTACCGCGTCGCGATAGTTGCGGCTGCAGACGACCACACCGAACACCGCTTCGGCCGCCACCTTGCGCTGGGCCTGCGGGGCGGTGCCGGCCGGGTTGCGCTCGGCAGCCAGCACCACATAGGCGGTGCCGATGCGGTAGCCAGCCAGCTCACGGACCTGGCTGTACTCGGCGGCGCCGAGCACCTCCTCCAGGTCGGGCACCTGCTCGCGCAGACGCTGTTCGATCAGGCTGGTGTCCAGCGGCGCGAAACTCATCGGAATGCCCGCAGCTGGTCGCGGTTGAACACGTTGGGCGACGACTCGAAACGCACGTCGACCAGATTCGGATCGGTCTGGATCGGATCGTTGGCGCCGAGGCTGAATTTGCCAGCGGCGATCATCTCCAGGAACTTCAGGGCGTCGCGGTAGGCACGCACGATCGGATCGTCCGCCGCCTGGCCGCCACGGTCCTTGTGCAGCAGATAGCGGGCGATGTCGCGCACCCAGCCGGTGACCAGTTCGGGCACCGGGCTGAGCGGCAGCGGGTAGCCACGCCGCGCCAGGAAACCGTCCACCATGCTCTCGGCCTGGCCGACGGCGTCCTCTATACGTTGCAGGGCATCGTCCGCCGCCGCGACCTGGTCAGCCGGCCAGGTGCTGCGATCGCCACCGCGCAGGGTGGCTTCCATCAGCTCGAACGGCACCATGCGCAGGTGCTCGGCGGTGGCCACCTGGGCCAGCTCGCGAGCACCAGGACGCTCGGCCAGGGCGACGGCGGTGATGTACTGCATGGCTTACTCCACCCGTCCCGAGAACACGCCGCGCTCGACCTTGAGGTTGGGCTCGTTCTCCAGCGCCTCGATCTGCTCGGCCGTCAGCGCGTCCAGGGCGATACCGAAGCCTTCACGGGTAAAGCGATAGCCGCAGCGGCGGAAGCCCTGCTCGGGGATGGCGGTGATCCACAGGCCCTCGATTTCGCCGTCGCCATCCAGCGCTGCGGCACCAACCGGCGTACCAGTACCAGTGCCCACGGCAGCGCCCACAGGCGCCTCGGGCGCAGCAGCTGCCGGGTTGCTGGTATCGGCCGCCGGGGTAGCGACGGCCTGCGCGGTATCAGGTTGGGCATCCTGCCCGCTCGAACCGGCGTCCACGCCGGGTGCCTCGCTCACGGGTTGTTCGGTGCTGGCCGGCGCTGTCTCCGGTACCGGCGCAGCGCTTTCGGCAGGTGCCGCCGGCTGGGTGACCAGCTGTGCGGCGGCCGCAGGGGCAGCCGCAACGGCTGCCGGGTCTGCGTTCTTGGTGGGATGTTTACGCGCCATGCATCACCCCTTACAGCCACGGCGTGACGAGCACGTCCACGGCGTTGCGGTTGATGTTGGTGGCGCCGTTGGCCCCACGCTCGGCCTGGACGATCTCCAGCGCCTGGGCGCGCAGGCTCGCCGGCACCACCAGCAGAGCCGGCTTGATGCCGAGCTTCTTGCCGCGGTCGCCGGTCATGGCCTGCATCGCGGCATAGGCGGCGTTGAAGTTGGCTGCATCGAGCGTCTGCTTGGAGGCGTATGCCAGTTGCCACAGGCCGTAGCCGGCGTTCAGGCGTGCATCCACTCCGTAGATGTACTCCTTGCGCATGAACACGTTCTCGTCGGTTTCCTTGTCCATCGAGACGAAGTTGTAGTTCTTGCGCTTCTGCAGGATCACGGGCTTCATCACCCGAGAGGTGTCCAGCAGGTACCACGCCGTACCCGCACCGCCCTGGAAGTTGCTGACGCCCACCTCGGCGCCCGCCTTGTTGGTCACCGGGTGGTCGGTATCGAAGAAGTACTGGCCGTCGTAGCAGGTATTGCTGAAACCACCGGCCAGCAGGTCGTAGATCAGCGTGGACGGATGGTTGGCCGAGTCCTGGCCGAGCTGCCCCATCAGCGGGTTGAACAGCCCGAAGCTGTCGTCCTCGATGCTTTCGCGGGGCACCCCCACGGTGTTCTCGAAGGACTTGTTCTTGATGCTGTAGTCATGCAGCGCCAGGTTCTGGATCACCCGGTCGCCGAGCCATTCGCGGAACGCGGTGCTGTTGCCCAGCCAGCCGTATTGCTCGGTCGAGTTGACTGACGGCACCTCCAGGGTGAAGGGCATGAAATCCGGCTTCACGCCCGCGAAGGCGTTCTGGAAGGACGCCTTGTAGCCGGTGAACAGCATGTTCAGGTTTTGGCGGTTGATGATCATCTGAGTTGTGCTCCCTTAAATCTCGATCCAGACGCCGTGGTCGTCCAGGTCTCGGATGACACCGGCGACCGAACGGGTCGAGGTGCCGTTCGTTTTGGCCACGGTCTGGTCGTCGACGATGTAGGCGGTGGCGCCGATGTCGGCACGGGTGACCTCGTCGGCGCCCGAGCTGTTGGCGAACGGGAACACGCCGCGGCGGGTTTCGATGGTGCGGGCACCAGCGACGCCGGCGCGGTTGTCCACATACTCCTCGGCGCGGCCACGGGCGCGTAGGGTCGTGGAGGTGCTGCCGGGAACGGCGTTGCCCGAGGCATCCAGGCACACCAGCGAGCCGGCATAGATGAGCGTGGAAGCGGCCACCGGATCGACGAACTTGATACCGTCACGGCGCAGGGTGTTGCGGTCTCTGGTCAGGGCGGTCATGGATCAGGCCTCCTTCGCGGCTTTGAACTGGTCGTGGGTCAGCCCCATCGCACTGCACACCGCCAGCTCATCCGCAGTGAGGCCGGTTTTCTCGTCCGGCACCGGCGGGTTGCCCTGGGTCTGGCTGCGCGTCAGCGCGGCGATCGGCGCGGCAGCGTCGAGGTAGGCGGTCAGCGCGGCACGGTCCTTCTTGCCCAGGTCGCGCGCCCAGACTTCCATCGTCTTGTGCAGGCGCCCGTCATCCAGGGCTGCACTGATCTGGGTTTCGAGGTCCAGCTGGTCGCGCTCACCCAGGCGGGCGGTCAGTGCGGCCAGCTCGACCTTCATGCCATCGACGACCGACAGCGGCACGAACTGAGCCGGGTCGACGCTGGTGGCGGCCTTGGCCTTGAGGCCAGTGCAGGCTGCGACCAGCGCATCGCCGAACACGGCACCTTCATCCAGGCCCAGCAGCTTGCGCAGGTTGGTGGTGTGAGCGGAGAGCGCGGCGACCGCCTGCTCTTCGGTGGTGTTCTCGGCCAGGCCGAGGGCGGCGATCAGCGCCTGCAGCAGTGGGTTCACGGGGTTTTCCTCTGAAGGGTCATCGAAACAGCCGAACGACGCCGCGGCACGTAGGCTGAGTGCCTGCATGCCGTCGATTGCCGGGGCATTGGTGAGCGCGCCCATCTGCACGTCCAGGACGTCGCCGGTGGTCGGGTGGTACAGGAAGACGGGAGAGAAATACTGGTACTCGCCATCGGCGACGTACTGCGCGGCACGAGCGGTGAGCTGCACCTGGGCGAACAGCCCTTCGCCCTCGCGCCATTCCAGATCCCGGTACCAGCCGGCGGCGGGGGCCGGCTGACCGTTCTCTTCCTTGCGCAGGGTCTGGTGTTCGTAGTCGACCACGCGCTTGGTCTTGGTCGCGTGGAAACGCTCGATCACCTTGGCGGCGACGGCTTGATTGATGTGCCAGCTCGGCACCTTGATCTCACGACCGTCCGCCGGCTTGAAGTGCCCCGCCGGGGTCACCTGCAGCCAGATGGTGTTGTCGTCAGCGACCGAGCCCAGCGAGAAGCTGCAGGCGGCGAGTGCAACGGCGAGGGGGAGGCGTTTGGTTTTCATGCCGCCAGAGTGCGGCGGTCACGCGGGGCGGTCTTTTCGGTAGACCGAAAATCGCTGGAGGGTGGCGCAAGAGGCTTTTTCTACGAAACCACACCGCGACAGTTCAATGCAATGCCGCTGGCGGGCTTTATAAACGCCATAACCGCGCATTTGCCCTATGGGTGCCCCCGATGGCACAGCCTGGAGGCCAAAACGCGCGTATGGGGCCTATTTGGCGGTCGCGCCGGAAAGGTGCTCCACGGCGATGGCAATAAGGTCCTGGTTGTCCTGCGCGCTGGTCCCCAGCCACGGCCGTGCCGGGATGGTAATGGTGTATGGGCCGATGGTGACCCGCTGGGCGAAGTTGCTCCGGCGCTTGTTGACGAAGCGGTTGCCCACTTCACCCGATTTGCCGTCCTGCCGGAAATAGGCCTGCTGGCTGCGTGCGGCAAACTCGATGTCGCCGCCGTAATGATGGATCGCACCGTACCGTCGGTCGGTGCCGAACAGCAGCTGCTCGTCGCTGGCCTGATAGCGCAGGGTGTCTTTCAGGTAGCCATCGAGCACCAGGATCTTGTTCGGGTTTTTCTTCTTGCGCCGCTGGTAGCGGGGAGACAGCGCCTGCCAGGGCGTGCCGTCCGGGGCCGACTGGCTGGCGAACCGCTGGTCGTGGGCGATCAACAGATACTCGCCCATGTCGCGGAACATGGACGCCGGCTCGCCCATTGCGTTGGCCGCCTCGTTGATCGCCGCCAGCGCGCCGGCGGCATCGAATTCGAGTGTGACGCCTGACATGGAGCCTCCTATACTGAACTCAGCCGATCGAGCGAGCAGCCCCTGCCAGGGCCTCCAATCCTACGCTCGCGGTAAACCTGGTGTGGCAGCGCCGGGTTTTTTCATTGCTCGCGCTGATACAAGCGAACGCCTTGGCGCAGCCCTTCGATGTAGGCCGTCTCGGCTGCCGGAAAGGTCGTTACGCCCACCCAGCCATCTGCCCCCACTTCGAACACCGCCACGGCCGGCGCCGCCTGGCCGGCGACCTCGAAGCGTGCCAGGTAGCGCCGCCGCACCACCGCCTTGCCCAGTGCGCCGAGCCATTCGATGCGCGTCCAGATCTCGTCTGGGCGCTTGAGCGCCTCGGCCAGCATCAGCAGCCATTGACCGCGGCCGCGCTTGTTCGCCTTCAACTGGCCGGTCACCCGGTCGGTGAACAGCTCCTTGCCCACCACCATGCGCTCGCCGATCACGTCACGTATCACCGCCGGGGCCTGCAGCGTGGCGCCGAACTCGTCCAGGTAGCGCTGCACATAGGCGGTGTCCGACAGGTCGGGCGGCAGGATGCGCTCGGCCGGAAACGGCCGGGCGGGCGGCAGCGGGTCGGTGGCGACCCGGTTGGGCAATCCCGGTGCCGGTGCGGGGATCAGTTCGTCATCGAGGCGTGGACGCGGCACGGCGCTCTCCATCCGTGATCGGCCGGGCGTGTATTCAAAGCCGGGGTCGATGCCCTGCGGCACCTCGACGGTACGCGGCCCCTGCGGGCTGTGCTGGCCGATGGTGCGTTGCTCCCAGATGATCGGCGGCGCGGTGTCCGGGCCTGTCTTGCCCAGACGCACCAGGTCGTCTTCGCTGAGTGCCCGCACGCTGCACTGACAGCCCCAGGCGTTGATCGGAAAGTGGTACTGCCACCACGGATCGTCCCAGCGCAGGACCATGCCATTCCAGGCCTCGTGTTCCGGCCGCGGGTACTCCACCGCATCGCTATGGAGGTACTGCCAGTACGGCCGCTCTTCGCGCACGGCCATCAGCTGCTCATAGCGCCCGGCCATGTAGCTGCTGCGCATGTTGGTCTCGTAGATCACCCGCGAGCGCCAGTTGCGACCGCCGTTGTAGCTCCAGCCGTGCCTGGCCACGATGCGGTCGAAGTCGCGGCGGAACTCCTCAAGCGTGCCGCCGCCCTCGATCGCCCGCTCGACGGCCTGGCGGAAATCAGCCACCAGCTCGTCGCGGTTGGCGCCGGCCACGGTGAACGCGTAGTCGTGCTCGCGGCCGTAGACATCCGTCCAGCCGTTGGTGGGCAGGTTGAGCTTGCGGCGCAGGAACTGGTTCTGCTCGCGGAATGGCAACGACGTTGCACTAACGGCCACCGGCGGCCTCCTGAACGATATCCAGGCGCCCCTGCAGGCAGCGGCGGCCAGCGCCTGCGCCATCGCCTCGGCGTACTGCTCGATGCTCATGTCCGGCAGCAGCTCGGCCAGGCCATCGCGGATCTGTTCCAGGCTCTGGGCCTGTTCCACCAGTTGGCGGATCTGCGCGATCCATTGCCCGGTGATCGGCTGCAAGTTGTCGTCCAGGTGCTCGGCGGCGCTCGCGGGCC
>LZQO01000084.1_pt1 | contig 18419 bp, 18 predicted proteins | sample 768571 | NCBI WGS metagenome assembly LZQO01 (sample SAMN05207081, study PRJNA324507) | oil field metagenome | isolation source: sample BH-FW-10 from oil reservoir | place: India: Bombay High | collected 2015-12-01
GGGCCAGGGTGCAGCGGCTGGCTAGGCAATGCGCCAAGACGGGCGCACAGGCGGCGGGCCCGCCGCGCCGCGTCTGGCGCTTCCGCTGCCGGGCAGAAGGTGCCGATTCATTCCGCGCCGGCTGGAACGGCACAGGCGCTGGCGCTGCTGGCGCAGGCCAGGCCGCCGCTGGCGAAGCAGCAGACGGTGCTGCCGGCTCGCCCAAGCAGGAACAACCCGCCTGGCCAAGCGGATGCACCGCCGCCAGCAAATCACCCATGCCGCGACCACCGCCGCCCACAGCTTCGCGGGGGCGACGGCGGCGGCTCCGGGCAAGGCCCGAGCCTGCGCGATTCCGATACCTGACCTTCAAGGAGAAACCCATGCGATTCAAGCGACCGCAGGTGCGCTATGCCGACACGCCGCAGCCTGCCACCCCATACCAATCCGCCGCCCAAGTTTGGGACGACCGTATCGGCTCGGCCCGCGTACAGGCGAAGAACTGGCGTCTCATGGCGTTCGGTTGTCTAGTGCTGGCACTGCTGATGGCCGGTGGCCTGGTGTGGCGCTCGGCGCAGTCCATCGTCACGCCCTATGTCATCGAGGTGGATGAAGCCGGCCAGGTGCGCGCCGTAGGCGAAGCCGCCACGCCGTACCGGCCAGGCGATGCGCAGATCGCACACCACTTGGCGCGCTTTGTGACGATGGTTCGCTCGCTGTCCGTCGATCCCATCGTCGTGCGGCAGAACTGGCTCGACGCCTACGACTACACGACCGACAAAGGCGCGGCCGCGCTCAACGATTACGCCCGCACCAATGACCCGTTCGCGCGCATCGGCAAGGAGTCGGTGACGGTGCAGATCACCAGTGTCGTCCGCGCAAGCGACACGTCATTCAACGTGCGCTGGACGGAACGCCGCTATGTCAACGGCGCGGCCGCCGGGCTGGAGCGGTGGACGGCCGTGGTGTCCATCGTCCTGCAAACCCCGCGCACCGAAGAACGCCTGCGCCGCAATCCCTTGGGCATCTACGTCAATGGCCTGGCGTGGAGCCGCGAACTGGATTCTTCCGAAGGAGCCAAGCCATGAACCTGCCTTTCCGCTTTTACGCTTTGCCGTCGATCCTGCTTGCCCTTGCGGGCTGCGCCTCGCAGGGCAAGCCGCCTCCGGTCATTTCGCTCGATGGGCCGGTGCAGGCGCAACCGCTGCCCGAGCCGCCCAAGCCGGTCGAAGTCGTGGCCGTCCCCGAGCCGCTGGCGCTGCCCGCGCAGTTGAAGCCGCTGCCGGAGGTCGAGTATGGCCCCGGCTGCGCCGGAGCCAGCCGACGAGAAGGTGCGCGTTTCGCGCGCCAACGCCGAGGCGCGCATCGCGCCGACCCGCGAGGGCTACGTCAATGCGATTCAGGTGTGGCCCTTCACGGACGGCGCGCTCTATCAGGTCTATGCCGCGCCGGGGCGCGTGACCGTGGTTTCCTTGCAGCCCGGCGAGGAACTGATGACGGTCGCCGCTGGCGATACCGTGCGCTGGATCGTGGGCGATACGTCCAGCGGCAGCGGCGAAGCGCTGCGCGTCAATGTGCTGGTCAAGCCCATCCGCTCGGGCCTGAAAACCAATCTGGTCATCACCACCAGCCGACGCACCTACCTGCTGGAACTGACCTCGACGGAAAAGGCGTGGATGGCCTCGGTGTCCTGGGACTATCCGAAAGACCGGATGCTGGCCTTGCAGCGCCAGTCGCAGGCGGCCAGCGCCGCCGCGCCGGTCGATACTGGCTTGTCGCTGGAGAAGATCCGTTTCCGCTACGCGGTCAGCGGTAGCAATCCGCCGTGGAAGCCGCTGCGCGCCTTCGACGACGGCGAGAAGGTCTATATCCAGTTCCCGCCCGGCATCGCGCAAGGCGAATTGCCGCCCTTATTCGTCATTGGTGCGCAGGGCGACGGGCAACTGGTGAACTACCGCTTCCGCTCGCCGTACTACATCGTGGATCGCTGTTCGGCGCGGCTGAACTGCGCCTGGGCGGCGATGGCGGCGACGTGGTACGCATCGAGCGCACCGATGGCGTGGCGCGGAGGAACTGACCATGAGCCAGGACGACACTCCCGACCTCGCCACGCCGCAGGCGGCGGACAAGATCGCGCCCGAGGCGGTGGCGCTGCGCGCGCAGCCGCGCCCGGTCACGCGCCTGAACCGGCGCACCCTGGCCATCCTTGCCGGCGGCCTCGCGGTCGCCGTGCTCGGCGCGCTGATGTGGTCGCTGCAACCGCAGAGGCGCGGAGCCAGCGAGCAGGCCGAGCTTTACAACGTCGATCGCGTCTCGAAGTCGGAAGGGCTGGATGCGCTGCCGGCGGATTACTCGAAGCTGCCGCCCGCCGTTCCCGAATTGGGGCCGCCGCTGCCGGGCGATCTCGGCCCGGCCATCGTGAAGTCGCAGCAGCCGGTGACGGCCGCCTATGCGGCCCCCGGCCACGATCCGAACGACGCGCTGCGCAAGGAAGCCGAAGCGGCCGCGGCTTCGTCCGTGTTCTTCCGTTCGGGTGCGCAGGCGGCTGCGCCGGTCGCGCAGTCGCAGGTCGCCGCCGCGCCGGGCTTCGCCGCCAATGCGGCCTTCGACCCGATGGCCGCAGGGGCCGGCTTCGACGGCGGCCCTGCCTGCCGACCCGACCGCCGTGCAGAACCGGCAAGACCAGAAAGAGGCTTTTCTGAAAGGTGGTTCTACGGAAACCCGCAATTCCGGCAACCTGACCCTGCCGGCTTCGCCGTACCAGGTCATGGCCGGAACGGTGATCGCAGGTGCTTGGTAACCGGCATCAAGTCGGACTTGCCGGGCGACGTGATCGCCACGGTGACGGAGCCGGTCTATGACACGGCGACCGGGCGCTTCCTGCTGATCCCGCAGGTTCGCGCATTTTGGGCCGCTACAACAGCCAGGTCAGCTACGGGCAGAGCCGGGTGCAGGTGGTGTGGAACCGGATCATCCTGCCGGACACGTCATCGCTCACGCTCGACAACCTGGCCGGCACCGACCCGGCCGGCTATGCCGGCCTGGAAGACGATGTGGATTGGCATTGGGATCGCATCTTTGCCGGCGCGGCGCTGACCACGCTGCTAGGCATCGGCGCCGAGCTGGCCGCGCCGGAGAACCGGCAGGACGGCGATCGCATCATCATCGCCGGGCGCGACAGCGCGCAGGACAGCATCAATCAGGTCGGCCAGGAGATGACCCGGCGCAACCTCAACATCCAGCCGACCTTGACCAGCCGGCCCGGCTTGCCGGTGCGGATCATCGTGGCGCGCGATCTGGTGTTGCGTGCCTATCAGCCGCTCTTTTTCAACAAGGGAACTTCACGATGAGCACGACCAGGAAATTGCGGCTTGGCCCTCTGCCTCGCCATGAAGTCATGAAGCTGACCTTCTCCTGCCCGGCCAGCCTGAAAGCCGACCTCGATGCCTACGCCGCGCTGCACGCGCAGGCGTATGGCGAAGCGTTGATGCGGCCACGCTGATCCCGCACATGCTCGAAGCCTTTATGGCGGGGGATCGAGGATTCAGGAAGGGAAGTGTGGGCAAGGCCGCAGCCCCTAAGCCTGGTTGACGATGCAGACGCATCCGCCATACGCGCACGATGAAAGCGCAGCCCGAGGGCTGCGCTTTCGCTTTGAGAGGTGGTTTGTGACACGCTAGGGCTATGATGACGATGCGACCTTGCCCGCTGTGCCGCCCCTGGGTTTGCCGCCGCGAAGCGCTATCCGGCACCTAGCTCGAAAAGAGACAAGCGTACGCGATGGCCGAAATCTGGCCTAACCTGTTGCCCCATAAGACCTTTCGCGCCGATGCATCCCTGCGCCAAAGACTTGACAGCGGACATTTTTTATTGCCTGCGGACTCTCACCAGGGACCCCGTCCCAGGTTATTCGGCCTACGGCCTCACCCCTTCGGGGCCGCGCCAAAGCGCGTTCAGCTGCGCTGTCGAGTCCAGGTCGCGGAGCCAGATTCAAGAGCCACGAGGGTTACCGCTTTTTGAGCCTGCGCCCCCTCCCCAGGCCTCGCCAAACGGGCGAATCAGGCACCGCTTGGCGCAACCAGGCGCCCTTCGACGCGCGCCAACCAGCCGCGCAGCATCAGCGAAGCCAGCAAGCCACAGCCCACGCCGAGACCGTTGGCCAGCATGTCGCCAAGCGATGGCGTGCGATACGGCAATGCGCCCTGCAGCAATTCGATCGCCAGCGCAGCAGCAAGCGAGCCGATCACGACAACGCCCCAGTGCAGCCGCATGAAGCGAACCTCAGGGTGAAGACCAGTGCGGCGAATCCCGCCAGGTGATGCAGCTTGTCCTGATGGTGAAACATCTGCGGCACAGGGTCGGGCTTGAGCCCCGCGAACAGCACGATCAGCAGCACCAGCAAGAAGGGCAGCGCCCGCATATACCGCATATCACCTCATCCATTTAAGTCAGCCAGACGGACCCGGCGAACCCGAGCCCTTCGCTCTGACCACGACTTGCGCGACACATTCAAACCGCGGAAACGCAAGCGCCCCCAATGAGGGGGCGCCTGGTACGAGAAGACAGCTTACTGCTGGGCGTCGGCTTCGGTCGCAGCCTCAGGCTGCTCGGCAGCCTGCTCCTGGGAATCACCCTTGATGTCGAGCAGCTCGAGCTCGAACACCAGCACCGAATTGGCCGGAATCAGCGGGCTGGGGCTCTGCTCGCCATAGGCCAGATCGCTCGGGATATAGAGCTTGTATTTCTCACCCACGTGCATGAGCTGGAGGCCTTCGACCCAGCCCGGAATCACGCCGCCAACCGGCAGATCGATCGGAGTGCCACGCTTGATCGAGCTGTCGAACACGGTGCCGTCGGTCAGAGTCCCCTCGTAATGCACGGTCACGATGTCATCGGCGGTGGGCTGCGGGCCCTCGGCAGACTTGATCACTTCGTACTGCAGACCGGAGGCAGTGGTCTTGACGCCTTCGCGCTTGGCATTCTCTTCGAGGAACTTCTTGCCGGCCTCGGCAGCCTTGGCGTTGGCCTCAGCCATGCGCTCTTCGGCACGCTTCTGCAGTGCAGAGAAAGCTCCATCAACTGCTCGTCGGTCAGCTTCTGCTCCTTCTTACCGATGGCATCTTCGATCCCCAGGGCCACAGCCTTCGAATCGAGATCATCCATACCCTCCTGCGCCAGGCTCTTGCCCATGTTCAGGCCGATGCCGTAGGACGCCTTCTGCGCCGGAGTGTCGAGCTTGACACTGGTCTGCGAGTCACAGCCGGCCAATACCAGGCCGACCAGGGCGACTGCCGGTGCCAAACGATGCGTGCGTCTCATGCTGTTTCCTTTTGTCCGGGAATGGTGAGGCATATATAAGGCGGACGAGCTTATCAGGCGCCCACGAGCCCTGGCTATGCGCCACGGGGCAGCGATGGGTAAAGACAACGCAAAGATTGCGATGTTGCGCAGTCGGCCCGCTTTCGACACAAGGACTGGGGCCGCGCAGGAAGAAACGAAAAAAAGCGACCCTAAGGTCGCTTTTTTCGTTATCTCGGGCGTTCAGTATTCCCGAGAAGCTATGTGGCGCAGCGGACGGGACTCGAACCCGCGACCCCCGGCGTGACAGGCCGGTATTCTAACCGACTGAACTACCGCTGCGCTTTACCTCGAGTGGTGGGTGGTGACGGGATCGAACCGCCGACCCTCTGCTTGTAAGGCAGATGCTCTCCCGGCTGAGCTAACCACCCATTTGCTCTCGAAGTGGGGCGCATTCTAGAGACGCCTCCCAACCTTGGCAACCCCCAAATGAAAAAAAAATTTGGAAAGTTTCAAAGACTTAGGCGAGCCCGCTTTTTCCGGGCAATTTCCGCGTCGCTTCCATCCGAGGGTTGGCCTGACAGGGATGGATGGGAATAATGCGCGCTTTGCTTTTTCCGGAGTTTGCTCGTCATGTGGTTTCGCAACCTGCTCGTATACCGTCTCACCCAGGATGTCGCGCTAGATGCGGAGACGCTCGAAGCTGCACTGGCCGCCAAACCCGCCCGCCCCTGCGCCAGCCAGGAACTGAGCACCTACGGCTTCGTCGCACCGTTTGGTAAGGGCGAGGATGCCCCGCTGGTGCATGCCAGCCAGGGATTTCTGCTGATCGCCACGCGCAAGGAAGAACGCATTCTGCCCGGCAGCGTGGTCAAGGACGCCGTGAAGGAGAAGGTCGACGAGATCGAGGCCGAGCAGATGCGCAAGGTCTATAAGAAGGAGCGCGACCAGATCAAGGACGAGATCATCCAGGCCTTCCTGCCGCGTGCCTTCATTCGCAAGTCCGGCACCTTCGCCGCAATCGATGCCGAGCGCGGCCTGATCCTGGTGAACTCGGCCAGCCCGAAGAAGGCCGAAGACCTGCTCTCCACCCTGCGCGAGGCGATCGGCTCGCTGCCGGTGCGCCCGCTGACCGTGAAGATCGCGCCCAGCGCCACGCTCACCGATTGGGTGAAAACGCAGAAGGCCGCTGACGACTTCTACGTGCTCGACGAATGCGAGCTGCGCGACACCCATGAGGATGGCGGCGTGGTGCGCTGCAAGCGCCAGGATCTGACCAGCGATGAGATCCAGCAGCACATGGAAGCCGGCAAGCAGGTCACCCAGCTGTCCCTGGCCTGGCAGGACAAGCTGTCCTTCGTGCTGGACAACAAGCTGATCATCAAGCGCCTGCGCTTCGAGGAACTGCTGCAGGACCAGGCCGAACAGGATGGCGGCGACGATGCCCTCGCCCAGCAGGACGCCAGCTTCCTGCTGATGATGATGACCTTCCGCGAATTTCTGCCGGCGCTGTTCGAAGCGTTCGGCGGCGAAGAGGTTCCGCAGGGCATCTGACCCGCACGGGGCGCCGCTCGGCGCCCCTCCCCGCCTCAGCGCAACCCGATCTGCGTCAGCAATTTCCCTCCCAGCCGCTCGCCCAGCGACCAGAGCAGGAAACGCTCGGTGAACTCCGGCGCATCGACGAACAGCGCGCCGCAGACCAGCACGCTGAGCAGCGAGACGACCAGGAACAGCTGCGGTATCGACAGTTTCAGCACGACCAAGAGCACGATCGCGAAGATCGCCGAGGCGACCATGAACAGCGCGTTGAGGATGTTGTTCGCCGCCACCACCCGCGAGCGCTCGTGCAACACGCTGCGCGATTGGATCAGCGCGTACAGCGGAACGATGTAAACGCCGCCGAAGACACCCAGCCCGAGGATGTCTGCCAGGACCCACCAAGCCGAGGGCTCGCCGAGCAGCGCCCGCCAGTCCACGCTGGCCGCAGGCAGCGGATGCGCGCTGGCATGCCACCAGAGCAGCACCCCGCACAGGCTCAGGCCGATCGCCCCGAGCGGCACCAGGCCGATCTCCAGACGATGCCGCGAGAGCCGCTCGCAGAGCAGCGAACCCAGCGCGATGCCCACCGAAAACAGGGTGAGGATCAGCGTCACCACACTCTCGTCGCCTCCCAGGTAGTCTTTCGAGAGTGCCGGAATCTGCGTCAGGTAGGTCGCACCAAGAAACCAGAACCAGGAGTTGCCGAGCATTGCCCGCGACACGGCGCGCGGCTGGCCGAAGCCCAGGCGCAACACTCGCAGTGACTCATGCAGCACGTGCCAATCCAGCGGCAGGTCCGGCAGCCCGGCTTTCGCCCGCGGAATGCCCAGGCTGGCGAGGTAGCCCGCCAGCGCCAGCGCGACCACCGCAATGGATACCGACGCGGCGTAATGTTCACCGCCCAGCAGCACCCCCGCACCGATGGTGCCGCCCAGAATGGCAAGAAAGGTACCCATTTCCACCAGCGCATTGCCGCCGACCAGCTCGTCACTGGCCAGCTGCTGCGGCAGGATCGCGTACTTCACCGGGCCGAACAGCGCCGACTGTGACCCCATGCAGAACAGCACCAGCAGCAGCAGTGCCAGGTTGCCGAACAGCATCCCGGCCGCCCCCAGCAGCATGATCAGGATCTCGGCCAGTTTGATCCGGCGGATCAGCCAGGCCTTTTCATACTTCTCGCCCAGCTGGCCACCAAAGGCGGAGAACAGAAAGAACGGCAGGATGAACAGCAGTGCGCAAAGGTTGATCAGCAGGCTCTTGTCCGCCTCGATGCCCAGGCGAAAGAGAATCGCCAGGACCAGTGCCTGCTTGAACACGTTGTCATTGAAGGCGCCGAGGAACTGCGTCAGGAAGAACGGCAGAAAGCGCCGCGTACCGAGCAGCCGGAACTGCGAATGCTGGCTCACAGGGCTCGCCCCGGGTATGCGGGGCACGACAGTAATGGCATCGTCAGGCCCTCACTCAGAGCGGCAGCTGGCCCAGGGTCCAGCGCAGCAGGAAAAAGCTCAGCAGACCGAGCGCGATGGTCGCCAACAGGTGCCGCGTCAAGGCGGCCACGACGATCGCCAGGAGCCGGCCAGCAGGTAGGCATTACGCCAGTCCAGCCACAGCTCGCCCTCGGGCATCAGCATGCCCGGCACCACGATGGCGGTCAGGACGGCCACCGGCACATAGTGCAGGCCCTGCTCGATCGCCCGCGCGAAACGCAGATCCGGCCAGGCGAAGAAACTGAAGCGCGTAAGAAAGGTGATCGCCAGCATGCCGAGGATCAGCCACCACAAGCTCATGACCGCACCTCCTGGCTGGCCATGCGCTCGGCACGCCGCTCGAGCCATACGCCGACGACGATGCCGGCCAGTGCCGCGGCGAGCAGGCCGAGCTTGTAGGGCAGGTGCCAGGTCGCCAGCGCCACAACCGCGGCGACCACGGCCGAGGCGACCTGCGGCCGGGTGCGCATCATCGGCACGGCAATCCCGATGAATGTCGCGATCATCGCGAAATCCAGGCCCCAGGCCGCGACGTCCGGCACCGCCTGGCCGAACAGCACGCCCACCAGCGTCGACAGCTGCCAATTGACGTACATCGTCAGCGCCGCGCCCAGGAAGAACCAGTGTTTGTAGGGCGAGTCATCATCACGTGCGTAGCGATGCTGGACCACGGCGTAGGCTTCATCGGTAAGCCAGAACGCCAGCGGAGCCCGCCAGCGCCCCGGCAGATGCCTGACGAATGGCTGCAGGGCGGCGCTGTAGAGCGCATGACGCAGGTTGACCACAAAGGTGGTAAGCAACACCACGGCCGCGCCGACCCCGCCGCCGACCAGCGTCACGGCAATGAACTGTGCCGAGCCGGCGAACACCAGCGCCGACATGCCCATCGTCTGCCAGGCGCTGAAACCGGCGGCCACCGCCAGCGTGCCGAAGATGATGCCGAAGGGAATGGCACCCAGAATCAACGGCAGGATGTCCCGGCACCCGTGAAGGAATTCTTGCGAACGCGACATCAGGGCTCCTTAACGACCGGCCGACGCGCCGGTCGCCCCTAGAGCAGACCGGCCGTGGCGGCGCACGCGCAAACCGCCAACCTTAACCGAAGTCATCGTTTTCGGCGATGCGCATGACAGCCTGATGTCGGCCTCAGCCGGCAGCGAGCAGGCGTTCGCGAATGGCAGGCCAGTCCTCGTCGGTGATGCTGTAGAGCAAGGTGTCGTCGAGACGCCCGTCCGCCAGCCGGCGGTGATTGCGCAGCCGGCCTTCGGGCTGCGCACCAAGTTTCTCGATGGCGCGCTGCGAGCGCAGATTGCCCGCCGCCGTTTTCAACTGCAGACGCACCAGCCGCCACTCCTCGAAGGCATGGCGCAGCAACAGGAACTTCACCGACGCATTCAGGCCGGTGCCATGCTCGGCCTGGTCCAGCCAGGTCCAGCCCAGCTCAGCGGCCGGCAGCCCGGGCAGGAAATCGGCAAAACGCGTCGTGCCCACGATCCTGTCGGCCAGGCGCAGGGTAAAGGCGACCGCGCGGCCGTCGCGCTGGTCGGCCAGCGCCTGCCGATACCAGTCCGGGCGCAACGGCCCGTTCATGTACACCAGCTGCTCGCGGTTGCGCTCGGCGAGCGCCGCCAGCACGGGAATGTCCGCCTCCGCCAGGGGGTCGAGGCGCAGGGCGCCACGCTGCAGGGTGACGGGGCTCGGTACGAACATATCGATCTCCAACAGAATCCGGGTGGCGATGATGCCCTATCGCCCGGCTGCAAGGGTGATGGCAGAGCCGCTGGCCCTACATCCGACCTTGGTCGCAGCCATGGCCAAGCCCGGTCGATTGCTGCCAAACTGCGCCGATTCTCTTCTTCACACGTCAGTCGCGCGCTGCGGAACCTCGCCCGGGGATCCGGCGCATGGCTGTCGACACTGCTTTTCGCTCGGAGTTTGCATGACCCTGTCCGGCGGGCTGATCGCGGCGGTCGCCTCATCTATATGGCCATCCTCTTCGCCATCGCCTTCTACGGCGATCGCAGCGGGGAGATGTCGCCGCGCCTGCGCGCCTGGGTCTACAGCCTGTCGCTGGCGGTGTGGTGTACCAGCTGGACCTTCTTCGGTTCGGTCGGCCAGGCCGCCGAGCAGCTCTGGGCCTTCGTGCCCATCTACCTGGGGCCGATCCTGCTGATGCTGTTCGCCCCGCACGTCATCCAGAAGATGATCGTCATCAGCAAGCAGGAGCACATTACCTCGATCGCCGACTTCATTGCCGCACGCTACGGCAAGTCGCAGCTGCTCGCCGTGGTGGTCACGGTCATCTGCCTGGTCGGCGTATTGCCCTACATCGCGCTGCAGCTCAAGGGGATCGTGCTGGGCGTCAACCTGCTGATCGGCACCAACGTCGACGCCACCGGCACCGGCACGCGGGATACCGCGCTGATCGTCTCGATGGTGCTGGCGCTGTTCACCATCCTGTTCGGCACGCGCAACCTGGACGTCACCGAGCACCACCGCGGCATGGTCCTGGCGATCGCCTTCGAATCGCTGATCAAGCTGCTGGCCTTTCTCGCCGTCGGAGCCTTCGTCACCTTCGGGCTGTACGACGGCTTTGGCGACCTGTTCAACCAGGCGCACGATTCGCCGGAGCTCACCTCATTCTGGGCGGAAACGGTGAACTGGCCGTCGATGCTGGTGCAGACAGTCGTCGCGATGATGGCGCTGGTCTGCCTGCCACGGCAGTTCCACGTTGCGTGGTGGAAAACAACGAGCCCCGCGACTTCCGCCTGGCGCGCTGGGTGTTTCCGCTGTACCTGGTGCTCGCCGCGGTCTTCGTGGTGCCGATCGCCCTGGCCGGACAGATGCTGCTGCCGGCCGGCATCACGCCCGATTCCTTCGTCATCAGCCTGCCGCTGGCCGAAACGCACCCCTGGCTCGCCCTGCTGGCGTTCATCGGCGGCGCCTCGGCCGCCACCGGCATGGTCATCGTCGCCAGCGTCGCGCTCTCGACCATGGTCTCCAACGACATGCTGCTGCCCTGGCTGCTGCGCCGGCAGGAAACAGAGCAGCCGTTCGAGGCCTTTCGCCACTGGATGCTCTCGGTGCGGCGCATCAGCATCATCGTCATTCTCCTGCTCGCCTACGTCAGCTATCGGCTGCTGGGCTCGACCACCAGCCTGGCGACCATTGGCCAGATCGCCTTTGCCGCGATCACCCAGCTGGCTCCGGCGATGATCGGCGCGCTCTACTGGAAGCAGGCCAACCGGCGCGGCGTGTTCGCCGGCCTCGCCGCCGGTGCGGCGATCTGGTTCTACACGCTGATCCTGCCGGTGCTGGGCTGGCCGCTGGAGATGTTCCCGGGGCTGGACTGGATGTACCGTGGCGGCCCGGGGTTCGGCATCAGCGGGCTGACGCTCGGGGTCACGCTGTCGCTGATGGGCAACGCGACGCTGTTCTTCTGGGTCTCGATCCTGACCCAGACCCGTGTCGCCGAGCACTGGCAGGCCAGCCGTTTCATCGGCCAGGAGATCACCCCGAGCACCAGCACCCGGCGCCTGCTCGCCGTGCACGTCGAGGACCTGCTCTCGCTGGCCTCGCGCTTCGTCGGTGCCGAGCGCGCCGAGCAGAGTTTCCACCGCTTCGCCCGCCGTCATGGCCAGGAGTTTTCCCTGCGCCAGCAAGCCGACGGCCAGTGGATCGCGCATACCGAACGCCTGCTGGCCGGGGTTCTCGGCGCCTCCTCGACCCGCGCGGTGGTCAAGGCCGCGCTGGAAGGGCGCGACATGCAGGTCGACGACGTGGTGCGCATCGTCGGCGAGGCCAGTGAGGTCCTGCAGTTCAACCGCGCGCTGTTGCAGGGTGCGATCGAGAACATCACCCAGGGCATCAGCGTGGTCGATCAGTCGCTGCGCCTGGTGGCCTGGAACCGCCGCTACCTGGAGTTGTTCGACTACCCCGACGGGCTGGTCTACATCGGTCGGCCGATCGCCGACATCATCCGCTACAACGCCGAGCGCGGCCTCTGCGGCCCGGGCGACCCGGACACCCACGTCGCCAAGCGGCTGTACTGGATGCGCCAGGGCCGCGCGCACACGTCCGAACGGCTGTTCCCCAACGGCCGCGTGGTCGAACTGATCGGCAACCCCATGCCCGGCGGCGGTTTCGTCATGAGTTTCAGTGACATCACCGCCTACCGCGAGGCCGAACGCGCGCTGAAGGATGCCAATGAAGGCCTCGAGCAGCGCGTCAGCGAGCGGACCCAGGAGCTGTCGCAGCTCAACCAGGCGCTGATCGAGGCCAAGAGCACCGCCGAGGCGGCCAACCAGTCCAAGACGCGCTTCCTCGCCGCGGTCAGCCACGACCTCATGCAGCCGCTCAACGCGGCGCGCCTGTTCTCCGCCGCCCTCTCCCACCAGCAGGACACGCTGCCTGCCGAGGCACGCGACCTGGTGCGGCATCTGGACAGCTCACTGCGTTCGGCCGAAGACCTGATCACCGACCTGCTGGATATCTCGCGTCTGGAGAGCGGTCGCGTCACGCCGGATCGCAACCCCTTCGCGCTTTCAGCGCTGTTCGAGACGCTCGGTACCGAGTTCACCGCCCTGGCCCGCGAACAGGGCGTGGACTTCCGCGTGCACGGCAGCACGCTGCGCGTGGACAGCGACGTTCGCCTGCTGCGACGGGTGCTGCAGAACTTCCTTACCAACGCCTTCCGCTATGCCAAGGGCCGCGTGGTCCTCGGTGCGCGCCGCCAGGGCAATGCGCTGCGCCTGGAGGTGTGGGACCGTGGCCCGGGCATCCCGCAGGACAAGCTCAAGGTCATCTTCGAGGAGTTCAAGCGCCTGGACAGCCACCAGACCCGCGCCGAGAAGGGCCTGGGCCTGGGCCTGGCGATCGCCGACGGCCTCTGCCACGTGCTTGGACACAAGCTCGAGGTGCGCTCCTGGCTCGGCAAGGGCAGCGTGTTCAGCGTGACCGTGCCGATTGCCCCGGCCGCGCCGACGCGCAAGACGCCAGCCCCTCGCGAGACGTCGCACAGCGCCCTGACCGGCACCCAGGTACTGTGCATCGACAACGAGGACAGCATTCTCATTGGCATGAACAGCCTGCTGTCGCGCTGGGGCTGCCAGGTCTGGACCGCGCGCGACCGTACCGAATGCCAGGCCCTGCTCGCCGAAGACGTGCGCCCCCAGCTGGTACTGGTCGACTACCACCTCGACGACGGCCACACCGGCACCGAGTTGATGGGCTGGCTGCGCAGCCGGCTCGGCGAACCGGTGCCAGGCGTGGTGATCAGCGCCGATGCGCGCCCCGAACTGGTCGCCGAAATCCATGCGGCCGGCCTCGACTTCCTGCCCAAGCCGGTCAAGCCGGCGGCCCTGCGCGCCTGATGAGCCGCCATCTGACGCTGCGCTAGCCGCGCCCGTCCGCGGCGGCGCGGGCGGCGCTACACTGATGGCCCAATGCTGCTGTCGCCAAGGCTGCCCATGACCCAGGAACTGCTGCTCAACCTTGCCACCGCCCTGGGCCTCGGCCTGCTGATCGGCGCCGAGCGGGGCTGGAGCGGACGCCACGAGGTGGCCCCCGAGCTGGTCGCCGGTATCCGCACCTTCGGCCTGGCCGGCCTGCTCGGCGGCCTGGCGACGCTGGCCGCCAGCCACTTCGGCGTAGCGCCTGGATCGCCCTGTTCGTGCTCCTGGCGCTACTGGTGATTGCCGGCTACCTGATCGATGCCCGCGGTGGCGATCACGGCATGACCAGCGAGGTCGCCCTGCTCCTGACCTTTGTGCTCGGCAGCCTGGCCGTCGCCGAGAGTCGCCTGCTGGCCGGCGGCTGCGCCATCGTCGTGGCCCTGCTGCTCAGCCTGAAGGGCCAGCTGCACGGCGCCCTGCAGCGCCTCAGCCAGGCCGAGCTGAGCGGCGCGCTGAAGCTGCTGTTCATCTCGGTGGTGCTGCTGCCGGCGCTGCCCAACGAAGGCTACGGCCCGTGGCAGGCGATCAATCCCTACACGACCTGGCTGATGGTGGTGCTGATCGCCGGCATCGGCTTTGCGGCCTATGCGGCGATCCGCCTGCTGGGTACGCGCCACGGCCTGCTGGTCACCGCCCTGCTCGGCGGCATGGTCTCGTCGACGGCAATGACGCTGACCCTCGCGCGGCTGGACGCCACGCGGTTGCGGGCCGCGCTGGCTGCCGGCCTGCTGGCGACCTCGGCGCTGATGTTTCCGCGCGTGCTGCTGGAAGTCGGCGTGGTCAATCCGGCCCTGCTCGACCGCCTGCTGCTGCCGGTATTGACGGCCGCCGCGGTCTACGCCGCAGGCGCGCTGTTCTTCTATTTCCGCGCGGCAGAGCAGCCGGACGAAGCCACCGAACCACCGCTGAAGAACCCGTTCGAGCTCCTGCCGGCGTTGCGCTTCGCCGCGCTGCTGGTCGGCATCCTGCTGCTGGTCGAGGGCGCCCGTCACTGGCTGGGCGACATGGGCGTCTATCTGGTGTCGCTGATCTCCGGCCTGACCGACGTCGACGCGATCACCCTGTCACTGTCGCGCAGCGCCAACGACGGGCTGGCGGCACCGATCGCCGTTCGCGGCATCTTCATCGCCGTGGTCAGCAACAGCCTGGTCAAGGCGGCGCTGATCGCCGTGATCGGCGGCCGCGCACTGGCACTGCGCACCGCGCCGGTGATGCTGGGCGGCCTGCTGGCAGGCGCATTCGCCCTGCAGTTCGCCTAACCGCACACCGCTACAGGTCGACCTGCGGCAGATCGACCGACTCCGCCTCGCTGACCCCGGCCCGCTCCAGCCAGTCGGCTGGCAGCCGCTTGCTCGCCCGCGCGCCGAGCTGGCGCAACTGCTCACTGCGCCCCACCAGGTTGCCGCGCCCGTCGACAAGCTTGTTGCGCGCCGCCTGGTAAGCCTTGTCCAGCTGCTGCAGCCGGCCACCCACTTCGTCGAGGTCCTGCAGGAAGGCGACGAACTTGTCGTACAGGGCGCCGGCGCGCTCGGCGATCTCGCGCGCGTTCTGGCTCTGCCGTTCCTGTCGCCAGAGGCTGTCGATGACCCGCAGCGTGGCCAGCAACGTGGTCGGGCTGACGATCACCACATGGCGCCCGAAAGCCTCCTGGAACAACTCCGGGTCGGCCTGCAGGGCTGCCGCGAACGCTGCTTCCACCGGCACGAACAGCAACACGAAATCCAGGCTCTGCAGGCCCTCGAGGCGCTGATAGTCCTTGGCGGAAAGGCCCTTGAGGTGGTTGCGCAGCGACAGCACGTGCTGTTTGAGCGCCGTCGAGCGACTGTTTTCGTCCGGGGCGCTGAGCAAGGCCTGATAGGCGGTGAGGCTGACCTTGGCGTCGACCACAACCTGACGCTCTCCGGGCAGGCGGATCAACACGTCCGGCTGGAAGCGCTGCCCGTCGGCGCTTTTCAGGCTGACCTGGGTCTGGTATTCGCGGCCCTTCTCCAGCCCGGCGTGCTCGAGGACCCGCTCCAGCACCAGCTCGCCCCAGTTGCCCTGGGTCTTCTGCCCCTGCAGCGCGCGGGTCAGGTTGGTCGCCTCATCGCCCAGCCGCTGGTTGAGCTGCTGCAGGCGTTCCAGCTCCCGCGCCAGCGAGAAGCGCTCGCGCGCCTCGCTCTGGTAGCTCTCCTCGACGCGTTTCTCGAAGGCCTGGATGCGCTCCTTCAAGGGGTCGAGCAATTGCCCGAGACGTTCCTGGCTGGTTTCGGCGAAGCGCTGCTCACGCTCATCGAAGATGCGCCCGGCCAGCTCGGCGAACTGCGCACGCAACTCGTCACGCGCCTGCTGCAGATCCTGCAGGCGCTGCTGGTGGGCGCTCTGCTGCTCGCGCAGTTCAGCCTGTGCGGCGGCATGCTCGGCCCCGAGCCGGCGCAGCTCGGCCTGCCACTGCTCGCGCTCGGACTCGAGCTCCACGATGCAGTCGCGGTCCTCGCCGCGCTGGGCCTGCAACAGCTGCGCCTCGCGCCGGGCGGCGGCGAGCTCGGCCTGCTGGGCAGCCTTCAGTTCATTGAGTTCGGTGAGTTCGTGCCGTGCGGCATCCAGCTGCGCACCCAGTCCCTGTTCGGCCAGGCTGGCCTGGGCCAGGCGCTCCTGCAGCAATGTCTGCTCGATCTGTTGACGGCTGAGGCGCGCGCGCAGCTGCACGCAGAACCCGGCCAGCAGCGCGCAGCTCAGGCCGAGCGCAGCGGAGAGATATAGAGGTTCGAAAGGCATCGGCGGCTCCGGCGAGAGTGCCGGGCAGTATAACGAGGCGCCGCCGCCAGGTCAGACCCGCTGCGCGAACCGCTCGAGCAGCTGGCGGGCTTCGTCGGAGCCCTGGGCAGCCGCCTGCTCCAGCCAGTGCCGCGCCTTGCCCGGCTCGTTGTGCTGAGGTTGTGCATACAGCCGGCCAAGCTCCAGCTGCGCATGGCAGTCGCCAGCGCGGGCGGCCTGACGCAGCAGCTCCAGGCCGATGCGGCGATCGCGGTTGCCGTCGCAGTCGCGGCACAGCAGACGCCCGAGGCGCGACTGCGCCGCCACCACCCCGTCGCGAGCCGGCTGCTTGAGCAGGCGTCCGGCGATGCGCTTGATGCCATCGGCCTGACCGAGGCGCGGGCTGTCCAGCAGCCACATCGCCATGCGCAGGCGCGGTGTGTAGGAAACGGTAGCGGTGGAAGCCGTAAAGGAAGTACGAGTTCTCATGTCTCAGGGAGGCAAGTACGTGAGGGCGCGCACTTTACTCCTTTTTTCGTGGAGTAAAAGTCTTGTCAAAAGCGCTCGAAGACGATCTAGCCGGGGCACGAAATTTCATCCACAGAAGCTGTGGATAACTCCGTGGACAAAGTGCAGACAAATCGCCCCAGGCCCGGTGTTATCTGGCCTGCGGTTAAACTGACGCTTTTTTCACCAGAAGAAAAAATCCTTTATTTTCAATAGCTTAAGCTAGAGCCCAGCAACCACGCGGGTTTGCGGGGTGCGCGGTTAGGCGCTTGACAAAGCCGCCCCGAAAATGTGCACAAGTGATGGCGCTCTGGTACGAAAGGCTCTATCCAGGTGCCTGCGCGACGCTTCGTCGCGCCCTTCTCGGAACTTTCCAGAAGGCCGAATGTCTCGTCAGGTCTGGCTTAGCGGGGCTCGGCCGATGCTTCGCTGCGGGCTTATGCTGTGCGCTCCTCGCCTCTGGAGAACGGCATGACCCGCGCTCGGCGCCTGCTGCTTGTCTACGCATCCCTGATCGGCCTGCTGATCATTGCCGCTATCGCCCTGACCGCGGCCTGGCACGACTTCAGGCAGGCCCAGGGCATCGAGCAGCTCGACTGGCAGGGCCTGCATCTGGGCCCGTCGGGCCTGCGGCTGACGAGGTTGCAGCTGGTGCAGCGCGATCCGTCAGGACGGCTGCTGAAGCTGGACGCCCAGGATCTGCGCCTTGGCCTCGCCGACTGGCGCCCGCACAGGTTGCAAATCGCGCAACTGGCACTCGATTGGCAGCCCGCAAGCAGCGCCCTGCAGCCGAGCGGCGGGCTGCCTGACCTTTCCGACGAGCGGTTACGCGCGCTCGCAAGCTGGCTGCCGAGGCAAGTAGAGATCGCCAGCCTGCAGCTGGAGTTGCCCTGCGCCAGTGGCCGCTGCGAGGAACGGGGGGCATTGCAGCTCAGGCGAGCGGGTGCCGCACTGCTGCCGGCGAGCGGCAGCCTGACGCTCTATCCACAAGCGGTTCCGGGTACGCACCGCCTGCAGCTGCAGGTCGACGCGCGAGCGCAGGGGGCGGCGCTGCTGCTGGAACTCGGCGTCCTGCTCGACGATACCCAGCGGCTGTCACTGCAGAATCGGCTGCAACCAAGCGACGGGCAGCTCGCCTGGGATGGCGCCGCCTCGCTCGGCCAGCTGCCGGAGGCCGAATGGCTGCTGCCCTGGCTCTGCCGCTGGGCCGAATGCCAGGCGCAGGGCCGCCTCGACTTGCCTGGCGAAATGCATCTGGGGGCCGCCTGGGCCCTGCGTCTGCCCGATCCACGTCTGCTCGGGCAGCTGCCGGGCTGGCAGTCGGCCCACCCGGGCGACCTGCGTCTGTCGGCGGACCTGCCGGGCTCTGGCCGCGCCCGCGCTGGGGCAACTGCGCGGCGCTCGACCTCGCCGCCAGCGG
>LZQO01000086.1_pt1 | contig 18177 bp, 22 predicted proteins | sample 768571 | NCBI WGS metagenome assembly LZQO01 (sample SAMN05207081, study PRJNA324507) | oil field metagenome | isolation source: sample BH-FW-10 from oil reservoir | place: India: Bombay High | collected 2015-12-01
TCCGAACTGGCGAACTGGGAGGTCCCTCAGGGCGGCTTGTTCTTCTGGCTCGCGCTGAAGCAACCGCTCGACACACGCACCTTGCTTCGGCCTGCCTTGGCTGAAGACGTCGCGTTCATGCCGGGCGAGCCTTTCTTCGTCGATCCGGAACGCAACCCGGGCTACCTGCGCTCAATTTCAGCCACGTTGCGCCAGAGCGTCTTAGCGAAGGCGTGCGGCGACTGGCAGCGGTGATTCGCGACGCGCAAGCGGCGCGGGCGGCTTAGAAGGCGGTTGGTTCAAGGCACTGGAGGGTGTCATGTACAAGGTTTACGGCGATTACCGGTCGGGCAACTGCTACAAGGTCAAGCTGATGCTGCATCTGCTGCAGCAGCCTTATGAGTGGGTGCCGGTGAATATCCTGCGCGGCGAGACTCGTTCGGAGGATTTCCTGAAGAAGAATCCCAACGGCAAGATTCCGGTGCTCGAGCTCGACGATGGTTCGTGCCTATGGGAGTCCAACGCGATTCTCAATTTTCTGGCCGAGGGAAGCGAGTTCCTTCCGCGTGAGCCGCGTTTGCGCACTCAGGTGCTGCAGTGGCAGTTCTTCGAGCAGTACAGCCACGAGCCCTATATTGCGGTGGCGCGCTACATCAAGGTCTACCTTGGGCTGCCGGAGGAGCGTAAGGCTGAATACGAGGCCCGCTTGTTCGACGGCTACCATGCACTGAATGTGATGGAGCAGCAGTTGTTGCGCACACCGTTCCTGGTTGGTGATCGTTATTCGATTGCGGATGTGGCGCTGTACGCGTACACGCATGTAGCGCCCGAGGGCGGCTTCGACCTGACCGATTATCCGGCCATCCGTGAATGGCTGGCACGGGTCGCCAGCCATCCACGTCACGTGGGTATGTTCGACTGAAAAAACGGCTCCGGTAGCCGCTCGGACGATCAGGCACCGAGCGGGTGCCGGCTCGGTTTACTTGACCAGGCCGAGGAACTCGCTGCGAGTCGCCGCGTTGTCATGGAACTGGCCGAGCATGACCGAGGTGACCATCGAGGAGTTCTGTTTCTCCACGCCGCGCATCATCATGCACATGTGCTGGGCCTCGATGACCACTGCAACGCCCGCGGCACCGGTGACCTGTTGAACCGCCTCGGCGATTTCGCGGGTAAGGTTTTCCTGGATCTGCAGGCGGCGCGCGTACATGTCGACGATCCGCGCAACTTTCGACAGCCCCAGCACCTTGCCGGCAGGCAGGTAGGCGACATGCGCCTTGCCGATGAACGGCAGCATGTGATGCTCGCAGAGCGAATAAAGCTCGATGTTCTTGACCAGCACCATTTCGCTGTTGTCGGAGCTGAACAGCGCGCCGTTGGTAACTTCTTCCAGCGTCTGCTGATAGCCCTTGCACAGGTACTGCATGGCTTTGGCGGCGCGTTTGGGCGTGTCGAGCAGGCCCTCGCGAGAGACGTCCTCACCGAGCTGAGTGAGGATCTGGGTGTAATTGTGTTCCAGTGACATCGAACGACCTGTGGGTGTCTTGGCAGAGCGAACGCGAAGGGTAGGCGGCAGCCGGTTCGCTGGCAAGCGTCATGACGGCAATGGCGCGACGAGTTGCCGCGCCAACCTCATTCGTCGCGGCCTTCGAGCATCGTCCGCTTGAGCATGACGTAGAGGGCGCCTGTCCCACCATGGCGGGCAGGCAGGACGCGAACCCCAGTACCTGCGGATGCTGACGCAGCCAGGTGTTGACGTGGCTTTTGATCAGAGGTCGCTTGCCATCCAGCCGGGCAGCCTTGCCGTGCGTGACCCGCACACAGCGAATTTCATAGCGAGTTGCTTCAGCGATGAAATCCCAAAGCTGCTGGCGCGCCTTTTCCACCGTCAGGCCATGAAGATCCAGGCTGCCTTCAAAAGCTATCTGGCCCGCCTTGAGCTTGCGCATCTGGCCGTCCTGGACACCGTCTCGGGCCCAGTACAGCTCGTCTTCCGCGCCCACATCAATGACGAACTGGTCCGAAAGGCCGTCGACGCGGATCGCCTCGGTACTCATACTCGCGTTGGCGCGACGCTCGGCGATCTGCTGCCTGTTATTACGCGGTTTGCCTGTTTCGGCCCGGTCGTGCGTGATCGGCTTCACGCCGCGTACTGCAGCCTGGAATAGGGAAAAGTCGTCATCTTGATCGTTCTGCATGGGCCTCTCCGCATCGGCGTGCCAGTTTAACGCAAGTGCTGGGCAGCATGCCCCGGCGGCTATGGTCGCTTCTTCAGCAGCCCTGGCGAGAGACAGAGCTCCCCGGAACGCTTCCCGCTTCGGCGAATGCGACGCCAGAGCAGCAGGCCGACCAAGAGCAGGGCAAGGCCGATAGCCGTCAGCGGCCCACCTGCATCGGCAGCGAGTTCGGCCGATGCCTGCCCTGCGAGGGCGGCAAGTCCCGTTGCGGTCAACAGTAGGCCGGCACAGCACAGCGTCAATGCCAGCAGGCCGGCCAGACGCACCCAGACGCTGCTGCGGCGGCGTGGTCGCAGGCGGCGCGCATCGAAGCTGTCAGGCACCTTCATCGAATCTACCTCTCCGGGGCGGCGGCCGGCCTCAACCGCGGTTGCGCCCGGTGGTAACGAAAGGGGCTGACCGTCTCAGCGGGTCAGCGCCTCGGTATTGGGAACGCAGACGGCGAAGTTGTCCGCCAGGATAGTCATTTCCATCCGATGGACCTGATCGGCATCGACACTGCCTTCACCCATGGGCAGGTCTCGGGTTGCACAAGCGCTGTCGACCAGCGTGCAGCGGTAGCCATAGTCCTTTGCCGCACGCACGGTGGTGCTGATGCTCGAGTGGGTCATGAAACCGCAGACGATCAGGTCCAGACGACCGTGTTGCTGCAGCAGTTCATGCAGGTCGGTGCCGGCGAAGGCGTTGGGCAGCCGCTTGGCGACTATGGTCTCGCCGGCTAGTGGGGCTGCCTCGGGCATGATCTGGCCGCGAAAACCCTGCGGATCGAACAGGCCGCCGGAAATCCCGAGATGATGGACGTGCACCACGGGCGCGCCGGCTTCCCGGGCCGCGGCGAGCAGGCGGGTGATCTCGGGCAGCGCCGTGCCCAGCGCGGGCAACGCCAGCACGCCGCTGCGGTATTCCTCTTGTACGTCGATGACCAGCAAGGTGGCGTTGGCCAGCGTCGCAGGTGCATAGCTGCGGCCACTCAGTTGAAGCATGGTCTGTGGCTTGGTCATTCTCGACTCCTTGTTCCATGAGGGGGCTGATTGTGGCGTGCCGGGGCGAGGTTGTGAACCGCCGGTACGCCGAAGTCCGCCGCGCGCAGCGTACAGCCCGGCGACCCCGGGCGCTCCCGTCGATCGGTGCATTTACAGACCCGCTATCTGTTGTTCTAGCAGGCTTGCCCGGCGCTCGCTGGCCTTCGCCGCCGCTGCTAAACTGCCCGGCTTTTTCCAGGAGGCGCTGTCATGATCGTTTCGCCCTCGCGTCTGCAAACGCTGCGTGACTACATCCGTTGGGCGGTCAGCCGCTTTCACGAGCATGAGGTCTATTTCGGGCATGGCACGGACAACGCCTGGGATGAGGCGCGCCTGCTGGTCCTCGGCGGGTTGCACCTGCCATGGGCGATGGCCGATGCCTACCTCGACTGCCGGCTCGAAGAAGCCGAGTGTCTTCACCTGAACGAGCTGTTGAGCCGACGTATCGAAGAACGTGTGCCGGCGGCCTATCTGCTGGGGGAGGCCTGGTTCTGTGGCTTGCCGTTTATCGTCGATGAGCGCGTGCTGGTGCCGCGCTCACCGATTGCCGAATACATCGAGCGCCAGTTCGCCCCATGGTTGCCCAAGACGCCGGCGCGCATCCTCGATCTGTGTACCGGCTCGGGCTGCATTGGCATCGCCTGTGCCTACGAGTTTCCAGACGCCGAGGTGGTGCTCGCCGATCTGTCGTACGACGCACTCGAAGTGGCCAACCTGAACATCGAGCAGCACGAGCTGGAAGGGCGGGTGTACACGGTACAGAGCGATGGCTTCGATGGGCTGCCGGGCCAGCGTTTCGATCTGATCGTGTCCAACCCGCCGTATGTCGACCTCGAGGACTTCGCCTCCATGCCTGACGAGTACCAGCACGAGCCCGAGCTTGGCCTGGCCTGCGGTGACGATGGCCTCGACCTGGTCCGGCGTATGCTCGCCGAGGCCGCCGACCATCTCACCGATGATGGCCTGCTGGTGGTCGAGGTCGGCAATAGCCAGGTCCACGTCGAGGCGCTGTACCCGGAGGTCGATTTCACCTGGCTGGAATTCCAGCGTGGCGGTCATGGCGTGTTCCTGCTGGCGGCGCAGCAGTGCCGTGAACACCAGGCGCTGTTTCGCCAGAGGCTCGTTCCGACCGGGCGTTAACGCGTCGCCATCCAGATCAGCAGGCCGGCCTGGAACAGCGCAAAGGCAATCAGGCAGACGATGGTGAAGCGCAGCGTGCCGTCCTCACGGCGGAGCCGGCTGATGCGTTCCTGGAGCTGGTCGAGCTGATTCTGCTGGTCCAGCAGGTTGCGGTCGGCCTGCTCCAGCATCGCGGCGGCATCGCTGAGTCCGATGACCTGCACCTTGTCCTCGTTCCAGTCTGGCCGCAGCGCGCTGACGCGTGGCGCGCTGTAGCTCGGCCGTGCGCCGCCGGTGGTCGGGTAGTCGACGTCGAAGCCCTGGGTTCGCAGGCAATGGTCGCGGCGCATGCGCTGTTCGTCGCTAAGCGCCTCCGCCGGCAGTGTGCCGCCCTCGACCAGGTAGTGTCCCCAGCGCTTCTGCGCCCAGTGGATCGCGCGAGCCAGCAGGAAGCGCCCCAGCCCGCGGTTCGCCGGCTCGATTTGCAGGCCGCTGTCGGGGCCGAAGCGGATCTCCTTGCTGCGATGATCGGCCCAGACTTCGAGCATGTTCAGCTTGCGAGCACGCAACTGTCCCGGCACCTGAATGAACAGGCGTAGCAGGCTCTGTTGCTGGCTGTGGCGTTCGACCTGGCCGAGTTCGACGAAGCGCAACGGACGCGGCCCCAGATCACGCTCGGTCGGCAGCGGAGCCAGGCGCAGCAACTCGAAGCGCTCGGCGGGCAGCTCGCTCCACGGGTGCTTGGGCGGATTGGCGTTTTCGGCGTCGGTGGTCGGTGATGGCTCGGTCATGCTGGCTCGGTCCGCAAGGCTGCTGCGCCGTCTTATCGGCAGCCGGGCCGCTATCTGGAGGATGGCAGCAGGCCAGTATCGAGCAGAAAGGTCTCGATGCGAACGAGCAGTTCATGGGCCAGCGGTAGTTGTGGCTCGTTGTACGACGCCAGCGGGGCAGGGCTGTCTGGCGCGACGATCCGCAGTACATGGTTCATGCCGGCAATCACGGCGAGCTCTGCCTCGGGCCTGGCGGCGTGCAAGGCGCTGGCGTCGGCCAGGCTGACCTGGGCATCGCGGCTGCCCTGGATGATCAGTGTCGGGCAGCGGGTTGCGGCCATAGCCGTGGCGGGATCATGACGAAAAAGCGATATCAGGTATGGCTGGACGCTCGGACGAAACAGCACCTTTAGTGGCTCGGGAACCTGCTCGTGGGTTCGTCCGGCCTTGAGTTCGTCGATCAGGTAGCTGCTGTTGGCGAGCAGGTCCGGGCCCAGCTTGCCTTGCAGCTGCTGCCGCAGCAATCCGTCGATCGGTCGGCCGCTGCCGGCAATGCTGATCAGCGCTGCCGGGTCGACCTGTGCGGCTGCCAGGCTGGCCACCAGTGCCCCTTCGCTGTGGCCGATGAAAATCTGCGGACCGAGGCGTTGGTCGGCTTGTAGCCGGTGGCTCCAGGCAATGAGGTCATCAACGTAGCCCTCGACGCTCAGCGTTCGCTCGTCGCGCCCTGCATCGAGCTGGCGGCGACGCCGCGCTTGTCATAGCGCAGGCTGGCGACACCCATCTTCGCCAGCGCGGCGGCCAGCTTGCGCAGACTGTCATTGCGCCCAAGAGGATTGTTGCCATCGCGGTCGGTAGGCCCCGAACCGGCGACCAGCAGGGCGACCGGCATGGGCGACCGGCCGTCGCCGGGTAGCACGAGCGTGCCGAACAGCCGGCCGCTCGGTGTGTCGAGCGTGACGGGCTCGGTCAGGACGCTGCGCGCCTGGCTGGCAAGCGGCAGGACCAATATACAGATCAGTACCAGTAGGCGCATGGCGGCTTTCGTGAAATGGGGCTAGTCGGACGCCGATTGAGGGTTTTCGTTCCGCCATGGTGCGGTTGCCGGGCGATTAAAGACAGCCGTGCTCAGGTATACTTCCGGCCCTTTGTCTTGGTCGATCGCGGAGCCCCTGCATGTCCGGCAACACATACGGCAAGCTGTTCACCGTCACCACTGCTGGTGAAAGTCACGGCCCGGCGCTGGTCGCCATCGTCGACGGCTGCCCGCCGGGTTTGGAGCTGTCCCTGCAGGACCTGCAGCGAGACCTGGACCGGCGCAAGCCCGGCACCAGCCGCCACACCACCCAGCGCCAGGAAGCCGACGAGGTCGAGATCCTCTCTGGCGTATTCGAAGGCAGGACGACTGGCTGCCCGATCGGCCTGTTGATCCGCAACACCGACCAGAAGTCCAAGGACTACTCGGCGATCAAGGACCTGTTCCGCCCGGCGCATGCCGACTACACCTACCATCACAAATATGGTGTCCGCGATTACCGTGGTGGTGGCCGCAGCTCGGCGCGTGAAACCGCCATGCGCGTGGCGGCTGGAGCGATTGCCAAGAAGTACCTGGCGCGCCTCGGCATTCAGGTGCGTGGCTACATGAGCCAGCTCGGCCCGATCGAGATCCCCTTCAAGACCTGGGACAGCGTCGAGCAGAACGCCTTTTTCTGCCCCGATCCGGACAAGGTGCCGGAGCTTGAGGCTTACATGGACCAGCTGCGCCGTGACCAGGATTCGGTGGGCGCGAAGATCACCGTGGTCGCCGACGGCGTGATGCCGGGCCTCGGCGAGCCGATCTTCGATCGGCTGGATGCCGAGCTGGCCCATGCGCTGATGAGCATCAACGCGGTCAAGGGTGTCGAGATCGGTGCAGGCTTCGCGTGCGTAGCCCAGCGCGGCACGGAGCACCGCGATGAGCTGACTCCCGAGGGGTTCCTGTCCAACCATGCGGGCGGCATTCTCGGCGGTATCTCCAGTGGCCAGCCGATCATTGCCCATCTGGCGCTCAAGCCGACCTCCAGCATCACCACGCCCGGCCGCTCGATCGATGTGCACGGCAACCCTGTCGAAGTCATCACCAAGGGGCGGCATGACCCCTGTGTCGGTATTCGTGCGACGCCGATCGCCGAAGCGATGATGGCCATCGTGCTGATGGACCACCTGCTGCGCCAGCGCGCGCAGAATGCCGAAGTGGCGGTGTCCACGCCGGTGCTCGGGCAGCGATGAGGCGAGCGGCGTGGCGAGGGGGTGCATGCGCCACCTCGGCCGGCGCCGGCCACGCGCGCTCCGGTGCCGCTCGGCCATGACGGTTCCGCTCCCATACTGGCGTTTGTCGGGCTTCTATTTCTTCTACTTCGCACTGCTCGGAGCGACGGCGCCGTTTCTCGCGCTCTATTTCGATCACCTGGGCTTCGACGCCGAACGTATCGGCGAGCTGATCGCGATACCGATGCTGATGCGCTGCGTGGCGCCCAACCTCTGGGGTTGGCTCGGCGACCGAAGCGGGCGCCGACTGGAGATCGTCCGCCTCGGGGCGCTCTGTACGCTGGCGTCCTTCGGCCTGATCTTTCTCGACAAGAGTTTTGCCTGGCTGGCACTGGTCATGGCCCTGCATGCCTTCTTCTGGCATGCCGTGCTGCCGCAGTTCGAGGTGATCACCCTGGCCCACCTGCACGGCCAGACAGCGCGCTACAGCCAGGTGCGCCTGTGGGGCAGCATCGGCTTCATCGTCGCCGTGGTTGGGCTGGGCCAGGCCTTCGAGCGCTTCAGCCTGGACTACTACCCGCACCTGGTCATGCTGGTGATGATCGGCATCGTCGCCGGCAGCGCCTGGGTGCCTAACGCCCGCCCGCATGGGCAGGACGCCAGAACCGACACGGGTGGCTTCCTGCGCCAGCTGCTACGGCCGCAGGTGCTGGCGTTCTACCTCGCGGTAGGGCTGATGCAGTTGTCGCACGGCCCGTATTACACCTTCCTCAGCATCCATCTGGAAACCCTGGGCTACGCGCGTGGCACCATCGGCCTGCTCTGGGCGCTTGGCGTGGTAGCGGAAATCCTGCTGTTCCTGGCAATGGCGCGTCTGCTCGAACGCTTCAGCCTGCGCCGGATTCTGCTCGCCAGCTTCCTGCTCGCGGCGTTGCGCTGGCTGCTGCTGGGGACCCTGGCCGGGCATATCGGCGTGCTGCTCATCGCCCAGCTGATGCACGCGGCGACTTTCGGCAGCTTCCATGCGGCCGCGATCCACTTCGTCCAGCGCAGCTTTGGCCAGAACCAGCAGGGCCAGGGACAGGCGCTGTACGCTTCGCTGGCCGGTGTCGGCGGTGCGCTGGGTGCGCTCTACGCCGGCTATAGCTGGAACAGCCTGGGGGCGACCTGGACATTTCTGCTGGCCAGCCTGGCTGCACTGGTAGCGGCCGCTATCATTGCCCTTCGTTTGCAGGAGGAGCAGGCATGACCGCGACACGCGACCAGCTGACCCGGGCAATCATCGAGGCCGGCCGCTCTATTCATGCGCGCGGCTGGTCGCCGGCCACCAGCGGCAACTATTCGGCGCGCCTGACCAGCGCCGAGGTATTGCTGACCGTTTCGGGCTCGCACAAGGGCCAGCTCGGCGCGGATGATCTGGTGGCTGTGGACATGCAGGGTGCCAGCCTGGAACCGGGCAAGCAGCCATCGACCGACACCTCGCTACACACCCAGCTATACCGCTGGAAACCCGAGATTGGCGCGGTGCTGCACACCCACTCGGTCAGCGCCACCGTGCTGTCGCGGATCGCCACTGGCGACTCGCTGCTCTTCGCCGACGACGAACTGCTGAAGACCTTCGCCGGGGTGACTACGCACGCATGCCAGGTACGGGTGCCGATCTTTGAAAATGGCCAGTCGATCACCCGTCTGGCCGCAGCCGTACAGCCATGGCTGCAGGCGCATCCCGACTGCGCCGGCTACCTCGTTCGCGGCCACGGCCTGTACACCTGGGGCGCCACGCTGAGTGATGCCCTGCGGCAGGTTGAGGCCTTTGAATTCCTGTTCGAGTGCGAGCTGAGGATGCGCGCACTGCAGCAGCACTGATTCCTGCGCAAGGCGCAATCAATTCGGGAGAACAAACATGAGTGTGCTCAGCGTTTATCACCAGGACCGTCCGGAGCAGCCGCTGAAGGTTCTGACCTATCTCGAGGACATCGCCAGCACGCTGGCTGATGTCGGCGTGCAGCTGGAGCGCTGGGATGCCGGCGCTCCGATCGTCGCTGGCGCCAGTCAGGATGAGGTGCTCGCCGCCTATCGCCCGCAGATCGACAAGCTGATGAGCGAGCGCGGCTATGTCACCGTCGACGTCATCAGCATGACCCGAGACCATCCGCAGAAGGCCGAGCTGCGCGCAAAGTTTCTCGAGGAGCATCGCCACGCCGAGGATGAGGTGCGCTTTTTCGTGGCCGGGCGCGGCTTGTTCACGCTGCACATCGAGGACATGGTCTATGCCGTACTCTGCGAGAAGAACGACCTGATTTCGGTGCCGGCCGGCACTCGCCACTGGTTCGACATGGGCGAGGAACCGCACTTCGTTGCGATCCGCCTGTTCAATAATCCCGACGGTTGGGTCGCCGAGTTCACCGGCGATGACATCGCCAGCCGCTTCCCGCGTCTGGAGGACTGAGGTGGCTGCCCGGGCACGTCACGGTCCGCAGTTTCTCGATGATCGATCCCGGCGCCTTGGCTGGTAACTGAACCCTGCAGGTGCGCTGGCATCCTAATTACGAACCTTCTTGAAGGGGAGTAACCCTATGGATGCCTTTGGTGGAATTCTCGGTCTGATCATCCTGCTGCTGGATATCTGGGCCATCGTCAGTATCGTTCGCAGTGACGCCACGGGCGGCAAGAAAGTGCTCTGGGTGCTGCTGATTCTCATCCTGCCGGTGCTTGGCCTGATTCTCTGGGGCATCATGGGGCCGCGTGGCAATCGGCCCGACGCCCGCAGCGAAATTCGCCGTTGATGCTCGACTCGCTCAGTTTGCCGCTGGCGATTCTGGTCGCCGTGCTGGATCTGGTCGCTCTCGTCCAGATCTGGCGCAGCCGGATCGAGTTCGGCCGCAGGGTCATCTGGAGCCTGGTGGTACTTCTGCTCCCGGTCGTCGGCTGGTCATGTGGGCCATCGCCGCCGGTCCCTGGGGCAAAGCGAGGCTCTAGCGCTTCGGCGCGAACGCCTGTGCCGCATAGGCCTGCCAGATATGTATGGCCGCGTAGGCGCGCCAGGGGCGCCAGGCTTCGGCGCGCGCCGCCAGTTCGCTTGCGGTGATAGGGCCGCCCCACAGTGGCGCTTTCAACAGGCCAAGGTCCGCGCTGGGAAAGGCATCCGGCGCGCCAAAGCCGCGTAGCGCAATGTATTCGGCGGTCCACGGGCCGATACCTGGCAGTTTGCAAAGTTGCCGCACCAATCTTCGCTACCCGCTGCGATATCCAGTTGCAGCCGCCCGTCGGCGACCGCGCACGCCAGGTGCTGCAGCGCGGCCAGTCGTTTGGCCGGCATGCCGATGTTGTCCAGCGTCGCTTCGGCGATGGCCTGCGCACTGGGAAACAGACGCTCCACGCCGTGCGGGGCGTCGACCAGCGGCTCGCCCAGTCGGTCGACCAGACGCCGGGTGATGGTGACTGCCGCCTTGACCGAAACCTGTTGGCCGACGATCGCCCGCACGGCCTGTTCGAACGGATCGTAGGCCGCTGGAACGCGCAGGCCCGGGTTGGCCAGCACTCCGGGCGCCAGTTTCGCGTCCTGGCAGAGGTGCGCGGCGATCGCCACGGGGTCGGCATCGAGATCGAACATACGTCGGACGCGCGCCGCAATTGCGCTTTGCACCGGTTGCAGCGCGTCGCTGAGCGTTAGCGCCAGCGCCGGTCGATCGGCCAGCGGTGCCACGCTCAGCCAGCCGCGCAGCTGGCCAACGTGAACGCTTCGGCTGTAGCTGTTTGCACTCAGTGCTTCCACGCCCGGCAGCAGGCGCATGGCAAAGTGCTGATAAAACTGGGACCAGTTCCAGGGTTCCAGGTAGGGCAGGTACAGCGTTTGGCTCATGGTTAAGTTCCGCGTTCAGGGCCGTTGCCGGTTGTGCGTCGCAAGCCGGCTTTCTGGCATTCTGCGACCAAGGTATAACAACGGCCGTTCTGCCAGGTGGCACCAGCGAGGCGCCGCGGCCGGCCAGCCATAAGGGGACCACCCATGACCGATTTTCAGGAAACGCTATACGACGGCTACGGCCAGCGCTTTCGCATCGACCGGGTGCTCCACGAAGTACGCACCGAACATCAGCACCTGATCATCTTCGAGAATGCCCGCATGGGGCGGGTGATGGCCCTCGATGGGGTCGTCCAGACCACCGAGGCCGACGAATTCATCTATCACGAGATGCTCACTCACGTGCCGATCCTCGCGCATGGCCTGGCACGGCGCGTGTTGATCGTTGGCGGCGGCGATGGCGGCATCTTGCGCGAGGTCTGCAAGCATCGCAGCGTCGAGCAGATCACCATGGTCGAGATCGATGAAACCGTAGTGCAACTTTGCAAGGCGCTGCTGCCCAACCATTCCAGCGGTGCCTTCGAGGATCCGCGGCTGAGCCTGGTCATCGAAGACGGCATGCGCTTTGTCGCCGACTGCGAAGAAAAATTCGATGTGATCATTTCCGACTCCACTGATCCCGTGGGGCCAGGCGAAGTGCTGTTTTCCGAGAACTTCTATCAGGCTTGCCGCCGCTGTCTGAACGAAGGCGGCATTCTGGTGGCGCAGAACGGCACGCCGTTCCTGCAGCTTGGCGAGGTGCAGGCCACCGCCAGTCGGATGCACGGGCTGTTTGCCGACTGGCATTTCTACCAGGCGGCCGTGCCGACCTATATCGGTGGCGCGATGACCTTTGCCTGGGGTGCATGCGATCCGGCCAGCCGCAAGGTGCCCCTCGACACCCTGACCCAGCGTCTGGCTGGCAGCGGAATCGTCACGCGTTATTACAATGCGCATGTCCATTGCGGTGCCTTCGGCCTGCCGCAATACGTGCTGCAGGCCATCGGCAAGCCGAGCAACGACTGACCTGCTTGCGCGCCCGTCGTACCCGGCGGGTCATTGCTTCGCTATTCTCTGGTTACCAGCCGGTAACCGCGCCGATGGCTCTGTTCATCGGGTCGGGGAAACCTCGCGCGCTGGCGTGGTCCGTTGTAGCAAGCGTCTCATCCATCGCTAGAGGAGGTAGAACCATGAGCGCCACCTTCCACGAGGATGTCAGCAGCGCCGTCCTGCGTCAGATGAAAGAGGGCGGTTTCGACTTTTCACGGGTCCATCCGATCGAGTTCTATGCGGTATTCGCCGACCGCGACAAGGCCAGCAAGGTGGCCGGCAAGTTCCGTGGCGAAAGTGTCAACGCGCAGGTACTGCCGCGGGACGACGGTGCCTGGAATCTGCAGGTCAGCAAGGTGATGTACGCCACGTTCGAAGGCATCGACGATTTCGAGCAGAGCCTGGAGAGCCTCGTCGAACCTCTGGGGGGCGAGCTGGATGGCTGGGGCGTCACTCAGGAACTCAGCCGTCCGGGTTGTTGACCGTCATTGTCTTTGCAGCCCGTTGCGTAGCGCCATGTCCCAGGGGGGCTGTGGGCCGAAGCGGGCCTTGAGAAACTCCAGCAGCAATCGGCAGCGCGAGTCGGCCTCGCGCGTCAGGCGCAGCGCGTAGATGCCGCTGGGCTCTGGTGTGGGCAGGCCATCGTCGCAGAACAGCGGTGTCAGTTCGCCACGCAAGAGATGATCACTGATCAGCCAGGTGGGCAGGTGGGCAATGCCCAGCCCGGCGAGCACACCGCTGAGCAAGGCCTCGGCATTGTTGGCGCGCATGCGAAGGCGAGCGGGGCGGCAAAGCACTGGCTTGCCGCTTTCGCTGAAACGCCAGGCGTAGGGCGGCGCGAGCACATCCCAATCCAGACCGTCGTGCCCGGCCAGTTCGCTGGGGCGCAGGGGCGTGCCGTGGCGTTCCAGGTACGCCGGGCTGGCGCAGGCGATGCGAACCATCGGCGCCAGAGGGGTCGCCACCAGGCGCGTATCGGCGAGTGGGCCGATGCGCAGCACCAGGTCGACTTCTCCCAGATGCTCGCCATGCAGGTCGACGAAGCTGTCGATCAGGCGCAGCTGCACATCGACGTTCGGGTAGGCGACAAGAAAGTCGGCGAGCACGGGCGCCAGGTGCCGACGTCCGAAAGGGGTGGGGGCATCGATGCGGATCAGCCTTGAGGAGCGCCGTCACGCGCGGCGACTTCGGCCCGCGCCAGCTGCAGCTCCTGGACGATTCGCCGGGCGCGCTCGGCGAACGCCAGCGCCGCGGAGGTCGGCCGCACTGCATGCGTACTGCGGTTGAACAGCCGGCAGCCGAGGCTGCGCTCCAAGGCATCGATGCGCCGGGCGATGGCGGACGGTGTCAGTGCTTGCTGGCGTGCAACGGTGGAAAAGGAGCCGCTCTCCAGTACATCGAGAAACAGGCGAAGCGGTGCGGAAAGATCATCGGCGGCCATGACGTGTCGCTTTTGCGGAATAGGCCAAGCCATTGTGCGTGGCTGTGCGTTTTCCCGCCAGCGCGGCGCTTCTACCATGGGCGCCTTTGCCGAGGGAGCGTCGCGGAAAATGCTAGACCTGTTGCTGAATCTCGCGCTGGGCCTTGCGCTGGGGACGCTGGGCGGCCTGTTTGGCATCGGCGGTGGCTCATCGCCATTCCGGTGCTGGGTGTGTTGTTCGGGCTGGACCAGCAGCTTGCCCAAGGCACCGCGCTGGTAATGGTCGTGCCCAACGTACTCCTGGCTATCTGGCGCTATCACCAGCGCAACCGAATCGACTGGCGCCATGCCGTTGCCCTGGGCGTACCGAGTTTCTGTTTCGCGATTCTCGGTTCGGCGATTGCCGTTTCGCTCGATGCCCAGCGTATGCGTCTGGCGTTCGTCGGCTTTCTGCTGGCGTTGGCAGCACATACGCTGTGGCGTGCCTATAACCAGCGTGCCCCAGGTGGCACGACGCTGCGTCATCCGTGGCCGTGGCTGGGTGTGCTCGGTGCGGGGGCCGGCGCGCTGGGTGGATTGTTCGGCGTGGGCGGCGCAGTGCTGGCCACGCCCGTGCTGACCGGCGTGTTCGGCACGACGCAGGTCATTGCCCAGGGGCTTTCGCTGTCGCTGGCAGCGCCCAGTACCGGCGTGACGCTGGCGACCTACGCACTGCACGGCCAGGTGGACTGGGCACTTGGCCTGCCGCTGCCGCCGGCGGGCTGCTGAGCATCAGCCTCGGGGTTCGCCTGGCCCATGCGCTGCCCGAGCGGCTGCTGCGCGTGGCCTTCAGCGCATTTCTGGTGCTCAGTGCGGTCATGCTGGCACTTGAGGTGTAGCGTTCCGTTCGCCAAGCGCAGGCGGCGTATCTCGCGGCGTGCACTGCGCGCCAGGCGGATGCTGAGCAACATCGCCGCGCAGCTCAGCCCGGCGATCAGCCCCTGCCAGAGCCCGCTGGGGCCTGAGGCCGGGCCCAGGATATCGGTCAGGCCCAGCAGGTAGCCCAGCGGCAAGCCGATGCCCCAGTAGGCGAAAAGCGTGAACACCATCGTCATGCGCGTGTCCTGGTAGCCGCGCAGGGCGCCGGCGGCGGTGACCTGCACCACGTCGGAGAACTGGAACAGCGCGGCATAGAAGAACAGCCCCGCGGCGACTGCGATCACGGCGGGGTCAGCGGTATAGATGCGCGCGATGGGTTCGGCGAACAGCAACATGGAAGCCGCCGAGAAGCATGCATAGACCAGCGCCGAGGCGATGCCGGTGCCAGCGGCGAAGCGCGCTTCCCGCGGTTCCCTTCGGCCCAGTGCCTGACCGACGCGCACCGTCACAGCCATGCCCAGCGACAGTGGAATCATGAAGATCAGCGAGGTGAAATTCAGGGCGATCTGGTGCCCGGCGACTACGGTTGCGCCAAGAGCGCCGATCAGTAGTGCGATCACCGAGAAAATGCTGGCCTCGGCGAACACGGCGACGCCGATCGGAACGCCGACCGACAGCAGCTGCCGGAGCTCCGGCCAGTGCGGGCGATCGAAACGGGCAAACAGCTGGCTGGGCCGGTAGCAGGCGGCACGACGTATCCAGAACAGCATCGCGGCGAACATGAACAGCATGACCAGCGCCGTGGCCACGCCGCAGCCGACGCCGCCCAGCGCGGGCACGCCGAACTTGCCATAGATGAAGATGTAGTTCAGCGGGATGTTCAGCAACAGCCCGAGAAGGCCGATCACCATGCTCGGCCGCGTGTGGCCGAGCCCGTCGCTGTAGCAGCGCAGCACCTGATACAGGCCGACGGCAGGAAAGCCGCAGGCGACCGCCTTCAGATAGGTCATGCTGGGCGCGATAAGCGTGCTCTGGACATTCATCAGCCGCAGCACCGGTTCGGCATTCCACATCAGGATTGCGCACAGCGTGCCCAGCCCGGCGCCATCCAGAGTGCCTGGCGCACCAGCGGGCCGATGTCCTGATGATTGCCGGCGCCGAAACGCTGCGCCACCTTCGGTGTGGTCGCCAGGACGATGCCGGTCAGTAGCAGATAGATCGGTACCCAGATGGAATTGCCCAGTGCGACGGCCGCCAGATCGGCGGGACCGACCCGGCCGGCCATCACCGTGTCGACGAAACCCATGGCAGTGTGCGCCAGTTGCGCGATCATCATCGGCAGCGCCAGGGTAAACAGGCTGCGCAACTCCTGGCGGATACGCCGGAGCTTTTGCTCGACAGGCATTTCTTGCGTTCCGGTTGTATACAAAGCGCAGTAGTCTATGCCGCCACGTGATTTGCCGAAAGGCACGCCTGCCGACGATTCATAACGCGACGACAAAGGAGCAGCCCATGCGCATCCTCGCTGACGAAAACATTCCGCTGGTCGACGAGTTTTTTGCCGAGCATGGCGAGATCCGCCGCATGGCTGGTCGTTCGATCAATCGTGCAGCCCTCGAGGGCGTCGAGGTGTTGCTGGTGCGCTCGGTCACGCGCGTCGATCGCGGGCTGCTGGAGGGCAGTGCGGTGCGATTTGTCGGCACCTGTACCATCGGTACCGATCACCTGGATCTCGATTATCTGGACGCGGCCGGAATCGCCTGGGCCAGTGCGCCCGGTTGCAATGCGCGCGGGGTGGTCGATTACGTGCTCGGCAGTCTGCTGGCGCTGGCGGAAACGACCGGCGCAGAGCTGAACACGCGTCGCTATGGAGTCGTCGGGGCGGGCGAGGTCGGCGGCCGTCTGGTCGAAGTACTGCGCGCGCTGGGATGGGACGTGCTGGTATGCGACCCGCCGCGCCAGGTGCGTGAGGCAGGTGCTTCGTCGACCTGGAGGACATCCTCGCCAACTGCGACGTGATCAGTGTGCATACCCCGCTCACCCAACAGGGCGAGCACGCGACCTTCCATCTGCTGGACCAGGCGCGTCTGGCCCGGCTGCGGCCTGGTACCTGGCTGATCAATGCCAGCCGCGGGGCGGTGGTGGACAATCGCGCCTTGTACCAGACCTTGCAGCGTCGAAGCGACCTGCAGGCCGTACTTGATGTCTGGGAGCACGAACCCAGGTGGATGTGGCGCTGGCGCAGCTCTGTCGCATTGCCACCCCGCACATCGCCGGTTACAGCCTCGATGGCAAACTGCGGGGCACGGCGCAGGTTTATCAGGCGTTCTGCCAGGCGCGCGGCCTGGCGCCGGTTCGTCGATTGCAGTCGCTCATGCCCGAGATGCCGTTGCGCGAAATCGTCTATGACGCTTCGGCCGATCCGCAGGAGGCGCTGGCCGGCCTTTGTCGGCTGGTCTACGACCCGCGGCGCGATGACGCCGACTTCCGCCGCAGCCTTTGCGGCGACGAGGCCGCTCGAAGCGCGGCCTTTGACCGGTTGCGCAAAGGCTACCCGGTGCGGCGCGAGATCGATGGTCTGCGAGTTCGTATTCGCGGGCACAATGCTCGGCTCGAGCAGATCGTGACAGCGCTTGGCGCGCAACTGCTCGACGGCGATGCGGCGTGCGACGACGTCAGGGCCTAGCGTCGCTGCGCATGGTTGATGGGACCCGGCTGGATGCAATTTGCGGCCTGCTCCGCTAGCATTACCCGTCCTCCGCTTCAGCCCACGATGGTGTTATGAGTTATCAGGTTCTTGCCCGTAAATGGCGTCCGCGCTCGTTCCGCGAAATGGTCGGCCAGACGCACGTGCTGCGGGCCCTGATCAATGCGCTGGATAACGGCCGCCTGCATCACGCCTACCTGTTCACCGGGACCCGCGGTGTCGGCAAGACCACCATCGCGCGCATCATTGCCAAGTGTCTGAACTGCGAAACCGGCGTCAGCTCGACGCCCTGCGGCCAGTGCTCGGTCTGCCGCGAGATCGACGAGGGACGTTTCGTCGACCTGATCGAAGTCGATGCGGCGAGCCGGACCAAGGTGGAAGATACGCGCGAACTACTGGACAACGTCCAATACGCACCCAGCCGCGGGCGCTACAAGGTTTACCTGATCGACGAAGTGCACATGCTTTCGTCGCACTCCTTCAATGCGTTGCTGAAGACGCTGGAGGAGCCGCCACCGCACGTTAAGTTTCTCTTGGCCACGACGGACCCGCAGAAACTGCCAGTCACCATCCTCTCGCGCTGCCTGCAGTTCTCGCTGAAGAACATGCCACCCGAGCGCGTGGTCGAGCACCTGACCCATGTACTGACCGCCGAGCAGGTGCCGTTCGAGCCCGAAGCGCTCTGGCTGCTGGGGCGTGCGGCCGATGGCTCGATGCGCGATGCGATGAGTCTCACCGATCAGGCCATCGCCTTTGGAGAAGGCAAGGTGCTGGCGGCAGACGTGCGCGCGATGCTCGGCACGCTGGATCACGGCCAGGTCTACGGGGTGGCTCGATGCGCGATGCGATGAGTCTCACCGATCAGGCCATCGCCTTTGGAGAAGGCAAGGTGCTGGCGGCAGACGTGCGCGCGATGCTCGGCACGCT
>LZQO01000087.1_pt1 | contig 18122 bp, 24 predicted proteins | sample 768571 | NCBI WGS metagenome assembly LZQO01 (sample SAMN05207081, study PRJNA324507) | oil field metagenome | isolation source: sample BH-FW-10 from oil reservoir | place: India: Bombay High | collected 2015-12-01
CTCGAGAAACAGCAGGCCGACCTCACCAGCGGTCGGCGTCTGCCCCAGGGTGAGCACGCCGAGCAGGATGCTGAACACCACCACCGCCGTGCCGTCATTCACTCCACCACCGCCTCCTCGAGAAACAGCAGGCCGACCTCACCAGCGGTCGGCGTCTGCCCCAGGGTGAGCACGCCGAGCAGGATGCTGAACACCACCACCGCCGTGCCGTCATTGAACAGCGATTCGCCGACGATGGTGGTCTGCAGCGGCCCTGGCGCACCGCTGGTCTTGAGAATGCCCATCACCGCGATCGGGTCGGTCGGTGAGATCAGCGCACCGAGCAGCAGGCAGTAGATGAAATCCAGGCGCCAGCCGAACGCGCCGACGATGGCATAGGCCAGGCCGGCGACCACGAAGGTGGAGAGCAGCACCCCGGCGGTGGCGAGCAGGCCGATCGGCCAGCGGTAGTGACGCAGATCGTCGAGGTTGACGTGCAGCGCACCGGCGAACAGCAGTGCCGGCAGAAACCAGGTCATCAGCACGTCGGAGAAGTCGATCTGGCGGATCAGCTCCTGCGCCTCCACCTCCAGCACCGGAAAGCCCAGCGCCGCCAGGCCCTGCAGAAGCAGCGAGAGCAGCAGCGCGGTGACCATCACGCCGATGCTCGGCGGCAGGCGGATGAAGCGGTAGTTGAGGTACGTGAAAAAGGTCGTCAGCGCGATGAATGCAGCCGCCAGATCGAGCATGGGTTCTCCGATGGTTAGCGGTTGAACGCCGGGCGATCGCTCGCGGCGGGTACATGACGTGGGACAAGCCCAGCCGGCAAAAAGCTTCCCTGCGCTTGGCAAGCCGCTGCGGCGGCGTTACATAACACCGGAGCCGCCTTGCGGCCGCCCCACGACAGCAACGGATCCGCGCCATGACCAGCCTTTCCAACCAGACCCCGAGCGCCAGCCTGCAGCCCGTGCACCTGGCGCTGCGCCGGGTCGCCATCGACACCTACCGCGAGAACGTCGCCTACCTGCACCGTGACTGCGCCGCCTGCCGCGCCGAAGGCTTCCAGGCGCTGGCCAAGGTGGAGATACGCGTCAACGGCCGGCGCATCCTCGCCAGCCTCAACCTGGTGGACGACCCGAGCATCGTCGGCTGCGACGAGCTGGGCCTGTCCGAGGATGCCTTCGCCCAGCTCGGCGCCGAGGCCGGCATGCCCGCCTCGATCGCCCAGGCCGAGCCGGCCCTGTCGATCCCGGCACTGCACCGCAAGATCGCCGGCGAGCGCCTGCGCCGCGATGACTTCCTGGCGATCATGCGCGACATCGCCGAGCACCGCTATTCGAAGATAGAGCTGACCGCTTCGTGGTCGCCTGCAACCAGGGCGAGCTGGACCGCGAGGAGGTGTACTTCCTCACCGACGCGATGATCCGCGTCGGCCGCCAGCTGGACTGGCGCGAGCACCCGGTGGTGGACAAGCACTGCATCGGCGGCATCCCCGGCAACCGCACCTCGATGCTGGTGGTGCCGATCGTCGCGGCGCACGGCATGCTCTGCCCGAAGACCAGCTCGCGGGCGATCACTTCGCCGGCCGGCACCGCCGACACCATGGAAGTGCTGGCCAACGTCGAACTGCCGTTCGAGCGCCTCTGCGAGATGGTCCGCGAGGAACGCGGCTGCCTGGCCTGGGGCGGGACGAGCGACCTGTCGCCGGCCGACGATGTGCTGATCGCCGTCGAACGCCCGCTGTCGATCGACTCGCCCGGGCAGATGGTCGCCTCGATCCTGTCGAAGAAGGTCGCCGCCGGCTCCACCCACCTGTTGCTCGACATTCCCATCGGCCCGACCGCCAAGGTCCGCTCGATGGCCGAAGCGCAGCGCCTGCGCAAGCTGTTCGAATTCGTCGCCGCGCGTCTGGGCCTGACCCTGGACGTGGTGATTACCGACGGCCGCCAGCCGATCGGCAACGGCATCGGCCCGGTGCTCGAGGCACGCGACGTGATGCGCGTGCTGCAGAACGACCCGCGCGCGCCGAACGACCTGCGGCAGAAGGCCCTGCGCCTGGCCGGGCGCATGCTCGAGTTCGACCCGGACGTGCGCGGCGGCGACGGCTACGCCATCGCCCGTGACATCCTCGAATCGGGCCGCGCACTGAAGAAGATGCAGTCGATCATCGCCGCCCAGGGCGCACGGCCGTTCGACCACAACCAGCCGGCGCTGGCCAGGCTCAGTTTCGACGTGCTCGCCGAACGCGACGGCGTGGTCACCGGCATCGACAATCTGCAGCTGGCGCGCATCGCCAACCTGGCCGGCGCGCCCAAGGTGCAGGGCGCCGGGGTCGACCTGCTGCGCAAGCTCGGCGAACCGGTGCACACGGGCGACTGTCTTTATCGCGTCTACGCGGACTTTCCCGCCGACCTCGCCTTTGCCCGCCAGGCCACCGAGCGGGCCAATGGCGTCAGCCTCGGCCGCGCCGATCAGGTGCCGGCCGTATTCGTGGAGTTCTGATGCAAAGCCTGCTGCTGTATTTCGATGACGAACGCGCCGCCGCGCTGCGCCTGGCCGAAGCCTGCGACCTGCCGCCGCCGCGGTCGAACGCCACCGCTTCCCTGACGACGAACTGCGCCTGCGCCTGCCGCTCGCCGAGGGCCAGGCGCTGGCCGAGCAACTGGTGCTCTACCGCGGCCTCGATCACCCCAACGAGAAGCTCGTCGAGCTGCTGCTGGTGGCCGGCGAAGCGCGCCGCCTGGGCGCCAGGCGGCTGATCCTGGTCACGCCCTATCTGGCCTACATGCGCCAGGACATCGCCTTCAACCCGGGCGAGGTGGTCAGCCAGCGGGTGATCGGCCAGCTGCTGGCCGACCATTTCGACGGCCTGATCACCGTCGACCCGCACCTGCACCGCGTCGCGACCCTGCAGGAGGCCGTGCCGCTGGCCGATGCCGTCACCCTCTGCGCGGCGCCGGCGCTGGCGCGCCTGATCGCCGAGCGGCACCCCGACGCGCTGCTGATCGGCCCGGATGCCGAAGCCAGGCAATGGATCGAGGCGGCTGCGGCCGAGCATGGTTTCGAATATGGCGTGTGCAACAAGCTGCGCCACGGCGACCATCAGGTCGAGATCGCCCTGCCCGAATTGCCGCTCGCCGGGCGCCGCGTGGTGCTGCTCGATGACGTCGCCAGCTCCGGGCGCACCCTTTCCGAGGCCGCGCAGAAGCTGCTCGCCGCCGGCGCCGCCTCGGTGGACGTCGCGGTGACCCATGCACTGTTCGCCGGCGATGCGCTGCAGGTGATCCGCGCCGCCGGCGTCGAGCACGTCTGGAGCACCGACTGCATCGCCCACGAGAGCAACGCCGTGGCGATGGCGCCGCAGCTGGCCGAGGCGCTCAGGCCGCTGCTGCGCTGAAACCGTAGGGTGGAAAACGTGCGCAGCACTTTTCCACCTAAGCCAGGCACCCGGTAGCGCCGGACCAACCGCGTGGACAAGGCTGCGCCGTTGTCCACCCTACGGCACCCTACCTGGCCCAACCCTCTGCGGCCCAACGCCGAACCCACCGTAGGGTGGAAAACGCGCAGCTTTTCCACCGAAACCCGGCGAGCCAACTCGGTGGCGGCGGATCAACCGCGTGGCCAAGGCGTTGCCGTTGTCCACCCTACGAGCCCCTGCCTGCCCCGACCTCTGCGCCCCAACGCCCGTGCCCGCCGTAGGGTGAAACGTGCGCAGCACTTTTCCACCTAAGCCAAGCACCCGGCAGCGCCGAACCAACCGAGTGGAAAAGGCTGCGCCGCCGCCACCCTACCCCTCATCCACCGCGCTCGGCTCGTCGGGGCTGAGCTGCGTGGCGTCGCTGTAGCGCTTCTGGCAGCGTTCGCAGAAGAATGCCCGGCGCCGGCTGCGGCCCAGTGCCTTGGCCTTGACCAACGGGATTCGGCAGCGCACGCAAGTGCTCTTGCCATGCGCCAGCCAGTTGGCCTTGAGCACGCCGGCCTTCTTCCACTCGAGGAATTCGAAGCTGTAGCGGCGCGCCTCACGTACCAGCTCGCGCAGCTTCGCCGGTGGCAGTTCACCGATCAACGACAGCGGGTGCACGCGGATGCGATAGAGCACCTCGTTCTTGATGATGTTGCCGGAGCCGGCGAACAGCGTCTGGTCGAGCAGCGCGTCACAGGCCAGCAGGCGCGGACGCTCGCGCAGGCGCTTGAGCGTGGCTCGCGGGCGCCAGGCGCTGCTCATCAGGTCGCGGCTCCAGTCATAGGCCGCCTCCAGCGGCCCTTCGATCAACTGCACGGAACAGGCGTAGAAATTCAACTCGCCCTCGGCAAAGCCAGGTGCAGACGTGGCGTCGAATCCTTGCGCTCATCGATCCGGTAACTGCCGAACAGCAGCAGATGAATGCGAACGGAGATATCCTCCAGTTCGATCAGCAAGTGCTTGCCCCAGCTGCGTATCGCACGCAGCCGCTGGCCTGACAGGCGCGCCTGATCGATGCGGGCACTGCCTTCGACGCGCGCGATGCGGCGACCGACGAACGGCGCCAGTTCTTCGCGCAGGATGACAATCGACGGACCTTCGGGCATGGCGGCCTCGCGGCTGTGGCGCTACCGATTCAGACCGACGCGCGCCGCCGTGGTGCGGTTCACCAGTCGAGCGTCAGGCCGCTCTCGAAGAGTCGCTCGGCGCCGCTCAGCGGATCGCGAAATTGCAGGCGGCGCGCCAGCAGCTTCAGCGGCCGCGCATAGTCGTCGCGCTCGCGTGCGCTGCGCTCAGCCAATTGCGGATAGAAGGGATCGTTGCAGATGCCGGCACCCAGGCTGGCCATGGTCAGGCGCAGCTGATGCTTGCGCCCGGTCACCGGTTCCAGCGCGTAACGCCACAGCTCGCCGCGGCGCTCGAGGACTTCGATGCGCGTCTCGCTATTGGGCTCGCCGTCGCCTTCGCGCATCAGAAAGAACGGCTCGCCAGGCACCATGCACAGTCGCTGCACGCGCGGGAATGGCAGCCCTGGCAGCGCCGGGCAGATCGCTTCGTAGCGCTTGCTCACCGCACGCTCGCGAAACAGCGCCTGGTAGGCGCCACGGCTTTCACGGTTGGCCGAGAACAGCACCAGCCAGCGGTCAGCCGGTCGATGCGGTGAATGGGCACCAGATCGGGATTGCCGAGGCGCCGGCACAGGCGTGCCAGCAAGGTCTGTTCGACGTACTCGCCGGCGGGCATCACCGCCAGGAAATGCGGCTTGTCGGCGACCACCAGGTGCTCGTCGACATGCAGGATGCGCTCCTCGAACGGCACGGGCGTCTCGTCTGGCACCTCGCGGAAGTAATGCACCTTGAGCCCCGCCCGGTACGGCCGGCTGGCATCGATCGGCCGGCCTTCGGCATCCAGCACGCGGCCGCGCGCCATGCGCTCGAGCCAGGTCTGGCGGTCGATGCCGGGAAAGCGCTGGCACAGGCAGTCGAGCACCGTAGGCCAGTCGCCGGGTGGCAGGTGCAGGGTACTGGGGCGGGCATCGGGGGGAAGCATGGGCGGCGCAACTGGAAGCGGTCGGGCCGGCAATGATACCTGGCTGGCAGGCGTGGCGCAGGGCGTGCTGCCCTGCGCCGGGGAGGGTCAGTCTTCCCTGTCGCGGGTGACTTCGCCGGTCTTGCCGTCGATGGTGAACTCGTACTTCTTGCCGTCGGCCTTCATACCCTCGCCTTCCCAGCCGTCATTGTCGGCCTCGATCCCGTAAAGCTCGGTATAACCGGCGGCCTTGGCCTTCTCCACGGCCTGCTCCAGGCTGATCCAGCCTTGGCCCGGCTTGTCGGCGGCAAAAGCGGTCGCCGAACCGAGCATGGCGATGGCGGCAACGGTGGTCAGGGCTTTGATCATGGTGAACCTCCAGGGTGATGACAAAAGCTTACGGAGATACTGAGCCGGCCGGCGCTCGGGGAGTTCCGGCAGGGCCTGTAACAAGGTTCATCGCCGGGGATCGATTGCCACGATCGCCGCCGCCTCGCCGCTGCCCTGGAACGAGAAGCGCACCTCATCGCCCGCACCCAGCCCGTCGAGCTGTTCGCGGATGACATGGAAACGATGCGTACCCGCAGGCCAGCCAAGTGCGGTTACCGGGTCATGCGCGATGGTCACGATGCCGCGGTCGCGATCGATGCGCTCGATACGCCCCTCGGCCATGATCAGCGGCGCCGATTGCAGGCCTTCGACCGGCTCTTCGGGCAGCGCGGGCGGCTGGCCCTCGCCGGCCGGCTTGAGCAGGTCCTGGGCCTGCAGCGGAGAAAGCAATGGCAGATCAGCACAGCCGCGGCGAATGCGGCGAGGAACAGGCGCTTCATGGGATCGTCTCCTGCGCGAGGGAGCTGCCGGGGACCACGCAGCTTTCGACAAGGCTGGCAGCTCAGCCGGTTTTGTCGAGCCGCACAGCCATTCAGCTTCATGTAAGCGATGCCCGGTAGCCTTTGAATCGTACCCACCCATTACGGAAATTCACTGATGAAAACCTTCACTACCCTGATGACTGCGACCGCTCTCGTTTTCGGCGCCAACCTGGCGATGGCCCGCGACCTGGGTCCCGACGAGGCGCTGAAGCTGCGTGACGCCGGCACCATCCAGTCGTTCGAGAAGCTCAACGAGGCGGCGCTGGCCAAGCACCCGGGCGCCAAGGTCGAGGAGACCGAGCTCGAGGAGGAGTACGGCCGTTACATCTACCAGGTTGAACTGCGCGACGACAAAGGTGTGCAATGGGATCTGGAACTCGACGCCAAGACCGGCGAAGTACTCAAGGATCACCAGGACGACTGATGCCCTCTCCCCTGCTCTGGACGCTTCCACTGGCCCTGCTGCTTGCCGCCACCCCGGCGGCAAGCCGCGATCTCGACCAGGACGAGGCCCTGCGGCTACGCCGCGAGGGCCTGATCCTGCCGCTCGATCGCTTGCTGCAACAGGCCCTGCAGCGCCACCCCGGCGCTCACCTGCTGGAGGCCGAACTGGAGGAGGAGGACGAACGCTACGTTTACGAGATCGAGCTGCTGACCGGCGAGGGCGTCGCCCGCGAGCTGGAACTCGATGCCCGCACCGGCGAGGTGCTCAAGGATGAGGTGGACTGATGCGCCTGCTGGTCGTCGAAGACAACGTACCGCTGGCCGACGAGCTGGTCGCCAGCCTCAACCGCCAGGGTTACGCCACCGACTGGCTGGCCGATGGCCGCGATGCGGACTACCAGGGCACCAGCGAACCCTATGACCTGATCATTCTCGACCTCGGCCTGCCCGGCAAACCGGGGCTGGAGGTGCTGCGCGCCTGGCGCGCCGCGGCCTGACGGCGCCGGTGCTGATCCTGACCGCCCGCGGCTCGTGGGCCGAGCGCATCGAGGGCCTCAAGGCCGTGCCGACGATTACCTGACCAAGCCTTTTCACCCGGAGGAGCTGCTGCTGCGCGTGCAGGCCTGCTGCGCCGCGCGCATGGCCTGGCCAACCAGCCGCTGCTCGAAGCCGGTGGGCTGGCGCTGGACGAGGCCCGGCAGAGCTGTCGGCGCAACGGCGAGGATGTCGAGCTGACCGCCGGGGAGTTCCGCCTGCTGCGCTATTTCATGCTGCACCCGGGGCAGGTCCTGTCCAAGACCCAGCTCGCCGAGCATCTGTATGACGGTGAAACCGAGCGCGACTCCAACGTCATCGAGGTGCACATCAATCGCCTGCGCGGCAAGCTCGGCCGCGAGCTGATCCAGACCCGCCGCGGCCAGGGCTATTGCTTCGGCAGCGCCTCGTGAGGTCCATCCAGCGCAGCCTCAGCCTGGGCCTGGCGGCGGTTCTGGTGATCGTCGGCCTGGTGCTGCTGCAGACCAGCCTCTGGCTGTTCGAGAGCGGGCTGCAACGCAGCCTGGAGACCGACCTGCGCGAGGAAACCGAAGGCCTGCTGCTGGCCGTGGTGCGCGGCAGCGACGGCATGAAGCTCGACACCCAGCGGCTCAATCCGCGTTACCAGCGAGCCTTTTCCGGCCACTACTTCGCATCGAACTGCCGGGCCGCACCTGGCGTTCGCGCTCGCTCTGGGACGCCAGCCCCGACTGGCCGGATGCATCGGGCCTGGCGCCGGAGCTGCTCGCCGGCCCGCAGGGCCAGCGGCTGCTCGCCTATACCGCGCATTACCGACGCGAGGGCCAGCCGATCGTGATCAGCGTCGCCCAGGACTACAGCCCGATTCTCGACAGCTTCGCGCGGGTGCGCCTGGGCGGCCTGGGCCTGGTCGGCGTGGCGCTGCTGGTGTTCGTGCTGCTGCAGCGCTATGCGGTGAGCCTGGCGCTGCGCCCGCTGGAGCGCGCCCGCCAGCAGATCGCCCAGCTGCAGCAGGGCCAGCGCCAGCAGCTCGAAGGCGACGTGCCGCTGGAGCTACAGCCGCTGGTCGAACAGATCAACCACCTGCTGCAGCACACCGATGAAACCCTCAAGCGCTCGCGCAATGCCCTGGGCAACCTCGGTCATGCGTTGAAGACGCCGCTGGCGGTGCTGACCAGCCTGCTACAGCGCGAGGAACTGGTGGCCCAACCCGAGCTGCGTGCGGCGCTGGCCGAGCAGCTGGGACAGATCCAGCAGCGTGTCAGCCGCGAGCTCGGCCGCGCGCGCCTGGCCGGCGAGGTGCTGCCCGGCGGGCACTTCGATTGCGATGCCGAGCTGCCGGCGCTGTTCGACACGCTTGCGGCGATCCACCGCCCGGGGCTTGACCTGCGCTGCAGGCACCGCCGGGCTGTCGCCTGCCGTGGGACCGCGAGGACATGCTCGAACTGCTCGGCAACCTCCTGGACAACGCGTGCAAATGGGCCGCCGGCCAGGTGCGGCTGAGCATCGCGCGCGACGAGCGCGGCTACGTGCTGGACGTGGACGACGACGGACCGGGCATCCCCGCCGATCGGCGCGAGCAGGCGCTGGCGCGCGGCGGCCGCCTGGACGAAAACGCCCAGGGGCACGGGCTGGGGCTGAGCATCGTCGGTGACATCGTCGCCGCCTGGCAGGGCGACTGGGAACTGGCGCAGGGCCCGCTCGGAGGGCTGCGGGTGCGCGTCGTGCTACCGCCGCCGGGGCGTCATCTGCGCCCGGCCGGCTGACTCAGTGGGCGCGAGCCAGCTCGTTGCGAATGTCTTCGAGGATGGTTTCGACTAGCAGGGTGTTCTGAACCTGGCGACCGGTCATCACCGCGTGGCCTCGGCTCCGTTGATCGGATAGCCGACGTGGACCACCAGATAGCCGTCGGGTTGGGGTTCGACACGCGTCTTGTACTGCGAGGAGAAGTTTTCAGCCAAATGCCGGGACAACGTCTTCATGGAGCATCTCGGTGCGGGTTAGCCTGACTCAAAGACCATGCCCCACGCTCGGAGATTCAGACCGTTCATCGGGAAATGCAGCGAATTCTTCAACCTGTCACATCCGGTCGGCATCCGGCTGGCTAGCGCTCGCGCTCGACATAGGCGAACCAGGCCAGCAACAGCATGGCGACCAGCGCCAGCACCGAAACCACCAGAGCCTGCAGCAACATGGTGCCTCCTCCTTCGCTCTCGTTGACTTGAAAGGCACCTGGAATATATGTAGCTTCGCGCGACACGTCGAGCATGCCGACAGAGGCATGTAAGCTTTTGGAGCAGGTTGCGCATGAAACGGAAACAGTCGATCAGCCACATCCGCTGGGATCTCGCCCTCCGCTATCGTCTGATCGAGACCGTCGCCTGGTGGGAAGGCCGCCTGACCACGGGGCATCTGATGCAGAGCTTCGGCATCAGCCGCCAGCAGGCGTCGAAGGACATCAACACCTACCTCAACGAACATGCGTCGAAAAACCTGACATATGACCGCCATCTGAAGGGCTACAAGCCGGCCAAGAACTTCCGCCCGCTGTTCATCGATGGCAGCGCCAGCGCCTACCTGCACCTGCTCGACCAGAACCGCATGCGTGCCCCACACATCGAAGGCCTGGCGCTGGCCTACGCGCATACCGAGGTGCTGCAGGTGCCGGACCGCAGCATCCGCCCGGAAGTGCTGCGGCCGATCCTGCAGGCCTGCCGCGAAGGGTTGCGCCTGGAGACCGAGTACGTCTCGCTGGCCAACCCGGCGGTGGAAATCCGTGTGATGGCGCCGCACACCCTGGTCTATACCGGCATGCGCTGGCACGTGCGCGCCTACTGCGAGAAGAACCGCGAGTACCGCGACTTCGTGCTCAGCCGCTTCCGCGGCGAGCCGGACCTGATGGATGTGAGCGAGCACACCCGCGAACAGGACGAGGCGTGGAACACGCCAGTGACCGTGCTGATCGAGCCGGATGCGCGACTGAGCCCGGCGCAGAAGGCGATCATCGAGGTGGATTTCGGCATGGCCGACGGCCAACTGCCCGTCGAGACGCGCGGCGCCCTGGTGCAGTACGTGCTGCAACGCTTCGGCATTGACCCGAACACCGTGCAGGCCAATGCGGCGGCGCAGCAGCTGCAGGTGGGGAATCTGCAGGCGTTGAAGGGGTGGTTGTACTCGTGAGGGATTGGCTTGGCTCGGCAGCGGCCACAGAGTGCGCCTTGTACGGCGCCTCACTTTTTCCAGTCGCGGAAGAGGCCGTAGGGTGGAAAACCGCAGAGCGTTTTCCACCGGGGGTGGCGCGCACGCTTGTGGCTGACGTGGGGCTTTCCTCGGCTCGGGCTACAGGTCGCGCCTCTCACGGCGCCTCACTTTTCTTTGCACGCGGATCGCCGCCCGGCGCAAAGAAAAGTAAGCAAAAGAAAGCGCGCCCCTTCATCCGGGTCCGGGAGCTTCGCCCCCGGACTCCCCTCCTTCCGCCAGCACTCCGGGGGCCGGCGTACAAGGGCCATCCTTGGCCCTTTATCGCGGGGACGCCTAGTCCTCTCGCGGTATCCATGCCGCTCGTCCCCCTGCGCGCTGGCTCCACTCGGCCGTCTGCAAGGGGAAGGGTGATATCGCCTGTTGGGGTGTGCATGGAAAAGCAGAGCGAAGCTGGCTTTCGATCCTTCAGGCAACTCGGACTTCCTTCCCCTTCAGGAGGCCGAACGCAGGCGTTGTGCAGGGGGACGCGAGGCATGGACGCCGAGCGAGGAACGAAGGGGCAGGGATGCCCCTTCGTGACGTGCCCCCGGAGCAATGCCGGAGTGAGGGAAGTCTGGCCGTGTAGCAGCCAGACCCGGATGCAGGGGGCGCCTTCTCTTTGGTTACTTTTGCTTGGCACGGGCGCGTTCCGCAGACAAGAGAAAGTGACGCGCCGTTCCAGGCGCAACCTGTAGCTCCGGCCGAGGAAATCGCTGCGCCGTTCGCGGGCATAGGCGTCCAACAAGGTGGAAAACGCTGCGCGGTTTTCCACCCTACGGAAAGCGCCACACCCAGACACCGGGCATTGCGCTCCGCCCCACCAAAATCTCCAAACAAATTGCGTCCCGTCCCAACGTCACGGCGCGCCCACCTTCGCTCAACAAGAGCCCAAAGCCCATGCGCCTGATCCACACCTCCGACTGGCACCTCGGCCAGACCCTCCACGGCCAGGACCGCGACCACGAGCATGCGCAGTTCCTCGCCTGGCTGCTCGACCAGCTGGTCGCCCACCGCGCCGACGCCCTGCTGATCGCCGGCGACGTGTTCGACACGGTCAACCCGCCACTCAAGGCCCAGGAGCGCCTCTACGACTTCATCGTCCGCGCCCACGAAAAACTCCCGCAGCTGGACATCGTGATGATCGCCGGCAACCACGACTCGGGCGGGCGCATCGAGCTGCCGGCGCCGCTGATGAAGCGCCTCAATGCCCATGCCGTCGGCCGCATCAGCTGGGTCGCCGAGGGCCAGCTCGACCATCAGCGGCTGCTGGTGCCGCTGCACGACGTCAATGGCAATACTGCCGCCTGGTGCCTCACCCTACCCTTCCTGCGCCCGGCCGAGGTCACTGGCTTGGAACTGGGCGACGACTACATGGCCGGCATTCGTCAGGTGCATGAACGCCTCATCGCCGCCGCCGAGGCCGTGCGCCAGCCCGGCCAGGCGCTGGTTGCCATGAGCCATGCGCACATGGCCGGCGGCGCGGTGTCGGAGGAGTCCGAGCGCAATATCGTCATCGGCAATGCCGAGGCCCTGCCGGCCAGCCTGTTTCCCGAATCGGTCGCCTACGTCGCCCTCGGCCATCTGCACAAACCGCAGCAGGTCGCCGGGCAGGTGCGCGTCCGCTACAGCGGCTCGCCACTGCCGCTGTCCTTCGCCGAGGTCAATTACCCGCATCAGGTGCTGCTCGTCGAGCTCGATGGCGAGGCCCTGAAACAGGTCGACAGCCTGGCGGTGCCGCGTGCGGTGGAGATGATCCGCATCGGCCGCGCCCCGCTGGCCGAGGTGATCGCCGCGCTGGAGGCGCTGCCGCCCACCGGCCTGTTCGACGAACACCTGCCCTGGCTCGAGGTACGCGTACTGCTCGACGAACCGCTGCCGGACCTGCGCCAGCGCATCGAAACCGCGATAACCGGCAAGGCCTGCCGGCTGGTGCGCATCGCCAGCGAATACGCCGGCAAGCGTGGCGAGACGGAATCGGACGTGCTGCTCGGCCTCGACCAGATCACCCCGCAGGAGCTGTTCGCCCGCGCCTGGGAAGAACAGTACGGCAACCCGGCGGACGAACAGGCGCTGGACGATTTCGCCACCTTGCTGCAACGCGTCGAGTTCGCCCATGCGGAGGATGACCGATGAAAATCCTCGCCATCCGCCTGAAGAACCTGGCATCGCTGGCCGGGGAGCAGGTCATCGACTTCACCGCCGAACCGCTGGCCAGCGCCGGGCTGTTCGCCATCACCGGGCCCACCGGCGCTGGCAAGAGCACCATCCTCGACGCCCTGTGCCTGGCACTGTTCGGCAGCACGCCGCGGCTGGACGGCGTCTCGCCGCTGAACAAGGTCCCCGACGTGGAGGCCGAGATCGGCGGTGGCGATGAGCGCAACCTGCTGCGTCGCGGCTGCGGCAGCGGCTACGCCGAGGTCGATTTCGTCGGCGTCGACGGCCACCACTACCGCGCACGCTGGGAGGTCAAGCGCGCCCGAGAGAAGATCGACGGCCGCCTGCAGGCCAGCAGCCAGAGCCTTACGGATCTCGACAGCGGCACGCTGCTGGCCAGCGGCAAGAAGCGCGAGTTCAAGGAACTGCTCGAAGCGCGTCTGGGGCTGACCCTTGCTCAGTTCACCCGCGCCGTGCTGCTGGCGCAGAGCGAGTTTTCCGCCTTTCTCAAGGCCGACGACAACGAGCGCGGCACCCTCCTGGAAAAGCTCACCGATACCGGCCTCTACAGCCGCCTGGGGCAGGCCGCGTTCGAGGCCGCCAAGCAGGCGAAGGAGAGCCTGACTCGCCTGGAACAGCAGGCCGGCGGCCTGCAACCAATGGAGCCCGAGCAGCGTGAAGTACTGGAGCGCGAACATCAGGCCCAGCTCGAAGAATTGAGAAAGCTGCAACATCAGCTCAAGGAGCTGGAAGCCCAGCGGCAATGGCTGAGCGAACTGCAGCGCCTGGAAAACGAGCGCGAAGCGACATGCCAGCAACTGCAGGGTGCCGAAGACGAGCGCGACAGTCTTGCCGAGGCCCGGCGCATTCTCGACCTGTTCGAGCAACTGGCGCCGCAGCGCCATCGCTTCCTGCGCCTGCAGGATCTCGGCCCGCTGCTGGACAAGGCCGCCGACAGCCTGGCGCGCCTGCAGCATGAGGAACAGGCCGTGCAGCAGCGCCTGGCCGAGCTGCAGAGCCAATGCAGCACCGCCAGCGAGCAACTGCGTTCGGCCGAACAGGCGCGCCAGGACGCCGAACCGCGGCTGGCCCAGGCGCGGCGTGAAGAGGAACGCCTGCAGCATCTGAACGCCGACCTGACCACTATCCGCGAGGACAGCACCCGGCTGATGTCGAGGTGACTGCGGGCGCAGCGACGCTCACGCAGCTCGCCGAGCGCCAGCAGCGCGCCGCCGCGGAACTTGCCGCGCTGAGCCAGCAACTGGACAAGAGCGCCGCGCTGCAACCGCTCTGCAGCGCCTGGGACGCTATCGCCCGCGTCTGCAACAGGCCGTGCAGCTGGCGGCACGTCTGCAGCAAGGTCAGGGCGAGCTCCCGGCACTGGAAGCGCAGGCCAAGGCCGCCGAAACCCAGCAAAGCCTGGCCCGCGAGGCGCTGGACGCTCTGCAACGTGAGCGCGGCAGCGAAGTCGGCCTGGCCGAACAGCTCGCCCAACTGCATGGGCAGCTGGACCAATGGCGCCAGGCCGAGCGCGAAACCGCGGCCCTCCGCGAGCTTTGGTCTCAGCAACGCGAGCTCGAAAACAGCCGACGCGAACTGAGCGACGCCGCTACCGGCCAGCAGGCGGAGCTGGACGGCCTGGTGCCACTGGGCAAACAGGTCCGCGCCGAGCGTGACGCCGCCGAGCAGGCGCTGAACGTCACCCTCGCCTTGCTCGAACGCCAGCGCCTGGCGCGCAGTGCGAATGTCGAGGCGCTACGCGCCGCGCTGGTGCCGGGCGAGCCCTGTCCGGTCTGCGGCAGCCAGGAACATCCCTGCATGCGGCCGATGCCATGCTCGCCGGCCTCGATCAGCAGGATGACCGCGAGGCCGAACGCGCGCGCGAAGCGCTGCAGGCCCAGGAACAGCGCCTGCAGGAACTGCGCGACCGCCACGTCGCGCTCAGCACCCAGTTGCGCCAGAGCCAGCAGCGTCAGCGCGAGGTCGAGGCGCAGCTGCAGTCGCTGGCCCCGCGTCTGCACGACCTGCCAGCGCATGCCGAACTGCTTCACCAACCCGAAGGAACACGCGCGGACTGGCTGGAAGCCCGCGTGGCGACCCTGAACCAGCAGATCGCCGATGCCAGCCGGCAGCAACAACAACTGCTCGGGTTGCAGCAGCGCAGCGAAGCCCTGCAGCAGGCCTGGCAGGCCGCGCGCGAGGCCTGCGTCGAAGCGACCCAGCAACTCGAGCGCCAGCGCGATGCCCTCGCCCGCGACGCCCAGCAGCTCGACGCAGAGCTGACGGCCTTCGCCGAGCTGCTGCCGGCCGAGCGTCTGCAGCGCTGGCGCGAAGATCCGGCGCAGACCTTTATGCAGCTGGCCGCCGACATCGCCACGCGCCTGCAGCAGCTGCAGGCGCAAGCCGAGCACGCGGAGGAATTGCGCCAGTGCGAGCAGCGCCAAAGCGACGAACAGCTGCAGCAGCGCCATCGCCAGGAGAAACAGGCGAGCTGTCAGGCACGCCTGGCCGAACGCGAGAAGCTGCTGCTGGCCTGCCGGCAGGCGCTGCAGACCAGCCTCGGCGAGCAGCCCAGCGCCAGTACCTGGCAGCAGCAACTGGACCTGGCCGTCCAGGCCGCGCGCCAGGCCCAGGTCGAAATCGACAGCCAACTCAACGACGGCAGGCTCGGCCTGACCCGCTTGCAGAGCGAACAGCAGAGCTGCCGCCAGCGCCACGCCGAGCTGCAGCAGGAGCGCGACGCGCTGCAAGTCGAACTCGCCGCCTGGCGCAGCGCCCATCCGGCGCTGGACGACGCCACCCTCGCCCAGCTGCTGCAGATGGACGACGCGCTGCTGGCCGAGGCGCGCCAGCGCCTGCAGCAGAACGCCGAAACCCTGACCCGCTGTCGCGAGCGACTCGACGGCTGTCTCGCCCGCCTGGCCAGCCACCAGCAGCAACAGGCCGAGGTGCCGGAAGCCGAGCAGTTGCAACAGGCACATGCCGAACAGCTGCAGCGCTGCGAACAGGCCGAGCAGCGCTGCGCCGAAACCCGAGCCGCACTGCTCGACGACGACAAGCGTCGTAGCCAGAGCCAGGCGCTGCTGGCGCAGATCGACAAGGCGCGCGCCGAAATGCAGCGCTGGGGGCGTATCGCCGCGCTGATCGGCTCGAGCGACGGCGGCGCCTTCCGCAAGATCGCCCAGGCCTACAACCTCGACCTGCTGGTGCAGCACGCCAACGTGCAGCTGCGTCAGCTGGCCCGCCGTTATCGGCTCAAGCGCGGCGGCAGCCCGCTGGGCCTCTTGGTGATGGATACCGAGATGGGCGACGAGCTGCGCTCGGTGCATTCGCTGTCCGGCGGCGAGACCTTTCTCGTCTCGCTGGCCCTGGCACTGGGCCTGGCCTCGATGGCCTCGAGCAAGCTCAGGATCGAATCGCTGTTCATCGACGAGGGCTTCGGCAGCCTCGACCCCGAGTCGCTGCAGATCGCCATGGACGCGCTGGATTCGCTGCAGGCCCAGGGCCGCAAGGTGGCGGTGATCAGCCACGTCGCCGAGATGCACGAACGCATCCCGGTGCAGATCCAGGTACAGCGCCAGGGCAACGGGCAGAGCGGGCTGAAGATCGTTGGCGCAGGGGGCTGACCGGGCCGGCCGATACAGGCGCAAAGCCGCATGCCGCGGGCGAGCAAACAGCGATTGACTTTGCCGCCTCGGCGCCTCAAAGATGTGCGAAAAATTTTACGAGGCGTTCAATCATGAGCTCCAGCGGCATCGGCGAACAGGCGGTCTCCCTTTTTACCCGGCGCGAGCGTGAGCGCTTCCTGGCCGCCAACCCGCGTTCGGCGGCGCTGGCCGAACGCGCCCGGCACTCGCTGTTCGCCGGCGTGCCGATGCACTGGATGAGCGACTGGTCGACGCCGGTGCCGCTGTTCGTCGAGAGCGCCCAGGGCGCGCGCTTTCGCGATGTCGACGGGCACGAGTATGTGGACTTCTGCCTCGGCGATACCGGCAGCATGTTCGGCCACTCGCCGGCGCCGATCGCCGCCGCCCTGGCCGAGCAGGCCGGGCGCGGGCTGACCACCATGCTGCCGGGCGAGGATGCGGTGGTCTGCGGCGAGCGCCTGCCGAGCGCTTCGGCCTGCCCTACTGGCAGGTGGCGACCACCGCCACCGATGCCAACCGCTTCGTCATCCGCTGGGCGCGCGCCATCACCGGGCGCAAGATGCTGCTGGTGATCGACGGCTGCTACCACGGCACCGTCGACGACACCCTGGTGCGCTACCGCGAAGGCCTGACCGTGCACCGCGCCGGGCTGATCGGCCAGGCGCGCAACCTGGCCAAGACCTGCCGCGCAGTGCCGTTCAACGATCTCGCCGCGCTCGAGGCTGCGCTGGCGCCGGGCGACGTCGCCGCGCTGCTGATGGAGCCGGCGATGACCAATATCGGCATGGTGCTGCCCGAGCCCGGCTACCTCGAGCAGGTCCGCGCGCTGACCCGTCGCCACGGCACCCTGCTGATCATCGACGAGACGCACACCATCTCCACCGGCCCCGGCGGCTGCACCCGCGCCTGGCATCTCGAGCCGGACTTCCTCACCCTCGGCAAACCCGTGGCCGGCGGCGTGCCGGCATCGGTCTACGGCTGCAGCGCGGCGATGGCGCAGGCCATGCAGATCGCCCGCCAGCATGCCAGCGAGATGAGCCACGGCCATGGCCACAGCGGCATGGGCACCACGCTCTCGGCCAACGCCCTGGCGATGCACTGCATGCGCACCAACCTCGAACAGGTGATGACCGCCGAAGCCTACGCGCACATGCTGCCGCTTGCCGCCCGGCTGGCCGCGGGGCTGCGCGAGGTGATCGCGCGGCATGGCCTGGCCTGGTCGGTCAGCGAGCTGGGCGCGCGCTGCGAATTCCAGTTCTGCCCCAGCGCGCCGAAGAACGGCGCCGAGGCCGAAGCGGCCTTCCACGACAGCCTGCAGATGGCCCTGCACCTGTACCTGATCAACCGCGGCATCCTCATCACGCCGTTCCACAACATGACGCTGTGCTGCCAGGACACCCGTCCCGAGGACGTCGACCGGCTGCTCGCCACCCTCGACGCCGGGCTCGGCGAACTGCTCGCACTGCCGGGTGCGCGGGAGGTCTGAGCATGGCGCTCTATCCTTCGGGCATCGCACCCGGGCGCTGAAAGCCTGCTCACGCTCCGCCTGCGTCGCTGGAAAGCCATCCTTCCAGCGACGGTACCGCCCCGTAGCCCAAAGGATTCAGCCATGCGCTTCGCCGATCCTGCGGAAGCCGATGCCTTCCTCGCCGCCCACCCGGACGTGCAACGCATCGAACTGTTCAGCGACGGTACCGCCCCGTAGCCCAAAGGATTCAGCCATGCGCTTCGCCGATCCTGCGGAAGCCGATGCCTTCCTCGCCGCCCACCCGGACGTGCAAC
>LZQO01000088.1_pt1 | contig 17558 bp, 24 predicted proteins | sample 768571 | NCBI WGS metagenome assembly LZQO01 (sample SAMN05207081, study PRJNA324507) | oil field metagenome | isolation source: sample BH-FW-10 from oil reservoir | place: India: Bombay High | collected 2015-12-01
CAACGCAGCCCGCTCCCGCCGACATGCCTGCGTCTGAATCGGCCGGGCCTTCGCTGCACGCCCACGAGAGTGACACCGCCAAGCCGGATCTGCCCTGGGACGAGCCCTGCGAGACGCCGGTAGCCGTCAGCGCGCCGGCGCTGCAGGCTGGCCTGGCCGAGCCCGAGGCGCTCCCGGCAAGCGTCGTCGTGGCCGAGGATGCCGAAGATGACGAGCCACCGTTTTCGGACGAAGATTATTTCGAGGTCGAGAACCAGGCCGAGGTCTATCTCGATGAGTTTTTGCACGCCGAGCAGGCTGGCGAGCCGGCGGCACCGACCGAGGCTGCGTTGCCTGATGTCGCGCCTGCAACCGGCCTGGCGGCCGAATGGCAGGCGCTTTACCTGAAGCTCGGCCTGTCCGGGCTGACCGGCAGCATCGCCGCCAACTGCACACTGGTTGCGGTCGAGGGCGATCGCTGGGTGATGCATCTCGATCCGGCTCAAAGTGCGCTCTTCAACGCCACCCAGCTGCGCCGGTTCAACGATGCGCTCAACCAGTATCACGGTCGCGAGCTGAAGCTGGTCATCGAAGTCAGGACGCCGGAACAGGAAACGCCTGCGCAGGCCGGTATGCGGCGGCGTCATGAGCGGCAGCGGGCGGCCGAGCGCTCGATCCAGACCGATCCGGTTGTCCAGCAGTTGGTGCAGCACTTCTCAGCGGTTATCCGCGAAGGCACTATCGAACCCGTCGAACAACCTGAAACCCGATCCGCTTGAGGTGAACACATGATGAAAGGTGGCATGGCTGGCCTGATGAAGCAGGCGCAGCAGATGCAGGAACGGATGCAGAAGATGCAGGAGGAGCTGGCCAATGCCGAGGTTACCGGGCAATCCGGGGCAGGCCTGGTCAGCGTCGTCATGAACGGGCGGCACGACGTCAAGCGCGTCAGCTCGATGACAGCCTGATGCAGGAGGAGAAGGAAATCCTCGAAGACCTGATCGCTGCCGCGGTGAACGATGCCGTGCGCAAGATCGAGCAGAACAGCCAGGAAAAGATGGCCGGCATGACCGCCGGCATGCAGTTGCCGCCTGGCTTCAAAATGCCGTTCTGATCGCTGTACGCGGCGGCAGCCCTGTGCTGCCGCCCGGACTGACTGGCCTCCGAACAAGACCCCGCAGACGATTCCACCATGAGTTTCAGCCCGCTTATCCGACAGCTCATCGACGCCTTGCGCATTTTGCCCGGCGTCGGGCAGAAAACCGCCCAGCGCATGGCGTTGCAGCTGCTCGAGCGCGATCGTAGCGGGGGCAGACGCCTGGCGGAGGTGCTGGCCAGCGCGATGGACAATGTCGGTCATTGCCGCCTGTGCCGCACGCTGAGCGAGGACGACCTGTGCCCCCAGTGCGCCGATCCGCGGCGCGACGATGCACTGCTGTGCGTGGTGCAGAGCCCGGTGGATGTCTTTGCCGTCGAGCAGACCGGCTACCGTGGCCGTTACTTCGTGCTCAAGGGTCACCTTTCACCGCTCGATGGTCTCGGCCCCGAGGCGATCGGCATTCCTGAATTGCTCGCCCGGGTTGCCGACGGGGCGTTCAGCGAGGTGATTCTGGCGACCAATCCCACCGTCGAGGGCGAGGCAACAGCCCACTACATCGCGCAGCTCCTGACCCCGCGAGGGCTGGTCGTCAGCCGGATCGCTCATGGCGTGCCCTTGGGGGGCGAACTCGATCTCGTCGACGGCGGCACCCTGGCTCACGCGCTGGCAGGACGCAAGCCGGTTGCGCTGTAAATCGCCTGCACGCCATACACGTAGATCACCAGGCTTTAACCTTATAGCGCTTTGCTAGTGCCTTCGTTTGCGTGATTCAGGTAAAGTTCTAAGCCAACTCAAGTAAATAGCCATATCGAATAAGTTGCTTCGATCTGGTTATAACCTGCGTCAGTCGAGGAAAGCATGAGAGCAAAGTTCTGGTTGATCCCTGCGCTGGTACTGGCCAGTGCCTTCGCCCACGCCGAGGAAAAGCTCAAGGTCGGCTATATCCGCGTGATGGACGACGCTCAGGCGATGGTGGCTCATGAAGCCGGTCTCTATGCCAAGCATGGGCTGGATGTCGAGCTCGTGGAATTCAGTTCCGGCACCGACCTGATCAAGGCGATTGTTGGCGGGCAGCTCGATACCGGCGTGCTCGGTTTTACCAACGCAGTAGCCTGGGCGTCCAAAGGCGCCGATCTGAAGGTGGTCGGTGGTGCTCAGCGCGGCTACCACTCGATTCTCGTGCGCGATGAAACCGGCATCACCGATGTTGCCGGCCTAAAAGGGCGCACGCTGGCTTCCCAGCGCGAGGGGAGCACCGCAGACGCCGTGTTGCGCGGCGTAACCCTCAAGGCGGCCGGGCTGCAAGCGAGCGAAGTCAACATCATGGGCGTCAGCCCGGCTGTGGCGGTGCAGTCGCTGGTGTCGGGTCGTGTTGATGCAGCCTTCCTGTTCGAACCGTACGATCGCATTGCGCAGCTGGTAGCGCCGGTTCGCCAGATCTACGAGATCGGCGAGGTCTGGCCATTTCCCTGCATGGTGGTGATTACCTCGGGCGAGACCTTGGCCAAGCGCAAGGAGGCCATCTGGCAATCGCTCGACGCCCAGCGCGAAGCGATCCAGATGCTCGAGAAGCAGCCGGCGGAGGCCGCCAAGTTGATCGCCAGCTACTTCATCGCCGAGCCGACGCTCAAGACCCGCGAGCGTGGAGAGCTGGCGCGCGAAGTCGTGATCAAGGAGGCGATCGCCACGCAGGACTTCAGTGCCAAGCTCGAAGCGTCTGACCTGGCGCGTATTCAGGAGCTTGCTGACATCCTTCAGGAACAGGGCTCGCTGAAGACGCGCGACGGCAAAGCGTTCGATACGCGCGCCATTCTCGATCTGTCCTGGCAGGAGTCGCGCCAGCTCTGATCGACAGTTCCCGCCGGGTAACTCCGGTGGCATACCGAGCCCGGCAAGCCGGGCTGTTTTTTTGATATTCGAAGAGTGTTTATGCAGCTCAGGTTTGAAGAGGTAGGCAAGCGCTTCGGCGAGCTGGAGGTCATCAAGGGCTTCAGCGGGGAATTCGCTCAGGGCGAGTTGGTTGCGCTGGTAGGGCCGTCCGGCTGTGGTAAATCCACACTGCTGCACCTGGTGGCCGGCCTGGAGCAGCCGACCGTCGGCAAGGTGCTCGCCGATGGGAAGCCCGTCCGCGGGCCTCATCCCAGCCGCACTCTGGTCTTCCAGGAGCATGCGCTCTATCCGTGGCTCAGCCTGCAGGCGAACGTCGCGATGGCACTCGAGCTGCAGGGCGTATCCCGGCGCGAGGCCTTCGCGCATGCGCTCGCCTGGCTGGAGCGAGTCAACCTGAAGGGCTTCGAAGACTATTACCCGCACCAGGTTTCCGGAGGCATGCGCCAGCGCACGGCACTGGCACGCGCGTTCATTGCCAAGCCGGAGGTGCTGCTGCTGGACGAGCCCTTCGGTGCGCTGGATGCCCTGACCCGAATGGCGCTGCAAGATGTGCTGCGCGAGCTGATCGAAGAGCACCAGCCGACGGTGCTGCTGGTCACGCACGATGTCGATGAGGCGCTCTATCTGGCGGATCATGTGCTGGTCTTCAGCGCACGACCGACACGTGTGCTGCAGACGTTCAACTTTACCCATTGCGAAAAGAGTCACGACCTGTCGGAGTTCGCCGCCGAGCGTCGCGAGATCCTGCGTTTGCTCGGTATCAAGACGGAGGTCTCGCACGCATGAGTCAGCAACGTCGTCTTACCGGGCCGAAGAAATACGCTGCCGTGCTGCTCGCGGTAGTGTTCATCCTGCTGATCTGGCAGGCGGCCGCCTGGAGCTTGCCGGACTTTCTCATGCCTGGCATACCCGCGGTGCTCGAGCGGATGCAAAGCGCCCTGCAGGAGCCGGCGTTCCGCGAAGGCCTGCTCGGCAGCATGAGCCGGCTGGGCAGCGGCTACAGTTTCGCACTGCTGTTCGGAATCGGCTTCGGCCTCGTCGGTGGCGTGCTGTTCTTCTTCCGGGAAATCCTGCGTTCGGCCATTGTCATCCTGCAGTCGATTCCCTCCATCGCGTGGGTCCCGCTGTTCCTGATCGTCATGGGCTTTGGCAATCTGCCGATCATCGTCGTCGTGGCGCTTGCTGCGTTTTTCCCCATGGCGCTGTCGGTGATGAACGCCACGGAAAGCGTGCAGCCGGTTCACGTGTCCGCGGCGCGAGTCATGGGGCCTCGCGCTGGCAGCTGCTGCGTCGGGTCTACCTGCCAGCGGTGATGCCCGAACTGATTACCGGGGCACAGCTGGCCTTCGGTAATGCCTGGCGCGCGCTGATTTCGGCGGAGATGCTGATCGGCTTTGGCCAGGGATTGGGCCGGGCATTGGCTTACTCGGGAGAGATCGCCGATATGACCGGTGTGATGATGAACATCCTGGTCATTGCGATTCTGGCGACCTTGATCGATCAGGTCGTACTCGAGAAGTTCAAGCAGCGGATGCTGCGCTATCAGTACGTCTAGCTATGACGCACGGCCTGCCGCGCCTGGTATTGTCCGCGCTGCTGCTGAGTGGAGCGGTTGTAGCCGCGGCTGCGCCATCGGCTTTGTCCAGCAGTGCGCACGATAGTCTGGAGACGCGTCTGGTATCGAGCCTGACAGCCGAGCGTGGCCCGCAGGCGTCCGCTCCGGTGTTTACTAGCGGCGGTGCCGGGCTGGTTTATTACCGGTCGGCGGTGGCTGCGCTGGCTTCCTCGGAGTCCGACTTCGGCTGGCAGGCACTGACCGGGCAGACCTTCTGTATTGCCGAAGGGCATGGCGCGGCACGGCTCATCGAGCAGCGCTTCGCGGCTCATGCCCGCTATTACCCAAGTTCGGCACATGCGCTCATTGGCTTGAAGCTTGGCGAGTGCCAGGTGGTGGTGGAAGACCTCGTACTACTCGAACCGCTGGCGAAACTGCCGGAATGGCGTCGTTACGCGCGTCTGCTGCCCAGGCTGGCCGATGCCGAGCGTGAGCTGATGGTCGAGTCGGCCGAAGCAGGGGAGCGTGACCTGCTCGCCGAATGGGCGCGCAACGGACGGCTTGACCAGTTCATTCGCGAATCCGTCGACGAGGTGGCGTTTCAGGCTTACGTGCTGGCCGATACCCTGGACTGTCACTGAGTCGCGCTTTCGCTCGCCATGATTTGCGCTAGTGCTCGGCGTAATGCGTCGAGCTTGAAGGGCGCGCGCAAATGGCCATGGAGCCGGCCGTCCGGGCCCACCAGGGCGATGTTTCCGCTGTGACTGACGCTATAGTCTCCGCTGGTCTGGGCGGCTGGCACGAATGGCAGGCCCAGCGCGCGGGACAGGGATTGCAGCTGAGTCAGGTCGCCGGTGAGGCCCTGAAAGCCTGCCCGGTAGTAACTCAGATAGTCTTTCAACTGCGCTGGCGAATCGCGTACTGGATCGGCGGTGACGAGCACAAGCTGAACATTCGCGCGTTGTTCCGGTGGCAGCTCTGCCAGAAGACGACGCATGTCGGCCAGCGTGGTCGGACAGATGTCCGGGCAGGATGTGAAACCGAAAAACAGCAGATGCCAGCGCCCGCGCAGGGCATCGGTGCGCCAGGGTTCGGCATCCTGGGTCAGCAGCTCGACCGTCGGCAGTGGGCGCGGCTGCGGAAAGAGCAATATGTTCGCTTCATCCAGCAGTGCGGCGCGATCGAGCGCAAGCGCGGATGTGGCAAGGGTGAGCAGGCCAATCAGCAGGAGGCGTCCAAGGCGAGCGGGCATCGGTCCCCCTGCAGGCCGTCAGCGATCGTCCAGGGCGAACGCGGTCAGCGTAAAGGTGGGGATGCCGATATCCTGGAGCTTTCTCGAACCGCCCAGCTCGGGCAGATCGATGATCGCGGCTGCCTCATGGATGTCGGCGCGCATGCGCCGAACCAGTTGCGCGGCTGCCAGCAGCGTGCCACCAGTGGCGATCAGATCGTCGAACAGCACCACTGAATCGCCTTCGCACAGGCTGTCGGAATGAATCTCCAGGTGCGCCTGGCCGTACTCGGTCTGATAGGCCTGCGAGAGCACATCGGCCGGCAGCTTGCCCTGCTTGCGGAACAGCACCAGCGGCTTGTTCAGTTCGTAGGCCACGATCGAGCCGACGATGAAGCCGCGTGCATCAAGGGCGCCGATGTGGCTGAACTCGGCTTCGACATAGCGCTGGATAAAACTGTCAGCAACCATGCGCAGTGCCTTGGGCGACTGCAGCAGTGGGGTAATGTCACGAAAAATCACGCCCGGGCTGGGGAAGTCGGCTACCGGACGGATGAGCGTCTTGATGCTGAATTCGTCGAAGATCATCGACTACTCCGAGCGCGCGGAATCGGCTTCGAGATTGCCACCCGCCAATGCACACAAGCCGATCGGATCGAGGATGCGGACTTCCTTGCCTTCGGCCTCGAGCAGGCCGTTCTGCTGGAGTCGCGTAAATACGCGCGAAACCGTTTCCACAGCCAGCCCCAGATAGTTACCGATTTCGTTACGCGACATCGGCAGGCGGAACTGGTTGGCAGAGAAGCCGCGGGCACTGAAGCGTGCGGACAGGTTGATCAGGAAAGTGGCGATACGTTCGTCGGCGGTTTTCTTGGAGAGCAGCAGCATCATCTGCTGATCGTCGCGGATTTCCCGGCTCATGATTCGCATCAGCTGGCGACGGAGCTGCGGCAGCAACACGCTGAGCTCGTCCAGGCGATCGAACGGGATCTCGCAGACGGAGGTGGTCTCCAGGGCCTGGGCGGTGACCGGATAGCTTCGGTATCCATGCCCGACAGTCCGACAAGCTCGCTCGGCAGATGGAAGCCGGTGATCTGCTCCTCGCCGTTGTCGGTCACGCTGAAGGTGCGCAGGGCTCCTGAACGGACAGCGAACACCGAGGCGAAGCTGTCACCCTGGCGAAACAGGGTCTCACCTTTCTTCAACGGGCGCCCGCGCTTGACGATGTCGTCGAGCGCATCCATGTCCTGCATGTTCAGAGAGAGCGGCAGACACAAGCCGGAAAGGCTGCAATCCTTGCAGTGGGCCTGGCGCTGAGCGCGGACCTTGATCGACTCGGGCATTGGAAGTTCCTGGAAGGCCTTCGATTTGCGCGCAAGGTTAACTCAGGATTCGGCAATATCCAAACGGCCCAGTGGTCGCAGGCGCAGCTTTTGTTGCTGGTTTCCGACGAATCAAATCACCCGCGAAAAACGCTGATTGCACTGTTCGGGCAGGTAGTGATCGAACAACATGCAGATGGCGCGAATGAGCAGGCGCCCGGCCGGCTGCACCAGCAGGTGTTCGTCTGTCAGTTCGATCAGCCCATCGGCTGCCATCTGCTCGAGCATCGGCCGCGTACTGGCGAAATATGATGCGAAATTCACGCCGTGAAGGCGCTCGAGGTCGGCGAAGCCGAGTTCGAAGTCGCAAATCAGCTTCTGGATGACAAAGCGCCGGATGCGATCGTCCTCGTTGCAGCGCAGGCCTCGAGCGGTGGGCAGCTGACCGCGATCGATCGCCTGCTGATAGGCGCCGATGTCGCTCACGTTCTGGCTGTAGAGGTCGCCCAGCTGGCTGATGGACGAGACGCCAAGGCCGATCAGATCGCAGTGGCCGTGCGTGGTATAGCCCTGGAAGTTTCGCTGCAGCTTGCCGTCTTCCTGCGCCATGGCCAGATCGTCGTCCGGCAGTGCGAAGTGGTCCATGCCGATGTAGCGATAGCCGGCATCGGTGAGTTGCTCGATGCTGCGTTGCAGCATGACCAGTTTGTCGGCTGGCGAGGGCAGTTGCTCGGCATCGATGCGCCGTTGCGGCATGAAGCGTTCCGGCAGGTGGGCATAGTTGAACAGGGACAGGCGGTCGGGCTGCAATGCGATGATCGCCTCGACGGTGCGCGCAAAGCCGTCGAGGCGCTGCAACGGAAGACCGTAGATGAGGTCTACGTTGACCGACCGATATTGCAGGGTTCGGGCAGCATCGATGATCGTCGTGGTCTGCTCCAGGCTCTGCATGCGATTGACCGCGCGTTGGACTTCGGGATCGAGATCCTGCACGCCGATGCTGATTCGATTGAAGCCGAGCTCACGCAGCAGCCCCATGGTCGACCAGTCGGCCTCACGGGGGTCGATCTCGATGCTGAAGTCGCCGTGGTCGTCGTCCTGCAGATGGAAATGGCGGCGCAGGCAAGCCATCAGACGGCGCAGCTCGTCATGACTGAAGAACGTCGGCGTGCCGCCGCCCAGGTGCAGCTGCTCGACGACCTGTTCGGCGCCGAGGTGGCAGGCGACCAACTCTATTTCCTTTTCCAGCCTCTCCAGGTATGGCAGGGCTCGGCCGTGGTCCTTGGTGATGACCTTGTTGCAGGCACAGTAGTAGCAGACGTTCGCGCAAAACGGGATGTGTATGTAAAGCGACAGTGGTCGTTTGGCGTTGCGGCTGCTGCGCAGGGCGTGGAGGAGGTCGAAAGAGCCGACCTTGCTGTTGAACTGGACGGCCGTCGGGTAAGAGGTATAGCGCGGGCCGGCCTGATCGTAGCGACGAATCAGATCGGTGTCCCAGCGGATGGAGTCAAGCATTGGCTTCCCCGGTATGACGGCGGTGGGCGGATTCTAGGCAGCGGGCCTCAGGGCGGACTTGACCTGTATCAACCAAGGCCTGACCGTGCCGGATGCGTGACGATGAGTGGTGGAGGTAGCGAATTCGGCGGGCCGTCGTGGTCAGATGCGTGTCTGTCGTATTCTGTTGGCAATGCACTGTGCCCAAGGGCTAGAGGAGGAAATCGATGCACAATCGCCAGGCGGAAATTGCCGCTGCACTCAAGGTACGGCCAGCGTTCGACGGTCCGGAAGCGATCGATGCGGAAATCGAGCGGCGTGTGCGCTTCATCCAAGATTGTCTGCGTCAGTCCGGTATGAAAACCCTGGTACTGGGGATCAGTGGTGGTGTCGACTCCACGACCGCAGGCCTGCTGGCCCAGCGTGCGGTGGAGGGCATGCGGGCGGCCGGGGAGGGCGACGACTATCGCTTCATCGCTGTCCGCCTGCCGTACCAGGTTCAGCACGACGAGGACGAGGCGCAGCTTGCCGTCGACACCATTGCACCGGACGAATGCCATACGGTGAACATCGGGCCCGCCGTCCAGGCGCTGGCCGAGGCCACCGAGGCACTCGGCGCGCTGTCTCCGGCGAACCGGGACTTCGTGCTAGGCAATACCAAGGCCCGCATGCGCATGGTGGCGCAGTACACCATCGCCAATGCGCGAAAGGGGCTGGTCATCGGTACGGATCACGCAGCCGAGGCCGTAATGGGCTTCTTTACCAAGTTCGGCGATGGCGCCTGTGACCTTACGCCGCTGGCCGGCCTGGTGAAGGGACAGGTTCGCCAGCTTGCCGCCGCCCTCGGCGCACCTGATCAACTGGTGAAAAAGGTGCCGACCGCAGACCTGGAGGAGCTCACGCCCGGCAAACCGGACGAAGACGCTCACGGCGTTGCCTACCGGGATATCGATGCGTTCCTGCAGGGCGAGCATGTGTCGGAGGAAGCGGCGCGCACGATCATTGATACCTACGACAAGACCGCACACAAGCGGGCCTTGCCGAAGGAGCCTTGAGGCCGCTCAGTGCCCCTGGTGGGACGCGGCAGCACTGCCGTGCCCCATCAGCCACTGTTGATGCGGCCCCGGCAGTGTCCAGAGACCGAACAGGATCACCAGGACGCCGCCAGCGAGGCGCACCTGTCTTTTGCGCAACAGGGCCGTCAGCCGCTCGGCGGCCAGTCCGGTGGCCAGCAGTACCGGCCAGGTACCGAGCCGAAGGCCAGCATCAGCAATCCGCTCTGCCAGGCATCACCCTGGCTGGCCGACCAGAGCAAGGTGCTATAGACGAGGCCGCAGGGTAACCAGCCCCAGAGTGCGCCAAGCAGCAAGGCGCGAGGCACGCTGCTGACCGGCATCAGTCGGCTCGCGGCCGGCTGAATGTGCCGCCAGAGCCCTCGTCCGAGCGCCTCGATGCGGGTCAGCCCGCTCCACCAGCCGGCCAGATAAAGGCCCATCGCGATCAGCAGCAAGGCGGCGATCACGCGCATCGCCGTGGCTGCCGGTCCGCTGGCGATGGCCCAGCCGGCCAGTCCGATCAGGATTCCCGCGCAGGCGTAGCTGAGAATGCGGCCCAGGTTGTAGGCGATGAGCAGGCGCAGGCGCCTGCCCCTTTGCGCTGGCGGAATCGCCATGGTCAGCGCGCCCATGAGCCGCCGCACATGCCAAGGCAATGCCCACCGCCCAGCAGGCCGAGGACGAACGCGGAGACGAGTAGTGGCAAAAGTTCAATCATCGCTACGGCGATCCGCGTCCTTGGTGTCCTTCTGGGCGGGCTGTTGCTCCGGTTTCGTTTCGTCGTCGTCGAAGAGGATGCTGTGGGCGGGGCTGTCGAGGTCGTCGAATTGCCCACTGTCCACCGCCCAGAAGAACACCCAGATGGCTAGCGCAACCAGTACAACGGCGACCGGAATGAGTACGTACAGAGCGGCCATGTCATCTCCGTGGTAGGTGCCGCCGACATTTGCCGGCAGGATTAGTGGCGCGTCAGCCGCAACGCGTTGAGCACCACGAGCAGCGAGCTGGCCGACATGCCCAGCGCAGCCCAGAGCGGGGTTACCCAGCCCACTGCGGCGAACGGCAGGATCAGGCCATTGTACAGGGAGGCCCAGGCAAGGTTTTCAATGATGATGCGGCGGCTGCGCCTGGCGACCTGAAATGCACTGACCAGGCTCTGCAATCGATTGGACAGCAACACCGCGTCCGCGCTGGTCTTGGCCAGGTCCGTTGCGCTGCCCATGGCGATACTGATATCGGCGGCAGCCAGCACCGGCACGTCATTGACTCCGTCGCCAAGCATTAACACGCGGGCACCGGCAGCTGCATGGCTTGCAGCCGTACCAGCTTATCTGCCGGGGTCAGACCGCCTCGCGCCTCGTCGATACCCAGCTCCTCGGCTATCCGGCCCACCATTGGCGAACTGTCTCCGGAAAGCAGCAGGGTCTTCCAGCCGCGTTTGCGACAGGCGGAGAGCAGGGCGAGCGCATCGTCGCGCAGTCGATCGTCCAGTACGAACCAGGCGAGCGGCCCGGTGGTGTCCGCCAGTAGCAGCCATTGCCCCTGGTCGCCCGGAATCGGCGGAGCTTCCCCGGCGTACAGCGCCGCGACGAAGGATGCCTGGCCAATACGCAGCTGGCGACCGCCGACATGGCCTTCCAGGCCGAGCCCTGGCACGCTGTCGACGCTATCGGCAGGTTGCGGCGCGCGACCGAAGGCGCGGGCAATGGGATGCTCCGAGCGATTTTCCAGCGCCGCTGCCAAGCCCAGGCAGCGGTCGGCATCCTCGCTGCCGAGGGGATGCACGGCGGTCAGGGTAAGGCGTCCCTCGGTCAGCGTGCCGGTCTTGTCGAAGACCACGGTATCGATGTGGTTCAGGCCTTCGAGCACGTGCCCGCGGGTCAAGAGCAATCCGAGCTTGTGCAAGGTTCCGGTGGCGGTGGTCAGGGCAGTCGGCGTCGCCAGTGACAGGGCACAGGGGCAGGTAGCGACCAGCAGTGCCAGCACGATCCAGAAAGCCCTTTGCGGGTCGATGTACCACCAGACCAGCCCGACCACCGCCGCTGCGAGCAGCACGATAACCAGGAACCACTGCGATACGCGGTCGGCGATCTCGGCAAGCTTCGGTTTGTCCGACTGGGCGCGCTCGAGCAGCCGGACGATGGCCGAGAGCCGGGTGTCGTCGCCAAGCGCGTCGACTGCCACGGTCAGCGGGCCCTCGACATTGAGCGTACCGGCGGTGACCGCGTCGCCGGGCGCTCTTGGCAGCGGCAGGTACTCGCCGGTCAGTACCGATTCGTCGATGCTCGATTGCCCGCTGAGGATGCGCCCGTCGGCGGGAATCAGGCCGCCGGGTTGCACGAGCACCCGATCACCGAGCTTCAGTTCGCTCAGCAGGACCCGTTCCGACTGACCCGCGGCGTCCAGGCGCAGGCATGACGCCGGTAGCAGATTTACCAGCTGTGCGGTGGCTGCTGCAGTTCGCTCGCGCGCACGGCGCTCCAGATAGCGCCCGGCAAGCAGAAACAGCGCGAACATGCCGACCGCATCGAAATACAGCTCGCCATGGCCGGTGATGGTCGACCAGATACCGGCCAGGTACGCGCCGGCGATGGCCAGCGAAACCGAGACATCCATGGTCAGATGACGGGTGCGCAGATCGCGCAGTGCACCCTTGAAGAAGTCGGTACAGCAATAGAAGACGATGGGCGTGGTCAACAGCAGCGCTGTCCAACGCAAGATGCTGTCCATGCCCGCAGACAGGTCGATATTGAACTCTGGCCAGGTGGCCATGGTGGCCATCATCACCTGCATCCATAACAGGCCGGCCACGCCCAACTGTCTCAGCGAGCGCCGGTTTTCGCTGGCCAATCGTTCCGCTGCCTGGTCGGCCTGGTAGGGGTGGGCTGCGTAGCCAATCCGGCGCAGCTCCGCGAGCAGCTCGCTCAGGGGAAGCGCTGTATCGCTCCAGCGAACCTGGAGGCGGTGGTTCGACAGGTTGAGGCTCGCTTCGGCGACACCGGCCAGGTTGCGTACATGCCGTTCGATCAGCCAGCCGCAGGCTGCACAGCTTATGCCCTCGATCATCAGCGATGTGCTGGCCAGATCGCCCTCGTGGCGGACGAATGGCTGCTGCACGTCAGCCCGATCGTAGAGTGCGAGTTCTTCGCCGAGTACCTTGGGCAAGGCTTCGGGATTGATCGCCGCGTCGCTGCGGTGCTGGTAGTAGCTTTCCAGGCCACCCTTGACGATGGCCTCAGCCACCGCCTGGCAGCCCGGACAGCACAGCTGGCGCACTTCGCCGAGCACTCTGGCATGGAAGTGCGAGCCTGCCGGTACCGGCAGGCCGCAGTGGTAGCAGGGAGCAGGGGTTGCCATCAGTGGCTTGGCTTCAGTTCCAGCATCCTGCCGGCTTCAACCTGCTTCTCGTCGAACAGACGCCAGTCCTGCTCGCCCTCGCGCCCGATCAGCTCGACGAAGCGCCGGCCGGCGATCGCCTCGGGAAGCTGACCCTGGTAGAAGCCGTCGCCTTGCGGCTGAAGAACGATTCGACGGTCACGCTCCGGCTGCGTCGGCGAGATGATGTTGAGCACCAGTTGCTGCGGACGACTGTCACCGCTCAGTTGCAGCTCGGCCAGGCCGCGCTCCTCGTTGAGCGTCAGTTGCGCGCGCAGGTTCAGCTGCTCGGCGAGCTTCTCGCGTTCCAGCGATTGGTTGATGCCCTTGCCGACGTCGTAGTAATTGTCCGCGACCAGGGTATCGGCATTGCGGATGGCGATGGTGAGCATCGAGACACCGAGCACCACCGCAATCAGCAGGATGGCGATGACGAACCAGGCCCAGAACTGGGTGTACCAACGTGTCTGTTCGTTATTGCTTTGCATGTATTACCTGTTAGCGGATGCTCGGCCCAATGAAGCGGCTGTCGGCGTCATCGTTGACCGAGGGGTCGTCGGCCGACTTGACATGGAAGGAGATCTCATTGGTGCTGGACGGCAGTTTCTCCGGAGCGATCGACAGCTCGACCGGAACGGTTACCAGCTCGCCGGCGGCGGCCTGAACTTCGCTGCGGCCCGAGTACGTCAGGCCGTCCAGGCCACGAGCCTCGATCACGAAGGTCTGCGGCTTCTGCGCCTTGTTCATGACCTTGAGCGTATACACGTTCTCGATCTGGCCCATCTCGTTTTCGCGGTACAGCACGCGGTCCTTGAGGACATCCAGCTTGACCAGCGGGCGGCTGTAGAGGGCGAAGCTGAACAGCGACATCATCGCCAGCAGCGCGATAGCGTAGCCGATCAGGCGCGGCCGCAGCAGATGGGTCTTCTGCCCGGACAGGTTGTGCTCGGTGGTATAGCTGATCAGTCCGCGCGGGTAGTTCATCTTGTCCATGATCGCGTCGCAGGCGTCGATGCACGCCGCGCACCCGATACATTCGATCTGCAGGCCATCACGAATGTCGATGCCGGTCGGGCAGACCTGTACGCACATGGTGCAGTCGATGCAGTCGCCCAGGCCCATGGCCTTGTAGTCGGCGTCCTTCTTGCGCGGGCCGCGCTTTTCGCCACGCCGCGGATCGTAGGACACGATGAGGGTGTCCTTGTCGAACATCACGCTCTGGAAGCGTGCATAGGGGCACATGTAGATGCACACCTGCTCACGCAGATAGCCGGCGTTGCCATAGGTGGCCAGCGTGAAGAAGCCGATCCAGAACAGCGCCCAACCGCCGACCTGCAGCGTGAGCAGATCAGGTACGAGTTCGCGGATCGGCGTGAAGTAACCGACAAAGGTAATGGCGGTCAGCAGCGAGACGACCAGCCAGATGGCATGTTTGGCTGCCTTGCGCGCGAACTTGTTGCCTGTCATCGGGGCTTTGTCCAGCTTCATGCGCTGGTTGCGGTCGCCCTCGGTCACCTTCTCGGCCCACATGAAGACCCAGGTAAACACACTCTGCGGGCAGGTGTAGCCACACCAGACTCGGCCGGCGAAGACCGTGATGAAGAACAGGCCGAAGGCGCAGATGATCAGTAGCCATGACAGGAGCATGAAGTCCTGCGGCCAGAAGGTCGCACCGAAGACATGGAATTTGCGTTCTGGCAGGTCCCACCAGACGGCCTGTCGGCCATCCCAGTTCAGCCAGACGGTACCGAAGTAGAGGACAAACAACAGTGCGCCGCCGAAGCGTCGCAGGTTGCGGAACACGCCGCTGAAGGCGCGGGTATAGATCTTTTCGCGGGCCGCGTAGAGGTCGTTGGAAGCCTCGGACTTGGCCGGGGGGGTTACGTCGCGAACGGGAATCTGCTCAGTCATCAAGTGCGTACCACGGCGGAGTGTGGGGTGCCCCGTCCGATGCATGCCGGTCGGGATCCATTAGCTGTTCCAGCTGCGCATGGTACGCCCGGAGGTATAAGGTCAGGTGCGACAGGTCGTCGCCCCTGACCTCGCCGAATCACTTCTCCGGCTGCTGGGACAGGCTGTAAACATAAGCGGCCAGCAGGTGCACCTTGTCGTTGCCAAGGTTGGCTTCCTGGGCAGGCATCTTACCGTTACGGCCGTAACGCAGGGTCTGCTGGATCTGCGCGAAGCTGGAACCATACAGCCATACGTTGTCGGTCAGGTTGGGTGCGCCCATGGCGTGGTTACCCTTGCCATCCGCTCCATGACAGGCTACGCAATTGGTGGCGAAGAGTTTTTGACCCTGCTCAACGTCTACCTCGACACCCTCGGGGGTATCGCGGCCGGAAAGGCTGCGCACATAGCCGGCAACGTTGCGAATGCCCGCTTCGCCGAGCACGTCCTTCCACGCCGGCATGGCGGCCTGGCGACCGTGCATGATGGTGGTCTTGATCGTCTCGGGCTCACCGCCGTACAGCCAGTCGTTGTCGGTCAGGTTGGGGAAGCCGTAAGCCCCCTTTGCATCGGAACCGTGGCAGACCGAGCAGTTGGAGGCGAACAGGCGACCACCCATCTTCAGCGCCTGTGCGTCCTGGGCGACGTCCTCGACCGGCATCGCGGCGAACTTGGCGTACAGAGGGCCGTATTGCTCGTTGGCCTTGTCCACTTCCTTCTGCCACTGCTTGACCTGGGTCCAGCCGCCTTCATAGCCCGGCAGCACGCCTTTCCAGTTGCCCAGGCCCGGGTAAAGAGCCAGATAACCGAGGGCGAACACGACGGTGGCGACGAACAGCATGAACCACCAGCGCGGCAGCGGGTTGTCGTACTCCTCGATCCCATCGTACGAGTGTCCGACGGTCTCTTCGGTGCTTTCCTGGCGCTGTCCCTTGCGGGTCGCCAGCAACAGCCAAACCAGGGCGGCGATCGTGCCCAGGCTCAGCAGTGTGATGTACCAACTCCAAAACGACGTCATTTATTTCTTACTCCTGGAAGCTTCTTCGTCACGCTTCTTGGCGTCGGTCTCGTCTGCGAAAGGCAGGTTGGCGGCTTCGTCAAAGCTCTTCTTGCGTTTGCTGCTGTAGGCCCAGAGCACGACGCCTATGAAGGCGACGAATACCAGTGCAGTGCCAAGGCCGCGGAGAGTCCCGATATCCATAACGCGTTACCGTTTGTTCGTGAGTGCAGTGCCCAGCACCTGGAGATAGGCGACAAGGGCGTCCATTTCGGTCTTGCCCTTGACGGCGTCGCGTGCACCAGCGATGTCTTCGTCGCTGTAGGGCACGCCCAGCGTGCGCAGCGCTTGCATCTTGGTCGCAGTGGACTTGCCGTCCAGGGTGTGTTCCACCAGCCAGGGGTAGGAAGGCATCTTCGATTCGGGAACCACGTTGCGCGGGTTGTACAGATGCGCACGGTGCCAGTCGTCGGAGTAGCGGCCACCAACGCGGGCCAGGTCCGGACCGGTGCGCTTGGAGCCCCACAGGAACGGATGGTCGTAGACGCTTTCACCGGCAACCGAGTAGTGGCCGTAGCGCTCGGTCTCGGCGCGGAACGGACGGACCATCTGCGAATGGCAGCCGACGCAGCCCTCGCGGATATAGATGTCGCGGCCTTCCAGTTGCAGCGCGGTGTAGGGCTTCATGCCCTCGACCGGCTCGTTGACCACGTCCTGGAAGAACAGCGGAACGATCTGGGTCAGACCGCCAATGCTTACCGCCAGGATCATGAACAGCGTCAGCAGGCCGATGTTCTTCTCGAGTTTCTCGTGCTGTTTCATCTAGCTAATTCCTCAAGCGATTTGCGCAGCGACGTCGTATTGCGCCGGCTTGGCCGCACGCACGGTGCGCCAGGTGTTGTAAGCCATCAGCAGCATGCCGGTGAGGAAGAAGGCGCCGCCGAGCGCACGCACGATGAAGCCCGGGTGGCTGGCTTCCAGCGCTTCGACGAAGGAGTAGGTCAGGGTGCCGTCTTCGTTGATCGCACGCCACATCAGGCCCTGGGTGATGCCGTTGACCCACATCGAGGCGATGTAGAGCACGGTGCCGATGGTGGCCAGCCAGAAGTGGGCGTTGATCAGCCCGATGCTGTGCATCTGCTCGCGGCCGAAGACGCGCGGGATCAGGTGATACATCGAACCGATGGTGATCATCGCAACCCAGCCGAGGGCGCCGGCGTGTACGTGGCCGATGGTCCAGTCGGTGTAGTGGGAAAGCGCGTTGACGGTCTTGATCGCCATCATCGGGCCTTCGAAGGTGGACATGCCGTAGAACGCCAGCGAGACCACCAGGAAGCGCAGGATCGGGTCGGTGCGCAGCTTATGCCAGGCGCCGGACAGGGTCATCATGCCGTTGATCATGCCGCCCCAGCTCGGAGCCAGCAGGATGATCGACATCACCATACCCAGGCTCTGCGCCCACTCGGGCAGGGCGGTGTAGTGCAGGTGGTGCGGGCCGGCCCAGATATAGAGGGTGATCAGTGCCCAGAAGTGCACGATCGACAGGCGGTAGGAATACACCGGGCGCTCGGCCTGCTTCGGCACGAAGTAGTACATCATGCCGAGGAAGCC
>LZQO01000089.1_pt1 | contig 17387 bp, 22 predicted proteins | sample 768571 | NCBI WGS metagenome assembly LZQO01 (sample SAMN05207081, study PRJNA324507) | oil field metagenome | isolation source: sample BH-FW-10 from oil reservoir | place: India: Bombay High | collected 2015-12-01
GCGCTGCGCGGACGGACGCCGAGAGCGCCCGCCCTGTTCCTCCCACACAGGTGACCCTGCCCCCGCTTGGTCATCGGCTGCGCCAGCCCGAGCTCGCCGCCACGCTGCGGCTACTCGCCGACAAAGGGCATGACGGTTTCTACCGCGGCCCACTCGCCGAGCGCCTGGTCGAGGGCGTGCGCGCCGCCGGCGGCATCTGGACGCTGGACGATCTGGCCGGCTACCGCACCGTCGAGCGCGAACCGCTGCGCTTCGCCATCGATACGCGCCACGAGCTGATCGGCGCCCCGCCGCCGTCTGCCGGTGGGCTGATCCTGGCGCAGAGCCTCGGCCTGTTGCAGCGCCTGGACTGGCGCGCCAGCGATGGCGTCGAGCGCAGCCATCTGATCATCGAATCCTTGCGCCGGGCCTACCGCGACCGCGGCGAGCTGGGCGATCCGGACTTCGTCGAACCGCCGCTCGCCCGGCTGCTCGCCCCGTCCTACCTGGATCGGCTTGCCGCAGGCATCGACCGCACCCGGGCCACGCCGAGCGCCGAGCTGCCGCCCGCCTCGCCCTGGCGCGAAGGCGAGCACACCACCCATTTCGCGGTAATGGATGCCGAGGGCAATGCGGTGGCCGCCACCCTGTCGCTGAACATGATGTTCGGCGCCGCGTTCACCGTGCCCGGCACCGGCGTGCTGCTCAACGACGAGATGGACGACTTTGCCGCGGACATCGAAGGCAGCAATGCCTATGGCCTCGTCGGCAGCCAGGCCAACGCCATCGCGGGCGGCAAGCGACCCCTGTCGAGCATGAGCCCGACCTTTATCGAGAGCGACGCGGCCATGGCCAGCTTCGGCACGCCTGGCGGCAGTCGCATCCCCAGCATGGTGCTGCTGTCGGTGCTTGCGTATCTGGAGGGCCGGCCCGTCGAGGCCTGGCCGGCGGTGCCGCGTTTCCACCACCAGTACCTGCCGGACCGGGTGCAGTACGAGGCCGACGCGTTCGACGAGTCGCAGCTTGCCGCACTGCGCGCTCGCGGCCACCGGCTGAGCCTGATCGAGCGTGACTACGGCAACCAGCAGGTGCTGTTCTGGGACAAGCGCAGCGGTGCGGTACAGGCCGCCAGCGATCCGCGCGGGATCGGCCGCGCCCTCACGGTGCCGGCTACGCCTGCACGATGACCGGGCCGTCGTCGGCCTCCACACTGCGCAGCTGCCGGGTCAGTTCCTGCGCATCGCCGAGCATCAGCGCATTGCGCAAACTCTGGATGATGCGGCTGGCGTAACCCAGGTCGTTCATCAGCGAGCTCATCTGCAGACCATCGAGGGTGTGGCTGCGGACCGCCTCGAACAACCGCCGCCGGAATGCCGCATCGAAGCTCGCCGCCTGATCGTCCAGCCATGCCAGGCGCTCCCGCCAACGCTCCTCGGGCAGCTCGGAACGACTCAGCGCACGGATCTCCTGCAGCGCCTGGAGCAGATGGCGACGCAATTCGACGTAGGCCTGGCGTGCCGCCGATTCGCCGCCACGCAGGTAGTGGCCCAGGTTCTTCTGCAGGTGCTTGCTGTCCTTGACCGCATCGACCAGCTGCAGCGCAGCCACCTGGCTGCTCAGCCAGAAGCTCTGGTGCTGCTCGTCGAGCGGCGTGTCCAGCCGTCCCATGAAGGCCAGCAGGTCGCCGTAGACGCCCTTGATGTGTCGCTGGTAGAGCTGTTCGGCATCCAGCGACTGGTCGCTCGGGCGCCTGCCAGCAGGGCGTCGTCGAGCCGCTCCGGATGCTGCAGCAGATCGATCGGCAGATAGATCGCATGGCAGATCACCTCCAGGCTCAGCCGGGTCAGGTGCTGCAGCTCCTGCGCCACGGCGCTGGCCGCCGAGTCGGCGGAATCCAGGGCCCGCTCGCTGAGGTAGCGCGCATGGGTCTGCTGCGGCGGGGCCACTGGCTGGGCCAACTCGGTAATCAGCACGGCCGGCTCGCGGCGCTCGGGCAACAGCCGCTCGAGCAGGTGCGCCAGCCGTGCCTGCCAGAACCAGAACAGGGCGACGCCCAGGGCATTGAACAGCGTGTGGAACAGCGCCAGCTGAATCAGCGCGTTGTCACCCAGGCCCAGCGGCTCGCTCAGCCAGTGCACCACCCAGGTCAGCGGCGCGAGCAGCGCCAGGGCGACCACTGCGGTCACCACATTGAAGATCACATGCGCCAGCGCCAGGCGCTGACCACAGCGGTTGCCGCCGAGCGAGCCGACAAAGGCGGTCGTCACGCTCGTGCCGACGTTGGCGCCGATGGCGATCGCCAGCGCCGGCCCCAGGGTCAGCTGCCCGGCGCCGAGTGCGGCGAGCGTCAGCATCAGCGTGGCGTGGCTCGACTGCAGCACCACGTGGCCAGCAGGCCGACCGCGACGAAGCCCAGCTGGCCGGCCAGCCCCTCGGCCTGGTACGCGGAAAAGTCCGCCGCGCCACCGAAACCGGCGAAACCGTCCTTGATCTGATCGATCCCGAGAAAGATGAAGGCAATGCCGAGCAGCACGCGACCGATGCCCTTGCCGCGCTCACCGGTGAACCCGGCGAGCACACCGACCACCAGCAATGGCAGTGCCAGCGGGCTCAGGCTGAGGTTGTGGCCGAGCAGCGCCAGCAGCCAGATGCCACTGGTCGAGCCCAGGTTGGCGCCGAACAGAATGGCGATGCCGCCGGCCAGCTGGATCAGTCCGGTGCTGATGAAGGCGATGGTCAGCAGCGACACCAGGGTGCTCGACTGCAGCAGCATGGTGCCGCTGATGCCGAACATCAGACCTTTGAAGGGGGTCGCGGTGGCGCGCCCGAGCAGCTGCTCCAGGCGGCTGCCGGCCAGCTGGCGCAGGCCTTCCTCCAGGCACTGCATGCCGAACAGGAAGAGCGCGAGACCGGCGCAGAGTTCGAGCCAGCCATGGCTGGCCCAGAATGACCAGAACAGCGCCAGGGCGCCGATCAGCGGCAGGACAATCTTGAGAAATCGCTTCAAGGAGGGGGCTTCGCTTTGCACATCGCGGTGCGGGCAAAGCCTACTGCAAGGTCACCGCGCCGGAAGGGTCAACCCCCACCGGCCGCATGGTCTTTAGTCTTGGTTGCCGTAGCCGCTGCGCGTGCAACCCAGGCAGCGCACGAATGCCGCCTTGCCAGGCTCGACACCAGTGCCTGGCCGGCCTCAGCGACGTTGCCGCCCAGTGCGCTGAACGGCAGGCTGACCACGAACAGGCCGGCGCCAATGACGGTGGCGCCGATCAGCAGCGGCCGGGCGATGACCAGATCGCCGATCATCGAATAGGCCTTGGGCGCCTCGACGTTGTAGATCGGATCGGCCGTGCTGTTCTGCTCGACCACCTGGGCGTGCGCCGGCAGGGCCAGCATTCCGGTGGTCAGGGCCAGCACAGCAGCAGTGGAGCGGAACAGTTTCATGATGTGGTCCTTCAGCTGTGAAACGAGGCGTTATCGTTGTCGCCGCACTATAGCAGCGGCCACGGCGCCTTAGTCGTGAACACCGTCAATGCACGCGCTGCCGGGTCAGCGCTGGCAGCGACCGCAGTAGACACTGGCGCGCTGGCCGAGACGGACTTCGCGCAGCGTACTGCCGCACTGCTTGCAGAACGCACCGCCACGTCCGTAGACGAACAGCTCCTGCTGGAAGTAGCCGGGCTTGCCGTCGCCGCCGACGAAGTCGCGCAGCGTCGTGCCGCCGCGCTCGATGGCCATGGCCAGGATGCGCCTGATCTCAGCGGCCAGGCGTTCGTAGCGCGCCCGCGAAATGCCGCCTGCCGGGCGCCGCGGATCGATGCCGGCGGCGAACAATGCCTCGCTCGCATAGATATTGCCGACACCGACCACCACGGCGTTGTCCATGATGAACGGCTTGACCGCCATGCTGCGCCCGCGCGACAGCTCGTACAGCCGGCGGCCATCGAAGCCCTCGTCCAGCGGCTCGGGGCCGAGGCTGGCGAGCAGCGGATGCTCGAGCGGCAGCTCGCTCCAGAGCAGCGCACCGAAGCGACGCGGGTCGGTGTAGCGCAGCGCCTGCCCCGAACCGAGCAGGATGTCGACGTGCTCGTGCTTGGCCGCCGGCAGCTCCGCCGGCACCAGACGCAGGCTGCCGGACATACCCAGATGGGCGATCAGCGTGCCGCTCTGTACGCGGATCAACAGGTACTTGGCGCGCCGCTCCACCGCCTCGATACGCTGGCCGGACAGGCGCACGTCGAGGTCCTCGGGAATCGGCCAGCGCAGGCGCCGGTCGCGCACGACGACACGCTCGACCGTCTGGCCGAGCAGATGCGGCGCGATGCCGCGACGGGTGGTTTCGACTTCGGGGAGTTCGGGCATGACGGCAGGTGACGGCGGTACAGAGGCGCGACCTTAGCAGCTAATGCCGCGACGGTCAGCCGACGCCCAGCTCGCGGATGCTCTCCTCGAGGCACTCGAAGTCGTATTCGGACAGACCGACGTAGTCGAGGACCAGATGCGCGATGCTGTCCCATTCGTGGTCTTCGGCCTGGCCACCGAGCACGCGATGGCAGGCACAGATGTGCTCGGCCATCTTGAGGATCGCCAGCAGCGTCTTGAGCTGCGCGTCGCGCCCCGAGTCGTCGGCGAACAGCGACAGCGCGTTGTGATGGTTGGCGATGGCGTCGCACAGATGCAGCGGCAGGTTCCAGGACTTGGCGGTGAAGTAGCCGACCACCGCGTGGTTGGTCGACAGCACGCGGTTCTCGATGTCGACGATGCGCTGCTCGGCATCGGTGCTGGCATAGGCCTCTTCGAGCACCGCCATGTATTGCGGGAAGCGCTTGAGCATCAGCGGAATGCCGCAGTTGTGGAACAGGCCCAGGGCGTAGGCCTCGTCCGGCGACTGGTAGCCAATGCGCTTGGCCAGCGTCAGGTTGGTCATGGCGACGTCCTGCGCGGTGTCCCAGAAGCGGTTCAGGGTGACGATCGTCTCATCGGTCATTTCCCCCTTGATCGACTGCGCGTTGATCAGGTTGATCACCGTGTCGCAGCCCAGCAGGTTGACCGCCTGCTGGATCGAGGCGATGCGGTTGGTCAGCCCGAAGAACTTCGAATTGACGATCTTCAGCAGCGCGCCGGAGAGCCCCGGGTCCTGGCTGATCAGCCGGGCAATGGTCTTCAGGTCGGGCACCGGCATGACCTGTTCCATCTGCAGGTCGACCATGATCTGCGGTTGCGGCGGCACGCTGATGCCCTGCAGGACATGGCGAATCTGTTCGGCGGTGAGTTCGACGGCCATCGGAAAAGCTCGGCGGGTGGGCGGCAAAGTGCCAGCGGAAAGTCGGCCGAACTTTGGCCGAGAAGGCGGTCGGATTTCAAGTGACTCGCGATCGGCGAACGTCCTTTTCCAAGACCGAGGAGGCAACTACATGGCCAGACTGCAAGGCAAACGCGTGGCAATCCTGGTGACCGACGGCTTCGAGCAGGTCGAGATGACCGGCCCGAAGGAGGCCCTCGAGCAGGCCGGCGCCAGCGCTGAAATCCTTTCGGCCAAGAGCGGCACGGTGCGCGGTTGGAACCACACCACACCGGCCGACGAGTTCAAGGTCGACCACAGCTTCGACCGCGTCCGCGCCGAGGACTACGACGCCTGGTGCTGCCCGGCGGCGTGGTCAACTCCGACAATATCCGCATGGACGAGATGGCCCAGGCGCTGGTGCGCGACGCGGCGCGCGCCAGCAAACCCATCGCCGTGATCTGCCACGGCGGCTGGCTGCTGATCTCTGCCGACCTGGTGCGCGGCAAGCGCATGACCAGCTGGCCTTCGCTGGCCGACGACCTGCGCAATGCCGGCGCCGACTGGGTCGACCAGCAGGTGGTGGTCGACGGGCACCTGATCAGCAGCCGCAAGCCGGACGACATTCCGGCCTTCAGCAAGGCCCTGGTCGAGGCGCTCGGCGGCTAGCGGCCGAGGCGAGCAGGCGACTGCGGCGATTCCGACCGGCGCAGTCGCCTGCGCTCGTTTAGAATGCCCGCCCCTTCATCTGGAGCCGCCCATGTCCCTGCCCAGCCTGCGCCTCAAAGCCAATGCCGACCGCCGCCTGCGCGCCGGCCATCTGTGGATCTTCAGCAACGAAGTGGACACCGCGGCAACGCCGCTCGGCGCCTTTGTCGCCGGCGACCAGGCTGTGCTCGAGGCCGCCAACGGCAAGCCGCTGGGCATCGTCGGCGTCTCGCCGAACAACCTGATCTGCGCGCGCCTGCTGTCGCGTGACCTCAAGCACAGCCTAGACAAGTCGCTGCTGGTGCATCGCATCCAGGTAGCCCTGAGCCTGCGCGAACGGCTGCTCGAGGTGCCCTGCTACCGTCTGGTGTACGGCGACGCCGACCTGCTGCCCGGCCTGGTGGTCGACCGCTTCCACGACATTCTCGTGGTACAGCTCGCCTCGGCGACCATGGAGCGCAACAGGGATGCCGTGCTCGAAGCACTGGTACAGGTGCTCAAGCCGCGCGGCGTGCTGTGGAAGAACGATTCTAGCGCGCGCGATGCCGAGGGCCTGGAGCGCTACGTCGAGACCGCCTTCGGCGTGGTGCCCGAGTGGGTCGCGCTGGAGGAAAACGGCGTGAAATTCGAGGCGCCCGTGGTGGCCGGGCAGAAGACCGGCTGGTTCTACGACCATCGCATGAATCGCGCGCGCCTGGCGCCCTACGTCAAGGGCAAGCGGGTACTCGACCTGTTCAGCTACATCGGCGGCTGGGGCGTGCAGGCAGCGGCCTTTGGTGCCAGCGAAGTGTTCTGCGTCGACGCCTCGGCCTTTGCCCTCGATGGTGTCGAGCGCAATGCGGCACTCAACGGGCTGAGCGAGAAAATGACCTGCGTCGAGGGCGATGCCTTCGAGGCGATGAAGGAGCTCAAGGCGGCCGAGGAACGCTTCGATGTGGTGATCACCGACCCGCCCGCCTTCATCAAGCGCAAGAAGGATCTGAAGAACGGCGAGGCGGCCTATCGTCGCCTGAACGAAACCGCCATGCGCCTGCTGACCAAGGACGGCATCCTGGTCAGCGCCAGCTGTTCGATGCACCTGCCCGAGGACGACCTGCAGAACATCCTGCTCTCCTCGGCGCGGCATCTGGATCGCAACATCCAGCTGCTCGAACGCGGCGCTCAGGGCCCGGACCATCCGGTGCATCCGGCGATCCCGGAGACGCGCTACATCAAGAGCCTGACCTGCCGCCTGCTGCCCAACAGCTGAGTTTCACTCGACCCGCTCCGGGGTCGGCTGCGCGCGGGGCGCCTGCGGCACGAGCTGCTCGATCGCCTGATCGAGCTGCTTCAGACACATGTCGATGATGCGGTCGCGCTGGCCGCTGTCCCAGTCCATGGTCGCCAGCATGCGGATCAGGTCCAGGGCGCCCTGCTCGGCAATCAGCATGCCGTGCTCGACCAAGAGCATGCGTCCGTGCAGTTGCAGGCGCAGCAGCTCACGGCTGCTGATCACCGCGCCGCGGGCCAGCAGGCAATCGATATGTTCGCGCAGCGCATGCAGGCTGCGCCGCTCGCCTTGAAGTTCGCTCATTCCGTTATGTCACCTTGCCATCCCTTGCCATGGCATTGTGACATCAGTCACGCACCGGAAGACACAACCCGAGCAGCGCCTTTTTGCCACGCGCCGGCCGCAGCTTGGCGCGGCGGGGGGCCGGGCGTAGAATCGACCCTCTTCGCCAGTCATCCCCCGGCGTGCTTGTGAGCCGGCCGCCCACGCGGTGATCCCGCGGACCGGTCATCGACAGACGCACGGCTACCGCCGTTTGCATGCAGCGCGCGAGGCGCTCACGCTACCCTAATCGCCCCCTGATCAGCCGCAGGAACCGTCATGCCTGACTACCGCTCGAAAACCTCCACCCACGGCCGCAACATGGCCGGCGCCCGCGCCTGTGGCGCGCCACCGGGATGAAGGACGAAGACTTCAAGAAGCCGATCATCGCCATCGCCAACTCCTTCACCCAGTTCGTGCCCGGCCACGTGCACCTGAAGGACCTCGGCCAGCTGGTCGCCCGCGAGATCGAGAAGGCCGGCGGCGTGGCCAAGGAATTCAACACCATCGCCGTGGACGATGGCATCGCCATGGGCCACGACGGGCATGCTCTATTCGCTGCCCAGCCGCGAGATCATCGCCGACTCGGTGGAGTACATGGTCAACGCCCACTGCGCCGACGCCATCGTCTGCATCAGCAACTGCGACAAGATCACCCCCGGCATGCTGATGGCCGCGCTGCGCCTGAACATCCCGGTGGTGTTCGTCTCCGGTGGCCCGATGGAAGCCGGCAAGACCAAGCTGGCCGCCCATGGCCTGGACCTGGTGGACGCATGGTGGCCGCTGCCGATGACAGCTGCTCCGACGAGACCGTCGCCGAATACGAGCGCAGCGCCTGCCCGACCTGCGGCTCCTGCTCCGGCATGTTCACCGCCAACTCGATGAATTGCCTGACCGAAGCCCTCGGCCTGTCGCTGCCGGGCAACGGCACCACGCTGGCCACCCACGCCGACCGCGAGCAGCTGTTCCTGCGCGCCGGGCGCCTGATCGTCGAGCTGTGCCAGCGCTATTACGGCCAAGGCGATGCCTCCGTGCTGCCGCGCGAGATCGCCAGCTTCGCGGCGTTCGAGAACGCCATGACCCTGGATATCGCCATGGGCGGCTCGACCAATACCATCCTGCACCTGCTCGCCGCCGCGCAGGAGGCCGAGGTCGACTTCAACCTGCGCCACATCGACCAGCTGTCGCGCCGTGTGCCGCAGCTGTGCAAGGTGGCGCCGAACATCCAGAAGTACCACATGGAAGACGTGCACCGTGCCGGCGGCATCTTCTCCATCCTCGGCGAACTGGCCCGCGGCGGCCTGCTCAACACCCAGGTCCCGACCGTGCACAGCCGGACCCTGGCAGAAGGTATCGCCGAGTGGGACATCACCCAGACCGCCGATGAAGCGGTGCATACCTTCTTCAAGGCCGGCCCGGCCGGCATCCCGAGCCAGGTCGCCTTCAGCCAGAGCACGCGCTGGCCGAGCCTGGATACCGACCGCGCCGAGGGCTGCATCCGCAGTGTCGACAATGCCTACTCGCAGGAAGGCGGCCTCGCGGTGCTGTACGGCAACATCGCCCTGGACGGCTGCGTGGTGAAGACCGCCGGCGTCGACGAATCGATCTCGTCTTCGAAGGCACGGCGAAGATCTACGAAAGCCAGGACGCCGCGGTGAAGGGCATCCTTGCCGACGAGGTGAAGCCGGGCGACGTGGTCATCATCCGCTACGAAGGGCCGAAGGGCGGTCCGGGCATGCAGGAAATGCTCTACCCGACCTCGTATCTCAAGTCCAAGGGCCTGGGCAAGCAGTGCGCCCTGCTCACCGACGGTCGCTTCTCCGGCGGCACCTCGGGCCTGTCGATCGGCCACGTCTCGCCGGAAGCGGCAGCCGGCGGCGCCATCGGCCTGGTCGAGGACGGCGACAAGATCCTCATCGACATTCCCAACCGCAGCATCAACCTGCTGGTCGATGACGAGCAGCTCAAGGCCCGTCGCCTGCACCAGGACCACAAGGGCTGGAAACCGGTGCAGCCGCGCGCACGCAAGGTCAGCACCGCACTGAAGGCCTACGCCCTGCTCGCCACCAGCGCCGACAAGGGCGCAGTGCGCAACAAGGCGCTACTCGACGGCTGAGCCCGCCGTCCTGCCTGAACAGCCCGGCCTCGCGCCGGGCTGTTTCGTTTCGGCCGGCGCTGTGCGGCCGTCCGGTGCGCCGGTAGAATCGCGGCTTTTTCCCGGACCTGCCCCATGAACGCGCACTCTTCCGACGCACCGGCCACCCATGACCTGGTCCTTGGCCTGGACGACAAACCGCGGCCCTGGGTCGCCTTTCTCGCTGCGCTGCAGCATCTGCTGGCGATCATCGTGCCGATCGTCACGCCGGGCCTGCTGATCTGTCAGGCCATCGGCGTGTCGCCACGCGACACCAATATCATCGTCTCCATGTCGCTGGTGATTTCCGGCATCGCCACCTTTGTGCAGTGCCGCCGCTTCGGTCCGCTGGGGGCGGGCCTGTTGATCGTGCAGGGCACCAGCTTCAACTTCGTCGGCCCGCTGATCGCCGGCGCGTGCTGATGGTCAAGGACGGCACGCCGGTCGAGGCGGTGATGGCAGCGATCTTCGGTGTGGTGATCGCCGGTTCCTTCGTCGAGATGGGCGTGTCGCGCGTGCTGCCGTTCGTCAAGCGACTGATCAACCCGCTGGTGACCGGCATCGTGGTGCTGATGATCGGCCTCACCCTGATCAAGGTCGGCTGATCAGCATGGGCGGTGGCTTCGCCGCAATGGGCGACGGCAGCTTCGCCAACGGCGAGAACCTGCTGCTCTCGGGCGTGGTGCTCGGCGCCATCGTCGTTCTCAACCGGCTGCCGGTGGTGTGGATGCGCAGCTGCGCCATCATCATCGCGCTGGCCATCGGTTACGCGCTGGCCGCCTGGCTGGGCCGGCTGGACTTCAGCGGCATGCACCAGGCCGCGCTGTTCCAGGTACCGATGCCGCTGCACTTCGGCCTGAGTTTCTCCTGGAGCCTGTTCATACCGATGGTGGTGATCTATCTGGTGACTTCGCTCGAAGCCATCGGCGACATCACCGCCACCAGCAAGCTGTCGCGCCAGCCGGTCGAGGGCCCGCTGTGGATGCAGCGGATCAAGGGCGGCGTGCTGATCAACGGCGCCAACTCGCTGCTGGCCGGGCTGTTCAACACCTTTCCGAGTTCGGTGTTCGCACAGAACAACGGCATCATCCAGCTGACCGGCATCGCCAGCCGCTGCGTGGGCATGTGGATTGCGGCGATGCTGGTGATCCTAGGCCTGTTCCCGGTGGTTGCCGGCGTGCTGCAGGCCGTTCCCGAGCCGGTGCTCGGCGGCGCCGCGCTGGTGATGTTCGGTGCTGTGGCCGCCGCCGGCATCAACATCCTCGCCGGCGTACAGCTCGATCGCCGTGCCCTGCTGATCATCGCTGTCTCGCTGGCGCTGGGCCTGGGCTTTTCCCAGGTGCCGGAATTCCTCGCGCACCTGCCGGCGGCACTGCGCAACGTACTGGAGTCGGGCGTCGCCACCGGCGGCATCTGCGCCCTGCTGATGAACTGGTTCCTGCCCGAGACGCCGCCGGTCGCCGAACGCCGCTGAAGGGTCAGGCGTGCTGCGCCAGCTCCAGCAGGCGCGCACGCCAGTCGACACCCTTGGGCAGGGCGAGAAACGATGGGTTCAGGTAGCCCTCGCGCGCCGCGTAGCGAAGCGGCGCGCCAGTGACCTCGATGACCTCGCCGCCGGCACCTTCGAGCACTCCCTGTGCGGCGGCCGTGTCCCACTGCGAGGTCGGCGCCAGGCGCGGGTAGCAGTCGGCCTTGCCTTCGGCCAGCAGGCAGAACTTCAGCGAGCTGCCGACGTTGGCCAGGGCCAGGTCACCGAAGCGCTCGCGCAGGCTGCTGACCAGGTGCTCCTGCGCCGGGCTGCTGTGCCGACGGCTGGCGACCAGGGTGAAGCGCTCATGCGGCGCCTGCCGCACACGCAGCGGCTGGCTGCTGCCATCGGCCTCGCTGCGCCAGGCGCCGAACTCGGCGCCACCGTAGTAGCAACGCCCGCTGGCGGGGATGCCGACCACGCCGAAGCGCACCACGCCACGCTCGATCAGCGCCACGTTGACGGTGAACTCGTCACTGCCGGCAATGAACTCCTTGGTGCCGTCCAGCGGATCGACCAGCCACCAGCGCTGCCAGCCGGCACGCTCGGACAGCGGCAGCTGGCAGTCCTCTTCGGACAGCACCGGAATGCCGCCATCGAGCGCTCGCAGCCCCTCGACGAGCACATCGTGCGCCGCCAGGTCGGCCGCGGTCACCGGCGAGTCGTCGGCCTTGGCGGTAACCGCGAGTTCGCGGCGCCAGTGCGGCAGAATCGCATCGCCGGCCTTGCGCACCAGCTCGATGACCGAAGGCAGATAGGGATGGCTCATGCGGCGAACTCCCCGCGTTGGGTCAGTAGATCGCGCGCCAGGTACAGCGCGGCCAGCGCCCGCCCCTCGCTGAACTGCGGGTGCTGCACGAGGCTCGACAGCTCGGCCAGGTCGAAGCGCTCGACACGCATCGGCTCCGGCTCGTCGCCGGCAGGTGCTCGACATACAGGTCGCGCGCAAGGACCACCTGGATCTTCTGGCTCATGTAACCGGGCGACAGCGACAGCTCGGCGAGAAACTCCAGCTGACGGGCGCCAAAGCCGGCTTCCTCCTTCAGCTCGCGATTGGCCGCCTCGAGTACATCCTCGCCGGGCTCGATCAGCCCCTTGGGCAGCGACAGCTCGTAGCTGTCGGTCCCGCCGCAGTATTCCTCGACCAGCAGCACGCTGCGCGCATCGGCCATGGCGACGATCATCACCGCGCCATAGCCCGAACCCCGGCTGACCAGGCGTTCGTAGGTGCGCTCCACGCCGTTGGAGAACCGCAGCTGCAGCTCCTCGACGCGGAACAGGCGGCTGCTGGCAACGATCTCACGAGCGAGCACGGTGGGTTTCTGGCGCATGGGGCACTCCTGCAAACGCGAGGGGCTATCATAACCCGGCTTTTTCGCGGCGGCTGCGAGCGCTTTGCCAGCGAACGCACCGCCGATCCGCCACCTGCCGCGAGCCTGCCATGACTGCAACCTGCCCTGGCGCGAGATAGACACCGTCCTGCTGGACATGGACGGAACCCTGCTGGACCTGCATTTCGATAACCATTTCTGGCTCGAGTTTCTTCCGGCCCGCTACGCCGAACGCCACGGCATCAGCCAGGCGATGGCCGAGCTCGAGCTCGGTCCGCTGTTCAACGAGCACCAGGGCCGCCTGACCTGGTACTGCCTGGACTACTGGACGCGCGAGCTGGACCTCCCGATCCGCGAAATGAAGCGCGAGATCGCCCACCTGATCGCCCTGCGCCCAGCGGCCGATAGCTTCCTCGCCGCGCTGCGCCAGACGCGCAAGCGGGTCGTGCTGATCACCAACGCCCACCGCGATTCGCTCTCGCTCAAGCTCGAGCGCGTCGAGCTGGCGCCCTGGTTCGATCGCCTGATCAGCTCGCACGACTATGGTTACCCGAAGGAGGAGGCGCAGTTCTGGCACGCCCTGAAGCAGGACATCGCGTTCGATCCGGGTCGCGCGCTGTTCATCGACGACAGCCTGCCGATCCTGCGCAGTGCGGGGCGCTTCGGCGTGGCGCATCTGCTGGCGGTGCGCGAGCCCGACAGCCGGCGCGGCGCCAAGGACACCGAGGAATTCGCCGCCGTGGACGATTACCGTGATCTGGTGCAAAGCCTGGAGACCGCCGGCTAGACGAAACAGCAGCGGCAGCGGGCCGAAATCATTACACTCTGCGCCAGATGACTGGCGGGTCGTTCGACAACGGACGTTCGATTGACACCGCCCGCTGCAGGTCGCGCGACCTGCAGCTGATACAAAGCGAACCAGGGGCCGTCGAGCCCGGTGCAAAGGGATGGAGAACGCATGGCATTAGCGCAGCGCTGGCCGCACAGCGAGAGCGAAATGGGCGAACGGATTCGCCGGCACGACTGGACCGCGACGCCGCTCGGCGCGCCCGAGGCATGGCCAGCCACGCTGCGCCTGCTGGTCGAGACGGTACTCGAAGCCCCGTTGCCGATGTGCATTCTCTGGGGCGAGGCGGACATCCAGCTGTATAACGACGCACACGCCCGTCTCATCGGCAGCCGCCATCCGGCCGAGCTGGGAGCACCGGCTTGCCGCGGCTGGCAGGAGAGCTGGGCGCTGCTGGCGCCGGCCTGCGACCGCGCGCGCCGTGGCGAGGCCCGCCTGCTGGAAAGCGAACGGCTGCGCCTGGAGCGCGACGGCCAGGCCTACGACGCCTGGTTCGACCTCGCCCTGAGCCCCATTCGCGGCAGCAAGGCGGCATCTGCGGCTTGCTGCTGTGCCTGCGTGAGACCACCCAGCAGATCCGCACCGAAGAACGCCTGTCGCAGGCCGCGCTGCGCCACCAGCTGGACGCCGACTTCCAGCGCCACAGCGTGCGCCGGCTGCAATTGGCGCTCGAGGCCAGCGACCTGATCGGCATCTGGGACTGGGACGCCAACCGCGCGCTGCCCGGCCAGGAACTGGAGCTGCTGTCGCGCCTGGACGAGCGTAGCGAGGCCGGGCAACAGGCTTCCACGTCCAGGACTTCTTCGCGCACATCCACCCGGAGGACCGCAGCGCGGTGCGCCAGGCCGTCGAACGCTGCCTGCGCCAGGGCGGCCCCTTCAACGAGCGTTATCGGCTCGCCGCTGCGCACGAGACGCCGCGCTGGGCCCAGGCACGCGGCCGCTGCCAGCGCGACGGCGACGAGGCGCTGCACTTCACCGGCGCGGTGATGGACATTACCCGCCAGCACGCCAGCGAGCAGGCGCTGCGCAAGAGCGAGACGGAGATCAAGGCGATCACCGACTCGCTGCCCATCCTCATCGGCTATGTCGACGACCAGCAGCGATTCCGCTTCAACAATCGTCACTACGAGGACTGGTTCGGTCATTCACCGCAGTGGCTGTACGGCAAGACCGTGCGCGAGGTGATCGGCGACAAGGCCTATCTGATCCGCGAGTCTGCCATCCAGCGGGCGCTGGCTGGCGAGCCGGTGAACTTCGAAGCCTATGCGCCGCACTGCGACGGCTCGGCTCGGCACGCACTGGTGCAATACCTGCCCAGGCACGACGAGCAGGGCAAGGTGCGCGGCTTCTTCGCCATGGCCATCGACGTGACCGAACGCTGGAAGGCCGAGCAGGCGCTGCGCGAGCTGAACGAGACGCTCGAAAGCCGCATCCAGGAGCGCACCGAGGCGCTGGCGCAGGTCTACGAACGCCTGCTCAAGGAAATGGCCAGCCGCGAGCAGGCGCAGGAGGCCTTGCGCCAGGCGCAGAAGATGGAGGCGGTCGGCCAGCTCACCGGCGGCATCGCCCATGACTTCAACAACATGCTCACCGGCATCATTGGCGGCCTGGAGCTGATTCAGCGCTACAACCAGTCGGGCCGCCACCTGGAAACCGGCCGTTTCATCGAGCCGCGTTCACCTCGGCCAATCGCGCCGCCGCCCTGACCCATCGCCTGCTGGCCTTTGCCCGCCGGCAACCGCTGAACCTGCGCCGGGTCGAGCTCAACGGCCTGATCGTGTCGATGCACGACCTGCTGGTGCGCACGCTCGGCAGCCACATCCGCATCGATACCCAGCTGACCGCCGATCTGTTGCCGGCGATCAGCGACGAAAACCAGCTCGAAAGCGCACTGCTCAACCTGGTGATCAACGCGCGCGACGCGATGCCCGACGGCGGCACCCTGTGCATCGCCACGGCGAACGTCGAGCTGCGGCGCGATGGCGAAGTCGGCGACCTGGAAGCCGGCCCCTACGTGACACTGAGCGTGATCGACAGCGGCTGCGGCATGAGTGCCAAGGTACTGGCCAGCGCCTTCGAACCGTTCTTCACCACCAAGCCGATCGGCCAGGGCACGGGCCTCGGCCTGTCGATGATCTACGGTTTCGCCCGCCAGGCCGGCGGCCATGTGCTGATCGACAGCGAGCCGGGCCAGGGCACCGAGGTACGCCTGTATCTGCCGGTGCATCCGCAGCTGACGCTGCCGGCCGAGGACCTGCGGCAGGCAAGCGAAGCGCCACAGGCGCAGCAGGGCGAAACCGTGCTGGTGGTCGAGGACGACCCGGCCGTGCGCCTGCTGGTCCTCGATGTGCTCGGCATGCTCGGATACTGCGCGATCGAGGCCGCCGAACCGCGTGCCGCAGCGCGCATCCTCGAAAGCAGCGAACACATCGACCTGCTGGTCACCGACGTCGGTCTGCCCGGCATGAACGGCCGCCAGCTGGCCGACATCGCCCGCCAGCACCGCCCCGAGCTGCGGGTGCTGTTCATGACCGGCTACGCCGAGCAGGCTGCCAGTTCGGGCTTTCTCGAGCAGGGCATGGACATGATCAGCAAACCGTTCAGCGTCGATGCCCTGGCCCAGCACGTGCGCGACATGCTCGCCGCCGGCAGGGACGCTTAGCGCCAGCGCGACCGGCCATCGCCGGGCGCGGAACGTTCGCCAGCAGCCCGGGTTCACAATTGAACCCGTGCCCTGTCTGACGCTTACGCCATGAGATCCGCTGCCCGTGCCAACCTGAAAGTCGTCGATGCCGTGCCGGTTGGCGCGAGTCGTCGCTATCACTTCCACGCTCTTGGCGAGCCGGCCGAGCAGCCGGTCGAGCTCGCCGAGGAATGCGCCCTGGCGCTGGCCTACAACGGCATCAGCCAGGCGGTGATGATGGTCTCGCCGGCCGATCTCGAGGATTTCGTGGTCGGCTTCAGCCTGGGCGCCGGCATCGTCGAGCACCGCGGCGAGATCTACGACCTCCGCCTCAGCGGCACCCGTAGCGCGCGGCAGGCCGAGGTCGAGATATCCAGCCGCGCCTTCTGGCGGCTCAAGCAGCAGCGCCGCGGCCTGCCGGGTACCAGCAGCTGCGGCCTGTGCGGAGTCGAGGCGCTCGAACAGGCGCTGCCGCGGCTGGCACCGCTGCCACCTTCGGCCTTGCCCGCGCCAGGCTATCTGAACGGTCTGCGCCAGCGCATCGCGGCCTTCCAGCCCCTGGCGCACGACTGCGGCGCGGTGCACTGTGCGCTGTTCATGGACGCCAGCGGCGAGATCCGGCTGGCGCGCGAGGACATCGGCCGGCATAACGCACTGGACAAGCTGATCGGTGCGCTGGCGCGGCAGCGGCTCGAGGTCGCCGGCGGTCTGGCGATCGTCACCAGCCGCTGCAGCCTGGAACTGATCCACAAGGTGCAGCGCGCCGGCATCGGCACGCTGGTCAGCCTGTCGGCTCCGACCGGGCTGGCCGCGCGCTGGGCACAGCAGCACAACCTCAACCTGATCCACCTGCCGCACCACAGCGAGCCACGGGTCTACAGCCCCGCCGAACCCGGCGCCTAGCGCCCACGGCAGGGCAAGCCGAACGGCCTCTGACCGCTTCGCTTGCGACCAAGTTCCTCAACTGTTTCAAATACTTGTCAATCGAGAGATGGCTCACGCAATTTATCGATGAATGCTTGTGGACGGCGGCGTTACGGGTTCAGATCGCGGCGCAATCCACCAATCGGGGTTTTCCTATGAAGTATTCGTCGATTCTGCTGTTGTCCGCGAGCCTGCTCAGCAGCACCGCGTTTGCCGGTAGCAATACCGAGGCGGCCGTGGGCGGCGCGCTCGGCGGGGCATTGGGCTCGGTCGTCGGGGAACATCTGGGTGGCACCACCGGCGCCGCGATTGGCGCCGGGGTCGGCGGCGCCGCCGGTGGCGCCATCGGCGCGGACAAGCGCAGCCGCACCGAAGCGGCGCT
>LZQO01000090.1_pt1 | contig 17313 bp, 21 predicted proteins | sample 768571 | NCBI WGS metagenome assembly LZQO01 (sample SAMN05207081, study PRJNA324507) | oil field metagenome | isolation source: sample BH-FW-10 from oil reservoir | place: India: Bombay High | collected 2015-12-01
GTCGGCCTTCGACCACCTGATCCGCAGCAGTGCCCCGGTGATCTGAGGCGCGAAAGCGGCATGAAAAAAGGGAGCGGACCGCAAGGCTGCTCCCTTTTTTGCCTGACCAGCTGACGCGGCCGATGGCTCAGCTGACGCTACTGTGTACCACGCAACGGTTACGGCCCTCATGCTTGGCCTGGTACAGCGCCTCGTCGGCCCGCTTGAGCAGCCGCTCGTAGTCGGGATGGCCGTCGTGCACGGCCATGCCAATACTCACGGTTACCTGCAGTTCACCCCCCTTCTGCAGGCGTAGCGTTTCGCTGGCGATGCGCTTGCGCAGCTTCTCGGCGATCTGCAGCGCCTTGCTGGCATCGATATCCACCAGCACCATGAGGAACTCTTCACCGCCGAGACGGAATGCGTAGTCGCCGCCACGCGAGTTGCTCGCCAGCAGTGTGGCGACCTGCTGCAGGACCTGGTCGCCGCCATCGTGGCCATAGCGGTCGTTGACCTGCTTGAAGTGGTCGACGTCGATCACCAGCACACCGAAGGTGCTGCCGGACTGGCGGCTGTAGAGCACCTCCTTCGACAGCACGACCGGCAGAAACTTGCGGTTGAGCAGACGGGTGAGCACGTCTCGCCCGGCCTCCAGATCGTTGGCCTGCTCGAACAGGCTGTCGAGCAGGAACTTGATCGCGCGGGTCTGTTCGCGGACCTGGTGCAACAGGCCGAGATCACCGCGCTCGGCACTCGGCGGCGCTTCGCAGAGTTCGCCGAGCGTCCGGTCGATGCTGTCGATGTAGCCGAGGATGCTGGCGCTTTCCGGTGACCCCTGGAAGGCATGCGATGCCTTGTGGCGGAACCACAGGCCGAATTCGGAGCTGGCCAGCTGCGGCAGGCCGGTCGCGGTATTGCCGATCGCGAAGTCGAACATCAGCTGGTTTTCCCAGTCCAGCAGCGCGGCGCGCTGGCGCTCTTTTTCCGCACCGATGTTCTGCGACACGGAGAACAGCCGGTACGCCTCTTCCGCGCGGGAATTGCGATCGTGCGACTGGGAAAAGGCAAAGCACATGATCTCGATTGCCAGATCGATGATGTCAGCGCCGAGTCGGGCCGCCTGGCGTCGCAGCGGCTCGTCGAGGCCCTGCTCTTCCAGCAGCTCGCGCAGGCGGTGCTTGAGCGCGCGTGCACCGCGCAGCACCAGGCTGACCGGAATCTCGATACGCGCATGGATCTCGCCAACCTTGCGCTGTTGCTCGATCACTTCGATGAAGCGGGGCTCGTCCGGCGCGCGGAACACGTTGCAGACCCAGCGCTGCATCGAGCGCTCAGCCGCGTCTTGACCTGGTCGTGGCTGAGAAACATGGCCGATTGCGGGTCGGCGAGCATCTGCGCATAGAAGTAGCGCGCCAGCTCGGCGCTCTCCTGCTCGGCCAGCTGGCGGAGCGCGTCGGCAGCAGCAGGCGCATAGGCAGCGGTCAGCCGCTGCCACTCGCCGGCCAGTTCTTCATTGGTGATATGCATTGCAGGGCCTTGGGAGACGGCGCGCGGCGGTCAGTGATGAAAGCGGGGACGAGCCTCTAGCTCGGTTACCTGGGCGTTGATCCAGTCTTCGGCGCGCTGGTTGAGCTCGGCGATCGCGCGTGGGCCCTCGCCCTCGGCGTGCATCGCCGGGCCGATGACGACCTCGATGGTGCCTGGGTGCTTGTGCCAGCCGCTGCGAGGCCAGAAGACGCCGGCATTGTGCGCGACGGGCAATACTGGCAGGCCGGCATTGACCGCCAGGGCGGTGCCTCCGCGCGAGAACTTCCCGGGTTGCCCGACCGGGACGCGGGTGCCCTCAGGAAAGATCAGCACCCAGATGCCCTGCTCCAACCGCTCCTGGCCCTGCTTGGCCACCTGGCGCAGAGCGGCCTTGGGGTTGTCGCGATCGATGGCGATGGGCTTGAGCAGCATCATCGCCCAACCGAAGAACGGCACGCGCAGCAGCTCGCGCTTGAGGACCTGGGTCAAGGGTTCGAAGTAGGCCGAGAGAAAGAAGGTCTCCCAGGTGCTTTGATGCTTCGCCAGGATCACGCAAGGGCGTTGCGGGACGTGCTCGGCGCCGCGCACCTCATAGCGGATGTCGAGGAGCGTGCGCGCCAGCCAGACGGCGCAGCGACACCAGGCGCGTACCACGAAACGATAGCGCCCACGGAACGACATCAGCGGCGCACACACCACGCTGATCAGGCACCAGACGAAGGCGCTCAATGCCAGCAGCGTGTAGAACAGGACGATGCGAAAGGGATACAGGGCGCTCATCGAGAGGTTCCGAGCAGATGGTCGACGACGGCGGCCAGGTCATCGAAGACCTGGGTGCCCGGCGGCAGCGAGCCTTGCAGCGTACGCAGGCCCTTTCCGGTCCGGACCAGATAGGGCGTACCGCCCAGCACCAGGCCGGCATGCAGGTCGCGGTGGCTGTCGCCGACCACCGGCACGCCGACCAGGTCAGTCAGGCCGTAATGTTCGGCGATGCGCCGAAACAACCCCGCCAGCGGCTTACGGCAATCGCAGCCATCGTCGGGGCCGTGCGGGCAATGCACGATGAGATCGATGCGTCCGCCCGCCTCCATCGCCAGCTGCTGCATCTTCAGGTGCATGTCGCCCAGCGTGCTGAGATCGAACTTGCCCCGGGCGACGCCCGACTGGTTGGTGGCCACTGCCACCGTCCAGCCGGCCTTGCACAGGCGGGCGATCGCCTCCAGCGAGCCCGGAATCGGCACCCACTCGTCCGGGGACTTCACGTAATCGTCGGAGTCTTCGTTGATGACTCCGTCGCGATCCAGGACGATCAGCTTCATCGGCTTAGCCAAGTGCGGAAATATCGGCGACACCAAGGAACAGTCCTCTCAGCCGGGCCAGCAGGGCATAACGATTGGCGCGCACCGAGGCATCCTCGGCATTCACCAGCACCGCCTCGAAGAAGGCATCCACCGGGCCGCGCAGGTGCGCCAGGCGCTCCAGCGCCTCGCGGTACTGGCGTGCTGCGGCCAGCGGCTGGACCGCCTGCTCGGCCTGCTGCAGCGCCGAATACAGCGAGAACTCGGTGGCATTGTCGAACCAGCGTGGCTCGACCGCGTCGGGCAGCTTCGCCTCGAACTTGCCGAGCAGGTTCGAGACCCGCTTGTTCGCCGCGGCCAGCGCCTCGGCTTCCGGCAATGTGCGGAAGGCCTGAACGGCCTGTACGCGCTGGTCGAAGTCCAGGGCCGAACCGGGCTGCACGGCACGTACCGAGAGGTAGGTGGCGACGTCGACGCCCTCGTCCTCGTAACGCGCCCGCAGACGGTCGAAGATGAACTCCAGCACCTGGTCGGCGAGCCCGGCGCTCTTCACTTGCGTACCGAACTGGCCGATGGCGAAATTCACCGCCTCGACCAGGTTCAGGTCCAGACGCTTCTCGATGAGGATGCGCAGCACGCCGAGGGCGGCACGACGCAGGGCGTAGGGGTCCTTGGAGCCGGTCGGTAGCATGCCGATGCCGAAGATGCCGACCAGGGTGTCGAGCTTGTCCGCCACGGCCACGGCCGCACCAGTGAGTGTGCTCGGCAGCTCGCCGCCGGCACCGCGTGGCATGTATTGCTCGTTCAGCGCCAGGGCGACGTCTTCCGGCTCGCCCTCGTTGAGCGCGTAGTAGTAGCCGGCGATGCCTTGCATTTCGGGGAATTCGCCGACCATCTCGGTCGCCAGGTCGGCCTTGCTCAGCAGGCCGGCGCGCATGGCGCGCGCCTTGTCGCCACCCGTACGTTCGGCAATCAGCCCGGCCAGGCGCGAGACACGCTCGGCCTTGTCATACACGCTGCCGAGCTGGGCCTGGAACACCACATTCTTCAGGCGTTCGTTGAAGCGTTCCAGTGGCTGCTTCTTGTCCTGCTTGAAGAAGAACTCGGCGTCGGTCAGGCGCGGACGCACGACCTTCTCGTTGCCGGATACGATCTGCGCCGGGTCCTTGGATTCGATGTTGGCCACGGTGATGAAGCGCGGTAGCAGCTTGCCGTTGGCATCCAGCAGGCAGAAGTACTTCTGGTTGTCCTGCATGGTCGAGATCAGCGCTTCCTGCGGCACTTCGAGGAAGCGTTCCTCGAACGAGCAGACCAGCGGCACCGGCCACTCGACCAGCGCGGTCACTTCATCGAGCAGCGCCGGCGGCACGATGGCCGTGCCGTTCTGCTCGCCAGCCAGCTGCTCGACGCGCTTGGCGATCAGCTCGCGGCGCTCGGCGAAGTCGGCGATCACATGGGCGCCACGCAGGTCTTCCAGGTAGCTGGACGGCTTGGAAATGTGCACCTGGCCTGGGCTGTGGAAGCGGTGGCCGCGCGATTCGCGACCGGCGCGCTGGGCAAGGATCTCACAATCGATCACCTGCTCACCGAACAGCATCACCAACACTGGGTCGGGCGGACGAACTCTTCCTTGCGTGCAGCCCAGCGCATGCGCTTGGGGATCGGCAGATCGTTCAGCGAGGCCTCGACGATGCCTGGCAGCAACTGGGCGGCAGGCTGGCCCTCGATGGTGCGGCTGAACTTGAGCTTCGGCCCGCTGCGATCGATCTCGGCCAGATCCACGCCACACTTGCGGGCGAAACCCAGGGCGGCCTGGTCGGCTCGCCATCGGCGTCGAAGGCGGCCTGCAGCGGCGGGCCGTCGAGATTGATGCTGCGATCGGGCTGCTGGGTCGCCAGCTGCTCGACCAGCACCGCCAGACGGCGCGGTGCGGCGTAGGCCTGCGCTTTGGCGAAGTCCAGGCCGGCGTCCTTCAGCCCCTTCTCGATACCGGCGCAGAAGGCTTCGGCCAGCTTGGCGAGCGCCTTCGGTGGCAGTTCTTCGGTACCCAGTTCGACGAGGAAATCCAGTGCACTCATTCTGCAGCCTCCAGCTTGGCCAGCACTTCGTCACGCAGTTCGGGGGTGGCCATGGGGAAGCCGAGTTTGGCCCGGGCCAGCAGGTAGCTCTGGGCGATCGAACGCGCCAGGCTGCGCACGCGCAGGATGTACTGCTGGCGCGCGGTGACCGAAATGGCGCGACGGGCATCGAGCAGGTTGAAGGTGTGCGAGGCCTTGACCACCATCTCGTAGGCCGGCAGCGGCAGCTCGGCGGCCATCAGCCGGTTGGCTTCGCTCTCGTAGAAGTCGAAGAGTTCGAACAGCTTCGGCACGTTGGCGTGTTCGAAGTTGTAGGTCGACTGCTCCACCTCGTTCTGGTGGAACACGTCGCCATAGGTCACGGTGCCGAACGGGCCGTCGGCCCAGATCAGGTCGTAGACCGAGTCGACGCCTTGCAGGTACATGGCCAGGCGCTCGAGACCGTAGGTGATCTCGCCGGTGACCGGGTAGCACTCGACGCCGCCGACCTGCTGGAAGTAGGTGAACTGGGTGACTTCCATGCCGTTGAGCCACACCTCCCAGCCCAGACCCCAGGCGCCGAGGGTCGGCGATTCCCAGTTGTCCTCGACGAAACGCACGTCGTGCACCGAGGTGTCGACGCCGATGCGGCGCAGCGACTCGAGGTACAGGTCCTGGATGTTCTCCGGGTTGGGCTTCAACACCACCTGGAACTGGTAGTAGTGCTGCAGGCGGTTGGGGTTCTCGCCGTAGCGGCCGTCGGCCGGGCGCCGTGAAGGCTGGACGTACGCGGCGTTCCAGGTCTCGGGACCGATGGCGCGCAGGAAGGTGGCGGTATGGAACGTACCGGCGCCCATTTCCATGTCATAGGGCTGCAGGACCACGCAACCCTGCTCGGCCCAGTAGCTTTGCAGGGCGAGGATCAGATCTTGGAAGGTGCGCACGGCAGGCGTAGTCTGGCTCAAAATTTCACCTGTGCTGGGCTTCGACAGAAAGCCTCGAAGTATACCCGCGGCCTCCCCTTGGTTGCGATTGTTTCGGCCCCGGCCCGGCAGCCGTTTTTCCGATGCGAGGAACCCAGCATGCCCCGATGCGCCTGGTGCGGCGACGACCCGCTGTATGTGCGTTATCACGACGAGGAATGGGGCGTGCCGACGCGCGACCCGCAGCTGCTTTTCGAATTTCTCCTGCTCGAGCCTTCCAGGCGGGGCTCTCGTGGATCACCGTGCTGCGCAAGCGTGAACGCTATCGGCAGGTACTGTTCGGCTTCGATGCCGAGCGGCTGGCGATCATGAGCGACGGCGAGATCGACGAGCGGATGCAGGACCCCGGCATCATCCGCAACCGCCGCAAGCTCGAGGCAGCGCGCGGTAATGCGCGTGCCTGGCTGGCTCTGGAAGACCCGGCGGGCTTCGTCTGGTCGTTTGTCGATGGTCGGCCGAAGGTCAACCGCTTCGAGCGCCTGGATCAGGTCCCGGCCGTGACCGACGAGGCGCAAGCCATGACTCGAGCGCTCAAGCGCGCCGGTTTCAGCTTTGTCGGGCCGACCATCTGTTATGCCTACATGCAGGCCTGTGGCATGGTCCTCGATCATCTGGTCGACTGCGAGCGGCACGCCCAGTTGGCTGGCGAATATGCCGGCTGAAGGCGCTACGGGTAAACTGGCGCGTTTTCGAGGCTGGAGTTCGGCGTGGAAAAATTCAAAGGTGCTCTGGTGGTCGGCGTGCTGCGCCTGGTGGCAATGCTGCCCTGGCCGCTGGTGCAAGGGTTGGGGGCCGTGATCGGCTGGCTGATGTGGAAGCTGCCCAACCGCTCGCGTGAGGTGGCGCGCACCAACCTCGCCAAGTGTTTTCCCGAGCATGACGCCGCGGCCATCGACCGCCTGCTCGGCAAGAGCCTCAACGGCATTGGCAAGACCTTTACCGAGAGCGCCTGTGCCTGGATCTGGCCGGCAGAAAAAACCCTGGGTCTGATCAAGCAGGTCGAGGGCCTGGAGGTGCTCGAGCGCGCCCTGGCCTCGGGCAAGGGCGTGGTCGGCATCACCAGCCATCTGGGCAACTGGGAGGTGCTGAACCACTTCTATTGCGCGCAGTGCAAGCCGATCATCTTCTACCGCCCGCCGAAGCTCAAAGCGATGGACGATCTGCTGCAGCAGCAGCGCGTACAGCTGGGCAATCGTGTCGCACCGTCGACCAAGGAAGGCATCCTCAGCGTGATCAAGGAAGTCCGCCGCGGCGGTGCGGTGGGCATTCCCGCCGACCCGGAGCCCAGCGAAGGCAGCGGCCTGTTCGTACCGTTCTTCGCGATCCAGGCACTGACCAGCAAGTTCGTCCCCGGCATGCTCGCCGGAGGCAAGGCCGAGGGCGTTTTCCTGCATGCCTTGCGCCTGGAGGACGGCTCGGGCTACAAGGTGGTTCTCGAGGCCGCGCCGGCCGAGATGTACAGCACCGACCCGGCGGTCGGGGTCGCTGCCATGAGCGCGATGATCGAGAAATACGTGCGCGCCTATCCGGCCCAGTACATGTGGACGATGAAACGCTTCAAGAAGCGTCCGCCGGGTGAGAAGCGCTGGTACTGAACCAAAGGCCATCGACAAGGACGTTCAGCATGCACAACCTGCGAAAGCATCCGCGTACCCCGCTCAAGTGCCGGATCCGTGTCCGCCATGAATCTTTCGGTGAGCTGATCGGCCACACCCGCGACCTGTCCGATGGGGGCGTCTACATTCGTCATCCGGATCTGGCTGCGCTCGAGCCAGGCGCGATTCTCATCGGGCAGGTACAGGATCTGCCGGTGCCGGCGCCTGAGTTGGAGATGGTCGTCACTCGGGTGGACGCCGAAGGCGCCGGGCTGCGTTTCGTCGAGGGCTGAGCCCCGTTCAGTCGGGCGTCAGGCGCCCGAGGCGCTTGAGGAACACCGCCATTTCCCGTTCGGCCTGCTTGTCGCCCTGCTCCGCCGCGGCTGCGATGCCCTGCTCCCAGGCATGGCGCGCGCCGGCGCTGTCACCGGCGGCCTGCATGGCCTTGCCCAGCAGTTTCCAGGCCGCCGAGTAGCGCGGGTTCATTTCCACGCAGCGGCGCAGATGCTCGACGGCCTTGGCTGGCTGCTCGGCGTCCAGATAGCCCTTGCCCAGGCCGAAGCGCAGCATGGGATTGTCGATGCCTTGGGCGAGCATTTTTCCAACGATTCGAGCATGGCGCACCTGCGATTCGACCCCCGGGGCCTTTACTGTAGTGAAAAGCGCCCGATCGGCAAGCACTCATGCGCGAGGCGCATGCACGCGTTCAGTGCGCCTCGTTGACCGCACTGAGAAATTCCCGGGTGCGCTCCTCCTGCGGATCGTTGAACAGGGCTTCTGGCGTGCCCTGTTCGTGGATGCGGCCCTGGTGGAAGAAGCACACCCTGTCGGCGAATTCGCGAGCGAAGCCCATCTGGTGGGTGACCATCAGCATGGTCAGGTTGTGCGCTTCGCCGAGCCGCCGGATCACATTGAGCACTTCGCCGCAGAGCTCCGGGTCGAGGGCCGAGGTGACTTCGTCGAACAGCATCACCTGGGGGCGCATCGCCAGTGCGCGGGCGATCGCCACACGCTGCTGCTGGCCGCCGGAGAGCTGCGACGGAAAGTGTTCGAGCTTGTCCTCCAGGCCGACCATGGCCAGCAACTCCACGGCGCGTTCACGAGCCTCGGCCTTCGACAGGCCGAGGACCTGAACCGGCGCCTCCATGACGTTGTGCAGCGCATCCATGTGCGGAAACAGGTTGAAGCTCTGGAACACCATGCCCACCTTGCCGCGCATGCGCCGCAGGTATCGACTGTTGGCGCGAACCAGCTCGCCGTTCGCGCCGGGCATGTGCGTCAGCGGCTCGCCATCGACTTCGATCACGCCGTCATCGATGTCCTCGAGCGTCATCAATACGCGTAGCAGGGTTGATTTGCCCGAACCGCTGGGACCGATGATGGCGACCTTCTCGCCCGCGGCGACTTCCAGGTCAAGGTGGTCGAGCACGGTCAGCCCACCGTAGCGCTTGGTGACGCCGGCGAAGCGCACCATGGGTTGCGCCGCAGTATCGGCCGGTGCTTGTGGGGTGTCGTTCATCAGGCGAGCTCCATGCGTTTTTCCAGGCGGCGTACGAACCAGGCCAGACCCAGGCTGAGGATGAGAAAGAACACGCCGACCAGCGTGATCGGCTCCAGGTAGCGGAAGCTCTCCGAGCCGATGTTCTTGGCCCGCTGCATGATTTCCACCACCGTGATGGCCGACAGCACCGGTGTGTCCTTGAGGATCGAGATCAGGTAGTTGCCCAGCGCCGGCAGGACCGGGCGCAGCGCCTGCGGCAGGATGACGTCGCGATAGGCGGTCCACGGCGAGAGGTTGAGCGCGGTCACCGCTTCCCATTGCGCCCGCGGCACGGCATCGAGGCCGGCGCGGTATACCTCGGCGGTGTAGCAGGCATAGTGCAGCGCGATGCCGAGGATGCCGGCCTGCAGCGCCGACAGGTGCAGCCCATAGTTCGGCAGTACGTAAAAGAGGAAGTACACCTGGATCAGCAGTGGCGTGCTGCGGATGAATTCGATCAGCCGGTGACCGGCCAGGCCAGCCAGCGCTGCCGGCTGCGGCGGCCGAGCGCGAGGAACAGGCCAAGCACCACGCGATGGCGAAGCCGCCGAGGGCGATGCCCAGCGTCGCGAGCGAGGCGTCGAGCAGGCGCGGCAGGATCTGCCAGGCAAAGCTCCAGTCGAAGAAGTTCATGCCAGGCCTCCGCGTGTCTGCCCGCGTGCCAGGCGCCGATACAGCAGGCGCATGCAGGCGTTGATCAGCTGTGCCAGAACGAAATAGATCACCAGCGCCAGGCCGAAGATTTCCAGGGTCATCAGCGTCGCCTGGTCGAGCTGGCGGGCGCGGAAGGCCAGGTCGGACAGAGTGATCAGCGACACCAGCGAGGTGTTTTTCAGCAGCTCGATGAGCAGGTTGGTGCCCGGCGGAATCGCGGCCAGCAGCGCCTGCGGCATAATGATCCGCCGGAAGCGTGTCGCCGGAGTCATGTTCAGCGCGTGGCAGGCCTCGTGCTGCCCGGGGTTGACCGAACGGATTGCCCCACGCAGCACCTCGCTCCGTAGGCGCCGATGTTCAGGCCGAGGCCGACCACCGCGACGGTGAAGGCGCTCATCTCGATCTCGAAAGGCGGCATCGGCAGGACGAAGTACAGCCAGAACAGCTGTACGAGCAGGGACGAGCCGCGAAACACCTCGATATAGGCGATGGCCAGCCAGCGTAGCGGAGCAATGGGTGACAGGCGGCCAAAGGCGCCGATCAGCGCGCAGAAAATGGCCAGCAGCGAGCCCCAGAAGGTGACCTTTACGGTCACCCAGGCGCCCTGCAGGAGTAGCGGAAGCAAGTCGATCATGGCCGGTATCCGGTAGAGGCATCAGACGCACGACGCCCTTGGCCAGCGCACCTCGGCGTCGAGCGCCGCGGCGGCTGGCAAGGGCGTGATGAAGCGAGAGATCGGGAGGGCGGGACACTGGCCCCGCCTACCGTTACTGGGCGCAGAGTTGCTCGGCCGTCTTGTCCGGCAGGTTGGACCGGTCGAAGCCGAAGGCTTGACGGTCGCCAGGTGCTCTTCGCTGCCCAGCCACTGCTTGAGTTCGGCATTGACGGCATCGCGCAGCGCCTTGTCCTTCGGCCGGAACGCCAGCGCGCCGTAGCCGGCCCGGGCCGGGTCATCCTTGAAGTCGTCGATGGCTTCAACCTGGTCGCCGGCCTTGTCGGCCAGGCCACGCATGGTCAGCTGCGTACCGATTGCCGCATCGGCGCGGCCGGTCCGCACGGCCTGCAACTGCGAGGTGGTGTCGGGTACCTGGAGGATCTGCGCGTCCTTGATGCCGGCCTCGCGCGCATAGCCCAGGTTCACCGTGCCCGACATGATGGCGATCTTGACGTCGGGGTTGTTGGCGATGTCTTCGTAGCTGTGCAGGTTCTTCGGGTTGCCTTCGGCCACCAGCAGGGTGTCGAGCAGACGATAGTGCGGGTCGGTGAAGATCACCTGCTTGCAGCGTTCGGGTGTGATGTACATGCCGGCGGCGATCAGATCGAAGCGGCCGGCGCGCAGGCCCGGAATCAGCGAGCCCCATTCGGTCAGGACCGGCTTGATGGTTTCCACGCCCATGCGTTCGAAGATGTGCCGGACGATCTCCGGTGATTCGCCAGTGACCTTGCCGTCCAGTGCGGTGTAGGCGAACGGGGTTTCGTTGGCGTAACCGATGCGGACGGAACTGTCCTGCTTGATGTCTTCCAGGGTATCGGCCTGTGTCTGGCTGCCGACCAGGATGCCCGCCAGTGCGGTGCAACCGATCAGTAACCGGCGGGTGTTTGACGGGATGATGCTGATCCTCATGGGAAGTTCTCCTGTTCCTTGTGAGACCCGCGAACGGATCGTTTTTCGTAGGAGGCGCTGTCTTCGTCGGGCTTAGAAAAGACCTCACTGGGTCAGTAAAGGTGCCTTTTCAGGCACCGTCGATAGCTTTCGATAATCGCAAGGAGGCGGTGCTGGTTTGCGACGATCCGCCTGGAGGGTACAAAAAAGCGCTCCTGATGTGAAATCAGGAGGCCAATTGAGACGAATGGATTCGAATCAGCCAGATCGTTGAAGCGGCATCGAAGGCCAGGAATCGCCGGCGTCGATTGAAGGAATTAAACCTGGCCGATCAGCCGCGTGCTATGGCAGCCAGCCGGGCGCCCGGCCCGCGGGGGAGAACCCGGGCCGAGCAGCGCAGCGGTCGATCAGAAGAATGTAAGGCCGGCCTGGAACAGCCGTTCGACGTCGCGGATGTGGCGCTTGTCGGTGAGGAAGAGGATCACGTGGTCGCCGGACTCGATGAGGGTGTCATCGTGGGCGATCAGTACCTGCTCGTCGCGAATCACGGCGCCGATGGTGGTACCCGGCGGCAGCGCGATCTTGCCGATGCGCCGGCCGACCACCTTGCTCGAACGCGCATCGCCGTGGGCCACCACCTCGATGGCCTCGGCGGCGCCGCGGCGCAGCGAGTGCGCGCTGACGATATCGCCGCGGCGGACGTGGGTCAGCAACGTGCCGATGGTAGCCAGCTGCGGGCTGATCGCGATATCGATCTCGCCGCCCTGGATCAGGTCGACGTAAGCGGTGTTGTTGATGATGCACATCACCTTGCGCGCGCCCAGCCGCTTGGCCAGCAGCGACGACATGATGTTGGCTTCGTCGTCGTTGGTCAGCGCCAGGAACACGTCCGCTTCGTTGACGTTCTCTTCTTCGAGCAGGTCGCGATCCGACGCACTGCCCTGCAGGATGATGGTGCTGTCCAGGGTTTCCGAGAGGTAGCGGCAGCGCGCCGGATTCATCTCGATGATCTTCACCTGGTAGCGGCTCTCGATGGCCTCGGCCAGCCGCTCGCCGATGTGCCCGCCACCGGCGATGACGATGCGTTTGTAATTCTCGTCGAGCCGGCGCATCTCGCTCATCACGGCGCGGATGTGCCCGCGCGCGGCAATGAAGAACACCTCGTCGTCGGCTTCGATGACCGTGTCGCCCTGCGGCAGGATCGGGTGGTTGCGCCGGAAGATGGCAGCCACCCGGGTGTCGACGTTGGGCATGTGGTGGCGCAGCTGGCGCAGCTCCTGGCCGACCAGCGGGCCGCCGTAATAGGCGCGAACCGCGACCAGCTGGGCCTTGCCTTCGGCGAAATCGATCACCTGCAGGGAGCCGGGATGCTCGATCAGGCGCTTGATGTAGTTGGTCACCACCTGCTCGGGGCTGATCAGCACGTCGACCGGGATGGATTCGTTCTGGAACAGCCCGGAATGCACCAGGTAGGCCGATTCGCGCACGCGGGCGATCTTGGTCGGCGTGTGGAACAGGCTGTAGGCCACCTGGCAGGCGACCATGTTGGTTTCGTCGCTGTTGGTCACTGCCACCAGCATGTCGGCGTCGTCGGCGCCGGCCTGGCGCAGCACCGTGGGGAACGAGCCACGGCCCTGGATGGTACGGATGTCCAGGCGGTCGCCCAGGTCGCGCAGGCGGTCGCCGTCGGTATCGACCACGGTGATGTCGTTGGCTTCGCTGGCCAGGTGTTCGGCCAGGGTGCCGCCGACCTGCCCGGCACCGAGAATGATGATCTTCAAGACAGGACTCCCGAAACGGCTTGTTCGCCCGCCCCTGCCTGCGGCCGGGCGCTGCGCGGCTGCGCGGCGATCTTGATCAGTTTGGCGTAGTAGAACCATCGTGCCCGTCGGGCTGCGGCAGCAGCTGGCGGCCATGCGGCTGCGGTACGCCGAAGCCGGGCGGCAGATCCAGCTCGCGGGCGCCAGGGGTGCGGGCAAGGAAATCGGCGATTACCTCGCGGTTTTCCTGCGGCATCACCGAGCAGGTGGCATACAGCAGCACGCCGCCAACGTCGAGCGTGGGCCAGAGCGCATCGAGCATCTCGCCCTGCAGGCGGGCCAGCGCGGGGATGTCTTCGGCCTTGCGTGTCAGCTTGATGTCCGGATGCCGACGAATCACGCCGGTCGCCGAACAGGGCGCGTCGAGCAGAATGCGCTGGAACGGCTGGCCGTCCCACCAGGCCGCCGTATCGCGCGCGTCGGCGGCCACCAGCTGGGCCTCGAGACGCAGACGCTGCAGGTTTTCGGCGACCCGCGCCAGGCGTCGGGGCTCGAGGTCCAGTGCGGTGAGTGCGGCCAGGCCCGGTTCGCGCTCGAGCAGGTGGCAGGTCTTGCCGCCCGGCGCGCAGCAGGCATCGAGCACGCGCTGGCCCGGAGCGAGGTCGAGCAGCCGTGCGGCCAGCTGCGCCGCTTCGTCCTGCACGCTGACGCGGCCTTCGGCGAAGCCGGGCAAGCGTTGCACGTCGAGGGCGCCCGCCAGGCGAACCCCGTCTTCGCTGAACGGGCAGGCAAAGGCTTCGATGCCAGCGGCCTGCAGTTCGGCAAGATAGCCGTCGCGGTCGGTCTGCCGACGGTTGACCCGCAGGGTCATCGGCGGGTGGGCATTGTTGGCCGCGCAGATGGCTTCCCACTGCTCGGGCCAGTTCGCCTTCAGGCTTTTCTGCAACCAGCGCGGGTGCGCCAGGCGGATCACCGGGTCGCGCTCAAGCTCGCCGAGCAGCGTTTGCCCTTCACGCTGGGCACGGCGTAGCACGGCATTGAGCAGGCCCTTGGCCCAGGGCTTCTTCAACTTGTCGACGCAGCCTACCGTTTCGCCGATCGCCGCGTGCGGCGGGATGCGGGTATGCAGCAGCTGGTAGAGGCCCACCAGCAACAGCGCCTCGACGTCACGGTCGGCGGCCTTGAACGGCTTCTGCAACAACCGTTCGGCCAGGCCAGCCAGGCGCGGCTGCCAGCGGGCGGTGCCAAAGGCGAGCTCCTGGGTCAGGCCGCGATCGCGTGCATCGACCTTGTCGAGCACCTCCGGCAGGCTGCTGCCCAGCGAGGCCTTGCCGTTTAACACCGCAGCCAGTGCGCGAGCCGCTGCCAGGCGCGGATTCACTGGCCGAGCACCTGGCCGGGCGCGAACTGCTCGCGGCGGCTGTTGTACAGATCGGCGAAGTCCAGCGGCTTGCCACCGGGCAGTTGCAGGCGAGTCAGCTGCAGCGCGCCCGTGCCACAGGCAACGGTCAGGCCGTCCTTGCCAGCCGCGAGGATACGGCCGGGCTCGCCCTGCCCCGGGACCAGCCGCGCGGCATGCACTTTCAACACGTCACCGGCCAGGCTGCTGTGCAGATCGGCCAGGGATTGAAGGCCCGGACCAGCCGCTCCAGCTCTGCGGCCGGGCGCTGCCAGTCGAGGCGCGCTTCGTCCTTGCTCAGCTTGTGTGCGTAGGTCGCGTGCGTATCGTCCTGCCGCTCGCCCGGCAGCGCGCCGGCCTGCAGCCGTGCGACCGCCTCGACGACGGCTTGCGCGCCGAGTGCGGCAAGACGGTCGTGCAGGCTGCCCCCGGTATCGCTCGGGCCGATCGGCGTGCTGACCTTCAGCAGCATCGGGCCGGTGTCTAGCCCGGCCTCCATCTGCATCACGGTGACCCCGCTCTCGCTGTCGCCGGCCTCGATCGCGCGCTGGATCGGCGCCGCACCTCGCCAGCGTGGCAGCAGCGAGGCGTGGCTGTTGATGCAGCCCAACCGTGGCGTATCGAGCACGGCCTGCGGCAGGATCAGGCCATAGGCGACGACCACCATCAGATCCGGCTGCAGTGCAGCCAGTGCGTGCTGGGCCTCGGCATCGCGCAGGGTCGCTGGTTGCATCACGGGGAGGCCATGCTGCAGGGCCAACTGTTTGACGGGGCTGGGCATCAGCTTCTGGCCGCGCCCGGCCGGACGGTCCGGCTGGGTGTAGACGGCCACCACCTGATAACCGGCCTGCAGCAAGGCTTCGAGATGCTGGGCGGCGAATTCGGGAGTGCCGGCAAAGACGATACGCATGGGAAACTCGCTAAGAAAAAGGCTTGCCGGAGCAAGCCTTTCGGGGTTCGAGAATCAAGCCTGCTGACGGTGCAGCTTTTCCAGCTTTTTCTTGATCCGGTCGCGCTTGAGATTGGACAGGTAATCGACGAACAGCTTGCCGTTGAGATGATCGCATTCGTGCTGAATGCACACCGCCAGCAGCCCTTCGGCGATCAGCTCGTACGGCTGGCCGTCGCGATCGAGCGCCTTGACCTTGACCTTCTGCGGACGGTCGACGTTCTCGTAGAAGCCCGGCACCGAAAGGCAACCTTCCTGGTACTGGTCCATCTGGTCGGTCAGTGATTCGAACTCGGGGTTGATGAAGACCCGCGGCTCGCTCCTGTCCTCGGACAGGTCCATCACCACCACGCGCTTGTGCACATTGACCTGCGTCGCCGCCAGGCCGATGCCGGGGGCGTCGTACATGGTCTCGAACATGTCGTCGACCAGCTGGCGGATAGCGTCATCCACCACGTCCACCGGCTTGGCGATGGTACGCAGGCGCGGATCGGGAAACTCTAGGATGTTCAGAATGGCCATATGCGTTTGTGATGCACTTATGGAATAAAGTCAAAAGCCGCTGATAAGATGCCCGGCAGCTTTGAAACCGGCTACGCGCCGCGTTCTGCAAGGGTTTGCGGCGCTGGGGCGCCTCAGGCGAAGGCACATCATAAAGGGATTCACCATATGAGGAAATCACTACTCGCCCTGCTGCTGGTGGCCGCCAGCGGGTTCGCCCAGGCCGACGTCCAGCTCAAGGAAGGCTACCCGGAGCGTTACACGGTAGTGAAGGGCGATACCCTCTGGGACATCTCGGCGCGCTACCTGCGCGAGCCCTGGAAGTGGCCGGAGCTGTGGCACGCCAACCCGCAGATCGAAAATCCGCACCTGATCTATCCGGGCGACAGCCTGAGCCTGGTGTATATCGATGGCCAGCCGAAGCTGATGCTCAACCGCGGAGCCAGCCGCGGCACGATCAAACTGTCGCCGACCGTGCGTACCACGCCGATGGCCGAGGCGATCCCGACGATACCGCTGGAGCAGATCAACAGCTTTCTGCTGAGCAACCGCATCATCGACTCGCAGGCGCAGTTCGAGGCCGCGCCCTATATCGTCGCCGGCAATGCCGAGCGAGTGATCAGCGGCGCTGGCGACCGCATCTACGGCCGGGGCGATTTTTCCGCGAATATCCCGGTGTACGGGATTTTCCGTCAGGGCAAGCAATACACCGATCCGAAGACCGGCGAGTTCCTCGGCATCAATGCCGACGACGTCGGCACCGTCGAGGTCGTTCAGGTCGAGGGTGACATCGCCACGCTGCAGCTGACCCGTACCACGCAGGAAGCGCGCATCGGCGATCGGCTGTTCGCCAGCGAGGAGCGCGCGGTCAATTCGACCTTCATGCCCAGCGCGCCGAGCAGCGACATCGACGGCCTGATCATCGACGTTCCGCGCGGCGTGACGCAGATCGGCCAGCTGGATGTCGTAACGCTGAACAAGGGCATGCGCGACGGCCTCAAGGAAGGCAACGTGCTGGCCGTGTACAAGACCGGTGAGACGGTACGCGACCGGGTGACCGGCGAAAACGTCAAGGTGCCGGACGAGCGTGCCGGGCTGCTCATGGTGTTCCGTACCTACGACAAGCTCAGCTATGGCCTGGTACTGCAGGCCACCCGCTCACTGGCCGTGAACGACAAGCTGCGCAATCCCTGATCGATCTCCGAGCCCCCCTGATGCGGGGCTCGTACTTTAAAGGCCGGCAGGATGCCGGCCGTGGACAAGGACCGTCCCCCATGCCTCTCGTTTCCCCTGCCGAACTCGAGGCGCGTTTGCGCCTGCACCTGTTGCCCGATCTGGGCCCGCGACGACTGCGGCGCCTGCTCAGTGCCTTTCCCGATGCCTGTTCGGCGCTCAGCGCGCCGGCGGGTGCCTGGCGTGCCCTGGGTCTGCCGGCCAGTTGCGCCGAGCCGCGGCGCAGCGCCGAGAT
>LZQO01000091.1_pt1 | contig 17039 bp, 16 predicted proteins | sample 768571 | NCBI WGS metagenome assembly LZQO01 (sample SAMN05207081, study PRJNA324507) | oil field metagenome | isolation source: sample BH-FW-10 from oil reservoir | place: India: Bombay High | collected 2015-12-01
TGCGCACCCAGGCGCCGGGCGACGGCCACGATCGCCGGATTGCGCAGCAAGGCACCACCCTGGCCGAGCGGGCAGTAGGCCATGACTGGCATATCGTGTCGCTGGCCTTGGGAATCACCCGCACGCCCGGCTGACGCAGCGCCCAGGCCAGCGCGACCTGCGCCGGTTGCGCACCCAGGCGCCGGGCGACGGCCACGATCGCCGGATTGCGCAGCAAGGCACCACCCTGGCCGAGCGGGCAGTAGGCCATGACTGGCATATCGTGTGCCTGGCACCAGGGCAACAGGTCGAACTCGATACCGCGCTCGGCCGGGTTGTAAAGAACCTGGTTGGTGGCGCACCGGCTGTCGTGTGGCAGTTCCAGCAGGTCCTCGACGTCGAAGTTGGACACGCCCCAGGCGCGGATGCGCCCGGTCGCACGCAGCTGTTCGAAGGCTTCCACGGTTTCGGCCAGCGGGTAGCCGCCGCGCCAGTGCAGCAGATAGAGGTCGATGCAATCGGTGCCCAGGCGCCGCAGGCTACGCTCGCAGGCCTCGATGGCACCGCGGCGGCCGGCGTTGTGCGGATAAACCTTGCTGACCAGATAGACGCGTTCACGACGGTCGCGAATCGCTTCGCCGACCACCGTCTCGGCACCGCCTTCGCCATACATTTCGGCGGTATCGATCAGCGTCATGCCCAGCTCGATACCGAGCTTTAGCGCGGCGACCTCGCGATCACGCTCGGCGCGCACCTCCCCCATGTGCCAGGTGCCCTGGCGACCGGCGACACCGGAGTGCCGTCGAGAAGACAGAACGGGCGCGTCATGCCTGCCCCTCCCGGCCGAACGGCCAGGGCGAAGCGAGCGTCGCCGGTGTTGCGGAACCATTGCAGGACATGCTCTTTCCTCTGTTTGACCTCAGATGCGCTCGCTCAGGCCCAGGCGCACGCCGAGCCCCACGAGCACCCGAACCGAGCAGCCGATCGAGCCAGGCCGCCACGCGCTGCTGACCGCGCAGCAGGCGGCTGGCCCGCGCGGCCAGCACGACCAGCGAGCCCTCGACGACGATCGCCACCACGACTACCAGAAAACCCAGCCAGAACAGCTGCAGCGCGGTCGTGCCATGCCGGGCCGCACGAACTGCGGCAGAAAGGCCATGAAGAAGATTGCCGCCTTCGGATTCAGCAGATCCACCAGCACGCCCTGACGATAGGCCTGCCAGGCGCTGCTGGCGCCCCGTGTCTCGGGCAGACGCGTGATGCCTTTGCCCGCCGAGCGCAACGCCTGGACGCCCAGATAGATGAGATAGGCCGCGCCGAGATACTTGACCAGCGAGAACGCCAGCGCCGAGGTTGCCAGGATCGCCGAAAGGCCAAAGGCAGCGGCAGACACATGGACCATCGCCCCGCTGCACACGCCCAGGGCACTGACCATGCCCAGTCGACGGCCACCGGTGAGGGTGCGCGAGAGCACGTAGAGCAGATCGGGCCCGGGCGACAGGTTCAGCGCCAGCGCCGCGGAGAAGAATACGCCCCAGAACACCGGGTCAGACATGGCTGCGCCTCCTTGAACGAACCGACTGCAGAGACTAGCAGCAGCTCACTGCGTACGGGCGAATCAATCCTTGGATTGATTGACCGGCCATCACGCTCGTCGAAAAACTGACGAACAGACATGAAAAAGCTGATTTATTGTCACAGCCGTGAACTAAGCTGCATTTCGTAATGTCAATGAGCCACCTCCAGCGGACCGGAGGTGCAAACAATCGATCGTCCGATTCGACAAGGGACATGCGAATGAACGACTCCAACGCCTTCCCGGCGGCCATGCCGGCCTGCCCACGTCTGCTTCTGCTTTCGGGTAGCGAACTGCTGGAAAGCGCCATGCGTCAGCACCTCCAGGGCACCCTCGATCATTGACTGCAGCGCTGCACCTCGCCACGCGCCGACCAGTTGCGCTGCGACCTGGTGCTGCTCGATCCGGCCAGCTACACACCGGACGAGGCGATGCGCCTGTTGCGCCGCGTCGAGTACACGCCGCTGGCGCTGGTCAACGCCGCGCCGGAGCAGGCCGAAACGCTGGTCGAGGCCCACCCCTGGGTGCGCGGCGTGTTCTACCGGGGCACCTCGCGACAGGGCTTCACGGTCGGCATTCACAAGCTGCTCGGCGGCAACGACTGGCTGCCGCGCGGGCTCACCGAGCGCCTGGTGTCGCGCTATCGCCAGCTGACCCCGATCAGCCAGGGCATCGACCAGCTGACGGTGCGTGAAAAGCAGATCCTCGCGCTGGCCGGCAAGGGGCTGTCGAATGCGAGATCGGCCGCTCGCTGCATCTGAGCACCCATACCATCAAGAGCCATATCCACAACGCCCTGCGCAAGCTCGGTGCCAGCAATCGCGCCCAGGGCGCCTCGATGGTGCTGGCCTACGTCTGCGAGCCAAGCCTGTGAAACGCCTGCTCCTGCTGCTGACGCTGCTCGGCGCGCTCGGTGCCCAGGCCGACGAGGCCGAGCTCCAGGGCTGATCACCAACGGCACCATCACCCGCTCGGGCCAGGAGTTCTACGTCAAGTTCTGCGAACGGCTGAACGACACCAGCCGGATGGACTTCAACCTGGCGGTCAAGGAACGCCCCTCGGCACGCTGGGGCGTGCTGATCTGGGTCGAGCACGAGAACCAGACGTTGTACCGCCGCTTCCTGCAGCCCAACGTGGCGGACATGGAGGCGACGGCCTATGCCGCGGCGGATTTCGTCCTCGAGGAAATCAACCGCCGAAAGATCGAAGCGCTGTTCGACGACAACATTGACCTAGCCAAGGACGAGTTATGAAACGGCACATCCCACTTGCCGGCACCCTGCTTGCCGGTCTGCTGCTGGCCAACGGCGCAAGCGCCACGGAACTGGTGTACACCCCGGTCAACCCCTCGTTCGGCGGCAGCCCGCTCAACGGGGCCTGGCTGCTGGGCAACGCCCAGGCGCAGGACGACCACAAGGACCCCGACGCGATCGACCGCTCGGCGCTGTCCGGCAGCGCGCTGGATCGCTTCACCAGCCAGCTGGAGTCCCGCCTGCTGTCGCAGATGCTGAGCAATATCGAGCAGGGCAAGGAAGGCGTGCTGACCACCGACGACTTCATCATCCACATCGTCAACGACGACCTGGGCAACCTGACGGTGAACATCACCGACAAGCTGACCGGAGAGATCTCCGAGATCATCGTCGACGGTTACAGCGATTATCGCTAACGCGCACGGAGAGCCAAAGGCCATGAGAAGCCTGTTCATTGCCATCGGGATGATGGCGCTACTTCAGGGGTGCTCGGTACGCGAGCCGATGCCGGCCGACGCCCAGGCACCAACCCTCACACCACGCACCTCGACCTATCAGGATCTGCTCGCCCTGCCGCGCCCGAAAGGGCCGCTGGTTGCCGCGGTCTACGGTTTCCGTGACCAGACCGGCCAGTACAAGCCGAACCCGGCAAGTTCGTTCTCCACCGCCGTGACCCAGGGGGCGGCGAGCATGCTGGTCGATGCCATGCAGGCCAGCGGCTGGTTCGTCGTGCTCGGGCGCGAAGGCCTGCAGAACGTGCTGACCGAGCGCAAGATCATTCGCGCCTCGCAGGCCAAGCCGGACGTGGCCCCCAACATCCAGGCCGAGCTGCCGTCCTTGCTGGCGGCGAACATCATCATGGAGGGCGCCATCGTCGCCTACGAGACCAACGTGCGCAGCGGCGGCGCGGGCGCGCGCTACCTTGGGATCGGCGTCTCGCAGGAGTACCGGGTCGACCAGGTGACGGTCAACCTGCGGGCAGTGGACGTGCGCAGCGGCCGCGTGCTGTCCAACGTGATGACCACCAAGACGATCTTCTCGGTCGGGCGTAGCGCCAACGTCTACAAGTTCATCGAGTTCAAGGAGCTGCTCGAGGCCGAAGCCGGCTACACCACCAACGAGCCCGCACAGCTGTGCGTGCTCTCGGCGATCGAGTCGGCCGTCGCCCACCTGATTGCCCAGGGCGTCGACCGCAGGCTGTGGCAGACCGCTGACGGCAGCAGCACCGAGCACCCGGCCCTGGCCAAGTACCTGGGCAAACCGGCGGCCATCTGAGCGCAGCGGTCGGCGCCGCCAGCCCCGCCCGCGACCCCGGCTGCAACAGGCATCTCGCGAAACCCCATCCCCCTCGGGGATTTTTCGGAAGGCGGCTGCGACCGGACCTTATCGTCCGGTTCGCAGGCCGCCTTCTGTCGTTTCGGCCGGGCCCGGCAAAGCGTCTTTCGGCATGCATTTTCAATCATTGGATGGATTTTCCGATTGGCGCCCCCGGTCAAGGATTAACCACATCAGGTTTTTGCCAGGGATGCCTCATGAAAACCGCGCAAGGGATTGCCCAACGCCTCCTGCTGCCCGCGTTGCTGGCCGCAGGCTTCGCCACTTGCCAGGCAGTGTTCGCCGCCGATCTGGATCTGGCCCCCAGCGAACTGGCCGGCAGCCGCCACACCTCCGCCAGCCAGCCGGGCGCCGCCTTGGCCATGGTCGATCAGCGCGGCAGCGAACTGCTCGCCGAGATCGCCCAGCGCGGCTCGGACCTGGAGGCCTACATCCTGCAGAGCGGTTATGCCAATACGGCGTCCGTCGACCAGCTCGGCCACGGCAACAGCGCCTGGGTATCCCAGGCCGGCAGCTTCAACAACGCGGAAATCGACCAGTTCGGTTCCGACAACACCGCGCACGTCTCGCAACGGGGCAACGGCAACCAGGCGCAGATCGAACAGTTCGGTTCGGGTCACGGCGCCAGTGTCGACCAGCGCGGCTCGGGTCTGACGGTAATGGTTCGCCAGTACCGCTGATAGGGAAGTACCGCAGCACCTTAATCCATGGAGAGATAACAATGTTCAAGATCAAACCCCTCGTTGCAGCCATGCTGGCCCTCGCCGCAACCCAGGCCCTGGCGGCGGGCAATACCTCCGAGCAGAACCAGCTCGGGATCGACAACGTCGCCGAGGTGATGCAGGACGGCGGCTTCGGCAACATGGCCCGCCAGAACCAGTCCGGCTATGCCAACGACGCGCTGATCGAGCAGACCGACTCCACCGGCTCGAGCGCCAGCCAGACTCAGCTGGCCAACTTCAACGAGGCCACCGCCAGCCAGACGCACACCCTCGGCACCAGCTCGGTGCAATTCCAGACCGGCCACGGCAACGAGGCCAATGTCGACCAGGCATTCAGCACCGGCAGCCTGGCGGATCAGAAGCAATCGGGTAGCCACAACCTGGCCAACACCCGGCAGAGCGCTGACCTGGGCAGCGTTGCCACCAGCGATCAGAACGGCAAATTCAACGACTCGCGCATCGACCAGACCGCGACCGCGTTCACCCGCGCCAACATCGACCAGCATGGCATCGGCAATGACGCCTTCAGCTCGCAGACCGCGGCCCAGGGCAGCGAAACCCGACAGGAGCAGAATGGCGCCTGGAACGACTCGCAGGTCGTCCAGACGCTGAGCTGGGATGACCGCGCCTCGGTGTTCCAGGATGGCGACATGAACACCGCCTACGTGCAGCAGGCCGGCAGCCGCTACTCGACCGCTGAAGTCGAGCAACTGGGCAACCTCAACGACGCCGAAGTCCTGCAGACCGGCGCCCGCCAGGAAGCCTACGTCAGCTCCATCGGTGACGAGAACGTCGCGCGCGTCGACCAGAGCGGCAACGACCAGAACGCCTTCATCAATCAGTCCGGCACCGGCAACGACAGCAGCATCGTGCAGACCAACGGCTGGTTCGGCGGCAATAACACCGCCTACACCAACCAGAGCGGCGAGGACAACGAGGCCGATGTCTATCAGAACGGTCGCAACCAGTACGCGAATCTGGTTCAGGACGGCCACAGCAACGAGGCCGACGTCGAGCAGCGCGGCAAGGCCAACAGCCTGAATTTCCTGCAGGACGGCGGCCACAACGACTTGGTGGCGACCCAGGAAGGCAGCGACAACCGCATCGAGGGCCACAGCCTGGGCCATGGCAACGACGTGGACATCGCTCAGGATGGCGAACTGAACCTGGCGCGCGTGTACCAGAACGGCGTATGGAACGACGCAAACGTGACCCAGAACGGCGAAAGCATCTGGCCAATGTCGTCCAGGCTGGCCACGGCAACGATGCCATCGCCATGCAGAGCAGCTACGGCAACAGCGCCTACATCAACCAGAACGGCACCAACAACCTGGCGATCGTCACCCAGAACTGATCGCATCTCCCGAGACGAACTGCCGGCCTCGTGCCGGCAGTTTCGTTTCTGCCAATCCGGTGGCGAAGCACTTGCGCCCGCCCCGCCTCGACACCGGCGCGGCGCCGCAAGGGTCTGCTGCTGCGATATCAGCGTGCAGGCACCATTCACGGCGCGCCAAGCTGAAGCAAACTGACCAAGCGGTCAGCTAAAGGCCCCCGCGCACGCATTCCAGCGAACTCAATTTCACCTTTCGATTCAGCAGCTTGGCTACACAACGAGACCATCGGGACCGATCTGGCGTGGCGCTTGCTAACAGACCAAAGCCTGACCGCTCGGACAACTATCAGAGCGGCACAACACGCCAAAGGAGCACCGATGAATCGATACCTCGCCACCGCCACCCTTGCCGCCGGCCTGCTGGGCGGCAGCCAAGCCATGGCCAGCCCCCTGCTGTGGCAGAACAACAGCCTGACCTACCTGTACGGCAAGAACTTCGCCGTCGATGCCGGCGAGATCCAGCAGACGCTCACCTTCGAGCACGCCAGCGGCTGGACCTGGGGCGACGTGTTCCTGTTCGTCGACAACAAGTGGTTCAACGGCCTTTCCGGCAGCGACGGGCACACCTATTACGGTGAATTCAGCCCGCGGCTGTCGCTGGGCAAGCTCAGTGGGCGCGACCTGTCCTTCGGCCCGGTCACCGACATACTGCTGTCGGCCACCTACGAACGCGGCGAAGGGCGCAATCGCAACTACCTGCTCGGCCCGGCGGTGGACCTGGCGCTTCCCGGCTTCGACCGCTTCTCGCTGAATACCTACTATCGCAAGCCCGACGGCATCACCGGCCAGCCCGGTGGCCAGTGGCAGCTCACACCGACCTGGGCGGTGACCATTCCGCTCGGCAAGTCCGACCTGCTGTTCGACGGTTATATCGACTGGGTGGTGAACGACGCGGGCTCCAAGGCCAAGGGCGATTACCTGGCGAAGAACTTCCACTTCAATCCGCAGCTCAAGTACGACCTTGGCAAGCCCTGGACTATTCCCCGGGCAAGCTCTACGTCGGTATCGAGTACGACTACTGGTCGAACAAGTACGGCATCGAGGACAGCAGCGCCTTCAACACCGACAACAACGTCACCAACTTCATCGTCAAGGCGCACTTCTAGCAGCCATCGCCGCCGGCCCTGCGGCGCCGCGTCAGACCGTAACGGCTGCAGGGCGCGGCGAAACCGTGCAGAATCCTCGCGCTCGGCCATAAGGCGATCAGGCCGAGAATGGCCGAGGCCCACCGGGCCTGCGGCAACCTGCAACGGCGGGCCGGGCCCGCGCTCTGGGACGAGGGACGATGAACAACAACAACGCTTCCGCGCCGCTCTACGCTGCGAGCGGCAAACCCGCCGGCCGCATCCGCCAGCAGAACGAGGAAACCATCCTCGCCGCCGCGGCCGAGGAATTCGCCCGCTACGGCTTCAAGGGCACCAGCATGAACGCCATCGCCCTGCGCGCCGGCCTGCCGAAGGCCAACCTGCACTATTACTTCAGCAACAAGCTGAACCTCTACGTCGAGGTGATGCGCCACATCCTCGAACTGTGGGATACCGCGTTCGACGACCTCACCGTCGATGACGATCCCGCCACCGCCCTGGCGCGCTACATCCGCCTGAAGATGGAATTCTCGCGGCGCCACCCGCAGGCCTCGAAGATCTTCGCCATGGAAGTCATCAGCGGCTGCGAATGCCTGTCCGAGCACTTCAACCAAGACTATCGCAACTGGTTCCGCGGCCGTGCTTCGGTGATCGACGCCTGGATCGCGGCCGGCAAGATGGATGCGATCGACCCGATGCATCTGATCTTCCTGATCTGGGCCGGCACCCAGCACTACGCCGACTTCTCCGACCAGATCCGCCGCGTCACCGGCAAGCGCATGACCAAGGCCGATTTCGCCCATGCCACCGAGACGCTCGTTCACATCGTGCTCAAGGGCTGCGGCCTGACGCCGCCGGCCTCGGGCAGCTGAGCGATCGCGCCGCCGGTCGCCAGGGGCGGCGAACGTCGGCGCGCTTTAGGGGTCGTCTTAAGCACGTGCAGCCAAACGGCACAGGAGACGACCATGCAGCCCTACCTGCGCTTCGGCGCGATGATCGCCACGTCCACACTGGTGATGTTCGGCCTGATGTACCTGAACACCTACCGCCTGGAGCACGTGCTGTTCAGCGAGACGCGCGCCTACATGGCGCTGCTGATGGGGGCGACCATGGCGATCGTCATGCTGCTGTTCATGCGCGGCATGTACCGCAATCGCAACCTCAACATCGCCATTCTGCTCGGCAGCGCGGCGGTGTTCGCCGTCTCGCTGGGGCTGGTCCGCAGCCAGGCGACCGTCGACCAGGTGTCGTGGATGAAAGCCATGATCCCGCACCACTCGATCGCGATCCTCACCAGCGAACGCGCCGACATCGACGACCCGCGCGTGCGTGAACTCGCCGACGGCATCATCAAGACCCAGCGCGAGGAAATCGCCGAGATGAAGGCGCTGATCGCCGAGCTGCAACACTGACGCTTTCCCTCCACTCCGAAGAGACGAACTATCGATGCCATCCAGACGACGCCCCTTGAGCCAAACCCTGTTTCTCGCCGCCGGTTTCGCCCTGGCCTGCCAGAGCACCGCCTTGTCGGCTGCACCGCTCACGCCCCTGGGCTGGGTCGAGCGCGGCCTCGTCTACCCCGAGCAGGTCATGGTGAAGTTCAAGCTCGACACTGGCGCGCTGACGTCCTCGCTGCATGCCGAGGATGTCGAGTACTTCGAAAAGGACGGCCAGAAGTGGGTGCGCTTCGACATGGACCTGGAAGACATCGAGAAGGGCAAGCTGGTGAAGTCGCGCATCGAGCGCAAGCTCGAGCGCGAGCTGACCGTACGCGGCGCCGGCGGCACCGAGGATCGGCCCGTCGTGCGAATGAAAGTGTGCATCGGCGACCAGCTGCTCAACGAGCAGTTCTCGCTGAACGACCGCGACGACATGAACTACCCGGTACTGCTCGGTCGCCGCACACTGGAAAAGCTCGGCCCGGTGGATTCGGGCAAGACCTTTACCGTCGAGCCGAACTGCGCCCGCGCGCAGGATTGATCAATCGCGACGGCAGAAGACCAGCGCCTTCAGCCCGCTGTCGGCGCTGATATCCGGGAACTCCGGCGGATTGGCCAGGCGCTCCTGGAACTCGAACGCCGGCGCTTCGGCCTGCATGCAGTCGATGAGAAAGCCCGGCGCCACCTCCGGATCGTTGATGCAGGCCAGTACCTGCCCGCCTGGCGCCACCAGTTCCGGCAGGCGCCGCAGCACCTTGGCGTAGTCGCGGCCGAGCGCAAAGCTGCCTTTCTGGAAGGATGGCGGGTCGATGATCACCAGATCGTAGGGACCGAGCTTGCGCACCCGCCCCCACGACTTGAGCAGATCATGTGCGAGAAAGCTGACCTGCGATAGCGCCTGGCCGTTGAGCCGGTGATTTTCCCGCCCACGCGCCAGAGCCGCGCTGGCCATGTCCAGATTCACCACGTGCCGCGCGCCACCGGCCAACGCCGCAACCGAGAAGGCGCAGGTATAGGCGAACAGGTTGAGCACGCGCTGCTGCGCCGCATGCTCGCGCACCCAGCAGCGGCCCAGTCGCATGTCCAGAAACAACCCGCTGTTCTGCTTGCGCCCCAGGTCGAGCAGATAGCGCAGGCCATGCTCGGTCACCGGCCACTGCTCGCGCGGCTCACCGACGAGCCAGTCGCACGGGCTGTCCGGCCGGTAGCGGTGCTGCAGCAGCAGCGTATGGGCGCCGCGGCGCTGCCATTCGGGCGACTGCGCGAAGGCCAGCAGCATCGCCTGCAGCGCCTGCAGCTGTTCGCTGGCGGGCTCGCGATACAGCACCACCAGCACGATGCCCTGCAGCCAGTCCACGGTGATCTGCTCGAGCTCCGGCCAGCAACGGCCGCGACCGTGAAACAGGCGCCGGGCCTCGTCGGGGGCAGCGTCCAGCGCGCCAACCAGGTACTGGCGCAGGGTTTCGAGGGCCGTTGGGGTCATGCTGCTGCTCGGTGCGTTGCCAGGAAGGGCGCGCATTGTACCGCCCCGACCCGCCAGACCAATCGGCTCATATTGATTATCTACTAATGCGAAATATTTGTATTTGAAATCGCATTAACATCACCCTACCATACGGCGCCACACCAAGGAGCGAAGGGAAGCCGATGAATCCGGGATCTACCCAGCCCGTCCAGCTGGCCATGCTGATCAACATGCTGTCGATCGGCAGCCCGATGATGGTGATGCCGCTCGGCCCGGATTTCGTCCGCGAACTGGGCATGGCCGCCGAGCACATCGGCTACATCGCTGGCGGCGCTACCCTGGCCTCGGCGCTGAGCGCGGCCGCCTGCGCAGCCTGGCTCGATCGGCTGGAGCGCAAGCGCGCGCTGGTGGTGCTGCTGGCACTGCGTTTCGCCCTGCTGCTCGCCTGCGCCGGGGTGACGAGCGCCGGGCAGCTGATCCTGCTGTTCGTGCTCTCCGGTCTGGTCGCCGGCCCGATGGGCGCCGTGCTCATGGCGAGCCTGCTCGACCTGATCCCGCCAGCCGAGCGCGGCCGCAAGCTCGCCCATGTCGCGATGGGCTTCTCCCTGGCGGCGATCCTGGTGACGCCCGCCGCGCTGGAGCTGTCCCGCCTGTGGGGCTGGCGCATGCCCTTCCTGCTGTTCGGCGGCCTGGGCCTGGCATTGGCGGTCGCCTGCATCGCGCTGTTCCCCTCGCCGCCACGCCACCCGCGGCTGCCCGCCAGCCTGCTGCCGCTGCTGCGCACACCGCTGTGCCTGGGTGCGCTGGCCCTGGTGGCGCTGCAGATGGCCGGACACTTCCTGCTGGTGCCGCACTTTGCCAATTTCTTCGAGTTCAACCTGGGGTTCGCCCGCGACCAGCTCGGGCTGCTGTATCTATGCGGCGGGCTGGCCAGCATCGCCTCGATGCGCATCGGCGGCGGGCTGATCGACCGCGGCCATGCCGCCGCCGTCGCGCTCACCAGCAGTGGCCTGCTGGCGCTGGTCACACTGCTCGGCTTCGTACTGCTCGCCCCGCTGCCGCTGTTCGTGACCTTTGCCCTGTTCATGCGCTCAGCGCGCTACGCACCAGCAGCACCACGACGATCCTCGCCGGCATACCCGCACCCAACCAGCGGGCTGCCTTCATGGCCCTGCAGGGCACCGTCTCCAACGTCGCGGCCGGGCTCGGCAGCCTGGCCTCGGCCCGTTACCTCGGCACCGACGCCACTGGCGCGCTGCTGGGCTTCGAACGACTCGCCGGGCTCAATGCCCTGGCGGGCCTGGCGGCAGGCGCGGGCGTCCTGGCGCTGCTCGACGCACTGCGCCGCAGGGCGCAAGCAACCGCCCCTACAACGACAAGCCAGGCCTGAGCCTGCAGCAGCACACCTGATGAGCCTTACATCCGCATCATTCGAACCGCAACGGAGTATGCAATGCCCTTTGTAAGCACTATCAGCCGCCCCCGGCACCTGTCCCTGACCCTGCTCGGCGGCCTGCTGCCGATGCTCGCCCTCGCCGACGGGCCCGTGACGCTGCAGAACGAAGTCATCACCGCCACCCAGACCGCCCACAGCGAGCTCAGCGCCCCGGCCAGCGTTTCCGTGGTCACCCGCGAAGAGCTGGACAAGCTGCCGGTGTACAGCCTGGCCGACGCGGTGAAATACCTGCCGGGCGTGCACATCAACCGTCGTCTACCTATGGGCGCAAGGAGATTCGCCTGCGCGGCCTGGACTCGGACTACACGCTGCTGCTGGTCAATGGCCGGCGGGTCAACTCGCGTGACGCCCTGACCTCCAACTACGCCAACGACTTCGACCTGTCCTCGATTCCAATGGCCGCCATCGAGCGCATCGAGGTGATCCGGGGGCCGATGTCCTCGCTGTACGGCGCCGACGCGCTGGGCGGTGTGGTCAACGTGATCCTGCGCCAGCCGACCGAGCGGACCGAGGCCGGGCTTGCCTACACCTACGAGCACCCGACCGAGGGCCAATCGGGCGATAGCCATACCGTCAGCGCCTACACCAGCGGCGCACTGATCGAAAACAGGCTGCGCGGCAACCTGATCGTGGAGAAGACCGACCAGGCCGCCTGGCTGTCCGAGCAGACGGTCAACCCGAACACCGATGCCGCCGAGCAACGCCAGAACGGCAGCCTGTTCGGGTCGCTCAACTGGCTGCTGGACGAGCGCCAGACGGTCGACCTGGACCTGACCTACCGCAAGGACGACCGCGAGGCTGACTGGAACAACTACGGCAGCGTCGTCACCAACGTGCAGGAAATGGAACGCTGGAGCCTGGGCATCGGCCACAGCGGCAAGTGGGACGGCTTCGATACCCGCGTGCGCTACTACTACGAGGACGTCGACCTGATGGACGACTCCGCGATCATGACCAACCTGCGCGGCGTCAAGGGCGACGTGCAGCAGCGCAACCACACGCTCGACGGCCAGGTCAGCGCCTTTCTCGGCGACCATCTCGTGACCCTGGGCAGCGAATATCGGCGCACGACCCTCGAGCACAACCAGAATCTGGGCACACAGACCGAGGTCGACCAGAAGGCCGTCTACCTGCAGGACGAATTCTCGCTCGGCAGGCTCGACGTGACCCTCGGCGGCCGCTGGGACGACCACGACAGTTTTGGCGGCGAATTCAGTCCTCGCGCCTACGGCGTCTACAACCTGACCGACCACTGGGTGATCAAGGGCGGCGCCGGCAAGTCGTTCCGTGCCCCCAGCATTTACCAGTTCGACGAGTCCTACGGAGTGCTGGCCTGCCGCGGCATGTGCACCCTGGTCGGCAATCCGGACCTCAAGCCCGAGACCGCCACCAGCTACGAGCTCGGCACGCTGTTCCAGAACGAGCGCATCGAGGCGGGCATCATGTTCTTCCACAACGACATCGAGGACATGATCGTCACCGATAGCTGGCGCGCCGGCTATCGGCCGAGCGTGATGACCTACAGCAACGTCAGCAAGGCGCGCGTCCAGGGCTATGAGCTGCAGGGCCGCTATGCGCTGAGCGACCGCATCGGCCTGCGCGGCAACTACACCTACTCCGACGCCGAAGACCGCGACACCGACGAGCAACTGCGCAACACCCCGCAGCATGTCGCCAACCTGGGCGTCGACTGGCAGGTACGACACGACCTGGCGATGAACCTCGACTACCAGTACACCGGCAGCCAGCTGCTCTACGTCTCGGCCGCCGAGCCGAACGTGGAAAGCGCAGCCTTCCATGTACTCAACCTCGGCGCGCGCTATCAGGCCACTCCGCAGCTGGCATTGCGCGCCGGCATGAACAACCTGACCAACGAGAAGCGTGACGACGTGGCGCAGTCCATCGACAACATCCTGATGGGCCGCACGTTGTTCGTCGGCTTCAGCTACGACCTCTGACCCGCCATCGCCCGGCGGCCAAGGTCGCCGGGCTTCGGCACAACCCGAGCGCCGCCCGATGACCCGTACCGACTCGATGCCCGCCTTCCAGCGATTCGCCCTGCTCTGTGCCGCCGGGCTCGTGCTGTTGCTGCTGGCCGCATCACTGAGCACCGGTGCCGGCGTCTACGGTGCCGGCGAGGTGTTCGGCTATCTGCTCGGCCAACCCGAGCGGCTGGCCGATGACAAGCTCGCCATGGTCGTCGACAACCTGCGCCTGCCGCGCACCCTGGGCGCGCTGGTGGTCGGCGGCAGCCTGGCGATCGCCGCCTCCTTGCTGCAGAGCGCGACGCGCAATCCGCTGGCCGAACCCGGCCTCCTGGGCGTCAACGCCGGCGCGGTGCTGGGCCTGGTAGTGGGCCTGATCTACTTCGGCGTCGAATCCACCCAGGCTACCTGCTGTGGTCCGGCGCCGGCGCCTGGCCGGCAACCTGGTGGTGCTCGGCGTCGGTCTGCTGCTCGGCCAGGCCAGCCCGCTCAAGCTGATCCTCGCCGGTGTGGCGCTGGGCGCGGTATTCGGCGGCCTGTCGAACTACCTGCTGCTGTCCACCCGCGTGGCGCTGGAGCAGTTCCGCTTCTGGAACCTCGGCTCGCTGTCGGCCACCAGCCTGCAGGCCGTCTCGGTCGTCGCGCCCTTCGCGGCCGCCGGCCTGGCATTGGCCGCGCTGCTCTGCCGGCAGTTGACGCTGATGCAGATGGGCGACAGCCAGGCCCGCGCGCTGGGCATTTCCACCACCTGGGTACGGCTGGGCGTGCTGCTCGCCTCGACCCTGCTGACCGCCTGCGCCATCTCGCTGGCCGGGCCGATCGGCTTTCTCGGTTTCCTCGCCGCCTACTGCGCACGTCTGCTCGAGCCGGTGGCACTGCTGCGCCAACTGCTGTTCTCGACGCTGTTCGGCATGCTCCTGCTACTGGCCGCAGACGTCCTGGCGCGCTGGCTGATCCAGCCGTTCGAGCTGCCGGTGGGCACGCTGCTCGCCGCCCTTGGCGCGCCGGCACTGATCGCCATCGTGCTGCGTGGCGGTTTCCGCTCTTTGCTCACGGTGAGGTAAAGCCATGTCCCGCCTGCCCGCGCCGACCGGCACCTGGAACCCACGCATCGCCTCCATCAGCGTGTTGCTGCATCGCCGCAGCTGGCTGCTGACGCTGGCGATCCTGGCCCTGCTCGCTGGCCTGGCGCTGCTCGCCCTCAGCCTGGGCAGCGGTCAGCTCGGCCCGCGCGAGGCGCTGGCGACGCTGCTGGGCCAGGGCAGCCGGATGCAGGAAATTCTGCTGTTCAAGATTCGCTTGCCGCGCGTGGCCGCCGCCATCGTTGCCGGGCTGGCAATGGGTATGGCCGGCTGCCTGATCCAGACCCTGGTGCGCAACCGCCTGGCCACGCCGGACATGGTCGGCGTCAATGAAGGCGCCTCGCTCGCCGTGATCGGCTTCGCCCTTTACCTCACCCTCGGCGACTGGCCGTGGTGGGCGTCACCCCTGGGGGCACTGCTGGCGGCGGCCGCGCTCTTCACCCTCTGTCGCCGCCCCGGCGAACAGGGCTACCTGTTCATCATCATCGGCATCGCCGTCTCCGAGCTGCTCGGTGCCATCGGCGATTTCGCCATGTCCACCCGGCCCCTGGTGCACCTGGGCAGCATCTATCTCTGGTCGATGGGCCATTTCGCCGGCACCGGCTATCGCACCGTGCTGCCCATCGCCGCGCTTCTCCTTGCGCTGTGCCCGCTGATGGCCTGGCTGGCACGGCCACTGGCGCTGCTGCGCTTCGGCGACGCCACCGCGCAGAACCTTGGCGTTCGCGTGCCGCTGATCCAGCTCGGCGTGCTTGGCCTGGCCATTCTGGTGGCAGCACTGGGCACCGCGATCGGCGGACCGGTGGTGTTCATCGCCATGGCTGCGCCGATCCTGGCCAGTTGGCTGGCGCGCGGCAATCTCGCGCCGATCTGGCTGGCCGCACTGTGTGGCGCGCTACTGTTGCTGGGCAGCGACACCCTGGTGCGTCTGCTGGCACAGCCTGAAGAAATCCCGACCGGAACCATGACCCGCATGCTCGGTGGCCTGTTGCTGCTGGGCCTGCTGCTCAGGGACAGACGCGAGTCCGACTGATGACGATTCTCCACGCACACCACCTGCACTTCGCCTACCGCGATAAAGCGGTGCTCGACGATGTCTCCTTCAGCCTGCCACGCGGCAAGCTGATCGGTATCGTCGGCCCGAACGGCAGCGGCAAGTCCACGCTGCTCAAGTTGCTGGCCCGCCAGTTGCCCCTGCAGCGCGGTGAGGTTCGGGTGAACGACAAGCCACTGGCGAGCTATTCGACCAAGGCCCTGGCCCGGCAACTGGCCTTTCTGCCGCAGCGGCCGGTCATGGTCGAAGGGATTCGCGTCGAACAACTGGTGCAGTACGGTCGCCACCCGCATCAGGGCTGGTTCAACCAGTGGAGCGAAGAAGACGCCCGCCAGGTCGCGCGTGCCCGCGAGGCGATGCAGCTGGCGCCGATCTGGCAGCGCAGCGCCGCTTCGCTCTCCGGCGGCCAGGCGCAGCGCGCCTGGCTGGGGATGATCCTGGCGCAGAACACCGACCTGATCCTGCTCGACGAGCCCACCAGCGCACTGGATATCGGCCACCAGGCCGAGGTGATGGAGGCCGTGCACGGCATCGCCGCGGCCGGGCGCACCGTGCTCATCGTCATCCATGACCTGGGTGTCGCCGCGCGCTACTGCGACGAAGTGATCGCCTTGGCCGACGGCCGTATCCAAGCCATCGGCCCGGCCCGCGAAGTAATGACCAAGGCACTGATCGATCGCCTCTACGGCACCGATGTCGACGTGGTGCCCGCGCCAGACGACGGCGCACCGGTGATCGTGCCGCGTCGGCGGCGCGGCACGGCAGCGCGCACCGAAGCCACCCTGGAACCTGCAAGAGAAGAGGAACCGCTGCATGAAGCACCACCCGCTCCCGTATCTCGTCACCGTGCTGCTCGCCGGCCTGCTCGCCCTGCCCGCCCAGGCCCGACAGGTCACCGATGCGCTGGGCAACCAGATCGAGGTACCCGATCGCCCTGAACGTATCGTCACCCTCAGCGAGATCGATCTGGACACGACGCTGGGCCTGGGCCTCACACCTGTGGGCACCAGCAACGGTCGCGGCCAGGCCGCGGCGCCGCGCTATCTGAGCGACAGGCTGCCGGCCGAGCTGCCCACGGTCGGCGAACTGGACAACCCGAATCTGGAAACGCTGCTCGAACGTATCGTCACCCTCAGCGAGATCGATCTGGACACGACGCTGGGCCTGGGCCTCACACCTGTGGGCACCAGCAACGGTCGCGGCCAGGCCGCGGCG
>LZQO01000092.1_pt1 | contig 17016 bp, 19 predicted proteins | sample 768571 | NCBI WGS metagenome assembly LZQO01 (sample SAMN05207081, study PRJNA324507) | oil field metagenome | isolation source: sample BH-FW-10 from oil reservoir | place: India: Bombay High | collected 2015-12-01
ACTTTGCCAAGGAGTCATCGAGCGGTACACGGTGATCCAGCGCTGCCGCAACGAGTACCCGGTACGACTGATGTGCCGTTGCCTGAAGGTTTCTGCCAGTGGCTACTACGCCTGGCAGGATCGCGATCCAAGCTCACGTGCTCAAGAGAATGCGCGCCTGGTGAGGCGCATTCGGGAGATTCACGAAGACAGCCGTGGTGTGATCGGAGCGCCACGCATGCACGAGGATCTGCGCGACGAGGGCGAAACCGTCAGCCTGAATCGCGTTGCTCGCCTGATGGCGGCTGAGCGGATTCAAGGCTGGCCACGCCGGAAACGACGTGGCTTTGGAAGAGCCGCCAGCGGTCGTCCAGCAGGCGTGAAAAACCTGCTGGAGCGCGACTTCAGCGCGCCGGAACCGGAGCGCAAGTGGGTCACGGACATCACGGAGATAGCCACGCTGGAAGGCAAACTCTTCCTATGCGTGGTGCTCGACTTGTACAGCAAGCTGGTGATCGGTTGGTCGATGCATCACCGACAGGATCGGCAGATGGTGATTCGAGCAGTGGAGATGGCGGTCTGGCAGCGCCAGGGTCACTGGTCAGTGATCCTGCATTCGGATCGCGGCAGCCAATTCACCAGTGCTGACTACCAGCGCTTTCTGAATCGCAACACGCTGGTCTGCAGCATGAGTGCCGTCGGTCATTGCGGCGACAACGCTGCTTGTGAGGGTTTCTTCGGTCAGCTGAAAAGGGAGCGCGTTTCCCATCAGTCGTATCGAACACGTGACGAAGCTCGGGCGGATTTATTCGACTACATCGAGCGGTTTCATAACCCACGAATGCGTCGTAGAGTCGCCCGGCAAGATTTGAAGTTTTCAGCCTTTTCAAAACCGTCCGTGGAAATGGGGTAGAACCCCTCTCCAGCTTCGACAGATCCAGGCCCTCTACGACCTCCACCACGTAGCGCGCCAAATGTGACTCGGGCAGCCAGTCCTGCACCGACGGCGGGAGCAAGTAGTCGATTTCGCGGTTTATCGGTCGAAAGCGGCTCATACAGTCAGGTTCCAGGAGCGATGCGCAATTCTACCGGCGAGGGGAAAAGTCCGACAGGCTGCTAGGATGGTGAGTCATCCGAGCCGTCACGCTCGGTCTTTTTATCCAAACGCCACGCCACTACCAGGCCAATCAGTGCTGTTGTTCCCAACACCAAAAGGCTTGAGCCGATGGCTATCAGGAGCATGCGGTAGCTTTCGTCCATAACGATTCCTATCAGTCGGTAACGTGTGAGCGACGGACCGTTGCCGCAGTGGAGGCCTGACGGCAACGCGACGGCCATTTTCAATATCTAACGCCAACCCCAGCGCGAGCCCGTTGCCGTAGTGGCGGTCAAACGGCAACCTCGCTTCAACGCCGCTCTGTCCCAAGGCCATTTCTGATGCAATACGTGCCGGGTACCGCAATGACCACGCAGACAATTTGGCCAACCCCCATGATATGACCCCAAAGCCCCCTCAGCAGTGGGAAGGCGATGAATACCGCGGCTGCCTCGCCCGGCTGCATGGTAGCCAGACGGCCCAGTACCGCCGCACCAGCTACCGACAGCAGAATCAGCAGAAATCCTGCTAGGGTCATCACCGGTCGCGCTCTGGTGCGTGGCCTACGGCGGTTGCCGGAGTCTGTGTAGTCCAGCGGCAATGGAATCTGCCGAACCCGCCTGCTGCGCTCTATTCGAGCATCGAACGCCCAAGCCAACCAGGAAACTCCCACTGCAAAAGCCAGAATAAAGCTCACTCCGAATCCCAATGGCGACATCTCCAATCCCCCCTGAATATCTTCCCTGGGTTCAGTCAAAACCGAAGGCCGAAAAGCTACTGCCAAGGCCACTGGCATGATCGAACGACATACTGTCGCTCATCATGTCAGTGCCATATGCGTTCCCCATAACATCGAAGCAACCGTCCATCATGGGCATGCCGTTGGCTGGGTTGACCCACATGGTGTCCATGGGCTCGAAGTTGCTGGCGAGCAAATCCGAGGAGAAACTTTCTGCTTGAAACAGCTCGACCGGCTCGGTCTGACTCGAGGGATCGTCGTGCAGAGAGCTGAAGGAGAAGCTCGGAACTTCGTCCTCCAACAGCGAGTCGGCCATCTGCCATCGGCGCTCATGGCGAATACTGAGGCCGTCATGCACTACGACCGGCTTTCCCTGGCTGGGATAGATGATGGTCGTATACACGGGTTTGGTTGGCTGAAGAATTGAGGCGCAAAGGCTTACAAGTTCGCTGAAGAGGCTCATGGCTGGCTCCTGGGTTATGAGTACCTCCAGTATCTCCTGTGTTTGAAATAACCCAAATTCCGTTCAGGCAAAACGGGCCGTGGTCATACAAGTTTGTACCCAGTCACGTCATGAAAGGGCGTCCGTACCGGCTATCGCTCTGCTACTGGCAAACAGACCAGATTTGGGTTTTTTCCAGGCTGCTATTCCATGGAGATCCGCAGCCAAGGGCTTTCCTTGGCAGGGAATTTCCTTAAGGAGCAGACTTGTGCAAAAGACGATCTTCGTAGCCGTTATCGCAGTAGGGGCGATGCTAGCCATCAGCAGCTTTACATCACCCAAGGGGGTTCGGCCCACTGGTAATGCCTGTCTCGGTCAGAACAATGATTCTCTGGTCGAGTACATCGGCAACCATTGCCAGGCGGGAGACACGATTGCCACCAAACATCCCGCGTACTTCTGCGACTTTAACCATACGGTCGCGTTTAACACCTTCAACTCGGCCATGTGTATCTATACGGGCAAGCAGGCGGGGGAGCGCGTGCCTGCTGCCACTTCGGCGTCTTCGAGAGACCAAAACCCGAGAACTGGGAGCTGATCTCGTTCCGCGGGATGACCGCTCTGTGCGGTAAGCCGATTTTTGGATGTGGTTACAAGCCTCTTCCCATCCAGGAAGAGCTGTTCGGCAGGCCAGCGTATGTCGCCGATTACCGTGCAGAAACCTTCCACAACTGATCCACTCGCGTCGTGAAGCTCTGGCTCAAAAGCTCACGGCGCATTCCCCATTCAGGGCTTGCCGGCACTATGCCCGGTCGCAATGTACCGCGCCCCCATTTGGCGTTGACCGAATCCAGAACGGCCATCACCTTTTCCGAAGCAGCAGGCTGACTGGCAGCAAATAAGTCGTCAGTGAATTCGCCGCGTCCGCAGAGATCCATCAGCAGTACCTCGGCCTTCGCATAGGAAAAACCTGGGCGATACACTTCATCGAGGCTGGCAAGTGCGGCCTGGGTGATCAGTCGGGTGTCGTCGGTGGGGTAGGGCAGCTCACACAGCATGCCTTTGGCAAATTTGAGTTCGTCCGGATTGAACATGCCGGTGCGAATGCTGACCCTGACTTTCCTGCAGACAGAGCCTTGCGCGCGAAGCTTCTCGCACGCCCTGGCCGCGTATGTGGCGACCGCTTCGCGGATGGGGGGCAGGTCTTCCTGACGCTCGCCGAACATTCTGCTGCAGCAAATCTCCTGTTTCGGTGGCGCGACGCTGTCCAGTTCCAGGCAAGCAGTGCCCTGTAATTCCCGTGCCGTTTTTTCCAATACCACGCTGAATTTCTTCCGCAAGGTCCAGGCATCTGCTTGAGCCAACTGCCACGCTGTCCGAATCCCCATCGCGCCGAGGCGTTCGGTCAGTTGCCGGCCGATGCCCCACACTTCGTTGACTGCAACGGCGCGCAGCAGCTTGTCGCGGCGTTGGGAATCAGTGAGATCCACCACGCCTCCGGTCTGCTTCTGCCACCTTTTCGCAGCGTAATTGGCTAATTTCGCTAAGGTCTTGGTCGAGGCGATGCCGACTCCGGTAGGAATGCCGGTACTGGCTAAAACTTGAGAGCGGATCTCACGGCCCAAGCGCACCAGGTCCGACTGGATGCCTGTCAACTCAGCAAACGCTTCATCGATGCTGTAGACCTCCAGCTTCGGTACCAGCCCTTCGATAACGGTCATGACCCGTTCGCTGATGTCGCCGTTTATGTGTAATAGAAAGTCAATAAGAACCGGGCCATGCTCGCCCTTGGAGCTTCTCATACCCAACCGGTATGGCTGTAGCTTCTGAGGAGATCGCCGTCGCTCACCGGATCATCCGGTCATCCTGTTAGTAACCGGTCAAAGCTGATCTGTTACATCGAAGGCGGACACCTGTCCATCGACAACACCCCTGCCGAGCGGTGAACCGCCCTCCCATGTACATATGACCAAAACGTCGCCGTTATCCTACCGTTCTGTCATGCCTACCCACGACGGAGTATTGACGGTCTCCGTCCTATAACATAGCTTTTCCGAAAGGCGCTCAAGTACATATCGTCATGTGCATACGAGCCTCGTGTCGTTAAAAGAAATGGTTGGTGCCGCATGAAAGTGCTCTTCATGATGCCGTTCGGCGTGTCGAGCTTCTCCGCCCCCATCAAGATCAAGGCTTCGTCTTGGTGTTAGTGCCAGATGCACGTCACCTTGCGGTGCAGGAATGGAGTGTGAACATGAAAGCAGAAACGGAATCGCGGATTTTTTCGGTGGACGAATATGTCCGTCCGTCTAACGGCGAACCGATCCGTTCAGTTGTTCTGGAGACCAACGATTCTGTCGTTGTAGTTTGGCACGCCTACCCTAGGCAGGAAATAGCTGCCCATGTCCATCCTCACGGCCAAGATACTTGGACGGTTATCTCAGGTGAGGCCAAGTATTATCAAGGCAACGGCGTAGAAATTCATCTTAAAGCTGGAGATATTGCCATTGCAAAACCTGGCAAGTACATGGTGCCGTGAACTCTGGTCCAGGACCTTTCATATTTGTCTCCGTGGTTGCGCCGGGCAGTGCAGGTTTTGCGTTATCTGAGAAATAGGCGAAAGGCCTGAGAGGAACCTGATGAATACACGAGTATTTACGTTCGCTGGTGGAGAAACGGGGGTTTGGCGCGTTGTTGCGATGAATGCCGTGGCAGGAGCCCCTCTCCCTGGAATCCCACGGCTCAACGTAGCCGCTGGCTCTGTTTCGCCGCAGCCTCCGGGCACCAAATGGCTCCTTCGCGGGATAACGAGTAACGAGCGCTATGTCGTGCGTGAAGAGAAGGATCGTCTCGTGGCGAAGCAGCCAAGCTTGGGTCGAGCAGAGGCTACCTGCGCCGCCCTGATCCCTATCCGGAAAAACCCCTCATGGTGGGGACTGTCTCAAGACGAACGCCGGAAGATTTTTGAGGAACAGTCCCGTCACATTCACATCGGGCTCCAATATCTCCCTGCTGTGGCCCGCCGCCTCCACCATTGTCGGGACCTGGGCGAGAACGAACCCTTCGACTTCTTGACTTGGTTCGAATATTCCCCGTCTGATGAGACGGCCTTTAACAGGCTTCTGGCCGAACTCCGAGCCTCGGTGGAGTGGCAGTATGTCGACAGAGAAATCGACATCCGGCTAGTGCATGAGCCGGCCTAGCATCAGGTTTAACTTCGATCTACGTGCGGCACACTCCTGCGACACCCGCAGCCCAGCAAAACCCCGAAAAATCTAGTGTGTCGCATAACTTAGGAGTAACGCGACAGGTATGTCTAGCGAGCCACTAGTCGCTTAAGAACTTTTCTACTTATAGCCTCCTCTTTCTCTCATCGATCTCCTCGGCATCCTGCCGTCTAGAGCCGGCACATTGTCCAGCTTTCGAATGAGGCTCTCCAGCTTTTCCAAGTCGCCCTCGGCAATGGCTCGCTCGTCGGGAGTTAAAGGCACGGCCTCCAAGTACCGTCCGATAGACGATTTGCTTTCCAATGCTTGGGCCCTTGCGCTGGCTTTCGGCAAGTTGAAGTCACACCCCGCACAGGCCATGCGATGTGGGCAGCTGCTCCAGAAGGGATTTGAACAATACGAGTCGCCCAAGTCATAGAAGGTGTAGGGGGCATCTGAATGGCGAACAATTACGTCATGATCGATCAAAACGGAGACCATATGGGCCATTTGATCGGCTTTAACGAAGGATGCTGCCAGCTTGGTAGGCCGAATTCGAATGTAATGCAAAGTCGAATTCGGCGAGCTATGTCCCGACCACTGCATTAGCTCGATCAGCGACATGCCCTGAGGGACGCTGGCGAGCGCCGTCACTGCGGAGGCACGTCCCCGGTGGCTGGTGATTCGCCCGCGACTGTCCTCCAGTGGCACACCCGCCTTGGCGCATAGCATTGGAATGATGGTGCCATTAATGACACTGGAGCCTATGCGCTTGCCTCGAAACTGAAATAGGTAGCTAACTTTTTCCCCGGTTCGCTCATCCAGCAAAGCGGCCTGGTTAGCAGGCCTGTCCTCCAGCCAGGCGTCAATGCGCTCCTTCACGACCACCGCTACAGGTTTGACGAAAGCTTTGAACGTCTTGCTGGCAGGAATATCGAGATAGCATAAAGTTTTTGCTGGAACGATGGTCCCATCCTCGTGTACCACATCATTGGTCTGAGGATGCGCGCATCTTTTATCCAAGCGCATGATTTCATTGCTGCGCAAACCAGCGTGCGTCCACACTACAGCAATGGCTTGAACCATCGACAGCGGATAGTGAATCTCCGAAAGCAGATCACTACGCTCAAGATTTAGACTCGCCCAAATCAGCTTGAGCCAGGTCGAGTCATCAATTACCCGCGGGTTGATACCCGAGTTGAATGTCACGGATCGCGGGGTGGCGAGGTGATGCCGGGGGCTGAACTTCAAACGACCCCATCCCCAGAGTTCAAAGTCTGTAAAAAATCGTCGCAAGGCATGTAGAAAGCCGCGCTTCGAGTTGGCAGCGATAGGCTGACCAAGCCCCTTTAGCTGTGTTCCCTTCGCTGACTCCAAAGCCCACTCACCGACCGTCATCCGGTCGACGGCAGCAATAAATGCAGCGCAAGTGGACATGCTCCAATCGGTAGGCGCCGCCATTCCTGATTGCTCGCGCGCTAGCCAGACACCGGTCCTCAAGATAAAACTGTAATTGCTTTCACGTGTGCGTGGACGCAAGGTGGAAGTGTCTCGCCATCGACGGCACCACATTGCCCAAGTCGGATCGATGCCTTCGATGCTTTTCGCCCGCCAACAGGTATAGCCTCGCATGCGTAAAGGTTTCGCCAAAATCCCCATGGCAGCGAGGCCGTGAGATACCTTTCCGACCGATCTCGCGACACCTTCGCTTCGATGCTGTTGGCCCTTCAGTAGCAGTTCCTCGGTGAATGTCTCCAACCGCGGATCGCCGTTTTCCAGCATCAAGGCACCCAGCACGTTGGAAAGGAACTGCTCAAGATGGCGAGCAGCGTAGCCCAGCGATCTCAACGCTTGGCTCAAGCGAACGTGCTCATGTCTGAACACGGCATGGCCGAAGATAAAAGAAGCATATATCGCCGGCTGCCGGAATTTGGCGATACGCTGCGGGGTTCGAAAATCGCCGAGATGGTAAGCAACGGAAGCGAGATATGGTCGTGATCCTGCTCGATTACTGAGCAAGGTCAACCACTGCGACTCAGACCAACACCAGTAGGGTTTACCGGTTTTGCTGACATTCCAGAGAATGACTGCCACTGATGAAATGGCTAATCGCTGAGAAACGCCGCTGTGCGCCGCTATATCAGCTAGCGGCCTCATGAGCTCAGGTATCTCTGATTGGAGGTAGCCCCAGTCTGAACGGTGAGAGCGATTCGAAAGTATGCTCAGCTCGATTTTCGATAGATCGCTCTGACGTACGTACTTGCTCGCGTCGAACGGAACATAAGGGGTGACTGAGGGGGTGCTCATAGCAATGCCTCAGACCCAAAGAGTTCACAGAACATCCGAGTGAACCGCCCCGGCTTTCCCGGAGGCTCATTCCCTTGAGAGGATAGAGCGATGAGAAAGTCAGCGAAGTTTTCCCCTGAGGTTCAGGAGCGGGCAGTCCGGATGGTGCTGGAGCACCAGGGCGAGCACGGTTCGCAGTGGGCGGCGATCAGTTCGATCAGTGCCAAGTTTGGCTGTACGGCCGAGACGCTACGCCGCTGGGTGCGACAGGCGGAGCGTGACCGCGGCCTGCGGCCCGGCACGACGACCGCCGAGGCCGAACGCCTCAAGCAGTTGGAGCGCGAGGTGCGTGAGCTGCGGCAGGCCAACGAGATCCTGCGCAAGGCCAGCGCGTATTTTGCCCAGGCGGAGCTCGACCGCCGGTTCAAGCCATGACGGCGTTCATTGATGAACACCGCGACGTCTACGGAGTCGAGCCGATCTGCAAGGTACTGCCGATCGCTCCGTCGACGTACTACACGCAGGCGGCGCGACGCGTCGACCTGGCGCTGCGCCCGAACCGTGCGTGGCGGGACGATGCGCTGTGCCAGGAGATCCGTCGGGTCTGGGACGAGAACAAGCAGGTCTACGGTGTGCGCAAGGTTTGGCGGCAGCTGCGGCGCGAGGGCCATCGGGTGGCGCGCTGCACGGTGGAGCGGCTGATGCGGCGGCTTGGGCTGCGGGGTGTGATCCGCGGCAAGACGGTCAAGACCACGGTCAGCGACAAGGCCACGCCATGCCCGCTGGACAAGGTCAATCGGCAGTTCCGCGCCGCGCGCCCGAACGCGCTGTGGGTCAGCGACTTCACCTACGTCTCGACCTGGCAGGGCTTCGTCTATGTGGCGTTCGTAATCGACGTGTACGCCCGCCGCATCGTCGGCTGGAAGGTATCCAGCTCGGCGCGCACCGACTTCGTGCTCGATGCGTTGGAGCAGGCCCTGCACGCCCGCCGACCGACGCAGGGCGGGCTGATCCACCACAGCGACCGCGGTGTGCAGTACGTGTCGATCCGCTACACCGAGCGGCTGGCCGAGGTCGGCATCGAACCATCGGTCGGCAGCGTCGGCGACTCCTACGACAATGCCTTGGCCGAGACGATCAACGGGCTGTACAAGGCCGAGGTGATCCACCGGCGCTCGTGGCGGAACCTGGAAGCGGTCGAGCTGGCCACGCTCGATTGGGTCGACTGGTTCAACCACAAGCGCTTGCTGGGGCCGATCGGCAACATCCCACCAGCAGAAGCAGAAGCCGTCTACTATCAACAGCAGCGTGAGCTCGCCATGACGGCGTGACTCATACCAACGAGTCTCCAAGATTCCCGGGGCGGTTCAGAGCATCGAGACTGCCGACGGAGTGCGCCATCTTTGCGGTTAAATCCGCGCCAGATAGGTGCAGGTAAATCAAAGTGGTTTTGGGGTCTCGATGTCCAGCATACGTGGTCAGTTCATGGAGCTTCCAGCCCGCACGGGCCAGATGGGTAAGCCGAAGGTGGCGAAAGGTATGAGTGCTCAGGTGCGATAGTTTCGCTTCCTTGGCCCACCCTTCAACCGTTTTACTCCACGCCCAACGGGACAGTGGCGAGCCTCGATTACGATCTGATGCTGATCGAAACAACGAACCTCGCATCCAGCCAGCGCCGCGAAGAGCATGTAGATGCTCTATCAAGACAGGTGCAATGTCTGGGCTGTAGCACACGACGCGGCTGCGTTTGCCTTTGGTCGTTTCCGCTCGCACCGAGATCAGTCGGTGTGCAACGTCTAAATCCTCAATACGCAAGGCCACCAACTCGGCACGGCGAAGAGCCCCGAAATACGCCAACGACAGCATTAGTCGATCACGGATAGACGACCTGGCCGCAATACTGAGAAAGTGTCGCCACTGCTCATCGGTGGGAATGTCTGGCAACTTAATCAGCCGTGGGAGCAAGCCCCTGACAAACCCTCCATGTCCAGGCACTTGGGCCAGCCGACCATGCTGTCCGCGGGGCACGGGGTTGTGCTCGCAAAGACCCTGAAAAACGAGGTGGTCGTACCACAACCGGATAGCAGTAAGCCGCTGGTGCAAGGTTGAATTCGCCACCGCGCTCTTTGCGCCAGGTAGCAGCTCACGGATGTAGAGCGTGACTTGTTCGAATGTCGCGGATTCGGGTTTCAGCCCACTCCCTTCGCAATGCAATAAGTAATGCGCAAGGGCACGGCCATAGGCGTCAAGGGTGGCCGGCGCACGCCCCAGATTACCCAAGAGCTCCAGCCAAGCTTGTACACTGGAATAACGACTTAACACTTGCTTGTGCAATGGGGTGGTGGTCATGGGCGCCCCCTGAGCGTCAACGGATTCAGCCTAGCTCAAAAGCATTCCACCTAACTTAATACAGCGCATAGTTTGAACTGAACGCAACTCCTCCAGCTGCTGCGTAGGCCTTACGAATCTTGAACCAAGGCTCGCCCATCCTGATGCCTAGCGCCTTGGCCTCTGGGCTGCGGCTGATAACACAGCCGTCATTATTTGACAGCACCACAATGGGCGTGCGCATCAGATCGGGGCGAAAAACTCGCTCGCAGCTGCAGTAAAAACTGTTGCAGTCGATCAGCGCAAAAACGTGCTCAGCCACCGTTGCGACCCCGCCGGCACAGGCCGATATACACCCCCCAGATATGCAGTTCTTCACCTTCCAGGACGTAACGCGGTGGGTAAGCCGGATTGGCAGAGCGCAGCACCACCTGCTGCGACTCCAAGTCGAAAATCTTGATCAACGGATCCCCGTTAAGGCAAGCAATCACCACGTCTTCGCGACGCGGTTGCAGCGCTTTGTCGATCAGCACCAGGTCGCCGTCGAGAATGCCGAGGCCAGTCAGGCTATGGCCTGAAACCTGAGCGAGATAGATCTGTGGACGGTGCAGGCGGAATAGCTCGTCGAGCGAGATTCGCTGCTCCAAGTGGTCCTGAGCCGGGCTAGGGAATCCGGCCGGGACAGTCGGTAGAAAAAATGGAATGGCTGTCAGGGAGGGCGCAACGGGGCCGAGGATCGAAACGCTGTCCACGGAAGTCACCTTGAGTACTGGATGTATAAACAGTATTTGTTAGCGGCAGTGCGCAGTCAATCGAAAGTGACAGGAGGAGGGTGTATGCGAAAGCGTCACAACGACAAAGCCTGGCGACTTACCTGAGTGAGCGGCAGCTGCCCTGGCCGGGAGCTGCCGCGCGTCCTCAGTCGAGCTGAGCTAAGATCGAATGCGCGATAGCACTCCCCCGCCGAGCAGGCTCCTGTTGGAGTATTGTGTCGCATAAGCGATGTCTACTGGCCAAGGTCGAGGTGACCAATGAAGATCACAGCGATGGAGCAGACTGAGTCGGTCAGCGATGTTCTGTGCGACGTTTGTGGCGAGAGCACGCGCGTCGAAGGGTATGGATTGCAATTCGGCACTCTTCGTGCCAGTTGGGGCTATGGCTCGACCCACGATGGCGAGCGCTATGAGGTGGATCTTTGCGAGGGTTGCTTTTTCAGAACCATTTCCGGGCTCAGACGAGAGCGGATGGTGAACTTCATGTTCGGTGACGACGACCAGGATCTTAGTGATTTCGGGCTTGTTGCTCGGGATGATTTTTTCAATGACACGGGTAGTTCACGCTCCTGAGTTTCCGTCGGCGCAACATCTCTGATTTTATCCCCCCGCTTTTGCACTGTTCCGTACCTAGCCGGAGTCTTGGCTGAGATTGCCTTTCGCTTCGCTGATGGCGTATCCCTGAGTGTACTGGCCGCCGCCGGCTTAACCCGTACAATGCCGCTTCGTTTTGCTCTGAGTGGTTCCAATGAAGCGTCTGATCGTGGCGGGCCTGGCCGCCTTCTTTATCTCCTCACTTGCCTTCGCCAATGCGCCATCGACGTTCTCTGCTGCGAAAACCGTCGCCAAGAACAAGGTGTTCTATGACCAGGCGTCTACTGGGCTCGGCGACCTCTATTGCGGCTGCGCATGGGAGTGGGTTGGCAAGTCAGGCGGGCGAATTGACGCCGCCTCGTGCGGCTACGAGACGCGGACTCAGCAGACACGCGCGGAGCGGATCGAATGGGAGCACATCGTCCCAGCCTGGGTCTTCGGCCACCAGCGGCAGTGCTGGCAGAACGGAGGGCGGAAGCACTGCGTGGCGGACGACCCGGTGTTCAGAGCAATGGAGGCCGACCTTTTCAATCTCTACCCATCCGTGGGCGAGGTTAACGGCGACCGAAGTAACTACCAGTACGGGCGGGTGGCTGGCGGCGCTCCTCAGTACGGAGCATGCACTACCAGAGTGGACTTCAAGGGACGTGCGGCCGAGCCGCGTGATGAGGTCAAGGGCCTAGCAGGCCGTTGAAAAATTCGGCCTCGACTGCCCCAACCCGTTCGGGGTGACGCTTTTTCAAGCGATTGGGGCTAACGGAGGCCGCAAAAGGCCTGGATTTTGGCCTTTTTGACCGGTTTCAGCACCATTTTCACGCCTTTCGGCGTTTTCGGGCGCACCTTGCCCTATACATGCGAGCCTCGCCACCAACCCGACAGGCTCCCCAATCGGATCAGGTTGTAGACCGAGAAGCCCAGCAGCAACTGGGCACTCAGCTTGGCGCGGCCGATCAGCTTGGTTTTGCGCAGGCCGCCAACCGTCTTCAGCCAACCAAAGCCTTCTTCGATCCGCTTGCGAATCTTCTGGCTGGTGGCGTACCCCGGGTGCCGCGTGGTGCGACCGTCGATGGCACTGCCCTTGCGTTTCTGCGCCACATGCGGCGTCACCTTCAGCTCGCGCGCGCCCTGCACGAAACGCTTCTGGTCGTAATTCCTGTCCGCCCCCACCGTGCTGCCCGGCTTGGCCGTGCGCTCGAGCATCTCCAGGGCCGCCTCCACCTCGGCACGTCCATTGAACTCGGTGCATTCCACATCCACGATCAGGCCGTTGCGGTGTTCCATCATCGTGTGGGCCATGTGCGCCAGGCGACTGGCATCGCCATTGCTCTTGCGTGCCAACCTGGCTTCAGGATCGGTGGTCGATTGGTGGGTCGCGTTGCTGCGCTTCTCGCCCTTGAAGTCGGCATCGGGGTTGCGCGTGCCATCCTCCGGTGGGTCGCCGCCGTCCTTCTTGATGAAGGACTTGTGCGAGGCCCAGGCGTCGATCAGCGTGCCATCGACGCTGAAATGCTCGTCGCTGGCGTACTCGGACCATTCGTCCAGGGACTTGATGCGCTGAAAGAACAGGCGCGCTACATCCTGATTGAACAGCCGGTCGCGGTTCTGGCTGAAGGTCGAGTGATCCCACATGCGCTCGTCCATCGACAAGCCGACGAACCAGCGAAACAGCAGGTTGAAATCAATCTGCTCGACCAACTGCCGCTCGGAGCGAATGGTGTAGATCACCTGGAGCAACGAGGCGCGCAGCAGGCGCTCCGGCGCAATCGAGGCCCGTCCCAAGGTGGAGTACAGCCTGTCGAAGTCCTGGTCCATCGACGCCAGCACGGCATCGACCAGCTCGCGCAGTGGACGCAGCGGGTGATCATTCGGGATGCGCTGCTCCAGTGTCGTATAGCTGAAAAGCTCGTTTTGTTTGAGGTCGAGTCCACGCATCGGCTTGGGCTGGCTTCGGCAGAAGAGGATAGTCGCCATTTTGCCAGAGCCAGGCGGGCTCTGGCTTTTTTCAACGGCCTGCTAGTTGCCAGGTCGACCTTCTACATGTACGACCGCTACGGCCTCTCAATGTCGAGACAACAACAGCAGCTGCTAATGGCTTGGGATCGCCAGCATCCGGTGTCGGCGTGGGAGCGCGAATGGAACAGCCGCACGGCTAGAGTCATGGGGCACCACAACCCGTTCATTACCGGCGAACGCGCTTGGACGCTGGGGCACAAGCCATCGCGTGAGGGGCTCGTGAGCCAGATTGATACCCGCATCCCTACTACCCAATCCGCTAGTGCTGTGGCTGGCGACGCGATCATCGGGAACCGGAACAGCCGGGTGTATCACTTGCCGCGGGGCTGCCCGAGCTACGACAAAGTGGCCCCCAAGAACCGGGAGATTTTTGCAAGTGAGTCAGCGGCCATCGCCGCAGGCTACAGAAGGGCAGGGAACTGTCGCTAGCGCAGCCAGAGGTGCCCGGCCGGAGGCAGAAAGGAGTCGAGTTGCGGGGGGCGGAATGAAGCAGATTTTCCCGTCTCAAGCTCAGAAGAGCACTGCAACCATCGCCTCCAACATAGACGATGCCGGCCATATCCGCGGAAATGCTAACTCCCACATTTTCCACTGGCCGGGCTGCCCGAGCTACGACAAAGTATCACCAAAGAACCGAGTGGAGTTCAGCAGTGTCCACGAAGCAGAAGCCGCAGGGTACCGCTTGGCCGGCAATTGTCGCTGATAGATCTAATGCACCGACCAAAGGTTGGTGTCACAGCCCCATCGCAGTGAGGCAGTCGAACGCATCAATGTGACCCAGGGCAGCTTCGGCTGCCATTATCCGATTAGGAGTCGGACCGTGCCTATGCGCGCACCTTGCAGTGACCACCAGCAACCGGATGGGTGCATTCAAGTTCCCTTTAGTAACCAATACCGTTTCTCTTTCAATTGGGTTCGGGAACGAGTCCGTTGGGAGTTGCGATCAGGCTCTGTTTCTCCGATAACTTCAGCACTCTACTGAACACCAAGCCTTGCGTGTACGAGGTTCTGAAAGACGCTCAAGATTCAGCCAGAGTGATATTAAGATCTTGGCGATACACTCCAGTAGAATGCTGGATGCCGGTTGATACGCGCCGAGCCCCCGTTATCGTCCCTTCCACCATAAACATGGCTGATCGCCCTTGTTGCCCGGCCGCAACCACCATGAGGATGCATATCTTGATTTGGTTTCTTGAGGGACAGTCCAGCCAGCGGGACATCATTCTGGGGGCGCGTGAAGCCCTCCCGCCGGAGGTGAGGATTTTTGCTTCACATCGCCAAGACAGGCCCGAAATCACCGGAAGCGCCGATGTAAGTTTCCTTGAGCCGAAGGACAACCAGGAACGAATCGACTGGGTGATCGAGACCGCCCTAAGGCATGGGATCAAAGTCATCCTAGTCGGCCGCGTGGGGAGTGTCTTTGAGGCTCAGCGCCACCGATTCGAGGCCGCTGGCCTGGTTTTGGTTACCGGCGGCGCGAGCATGGGTACGTTCGAGTTGGTAGACGACAAGAGTAAATTCACGGCGGAAGCAGAACGTGCAGGCCTTGCCTGTGTCCCGGCGATCACGGCACGTAATGCGAAGGAACTCATCGATGCCTACGAGTCCCTTCGTGTTCTCGGCGACGTCTGTGTCAAACCAGCGGTAGGTATATATGGCCAGGGGTTCTGGCGCTTCAAGTCTGAAGCGGATTCGTTTCGTTGCTTCGCCAACCCCGATTCTCGGGAAGTCCAGTTTGAGACATACCTTAATGCCTACCGGGCTGGAGCGGATCGTTCCGCCATGCTGGTCATGCCGTACATGACAGGAAGCGAGTGCTCGATCGACATGGTTTGCGAATCCGGCCGCCCCGTGGCATTCGTTGGTCGCCGGAAAGAAGGGCTGCACCAGACCTTCGAGAATGACTCGCCAGCGGTAGAGCTCGCTCTGAAGGCTGCCGCTCACTTCCAGTGCGATGGCCTGGTCAATGTCCAAACGCGGGATGATTTAGACGGTGTCCCACATCTACTCGAGATCAATCCGCGGTACTCCGGTGGCATCGGCTACACCCGACATACGGGAGTGAACCTGCCAGGCATCTTCGCCACTAGAAGGCTTGGTCTGGCTGAGCCGGTGAGTGATTGGATACCGAACATCAGGGTGAAAGCCATAACCGTTGCGGTGCCAGTGACAACTTGATATGTAGTCAGACTTCAACTTTGATATCATTTCGCTGCATTTAGTAAGGTTCGGGGCTCAAGGAGCAAAGCAGGGATGATGGTGATGGCGCCGGGCGCAAACACCGCTTTGGGAGCGGCCCAATGTTCCTGGACGCTGGAGTGCGGCAATCCCTCTGCATTCGGGGACTATGCCGCTGTCGCTCTGCTTCCGCTGGACGATAAGCGTCACCCAAAAGGGGAAGCAGCACTTTTCCAGGTTTCCCAGGCCTGGATGCAGTGGAGTGGTGGGCAAGAGAAAATCTGCTGCAACTTGAATCTCGGCCAACTTCCGACCGGTGCCGACAGGGTGCTCTTGGTCGTGTACACCTTCTCGGCAATGGGGCCAGTAAGCGACCTGCGATTACTCCGCTTGCAGATCGACTCTCAGATCGAGTTCAACTTGAACCTGTCCGACAATGGTGAATCAGCGATCATTGTCGGTGAGTTCTATTGCCGCAATCACCAGTGGAAATTCCGTGCTCTGGCCGAGGGGTCGGCCTATGGCCTAGCAGCACTTGGACGTCGCATCGGCCTGAAGATCGACGATGCTCACCCGCACCGCCGCTCCAGTTCCTCAGAACAGAGCCGACCGGCATCCGGAGCGACAGGCACCGGCTTTGCTGTGACTTCCACCCATATTCTCACCTGTGCGCATGTCATTGAGGACATGAAAGAGATCCACATCGCTTCGTTCGAAGGACGCCATCGTGCCGAGGCAGTGGTTGTAGATCAGCGCAATGATTTGGCACTACTTAGAGTGCAAGGAGCGCCAGCCTTTAAGCCGGTGGCTTTCCGGGATGGAGTTGGGTGTGACCTTGGCGAGCCTGTGGTGGCCCTCGGGTTCCCACTTGCTGGTCTGGCCGGTGGGGGAGTGCACGTCACCCAAGGTGGCGTTTCAGCACTCTTTGGCCTGCACAATGACTCCAGCCTGCTCCAATTCACTGCACCAATTCAGCCGGGATCAAGTGGTAGCCCCCTCTTTGACGCAGCTGGATCAGTTGTAGGGATGGTGACTTCCACGATCCCTGACGCACAGAACATGAACTTCGCGGTCAAGGCCGGGCTTGCCCTGGCGTTTCTTGACGCCTGTGGTGTCGAGCCAACTCGTACACCAACAGGAAGGACTTTCTCGACATCTCAAATGGCCCGTGAAGCCCAGCAATCGCTATGGAAAATCGAGGCGCGTAATCCATAGGGAAACAATTGCTTGAATCTCGGGACTAGGCGTTAGGGGCAGCCTCGTGCCAAACAAGGAAGCATTCATGGAAAAATCATAGTACCAACGTCCGTACGCGCCCAACTCAAGCGAGGGCTCCTCGAGGTCAAAGTCGAAGACACCGTTCTCCCTCCAGCTGACCTGTTCGG
>LZQO01000093.1_pt1 | contig 16671 bp, 17 predicted proteins | sample 768571 | NCBI WGS metagenome assembly LZQO01 (sample SAMN05207081, study PRJNA324507) | oil field metagenome | isolation source: sample BH-FW-10 from oil reservoir | place: India: Bombay High | collected 2015-12-01
CACCAGCAGTAGGTGAAGCATCAACCAGATAATCCGATGAGATGCCGGTCTGTCTCACTCTCATGCAAAGGTAAGATCAACCATTTAATCCGCTTACCCAATCTTTTACCCCTGCTTCCTCTTGTGGATTCCACAAGCCGTCCATGCTTTGCACCGGCGGTTTCATCCATAACGGCTGGCCACGAAACAAAGCAAGAATACGTTGGTAACTGGTGGTGGTCAGGTAATGAGCCTCTTCGTCGGAGTCCGCCGGCACCGCAGGCAACGCCAACATGGCGTAGGGTTTGCTCAGCTGGGCAGAGGGCTGAAATTGATCCCGATAGATACGCAGCGCCTCACGGTACAGTCGCGGCGCAAAATGCCCGGCAAAGGCATAGGGCAACCCCCGCTGCGCTGCCAGCTTGGCGCTGTACAAACTGGAGCCCAGTAGCCAGATCGGTACCTGAGTGCCAGCGCCGGGAATCGCATTAACCCCCTGTGACGTATCCAGTGGCCCCAGCAAGCGCTGTAGCTCGGCCACATCATCGGGGAACTGCTCAGCCCCAAGACCTTCACGGCGCAGGCGCGGCTGGTCATCGGGTCGGTTCCCGGTGCGCGGCCCAACCCCAAATCAATCCGACCGGGGTACAAAATCTCCAGCGTTCCAAATTGCTCCGCAATCACTAACGGCGGGTGATTCGGCAACATCACCCCGCCAGACCCGACCCGAATGGACTCGGTGGCGCCGGCAATATGCCCAACCAGCACCGAGGTAGCTGCACTGCTGATCCCCTGCATATTATGGTGCTCCGCCAGCCAAAACCGCTGAAACCCCAACGACTCTGCATGGCGTGCATAAGCCACACTGTTAGCCAACGTCTGCCCAACGGAGTCTCCCTCACGGATCGACGCTAGCTCCAGCAATGAAAACGGTACGCTTACAGACAAAATGCATACTCCCATAACGCCGGCACTATGAATGGTGTTAAACCCGAAGATTCACGTCAACAAAGTAACCTACACGATTCAGGCCGTATAGCCGCACCACGGGCTCATGCTAATGCGACCCGCGGTTTGATTTCCAGCGACAGGATGTACCGCTAGCACCAAGGAAAGATTGAAGTAGCCGCCCAAGAAATCCGCGCTCAACCAGCCCCATCGCGCGAATGCTCGCCGTCAGCGGATAGGAGACTCTGCTCCGAACGATAAGGCACCTCTTGGGCCGCTCCCGCCCCCTGAATACCAAAAAAGAACAACCGACAGCAATGGTCAGCAACGACCTCGGGGTCATCTTGTGAAGGCATATATTCAACAAAAAACTGGCGCATGTGGCGAGTTTCGTAGTGGTGCAACACCAAGCCAGAAGCGACGTCACTAGCATGTGGGTATCGAAAGCCTGGGTTACTCGGCCAACGCTTCGCACCATCGCCTCGTACTGTTTACCAAACAATAGATCCACCAGCATCTTCAGACGTTCGCTGTTACCTTCCAGCTGCTCTCGCTTCACCAGCCGAAAAAAATGCTGATCCTTAGCTATGTAAAACGCGAACTCTCGAATGAACTCACCGAGCTGGCTCTGGGGTGTTCCTTCAATGGATACCAATGCTGAAAAATGCGCAGCCTGCTCTGCGTAGGCGAAACGCAGTACCTGCTCATACAAATCTTCTTTGTGGACAAAATGGTGGTAAAGCGTCGCTGGATTGATGCCAACCTCTTGCGCAATGCGTCGCATTGATACGCCGTTGAAGCCGGTCTCTGCGAACAACTCTAACGCTTTTTCAAGAATTACGGTGCGTGTACTTCCAGCCGGGCTATCAACCGGCACTGCGGATCGATCTGTCATCAGGCAAAACTCCCTGTAGCTGCAAAAGTGCAGGCCTCACCCAGATGCTGCACCACTCCAGTGCCCCCGTCAAACGTTTGTTTGGTTTTGGTGCACCAATGACGTTCCCACGATTTCTCGGCAAACGCTAACAGTGTTGCTACCCGATTGTTTTATAAGTCTATTTTTTAGAAACAACAACAATTGGCACGCCTATCGCATTCCCAAACAAACGTTAGGTTGAGTCATATAATGCCCGCGGTGGCCTAGTTCATAGTATGGAGTTCACAAAATGCAAAAAACGCCCATAGTCGCTACAGGTCACCCTCTAAGGTTCGCAATGGTGCCCCTCCTTTGTGCCGTAACCACTAGCGCCCTTATTGCCCCCTCTATTGTCCACGCCGCAGACATTCGTACCTCCGGTTATCTGCGACAGCACCTCGCCACTAATCTCAGCGACGTGCCAGAAACTCAAGAAGACGATAAGTACGACCTGGCTATGGCTAGAACCACCTTACTGCTGCAAGTCGATGCCGATTTGGGCTGGGCCTATGGGGTCGCAATAGGCCGCTTGACCCGCGAATACAAGACCAACTACCTCGATCGCTTGGAAGACCTCACTGCAGTAACTGGATCAATGAATACCCCCCTCTACCTCGCTCAGACTTTGAAAACGACTACAGTGACGAAGAACTGCGCGAGGCCTACTTGGACATCCCGATGGGTTCGCAGTTTTCAGCCCGCATCGGCAAACAGCAGGTGGTGTGGGGAGAAACCGATTTCTTCCAGGCAATGGATGTAATTCACGGCTACGACCAGACCTGGCGCAGTTTTCTGGAACCGGAGAACGAGGAGTGGCGCAAGCACTATGGTTGATCAACCTGCAATACTTTTCGGTCAATTCGGACAGTTCTTTACAACTTGTGCTGCGGCCTGGGATCGACGATGACGACGCCATGGGCAACAGCCTGGATAACTTCGGTGGGCGTTGGAGCCTCAATGGCAGCCGCGGATTCAACACCGCGGGGCTGATTCCGGTGAACTACGATCACTCCAAGGCGGATGCAGATGATCCCTCGTACGGCATTCGCTGGTCGGGAACAGCGTTAGGCGCCAACTATACCCTCAACTACTACCACACGTTGAGCCAGGACCCTGTGGTGAACTTCGCGGACCTCAGTGGTGGCTTCAATCCGGCGTTTCAGGCTTATGGCGAAGCCCCGAAGAATGGATTTGCCGAGTTTATCTACCCAGAGATAGACATCTTCGGTGCCACCCTCAATAGCTACCTGGAAAACATCAATGCCACGTTCCGAGCGGAACTGGCCTATATACCAAACAAACCCTACAACTTTGGTTTCGCCAACACCCCGTCTGCCGGAGGCAATGGCGTCATTGAAAAAGACACACTGCGCTCAATGATCGGCCTGGACATACCCCTACGCACCCAGAGTTGGCTCGGCACCAGCGCGCCCACATCGATCAGCCTGCAGCTGTTCGACACCTGGATTATCGATCACAAAGACAGCGAACAAGTGGTGGATTTCGGCTCTCCCAAAAAGGAGCACTCCAGCATCCTGACCGCTCTGATAATGATGCCATTTCGGAATGATTCGGTGAACCTCTCCTTCGCAGCGATCTACGACCTAGCATACGACGGCACCATCCTCGTACCCGGTGTAAGCCTGTCGTTCGGAGATCACTGGCGGCTGATGTTCGAAGCCGATTTCTTCAACGGTGGGCGCTACAAAAGCGACCCCACGGATCCACAGGGTCAAAGCTTGATCGGCGCGTTTCACAACAGCGACCAAGCCATGGCACGTATCACCTACCAGTTCTGAGTCTAAACCCAACCCCCGCTGCCCAGCGGTATGACAACGGTAGACAGGAGCACACAATGATTTATCAATTTCTTCGCGCACTGCGCAATGCTCAGGCCGCTCTGATCCTCTCACTGGGGATAACCGCTCTGCCAGCACTGGCAGAGGAGGTTCCAACCGGGTTTGTGCTGTCGGCGCAGAACCTTGACGAGCACCTGGACGATCATTATCAGGGCACCCCACTCAAGGAGCTGCTAACCGAACACCTCATTATGCGTATTCGCGAACACGGATTGCGCATAAAGCTCGCGCCGGCAAGGCCGATGCAGCCCGACTCCCGCTATATTGCTGCCACAAAAACCTACGCGCCAAAAGTGGGCTTCGATACCCAAACCAAGACCCCAACAGGTTACGTTGCGGGCATTCCGTTTCCAAAACTGGATCTGGCAGACCCACACGCTGGCTGGAAGCTCGCATGGAATTTGTTTTATGCGATTCCCACCAATGCCGACAACAGTGCAGTGGGCGGCCCCATCACCATCGCTGGCTTCGATAAAGGGATAGTTCGCCAGTTTGTGGGTGACAACTACAAGTTCCGCATGGTTGGGCGCTACACCGATGAGCAGCCCGGACACCGTGGCGATGGCACCATCAAGCAAAAGTCCGTGGTGGCACTGAGCGCACCCTATGATCTGGCTGGTCTCGGTGTGTACACCGTGCAGTCTGCGCAGGGGAAGGCAGACGAAGCCTACGTTTACGTCAAGTCCATCCGACGCATCAAACGCACCGCAGGCGCCGCCGTCTGGATGGATAACCAACCGCAGATGGACATGCTCAATGACGACAACAATGGGATAGACAGTTACCCCTTGTGGTATTCCGATTTCCGCATACTGGGCAAACGCACCATCCTCGCGGTTTCCTACCTCGAGCCCATGATGACCAAGCACTACGAAGACTTGATCGAGCAGTCTGCGCCCTGGATCAACCCAAACCCCGAACATGTGGTCTGGCGTCCCACCGAAGTCTTCGTACTGGAAGGCACCCCGCCTTCAGAGCACCCCTACGGCCGAAAAATTCTCTATGTCGGCACTGACTACCCGCAGCCCTACGCCGGTGAGTTCTACGACAAGAACGACGAACTGTGGCGCTTGTGGCGGCTGTGGATCACCCAGTCGACAACACCGGATGGCTACACCATTCCCTCCGCCAACTACGTACAAGCCATCGACCTGAAAGCCCAACGCGCCACGTTCATCGACGGCACCGGCATTCTGGTTCTGAACGACCCTCAGTTCAAAGAGGAAATGCTCTCTCCACGGATCATGCAACGACTGGCCACCGGTAAGCAGGGCCTTTACTGAGCAAGCCACCGCACTGATCAATCGGTCACACACCCAAGGGAGTCATGACATGAACGCATCCATATCCAACAACAGGCCGGCCGCAACAGGCCATAGCAGTTACGCGCCCTATATCAAGGCCCGTTGGGGGCTCAAAAACCATTGGTTCCCGGCGCTATTCAGCGAAGAGCTTAAAGAGGGTGAGTTCGATGCAACCACTCTCTGTGGTGAACCCATTTTGCTGCGCCGCGAGGCGGGCCAGGTACACGCGCTGGAGGATCGCTGTTGCCACCGCGGCGTGCCGCTGTCAAAAAAACCTTACTGCTTCAAGGAAGGCACGGTCACCTGCTGGTACCACGGCTACACCTACGGGCTCGGTGACGGCGAGCTGAAAACCATCATCGGCAGCCTGATGACCCGTTGATTGGCAATGCCAGCATCAAAACTTATCCGGTCACTGAGGCGGCAGGCATGATCTTCGTGTTCGTCGGAGACGCCGACTTTGGCGAGCCCCCACCACTTTCCCACGACTTGCCCCCGCAGCTACGCGCAGCCGGAGAAGATCACTACTGCGCCCACCTGCTTAACCCCAATACCACCGTACGTGGCATCCGTCGCCAAGGTGCCGCTAACTGGCGCCTGGCTCCGAGAATGGTTTTGATCCGGGGCATGTCCTGGTACATCAGGATTCTCCCTGGGTGTACGCCCAGGACTGGGCTCTGCCACTTGGTTTTCGACCAGTAACCGAACACGCGACCACCACCTTTGTTGAGAACAACGCACCGCGCGGCATCCTTAATGAGTATGTGCCTGGCGCCGATGGCGTCGCCCACTACGAGCCGGTGATGCACAACGAAATGCTCGACGTCTCAGCATTTGGGGGGCAAAACGTTCCCGCAGGCTGCGTACCTCCATGTGGCTTCCCGGCGTCTTGCTGGTAGAGAACGCGCCCTACCCAGGCATGTCCATGTACGAGATGTATGTGCCCATTGATGACCAGACCTACCAGTACTGGGAGCTCATCGCCTGCGAAACGCCAACCCCCGAAGACGAGACAGCCTTCGTCGACCAGTACGAAAACTACCTCAAAAAAGCCATGTTTAATGATTTTAACGACCAGGACCTGGTTGCCCGTGACGCCATGCAACCGTTCTACGCGCAGGATGCCGGCTGGTCCGCTGAGCAATTGTGCTCACTCGACGCCGTCATCATTGGCTGGAGAAAGCTGGTGGCAGGCTACGCGCGTGGCATCCAAAGCCCGCCCAAGGAGCTCTCTCGACCACGTAAATCACGCACCCTATAACACAACATCACAGTGACAACCATCACGTTCATACCCCAGGAGTACATGCTATGAGCACACCCGACCCAACCCAATCCCAAGTCACCCCTCCAGCCCAAGGCGCAACCGCTGCCAAGAGCTACCAGCCCTATGTCGATGCCAAGTGGGGATTGAAGAACCACTGGTATCCGGCACTGTTTAGCCACGAGCTGGAAGAAGGCGCTTTCGGTTCCACCAAAATCTGCGGCGAACCCATTCTGCTACGACGAGAGAATAACCAGCTCTACGCACTCGAAGACCGCTGCTGCCACCGTGGTGTGCCGCTGTCGAAAAAACCCTACTGCTTTAAAGAAGGGATGGTTACCTGCTGGTACCACGGCTACACCTACGGCTTGAACGATGGCGAGCTCAAGACCATTCTCGCCGCACCCGATGACCCTCTGATCGGCAACGCATCGATCAAAACCTACCCGATCGTAGAGAAATACTCGATCATCTGGGTGTTTGTCGGCGATGCAGACTATGCGCCCATTCCACCGCTGGAATCCGACCTGCCACCACAAGAGTCCAAGGACTACGCCCACTACAGCCCTAACCTCACCGATGATGACGCCATCGTTCTCGGTATTCGCCGCAAAGGCGAATCCAACTGGCGCCTAGCGGTCGAGAACGGTTTCGATCCCGGGCATGTACTCATCCACTGGAAATCACCGCTCGTCTATGCCCACGACATGGCGATACCGCTGGGATTCAAACCCACCTCAGACGGTGCCGTCAAAGCATTCGAAGACCCCGATGGCCCCAAGGGCATGATGAACATGTACCCGCCCGATGCCGACGGCCACTCCCACTACGAACCCATTTTCGAGAACACCATGCTCAACGTGCGGGCTTCCGGCGGGACCCCAGCACTCGGACTACGCACCTCCATGTGGCTGCCCGGCGTGCTCAAAGTGGAAAACTTTCCATTTCCGGGGATCACCACCCACGAAATGTACGTTCCCATTGATGACAAAAGTTACGAGTACTGGGAGCTATTGGTCAAAACCGCACCGACCAAAACCGAGCGCGATGAATTTACCGACCAATACGAAAACTACCTGCGTGACGCCGTCTTTCACGATTTCAACGACGACGATCTGTGGGCGCGGGATTCAATGCAGCCGTTTTATGAAAACGATGTCGGCTTCGCTGAAGAAAAGCTCTGCGCGATGGATGCCGTAATTGTGGCCTGGAGAAAGCTAGTGGCCCGTCATGCACGAGGTATTCAAACACCCCCCATGGAACTTGGGACCAAGCGACGGAGATAAAAGATGACGAACCCCCAAGTGCTGATCCAGTTCGCCGACGACACCACCCGGCGCATCGAAGTAGCGCCAGACCAGACGGTGCTGCAGGCTGCGCTTGACGCCGGACTGCAACTGTTTCACCAGTGCAAAACCGGCAGTTGTGGTTCCTGCGTCGGCACCGTAGAGAACGGTGTGGTGCGCATGCGCAGCGACACCAGCATTGCACTGCTTCCCCGCGAGATCGAGCAGCGCAAGGTACTCACCTGCCTGGCGCAGCCAGAAAATGATGCGCATATCCGCATGGACTACGGGTTCAATGAGCTACAGCGGTATCGACCCCAGCGCTTCCGCGCTTGGGTCGAAGACATTCATCGGCTCAATGACTCGGTGGTTGAGCTGACCCTAGAGGTCGACGAAGCCGAACGCGATGCTCAGTTTCTTCCGGGGATGTACTACCTGTTGCGGGTGCCCAACACCGACATTTGGCGGCCCTATTCCATGAGCTCCACCGTGGAGCAGCTGCCATCCATGCGCTTTCTGATTCGGCTGCTCGACGACGGCGCGATGTCGACCTACCTGGAGAAAGAATGCGCCATTGATGCGGAGTTGGAGATCGACGGCCCCCATGGTGCATTCAAAATGCAGCAGCCGCCGCAAGGCCCCGTGGTGCTGATCGCCGGAGGCACTGGCCTCGCGCCGGTGCTGTCGATCCTCGACACTCTTGCGGAAATGCGCTGGCGGGCGCACCCCATCCACTTGCATTTCGGGGTGAACCGGCTAAGCGAGCTGTTTTATCTCGACGAACTAGCCGCGCGACTTGAATGGCTACCCAATCTGAATCTGCGGGTCACGCTAGTAGAGCCCCACACCGATTGGCAAGGCGCGCTGGGTACGCCACCGAGGGGTGCCCGATGCGGCATTGGACCCGACACCGAGGTCTTTCTATGTGGCCCGCCGCCGATGGTAGACGCCGCCGTCAGCTCGCTCGAAGCACGCGGCATTCCCCCTGCCCACATTCATTTCGAATCCTTCATTCCAGCCCAGGAGGCATATAACCCATGAGCCAACAACAGCCACCGGCCCCCGTCGAGGGGTATCAAGACATGGTGCACGCCGCCGAATCCCAATTCGATCGCGAGCAATTCAAACAGCTCCTCATGGACATGGTTAACATCCCAAGCCCCACCGGGGAAGAAGCCGAGCTGGCCCGCTACATGGCCGACCATATGACGGCCAACGGCCTCCAGGGGCAAACCCAATACTTGGACGACCAACAGGCGAATGCCATTGGGAAACTGCCCTCTCGCAGCAAACAAGGGCCGGAACTTCTACTGTATGCCTCCTTTGATACCCACCTCGGTGGCTCCGACGAAGAGGAGCGCTGGGCAGGACAGCCCTTGCCCAGCATGCTGCGCCCACAAGCCCGCCTTGAAGGCGATGAGATCAGCGGGCTCGGTGCAGAAAACCCCAAAGCCTACGCCGCCTGTGTGACCACCGCCGCCACCTGCATCGCCAAGGCGGGCTTGGAATTACCCGGCGAACTCACCGTCGGGTTGGGCGCGGGCGGCATGACCGCGCTGTCCAGACCGGGATTCAGTCGCCGCAATATCGGCCACGGCGCCGGGGTTATGTTTATGTTGCAGCGTGGCTATCGGCCTGACTACTGCGTCATGTGCAAACCGGTGTACGCGGTCGCCTGGGAAGAGGTCGGTATTTGCAACTTCACCATCCGTGTCAAAGGCGCCATGGGCTACGTTGGCGTGCGCCATATGATGCCGCAGGATCAAAACCCCTTCCCACAGGTGGCCAAGGTCATCGAAGCCCTTGAAGCCTGGTTTCCCACCTACACTGCCCGGCACACGTCAGGGCTGGTCGCCCCCCAGGGAGGCATTTCCGCCATTGAGGGTGGATGGCCACACAAGCCCATCATCACCACCGCCGATGTGGTATTGCACGTGGATATCAGACCCAGCCCCCGCACCGATCCGGTACAAGTAAAACGCGAATTACAAGCCATGTTGACCGAGCTATCTCAGCAACACCCCGACGTGGTCACAGAGCTTGAGGCAACCCTTGCGATTCCCGGGGCCACCACTTCGCCGGATAACTGGATCATTCAATCGATGATCCGAGCCTGGGAAGACGTGGAGCAAACCCCGCACGAACCCTTCCTGAATATGAGTGGTTACACCGATCTGTCGGTCATCCGCCAATGGGGCGTTCCGGCAGCTCGCCTGGGCGTGCCCTTCCGCCATCAGGAGCCGGACCCGGAAGATAGCTTGCCGATGAATCGGGTACACCTGGACGATTGCTACCGCTTGATTCAGGTGCTGATCCGTAGCGCCATCGACACCTGTAGCCGCCCCATCGAAATCACCCAGCAATACCAATAGTTACTCGTATCCACACTCCAACTCTTCAGCAGGAGTCACGCATGGAACCACTTGAACTTGAGGACCAATTTGTTACTACCGAAGCCGGCTACCAGCTGCACTACCAAAGCGCGGGTACTGGCGAGCCGCTGATTTTCCTCCACGGTGGTGGCCCCGGAGCCACTAGCTTCGGCAACTTCTACTACAACGCACCGGCGTTCCTGGAACAGTACCAGTGTTTCTTCTACAACATGCCCGGCTACGGCCAATCCAGCAAGTTAGTGGTTGAGGCGCCGATGTACAGCTTCCACGCCAGCATGCTCGCTGAATTCATGGACCTGGTCGGCATCCCGCGAGCGCACCTGGTCTGTCAGTCCTTCGGCGGCTGTGCGGCCATCAAACTGGCGATCGACCACCCTGAGCGCGTCAATAAACTGGTATTGATGGGCGCCCAGCCGATGTTTGGCGGGGTTATTGATCCATTGAAACTGATGAGCAAACACGCGGCCAACATTATCCTCGACTACTACGGGGGCGAAGGTCCGACCCCAGAAAAGATGCGACGTTTACTGGCCGATTACGAGATGCACGATGACAGCAAGCTCACTGACTGGACGGTGAACGATCGCTTTGCCAACAGCACAGACCCGGAACTGCTTGAAGTCGCCCGCACTCCCGGTTTCATGGGGCAACCCGAATCGCTGCTCGGTGACTTGCACCGCAATGTCGTCCCCACCCTTTGCCTGTGGGGTCTGCACGACTGGTTTGGCGGCCCGGACGTGCCCCTGCTGTTTCTCAACCAGTTTGCAAACGCTCAATTGTTTATCGAAGGACAGGGCGCTCACCACTGGCAGACCGAACTACCCGAGCGCTTCAATCGCGTTGTGCTCAGCTACCTGAGTGAATAGACCATGACCTCCCGAACCCAACGTCTAATCGAGTTATGCGTGTCCTTGGGGCTGACGAGCGGATTACTCGCCGTTGCGGCCTTTTATCAACCCAAAGTGTCCCCTCCGCCCATCAGCCAGCCCGCGCAGGTGCCAACCGATCGCTACTACGGCATCACCGCTGTCCAGGGCAACACCTGGGTGGTGGGCGACGGCGGCAAGGTGCTGCACTCCATCGACGGAGGTGACAACTGGACAGTGCAACGCGGCTATGGGCACCCCGACTTGCAGGCGGTGGCGGCATGGGATGCCAAGCAAATCATTGCCGTTGGCAATGACAACCAAATCATCCGCAGCGAGGATGGCGGCCTAAACTGGTCATCCGTAAGGGAGGTTCCAAAGTCTCAGTGGAACAACAAGCTACTGCAAGTCCACCTGGATGCTAGCGGCACGGCCTGGGCCGTGGGCGCCGGTGGTGCCATTTTGCGTAGTGCTGACGTTGGCAAGCACTGGGAAGCCATGGTGGAGATGGGAGATATCACCTGGCATGGGGTGAGCAGCTGTGATCACGGCAAGCAGCTCATGGTCGTCGGTGAGTTCGGCCAAATTCTCTCCTCCAACGACGCTGGAGCCACCTGGGTGACGATGCCGAGCGCCACAGATATCACCCTTACCTCGATTGGCCTGGACAACGCATGCCAAGGCCTGGCGGTTGGTTTGCAGGGAACGGTGCTACGTCTATTCAACGGTCGCTGGCAACCCTTTGAACTGCCTGGGATGCATGATGCGACGGCTTCTCTCCACTGGTTCGCCGTTGCCACAGCGGACAACCGCTGGTGGATCACCGGCGAGCACGGCGCGCTCATACAAATTGACTTACCCGAGCCCACCACAGGCCTAGCGCAAACCCAACGGCTTGAAACCGGATCGAGCGCAGCCTGGTTCACTGACATACAAGCGGCGGGCGACAAGCTACTGGTTGTTGGAGACGCCATCGTTAGCGCGATCCCAGACACCTCCTCTCTGATATCACGGCGATAGCCAAACTACTTGGGAAAACAGACTGTGATAAACGCATTCGCGCAATGGAGCATTCGTCACCGCCGCATCCTAATGGCATTGACCGTGTTGATGACCATCGGTTTCCTATGGAGCGCTACACGCCTGGAAATTGGCATCGAGTTCTCGGACCTGCAGCCAAGCGGCCACTCTTACATCGACACCAACAATCGTTTCAAAGCAGGCTTCGGCAGTGAAAACCTGGTCAGCATTATGCTCGAGGTCAGCGAAGGAGACCTGTTCGAACCCGATGTGCTCGCGGCTATAAAAGGGATTACCGACGGGCTGCGCAAGATACCAGGGGTGAACCCCCTGCAAATCACCTCATTGGCCTCAAAAAAGCTGAAATCCATTCGCGCCTCCACTTATGGCATCGAGTCACAGCCCCTAATGTGGCCCGACCTGCCCTCCACGCCGCGGGAGATCGCCGAGCTACGTAGCCAGGTTATTGGCAACCCACTGGTGCACGGACGTTATGTCTCGCGGGATTTAACGGCGGCGCTGATCACCGTCGACTTCTTCGATCACTTAATCGATACCGAATCGCTGGCCAACGACGTGAAGCAACTCACCGAGCCCTACCGCTCCCCAACGCTGCAGGTGCGCGTGGTGGGAGAGCCCGTGATCAATAGTCTGGTGCTGCAGAAACTGCCCGAAACCATGCGTATTTCGTTGGCGATTGTAGGCGCGGTGGCGGTGCTGCTGTTGCTGGCAATGCGTACCTACCGGGGCATGTTATTGCCCCTTACCGCAGCCCTCGTGTCCGGCATTTGGGCGCTTGGCATTGTGTCGCTCCTGGGTTTCAGTTTGAACCCATTAGCCATCGTGATCAGCTTTGTAGTCTCTGCCCGAGCACTCTCTCACGCGGTGCAATTCACCTCTGCCTTCGAACAGGAACGACTGGCAGGCAATCTGGAACCAGAGTCCGCTGCAGTCGCCGTACTTTCCAAACTGTTTCGCCCCGGTATGCTGGGTCTTGCTACCGATGCGGGGGCAATTCTGGTGGTTGCCGCCACCCCCATCCCCTTCTTGCAGAAGGTGGCGCTCATCGGCACCATCTGGATCGGCGTCATGTTGTTTTGTGTTCTAACGCTGGTTCCCTTACTGCTGTCCTGGGTCAACGCTCCGGTGGAGCGGGCACGAGTACGCGTCTATAACCGGGATACCAACGCGCTCATGGAGCGTGGCTTGAGCCGAATCGCCGATATGGTCAACCACCGCCGTGGCCCCGCAGTCGTGTTAGGTGCTTGCGTGTTACTAATGCTGGCCACCGCTTACTATGCTCAGGGCATTCAAATCGGGGATGCAAGCCCAGGCTCGACAGTATTTTGGCAGGACTCGGAATACAACCAGGATGCAGCAGCGATTACCCAGCGCTTCCTCGGCGCAGACCACCTGTTCGTCGCGGTGGCAGGCGATGAGCCCGACACGCTCAAGCAACCGGCAGTGTTGCAACACATGTCGGATTTTCAGCGGGAGATAGGCCTCTTTCCGGAAGTCGCCGCAAATGTCTCAATCGCTGATATCGTGCGCCAGGTTAACGTCAGTCTGCATGAAGGCAATCCAAGGTTCGCAGACATTGGCAAAGTGCCAGAGATCAACAGTGAGTTGATCTACACCTATCTCGCCAGCTCCGACCCCGGTGACATCGAGCGCTACGCCGACACCGATTACAGTAACGGTGCCATCCATCTTCTGCTGACAGACAAACGCGGCGACACCATTCGCAACACTATCGCTAGGCTGGAAGACTACATCACCGATCACCCTCTGGAGGGCGCGCAATACCAGCTTGCCGGAGGCGTGGTGGGGGTCATTGCTGCGGTGAATCAGGTCATCCTGTCGACTCAAGTACAAAGCATCGCCCTCGCCCTGTTGGTGCTCTTCCTATTCTGTGCCCTCGCCTACCGCTCACCTCAAGCGGGCTTTTTTTTTCTACCCCTTGTGTTGATATCCAACCTCAGCACCTTCGCATTCATGGCTCATTACGGCATTGGCCTCAATATCAACACGCTGCCAGTGGCAGCACTCGGCATCGGGCTCGGCGTAGACTACGGATTTTACATCGTCGACCGTGTGCGCGAACGGTATCTGGTGTCTGGTGATCTGCGCAACAGTGTCCGATTCGCCCTCGCTACCGCGGGCCGCGGAGTGCTGATTACCGCGGCGACCATGATCACCAGCATGCTGTTCTGGTTTGCTTTTTCTTCCTTGCGATTCCAAGCGGAAATGGGGTTGTTAATCGCGCTGTGGATGGCCGTGTCTGCGCTCACCGCCTTGGTGTTAATCCCCGCGTTGATCCTGATGTTCAAGCCGAGATTTATCGTCATGCAGCCCCCCATCGAGGCCAAGAGCACGCCTCCCACAGACACAGCGGGAAGCGCCTCGTTTGGGGACAATAAAACGGTGATGTGTAACCCAAAGACGAGTTAGAACCGGTGTCTTTATTCATCAGAGCCACTCGATTTCAACTAAGCAGTAGCGGTCTAATGAATCAGGACACCAACGACACTATAAAAAGGGCAAACAAAGGAGGGCACTTTACTGTCGGTGAGCATTCAGATATTCAGAGGGGGCAAGCATTTCCCAGCGTTTGAATGCTTTACGGAAATTGGCGATGTCGGAGTAACCCAGGGCAAACGAAATCTCCTGAATGGACATCTGGCCACTTTCCAGATACTGAATGGCAAGTTGATGACGAACCCCCTCTAGCACTGCCCGATAAGAGGTTCCTTCATCAACCAGCCGACGGTGTAGGGTTCTTGGGGTGATATGAAAACGCCGAGCAGTCATCTCGAGGGAAGGGAAACCATGACGGCTCTGCAACATTAGCCGACGCACCCGGGCCGACCAAGTCTGCTCGGTAGATAGCTGATCAAGCTCCTGTTGGCACACTTTCAGGGCTTCCTGAAAACTGATCTTATTGGTCATTTTAAGAGGAGTGTCGATGGCCGCTAACGGAAGGGTAAAACCAGCCAGATCCCGGTTATAAGCAACGGGGCAGCGAAACACACTTTCGGCCAGCCTTTCATCACCGTCAAAAGGAAAGGTAACTTCGCGATTTCACTCGTGCCCATGGTGGTGAAATCCAGAACGTTGCGAATCGCCAAAACAGTGGCCTCTATTATCGAGCGCCGAACATCTTCCAGGGGGCGGTTCTCAAAAAAATCAAGCCTAAACTCCCCGTCTCGTTCAGAAGTTCCCACGGTGAGCAGGTCGGTTCGAAGAACCAGATAGTGCTGCAATAAATCAACAAGTTGCCGCACAGATCCGCTACTCAGTGCAGCATAGCCAACAATACCGTGAGTATTGATGAGCAACCGCTCTCCAACCATCAGCCCTAAGGTCTTGTAATTGCTAAAACGGCCTGCATCCAACACCAATTGCCGGAAAGTAAGCCAAGGATCGTAATCTGGGTTTTACGAATTTGTCGGGATTGATCCAAGATGCTCCAACCAAGCGGCGGTAGGCACGCCCAAGTCTTCAGCGATTGAATCGTTCAATGTAAGCGTTGTGTTGGCTTCCCAGGCTGGACTAAATCAGCGTTATCCGCTTTTCGGTTGCCCACTCTACCAAGTCCTGTGGTATGTACTCCGGGCCGTTATCACAGCAAAGGCTGCGGGCTTACCGCGCCATTCAATGGCCGGGGCAAAAGGCCGTATTAACCAAACCGACGGTAGCGACAAGTCGGCCTCAATACCCAATCCCTCGAGGTTGTAGTCGTCGATCACATTGACGGTTCAGGGCCGTGGTCACATTGAGCTCGCCGGGGTAACCTCACTTGATGCGATAGACCTCGCAGGCCAGCCTAATGCTAATGCCATGCTTGGCAACGCCAAAATGTCCGTACAGCTTTCCCTCAAGCGATCACTGAAGAATCACGGAATTCATCCTATCCTGAAACGGTGAAAGTAAAATTCTCGGCTCAAATCTCGTTTATTTATCGGCGAAATAACAACCAATAAAGTGTCATTATTTTACCCAGCTAAACATGCGCCGCTTCAATGAGTCGAAAAATTGGCGGCATTATAGTTACAGATGCCCCGTCTTTACGTAAATCAAAGCCCCCTCTTCTTTGGTGAAGGGACTATGCCGACTTAGATGAGGCTACGTAGCCATGAGCCTTTAGGGTAGCGTCCATGCTCATCATGGAAAGTACCCTCTAACACAAAAATTTCTTCTCCACCCCAATGCTGATGAGCAGTAAATTGTGTGTTTGGCGCCCACTTCACCAAAGCGACGTGTTCACTTTCAAACTCATGCAATGGCATCACTTTTAGGCCACCGACTAGCCCCTGAAACCATGGTTGCGTTTGAGTATCGATCACCTTTTGCTCTGTATCTTTTTCGTCGAACTGCTGCAATTTAACGAAAATAGTCGCCCCCTCCTTACCGATTTTAGGGGTGTGTGATGAGCCAATAGGGTTGCGTACATAACTGCCTTTGCCATAGCATTGATGCTCATCAGAGAACACGCCTTCAAGCACGAAAAACTCTTCTCCACCGGAATGAATATGTGGCGAGAACTCACTAAAAGGCTCATAGCGAACGATCGATGTGGCACGTGCAGTTTCGCCACCCACCCTATCGAGCATCATTCGTTGCACACCCGGCATCGGGGATTCAACCCAGTGATAGTCACCAGGTTGAACCACGATGCGTTGTGAAAAATCTGCATTTATTCGTATCGTCATGTTGCGTGCCTAACCTATTTTTTAGGGGTAAGCGGATTAAATGGTTGATCTTACCTTTGCATGAGAGTGAGACAGACCGGCATCTCATCGGATTATCTGGTTGATGCTTCACCTACTGCTGGTG
>LZQO01000094.1_pt1 | contig 16597 bp, 20 predicted proteins | sample 768571 | NCBI WGS metagenome assembly LZQO01 (sample SAMN05207081, study PRJNA324507) | oil field metagenome | isolation source: sample BH-FW-10 from oil reservoir | place: India: Bombay High | collected 2015-12-01
ATCGCCCGGATGGCCGACCAGGCCGCGGGTGCCGGCGGCCAGCGCGGGAAGCCGATCCTCGACGAACGGCTTGAAGCGCTTCTCGAGGGTAACGGTCGGCAGCACGGTATCGCGGGCCTGTTCCAGCCCGAGGATCAGTTGCTCGCGGATCGCAGCGGGCTCGAGAAAGGGCGTCTGCCAGAAGCTCTTTTCCACCCGGACGCTGTTGAGCAGCACCAGGCGCGGCACGCCCATCGCGGCGACCGTCTGCAGCACCCGGCGCAGCATCTTCGGTCGGGGCAGGGCCAGCAGCAGGGTGATCGGCAGCTTGGCCGGCGGCGGCTGGTCGAAGGCGACCGCCAGTTCCGCCTCTTGCTCATCGAGTCGCAGCACCCGACCGCTGCCCATCTGCGCACCGAGCAGGCCGACCCGCAGGCATTCACCGGCCTCGACCCGATGGACCTCGCGCATGTGCTTCAGCCGCCGACCGCGCAGCAGCACGCGGTCGGCGGCGATGAAGTCGGCCGGCTCGAGCAGCAGCAGGTTCACGGGCGCGGCGCGGGTGGCTGGCTGTCGGCTTCGCTGTCGCCTTCGGCATCGCCGCGGAACGCGGCTTCACGCTTGCTGATCATGCTGCCACACAGGAGGCCGGCTTCGAACAGCAGCCACATCGGCACGGCCAGCAGGGTCTGCGAGAACACGTCGGGGGGCGTGAGCACCATGCCGATCACGAAGCAACCGACCAGCACGTAGGGCCGGCTCTTGCGCAGCGTCTGCACCTCGACGATGCCGACCCAGATCAGCAGAAAGGTCGCTACCGGAATCTCGAAGGCCACGCCAAAGGCGAAGAACAGCGTGAGCACGAAGTCCAGGTACTGGCCGATGTCGGTCATCATCGCCACGCCTTCGGGCGTCACGCTGGCGAAGAAGCCGAACATGATCGGGAACACCACGAAGTAGGCGAAGGCCATGCCGGCGTAGAACAGGAAGATGCTGGAGATCAGCAAGGGCACCGCGATGCGCTTCTCGTGCTTGTACAGGCCGGGCGCGATGAAGCCCCAGATCTGATACAGGATGATCGGCATCGAAACGAACAGCGCGACCATCAGCGTCAGCTTGAACGGGGTGAGGAATGGCGAGGCCACCCCGGTGGCGATCATCGTCGCGCCTTCGGGCAGGTAGGCGCGCAGCGGTGCGGCCACCAGCGCGTAGATCTGCTGGGAGAAGTAGAACAGCCCGGCGAACACCAGGCCAATGGCGATCACGCTGCGCAGCAGGCGCTTGCGCAGCTCGGTGAGGTGCGCGATCAGCGGCATTTCCTGATCGTCGAGGGACGGCTTGCTCATGGATTGGGGCGTTCAGTCGGGGCGGAGGGCTTTTCGGAAGCCGCGGCGGGTACATCCTCGCGTGCCGTTTCGGCATCGCCGGCCGGCTTGGCCGGAGCGGCTGCCGGAGGCTCGGCAGCCGGGCTCGGCGGGCTGCTCGGCGCCGAGGCACCGCTGTTACCCGGAGGCATGATGCTCTGTTTCATCTCGCGCTCCAGATCGAGGATGCGCTCGTTGTGCAGCTGGCGGCGGATCTCGTCCGCGCCGATCTCACGCTCCACTTCGGCCTTGATGTTGGCGAAGCTGCGCTTGAGCCGGCCGATCCACAGGCCCGTCGTGCGCACGGCGCCGGGCAGGCGCTCGGGGCCGAGCACCACCAGCGCCACCAGCCCGACCAGCAGCAGTTCGGTAAAACCGATATCGAACATCGCGGCGCGCCTGTGTCAGTCTTTTTTCGCCGGATCGTCGACCTTGCGTGCCTGGGCATCGATGGTCTGCCCTGGTTTTTCCTCTACGCCGGGCTTTTCCTCGTCGGTGCCCATCGATTTGCGGAAGCCCTTGATCGCATCGCCCAGGTCCGATCCCAGGCCCTTCAGGCGCTTGGTGCCGAACAGCATGATGACGATGAGCAGGATGATCAGTAGTTGCCAGACGCTGATGCCGCCAAGACCCATGGTGTTGTCTCCGAAGTGAATCAGTTTTGCGGGCGCGCCGCTTTTTCCGCGTGCCCGGACAGGCCGAAACGTCGATCCAGCTCATCCAGTACCGCCTGCGGATGCTGGCCGAGGGCGGCAAGCATGACCAGGCTGTGGAACCAGAGGTCGGCGGTTTCGTAGATGACGTCGCTGCAGTCGCCGCTGCCTGCGGCATCCTTGGCGGCCAGGATGGTTTCCACCGATTCCTCGCCGACCTTTTCCAGAATCTTGTTCAGCCCCTTGTGATACAGGCTGGCGACATAGGAACTCTCCGGCGCGGCGCCCTTGCGCGCCTCGAGCACTTCGGCCAGCCGGGTCAGGGTGTCACTCATGCTTGTGCTCCGCGTAGATGGCGTGCGGGTCCTTGAGTACCGGCTCGACGGTCTTCCACTGGTCCTGCTCCAGTACCCGATAGAAACAGCTCTGCCGCCCGGTATGACAGGCAATGCCGCCGATCTGCTCGACCATCAGGATGATCACATCGGCGTCGCAGTCCAGGCGCAGCTCGTGCAGTTTCTGCACATGGCCGGATTCCTCGCCCTTGCGCCACAGCTTGCCGCGCGAACGTGACCAGTAGATGGCGCGGTTCTCCTGCACCGTCAGCTGCAGCGACTCGCGGTTCATCCAGCCATCATCAGTACACGGCCGGTCTGGTGGTCCTGCGCAATCGCCGGGACCAGCCCGTCGGCGTTCCAGTTGATCTCGTCCAGCCAGTTCATCGAATTCTCCGCTCAGTGCCGTCCAGTGTGCCAGCCGCCCCCGCAGCTGGCTATCGGCGTACGACGATATAGGTACCCGCGACGAGCATCAGCCAGGCCGGCCACGCGGCCACGGCGGTCAAGGTCGCGGCTTCGGCGGCCAATACCGCACCGCCGCCGAGCAGCAGCGCGCCCAGCAGCCGCAGCGGCCAGCCGCGCGGGTGGTGCTGCCAGGGCGGCGGTGGGTTGTCGGCATGCGGGTGCGACATGCGTTCGAGCAGCTCGCGGGTCATGTTGGCCAGGTGTGGCAGCTGCTCGACCTGGGCCTGCACATTCTTCAGCACCTGCTTGGGGCTCATGCGCTCGCGCATCCAGCGTTCGAGGTAGGGCTGGCCGGTGGTCCACAAGTCGAGCTCGGGATAGAGCTCGCGTCCCAGTCCCTCGATGTTCAACAGGGTCTTTTGCAGCAGCACCAGCTGGGGCTGCACCTCCATGTTGAAGCGTCGCGCCACCTGGAACAGGCGTACCAGCAGCTGGCCGAACGAGATGTCCTTCAGCGGCTTTTCGAAGATCGGCTCGCAAACGGTGCGAATCGCCGCCTCGAACTCGTTGACCTTGGTTTCGGCCGGTACCCAGCCCGAGTCGATGTGCAGTTGTGCGACCTTGCGATAGTCGCGCTTGAAGAAGGCCACCAGGTTGCGCGCCAGGTAGTCCTGGTCCTCCGGCGTCAGGCTGCCGACGATGCCGAAGTCCACCGCGATGTATTGCGGGCTCCAGGGCTCGCGCGTGCTGACGAAGATGTTCCCCGGGTGCATGTCGGCGTGGAAGAAACTGTCGCGGAACACCTGGGTGAAGAAGATCTCCACACCGCGCTCGGCCAGCTGGCGCATGTCGGTGTTCTGCCGCTTGAGCGCCGCCATGTCAGTGACCGGAACACCGTAGATGCGCTCCATGACCAGCACCTGCGGGCGGCAGTAGTCCCAGTACACCTGCGTACGTAGAGCAGCCGCGAGCCCTCGAAGTTGCGCCTGAGCTGGCTGGCGTTGGCCGCCTCGCGCAACAGGTCGAGCTCGTCGTAGATGGTCTTGGCGTAGTCGTCGACCACCTCGACCAGGTGCAGGCGTCGCGCGTCGGCGGAGAGGCGTTCGGCCGAGCGTGCCAGCAGGAACAGCCAGGCCAGGTCCTGGCTGATGACCGGGCGCAGGTTCGGCCGGACGACCTTGACGATGACTTCTTCGCCGGTGTGCAGGCGTGCGGCATGGACCTGCGCGACCGACGCCGAGGCGAGTGGCTTGGTGTCGAAGCGGGCGAACAGCTTGTCGATCGGCGCGCCGAGCTGCTGTTCGATCAACGCAGTGGCGACGGCCGAGTCGAAAGGGGGGACGCGGTCCTGCAGCATCGCCAGTTCCTCGGCGATATCAGGCGGCAGCAGGTCGCGACGGGTCGAGAGAATCTGGCCGAACTTGATGAAGATCGTCCCCAGCCCTTCGAGCGCGAGGCGCAGGCGGGCGCCGCGGCTCAAGGCGCTATGGCGGCGCGGGATCCAGCGCCAGGGCAGCAGATAGCTGCTGGCGCGCAGCCAGAATGGCATCGGCAGATCGAGCAGGATGTCATCGAGGCGGTAGCGGATCACCACCAGCAGGATGCGAAACAGGCGAGCGGCGGCGGCGAACAGCTTCATTCGGGTTTTTCTGGCGCGAGGTTGTGGGCGAGGCGCTCGATGCGCGCCTCGAGGCGGTCGAGCGCCAGCTTGAGCTCATCGATTTCGCTGAAGCGGGCTTCGGCCTCTTGCTGGCCGACCAGTGCACGACTTTCCTCGGTGAGGTAGTCGGCCAGGTCCTGGCGTAGCGAATCGCCGCTCTCGCGCAGCCAGCGGGACGGTGTGCGTACCCTGTGCCGAGCAGCTGCGCGCCGACCGGGCCGAGCCAGCGCGACGCTTCGTATTCCCAGTCCAGTTCGAGGTCCTGCAGCACTTCGGCCAGGCTCATCAGCACGCCGCTGTCGCCGTCGATGCTGACTTGTGGCTCGTGCAGCACGGCCGTCTTCTGGCGGCTGACGAGCAGGCGAACCAGGCTGGAGGCCGGTGCGCGCAGACGACAGTCGGCGTCGGCCGCCCAGCTCGAGGCCAGGCGCAGGCCGTCTTCCTCGACCAGCACAAAGAGCTGCATGGCCGGCGCGCTGCAGTCGATCTCGATGATGCGTCCTGCCAGCCGCGCCAGGCGCGGCAGTGCCGTGGGGTCCAGCCGCAACACGCGGTTGAGCCCCTGCTCGGCGCTGGCAAGCAGAGCCTGGCGCAGCATCAGGGTTTGATTCCGCGGTGCAGGGCGACGATGCCGCCGGTCATGTTGTGATAGCTGACGCGCTCGAAACCGGCGGTCTCCATCATGCCTTTGAGGGTTTCCTGATCCGGGTGCATGCGGATCGACTCGGCCAGGTAGCGATAGCTGTCGGCGTCGTTGGTGATCAGCTTGCCCATCATCGGCAGCAGGCTGAACGAGTAGGCATCGTAGGCCTTGGAGAACAGCTGGTTGGTCGGCTTGGAGAATTCCAGCACCAGCAGGCGGCCGCCCGGCTTGAGCACGCGCAGCATCGAGGCGATCGCGTCTTCCTTGTGGGTGACGTTGCGCAGGCCGAAGGCGATGGTGACCACGTCGAAGTGGTTGTCCGGGAAGGGCAGCTTCTCGGCATCGGCCTGCACGAACTTGACGTTGCCGGCCACGCCCTTGTCCAGCAGCTTGTCGCGGCCGACCTTGAGCATCGAGGCATTGATGTCGGCCAGCACCACCTCGCCGGTAGGCCCGACGATGCGCGAGAACTGCCGGGTCAGGTCGCCGGTACCGCCGGCGATGTCGAGAATCCGGTTGCCTTGACGCGCGCCGGACAGTTCGATGGTGAAGCGCTTCCACAGGCGATGGATGCCGCCAGACATCAGGTCGTTCATCAGGTCGTACTTGGCGGCCACGGAGTGGAACACCTCGGCCACCTTCTGCGCCTTCTGGCTCTCCGGCACGCTCTTGTAGCCGAAGTGGGTGGTCGGTTCTGCGTCATGCACTTTGCGAGGATCGGTCATGTCACTGTCACCGGAAGAATGTCGCGGCATTCTAAACCCAAAGGCGTTGGCAAGCTCCACGCTTGTGCCGGGGCGGGCGATGGCCTGAGCGGAAAACTTGATCTGGATCGGGCTGCGCGGTTTTGCTGCCGCCGCGCTGCTGTATAGTGCCGGCCGTTCATCGGCCCGCAGTCAGGAGTCGGCATGGCCCGAATCATCGTTGAGCGTTCCCACAGCCTCGGTCGCGAAGCCGCGCGTGCCAAGGCCGAGCAATTGGCCGGACGGCTGGCCAGCGAGTTCGGTGTGAGCTGCCAGTGGCAGGGCGACGTGCTGGCCGTACGGCGCAGCGGCGCGGACGGCCACATCGAAGTGGGCGAGGATCGGGTGAAGGTGCTGCTCAACCTGGGGCTGTTGTTGTCGGCGATGGGGCCGAGCATCCAGGGGCAGATCGAGCGCGCGCTGGACAAGGCACTGGCCTGAGCCGGCGCATCGCGCTTGTGCTCCGCCAGAGGTGCGACATCGAGCCAGCGTTGCTCGCGTTTCACCGATCCACCGCGCCGCGCTGAGGTGGATGCAACAAGCGCCTGCGTGCTCAGAGCATCAGCTTGACCACCGATTCGTCCGGGTCGCGTGACTTGCCCGCCTTCTCCAGCGCTTGCAGATAGTCGGCCCAGAGCGCCTGCTGGTTCTGCGCCAGGTGGTCGAGGTACTCCCAGGAATACAGCCCGCTGTCATGGCCATCGCTGAAGGTGAGCTTCAGCGCGTACTGGCCGGCCGGCTCGACCTTGTCCAGCGCGACGTTCAGTTTGCCGGTCTGCAGCACCGGGTTGCCGTGGCCCTGCACTTCGGCCGAGGGCGAATGCACGCGGAGGAATTCGGCCGGCAGGACATGGCGCTCGCTGGCGCCGTACTCCAGCTCCAGCGTCTTCGAGGCCTTGTGCAGCTTGATCGCAGTAGGAATGCGCATGCAACGCTCCGGAAGGATCGGCCGCAGCCTTCGCCACGGCCGCAGCGGTTAGAGGATGTAGCGCGACAGGTCTTCGTCCTGCGCCAGTTCGCCGAGGTGCTCGTTGACGTAGGCGGCATCGATACGGATCGCCTCGCCATCCTGCTTGACCGCCAGGTCTGCGGCGCTGAACGAAACCTCCTCGAGCAGCCGCTCGAGCAGCGTGTGCAGGCGACGTGCGCCGATGTTCTCGGTCTTCTCGTTGACCTGCCAGGCGATCTCGGCGATGCGCTTGATGCCGTCTTCGAGGAATTCGACCTGCAGCCCCTCGGTCTTGAGCAGCTCGCGGTACTGTTCGGCGAGCGAGGCGTGCGGCTCGGTGAGGATGCGCTCGAAGTCCTCCGGCGACAGTGCCTTGAGTTCGACGCGGATCGGCAGGCGGCCCTGCAGTTCCGGCACCAGGTCGCTGGGCTTGGACAGGTGGAAGGCGCCGGAGGCGATGAACAGGATGTGGTCGGTCTTGATCATGCCCAGCTTGGTGTTCACCGTGCTGCCCTCGATCAGCGGCAGCAGGTCGCGTTGCACGCCTTCGCGTGACACGTCGGCGCCGCCGGCGTTGGCGCGCTTGGCGACCTTGTCGATCTCGTCGATGAAGACAATGCCGTTCTGCTCGACCGCCTCCAGCGCACGGGCCTTGAGTTCTTCCTCATTGACCAGGCGTGCGGCCTCTTCGTCGCGGACGAGCTTGAGCGCATCCTTGATCTTCAGCTTGCGGCTCTTCTTCTTGCCCTTGCCCATGTTGGCGAAGAGGTTCTGCAGCTGGCTGGTCATCTCTTCCATGCCGGGCGGGGCCATGATTTCCACGCCAGCCGGACTTTCGGCGACCTCGATGTCGATTTCCTTGTCGTCGAGCTGGCCTTCGCGCAGGCGCTTGCGGAACAGCTGGCGGGTGTTGGAATCGCCGGATTGCACCGGCTCCTCGGAGAAGCCTACCGGGCGTGCGGGTGGCAGCAGGGCGTCGAGAATGCGCTCCTCGGCGGCGTCTTCGGCACGGTGGCGCATCTTGTGCACTTCCTGCTCGCGCAGCATCTTCAGCGCCGCGTCGGCCAGGTCACGGATAATCGATTCGACATCGCGGCCGACATAGCCGACCTCGGTGAACTTGGTCGCTTCGACCTTGAGGAAGGGCGCGTTGGCCAGCTTGGCCAGGCGCCGGGCGATTTCGGTCTTGCCGACCCCGGTGGGGCCGATCATCAGAATGTTCTTCGGGGTGACTTCCTGGCGCAGCTCGGCCGGCAGCTGCATGCGCCGCCAGCGGTTGCGCAGGGCGATGGCCACGGCGCGCTTGGCGTCGTCCTGGCCGATGATGTGGCGGTTGAGTTCGTGGACGATCTCGCGGGGCGTCATGGACATTTTTTCAATACTCCGGGAGCTGGACAGTGAATGAACAGGCAGCTCGAAAAACCTGGGCGAGGCGGGCAACGCGGTATTGCCGCAGCAACCGGTTTTTCATCGGCCTGTCAGATCGCGCTGTCCAGCTCCTCGATGGTCAGGTTCTGGTTGGTGAACACGCAGATGCTGCCGGCGATGTTCAGGGCGGTTTCGGCAATCTCGCGGGCGGACATGTCGTCGCCGGCCTTCTGCAGCAGTGCCAGCGCGGCGGCCTGGGCAAAGCCGCCGCCCGAGCCCATGGCGATCAGTCCGTGCTCGGGTTCGACCACGTCGCCGTTGCCTGTGATGATCAGCGAGGCGTCCTTGTTGGCCACCGCGAGCATGGCCTCCAGGCGACTCAGCGAACGGTCGGTTCGCCAGTCCTTGGCCAGCTCGACCGCGGCGCGGACCAGATGACCCTGATGCTTCTCCAGCTGGCCTTCGAAGCGCTCGAACAGGGTGAAGGCATCGGCGGTGGCGCCGGCGAAGCCGGCCAGTACCCGGCCGTGATAGAGGCGACGGACCTTTTTGGCGTTGCCTTTCATCACGGTGTTGCCGAGGGAAACCTGGCCGTCGCCGCCCATGACGACTTTGCCGTTGCGGCGCACTGAAACGATGGTGGTCAAGGGGGAAATCTCCACGCAGCGGGGCGATGAATGCCCGAATGCGGGTGATATGGGGGCCGCCACCGGCATTTCAACGTTCAGTCCATCGCAAAGTCCAGCTGGCGCCAGGCTTCGTAGACCGCCACGGCAACCGTGTTGGAAAGGTTCAGGCTGCGGCTGTCGGGGCGCATCGGCAGGCGCAGGCGGCGCTGCGCAGCGAAGGCGTCACGTACCTCGTCCGGCAGGCCGCGGCTCTCCGGGCCGAAGAGGAAGGCATCCCCGCGCCGGAACTCGACCTCATGAAAGGCCTGCGAGCCCTTGGTGGTGAAGGCGAACAGGCGCGGCGCGGTGCCGTCGCAGGGCGTGCCGGGCGGGGCGATGCCCAGTGCGGCCAGGCAGCTGGCGAGATCGGCATGGCGGCGCACCGGGGCGTACTCGTGGTAATCAAGGCCGGCCCGGCGCAGGCGCTTGTCGTCCAGCTCGTAGCCCAGTGGCTCGATCAGGTGCAGGCTGCAGCCGGTGTTGGCGCAGAGCCTGATAATGTTGCCGGTGTTCGGTGGAATTTCCGGTTGGAAGAGGATCACGTGAAACATGCGCAGCACCCGAGTGGACGACCGCGGCGATTCTACTGCGCCAGACCCGATGCCGCGCCTGCGCCGGCGGTTTTTCGCTTCGCTGGTGCTGATCGGCTTTCTCGTCGGGCTGATGCTCGGCCGGCTCGATACGCCCGAGCCGGTGCGCTTGCAGCGTATCGAACCGACCGAGGATGGACTGCGTCTGGTGTTCGACGGGGAGCCCGAGGTACGTCAGCAGCAGGATGTCGACGGCGCCTTCGCCTTGCTGCTGGCGGCTGAGGCGTCGGGCCGCAGCGGTGAGCTGCAGCTGGCCGGCATGCCGGTGCGCTGGCGGCTGCAGCCCGGCGAGACGGGCCTGCTGCTGCACTTCGTCGCCACCCGTCCGCTGCAGGGTCGCTGGTACCTCGAAGGGGATAGCGACCAGGCCCTCAGGGTAGCCCTGATCCCCAAATCCTGAGCCTCGCGAGGGCGTCAGCCCTCCTCGCCGTCGTCCTCGTCAGCGCCGTCGACACGCATGCCCAGCTCCTTGATCTTGCGCGTCAGTGTGTTGCGCCCCCAGCCGAGCAGCAGCGCGGCATCGCGACGCGCCCGGCGGTGTGCTTGAGCGCGGTCTCGATCATGATCCGCTCGAAGGCCGGCACCGCCTCGTCGAGCAGGTTCGACTGGCCGCGGCCAAGGGCCAGATCCGCCCAGTTGCGCAGTGCCTGCTGCCAGTCGTCGACTGGCTGCGCCTCGCCGTGCTGGTGCAGCAGCTCGGGCGGCAGGTCGCTGACATGCACCTCGCGCCCGGAGGCCATCACCGTGATCCAGCGACAGGTGTTTTCCAGCTGACGCACGTTGCCGGCCCAGGGCAGGTGCTTGAGGTATTCCTCGGTTTCCGGCTTGAGCAGCTTGGTCTCGACAGCCAGTTCCTGTGCGGCGTTGGCGAGGAAGTGCCGCGCCAGCGCCGGGATATCCTCGCGCCGGTCGGCCAGGCGCGGGATGTGGATGCGGATGACGTTGAGCCGATGGAAAAGGTCCTCGCGAAACTTGCCGGCCTGCACCAGCGCCTCGAGATCCTGGTGGGTCGCGGCGATGATGCGGACGTCGACTTTCACCGGGGTATGCCCGCCGACACGGTAGAACTCGCCATCGGCGAGCACGCGCAGCAGGCGGGTCTGGGTATCGGCCGGCATGTCGCCGATCTCGTCGAGGAACAGCGTGCCGCCGTCGGCCTGCTCGAAGCGCCCGCGGCGCTGGCTGGCCGCGCCGGTGAACGCGCCTTTCTCGTGGCCGAACAGCTCGGACTCCATCAGGTCCTTCGGGATCGCCGCCATGTTCAGCGCGATGAACGGCGAGGCTGCACGCGGGCTGTGGCGGTGCAGGGCATGGGCGACCAGCTCCTTGCCGGTGCCGGACTCGCCGTTGATCAGTACGGTGATGTTCGAGTGCGAAAGGCGACCGATGGCGCGGAACACCTCCTGCATTGCCGGCGCCTCGCCGATGATCTCCGGCGTGTGGTGCTGATCGGGCGTCGGCGCCTGGGCCTGCTGCTCCTGGGCATGCTGGTAGGCCCGCTTGACCAGCGAAACGGCGTCGTCGACATCGAACGGCTTGGGCAGGTACTCGAAGGCGCCGCCCTGGTAGGAGGCCACTGCGCTGTCGAGGTCCGAGTGCGCGGTCATGATGATCACCGGCAGGCGCGGATGCTGTTCGCGGATCTTGGCCAGCAGGTCGAGGCCGCTGGTGCCCGGCATGCGGATGTCGGAGATGATCACGTCGGGTTGCTGCCGGGCCAGCCGGTTGAGCACGCTGTCGGCGCTGTCGAAGCTCTGGATGTCCATGCCTTCCTGTTGCAGGGCCTTCTCCAGCACCCAGCGGATGGAGCGATCGTCGTCGACGATCCAGACGGTTTCGCTTCGGCTCATGGCGTTGTGGCTCCTTGTTCCAGCGGCAGGAAGATCGAGAAGGCGGTGTGTCCCGGATGGCTCTCGCACTCGATCAGGCCCTGGTGCTGACTGATGATGTTCTGGGTGATGGCCAGGCCCAGCCCGGTGCCGTCGGGGCGGCCGCTGACCATCGGGTAGAAGAGGGTGTTCTGCAGTTCGGCCGGGATGCCCGGGCCGTTGTCGATGATCTCGATGCGTGCGACCAGGCGATGGCGCACATGGCCGATGGTGAACTGGCGCAGCGTGCGCGTGCGCAAGGTGAGCCGGCCTAGCCCGAGTTCGGTCTGCCCGGCCAGTGCCTGCATGGCATTGCGCATGATGTTGAGCAGCGCCTGGATCATCTGCTCGCGGTCCATCAGCACTTCCGGAATGCTTGGGTCGTAATCGCGCACCAAAATGAGGCGTCCCTGTGACTCGGCCTCGATCAGGCTGGCAACGTGTTCCAGCACCTCATGGATATTGGTCATCGCCAGCGACGGCAGCTTGTTCGAGCCGAGCATGCGGTCGACCAGATTGCGCAGGCGGTCGGCCTCTTCGATGATCACCTCGGTGTAATCCTTCAGGTGCTCGTCGGGCAGCTCGCGGGCCAGCAGCTGCGCCGCTCCGCGGATGCCGCCCAGCGGATTCTTGATCTCGTGGGCCAGGCCGCGCACCAGTAGCTTGGTGGTTTCCTGGGTCGACAGCTGGGCCTCATCCTTGGTGATGCGTAGCAGGCGATCGCGCGGCAGCACTTCAAGCAGCAGCATGGTTTCCTGCTGCGTCGGGATGGGCGTCACGGCGTAGTCGACGGTCAGCGTCTGGCCGCTGACCGAGGTCAGGGTCGCCTCGCGCTTGGTGAACGGATGGGCTTCGGCAACTGCCTGGCGCAAGGCCGAGAGCGCCTCGGGGGATTCGGTAAACAGCTCGCTGATGAACTGGCCGTGGCTGCGCTGGCCGCTGACCGCCAGCAGCATCTCGGCAGCCGGGTTCATGTACTCCAGGCGCAGCCGCGCATTGAGCAGAAGGGTTGCGGTAGTCAGATTCTCGAGCAGCAGGCGTTGCAAGGCATCGTTGATCATGGCGGGTCCGCATCCGGTGGGTAGACCGTTAAATGCAAGAAGCAAACCAACGCGCCATAGCGGCGCGAAATGGCGGTTCCCTGCACGCCTCGGGCAGGTCGCGTGAACCAAATTGGGCTTTCCCGCAGCCGTTGGCGAGCTAGCGCACCAAAAAAGTGCGCTGCCTGATCATAGATAGGGCACGAACGGGATGTCGCGTTTTTCTTCCGGCTTGTCCTTCAGCGGGCACTCCAGGCGCACGCCGTAGTCGTCTTTCGCACAGGGCCGAGCCTTGCGGCGCTGAGCCAGCGACATGCGCCGCAGGTGGACGTCCTGCTCGGCGCTGCGTGCCAGCTCGCTTCCGTCGGCAGCAAGGATCAGCAGGGCGATGCGATGCGTGCCGCGGTCGACATTGTGCAGGGCGAATGTGCCCGACTCGCCCGGCTCGCCGTATGGCTGGCCATCGAACAGCAGCTGGTAGCGGTGCCCGGGGCGTAGCGGTGGCTCGCTCGCGCCGTTGATGGTCAGGTTGCCCGCATTGTCGCGGACGGTGGCATCTGCCGCCGGGCTGATGATTCGCAACGCCTGGTAGCCGGCGCGTGCGGGCGTCGCTGGCGGTGCTTGTGTTGCGGGCGCGGGCAGCGGCACCGCTGGCATCTGGTTCGCCGGCTTGAGCTCGATCGGCTCGGCTGCCGTCGTGGGGCGGTCGGTAAAGACGCGGTTGCCCTCGGCATCCAGATAACTGTAGATGCCGGCCTGTGCCGGGGCGGCCAGCAGGGCCAGCAAAAGCCAGGCGAGCAATTGCACCCTCAGCGCCCCCGCAGGGCCGGGCTGGAGGTGTGGACACGCTGCACGGTGAACAGCTGCGGTTCACTGCGCTGTATCACACGTTCGCCCTGCAGGATCTGTACTTCCAGGCGGTGCTGGCCGCGGTCGATGTTGTTCAGCTGGAGGCTGGTGGCCTGGCTCGGCTCGGCCTGCGGAATGCCGTCGAGCACGAAGCGCAGGTGATGGCTCGGTTGCAGAGGCGGGTCCAGCTCGGCGCTGACCACGAAGGTGCCGTTGTTGGCGCGCAGCGCCTGTTCGTCGGGGATGCCGGCGATCGCCAGGTGCCGATAGGGTTGGCCGTTCTGCTGCGCCTCGCCTGGCAACGGCGGCGGCGGCTCCGGCGTGCGGATATCGACGGTGTTGGCCGGCGCAGCTCGACGGGTTGGGCCTGGACGTTTTCCGGCGGCTGGTTGGTGAACACCGTGTTGCCCTGAGCATCGGTGTATTTGTAGATCTCGCTGCCATGTGCCTGGAGGGCCAGCAGTGCGAGCAGGCCGAGCAGTGCGTTGCGCATCGGAAAGGCTCCGCGGAGGTTGGGTGATCGAAGCCTTGCACCGCCAGCTATGGCAGGCAAGTTCGATCGCGCGGAATTGCGACGCCCTGCTGATGGCGGCCATCGCTTGGCCCGGGTGGCCCATAAACGACGAACCCCGCCGGGTGGCGGGGTTCGTGGGCGCGGTCGAGGCCGGTGTTGGCCGGCCTCGATTCGGCGATCAGCAGCTGTAGTACAGGTCGTATTCCAGCGGGTGCACGAAGGTGCGTACCTTGATTTCCTCGGCCGCCTTCAGCTCGACGTAGGAATCCAGGAAGTCCTTGGTGAACACGCCGCCCTTGAGCAGGAACTCGTGGTCGGCTTCCAGCGCTTCCAGGGCTTCCTTCAGGCTGCCGCAGACCTGCGGGATGTTGGCCGCTTCTTCCGGCGGCAGGTCGTACAGGTTCTTGTCGGCGGCGTCGCCGGGGTGAATCTTGTTCTGGATGCCGTCCAGGCCGGCCATCAGCAGCGCGGCGAAGGCCAGGTAGGGGTTGGCCGACGGGTCCGGGAAGCGCGCCTCGATGCGACGGCCCTTCGGGCTGGCGACGTACGGGATGCGGATGGAGGCGGAACGGTTGCGGGCCGAGTAGGCCAGCATGACCGGAGCTCGAAGCCCGGAACCAGACGCTTGTAGGAGTTGGTCGACGGGTTGGTCAGGGCGTTCAGCGCCTTGCCGTGCTTGATGATGCCGCCGATGAAGTACAGCGCGGTATCGGACAGGCCGGCATAGCCTTCGCCGGCGAAGGTGTTCTTGCCGTCTTTGGCGATGGACATGTGCACGTGCATGCCCGAGCCGTTGTCGCCGTACAGCGGCTTCGGCATGAAGGTCACGGTCTTGCCGTAGGCGGCGGCGACGTTCTGCACGCAGTACTTCAGGGTCTGAACTTCGTCAGCCTTGGCCACCAGGGTGTTGAACTTCACGCCGATTTCGTTCTGCGCGCCGGCCACTTCGTGGTGGTGCACTTCGACGACCTGGCCCATCTCTTCCAGGGCGTTGCACATGGCGGTACGGATCTCGTGATCCGGATCGGCCGGCGGAGTCGGCAGGTAGCCGCCCTTCACGCGGATGAAGTGGCCGCTGTTGCCCTGACGGCCGTCGAGGTCGGCGTCACTGCTCCAGGATGCCTGTTCGGAGAAGATCTTGAACATCGAGCCGGACATGTCCGACTTGTACTTCACGGAGTCGAAGATGAAGAACTCGGGCTCCGGGCCGGCGAATACGGTGTCACCGATGCCGGTGGACTTGAGGTATTCCTCGGCGCGCTTGGCGATGGCGCGCGGGTCGCGCTCGTAGCCCTGCATGGTCGAAGGTTCGATGACGTCGCAGACCAGGATCAGGGTCGGCTCTTCGGTGAACGGATCGAGCACGGCGGTGCTGTCGTCCGGCAGCAGGATCATGTCGGAGGCTTCGATGCCCTTCCAGCCATCGATGGAAGACCCGTCGAACATCTTGCCGACTTCGAAGAAGTCGTCATCGGCGTTGCGGGCCGGCATGGTGATGTGATGCTGGCGGCCCTTGGGGTCGGTGAAGCGCAGATCAATCCACTTCACATCGTTATCTTTGATCAGTTGAAGCGACTTCGACATGGGTGTTCTCCAAGTGGTGGAAGCGTGACAGTAGCTTCCCTGTATCGAGGTTGAAGCCGGGTGGCGATGTTCCGCCAAGGCGACCTGCCTCACAAGGGAGCAAATTGCATGCCAGTGCTCCGAGTTGGGTCCGGTGCGCCCGCCTGCGCCGCCTGCGCCTCTGGCCCCCTGTCAGGGCAGCCTGTCCATGCCACTGCTGTGCACGCTAATGGTGCGCTCCTGCAGTGCACTGCCTCCTTTTGGTGCCTTGCGCCAGTGGTGCAGAAAACCGACTAAAGGTCTGGCCATTTCCGCTATACTCCGCGCCCCTCTTTTTCAGGCCTCGCCGGCCACGCGCTGCGTCCATGAAGCTGATCGTCAAGGTTTTCCCCGAAATCACCATCAAGAGCCCACCGGTGCGCAAGGGCTTCATTCGTCAGCTGACGAAAAACATCCGCGCCGTGCTCAAGGACCTGGACCCTGCGCTCCAGGTCGAGGGTGTGTGGGACAACATCGAGGTGGAGACTTCCGTCGGCGAGGCCAAGGCGCTGCGCGAGATGATCGAGCGGTTGCGCTGCATGCCTGGCATTGCGCATTTTCTCGAGGTCCACGAATACCCGCTGGGCGACCTGGACGACATCGTCGAAAAATGCCAGGCCCACTATGCCGAGCGCCTGCCGGGGCGCATCTTCGCCGTGCGCTGCAAGCGTGCCGGCAAGCATCCGTTCAGCTCGATGGACGTCGAGCGCCACGTCGGCAGCCAGTTGCGCCAGCGCTGCGGCGCCGCCGGCATCTCGCTGAAGGCGCCGGAAGTCGAAGTGCGCATGGAGATCCGCGACCAGCGCCTGTTCGTCGTGCATCAGCAGCATGACGGCATTGGCGGCTACCCGCTCGGCTCGCTGGAGCAGACGCTGGTGCTGATGTCCGGCGGTTTCGACTCCACTGTCGCGGCCTACCAGATGATGCGCCGCGGGCTGATGACCCACTTCTGCTTCTTCAACCTCGGCGGCCGCGCCCATGAACTGGGCGTGATGGAAGTGGCGCACTACCTGTGGAAGAAATACGGCAGCTCGCATCGCGTGCTGTTCATCAGCGTGCCCTTCGAAGAGGTGGTCGGCGAAATCCTGCAGAAGGTCGACAACAGCCAGATGGGCGTGGTCCTCAAGCGCATGATGCTGCGCGCCGCGACCCAGATCGCCGAGCGCCTGAGCATCGATGCACTGGTCACCGGCGAGGCGATCAGCCAGGTGTCCAGCCAGACGCTGACCAACCTCAAGGTGATCGACTCGGCTACCGACATGCTGGTCCTGCGCCCGCTGATCGCCAGCCACAAGCAGGACATCATCGACACCGCGACGGCCATCGGCACCGCCGAATTCGCCCGCAACATGCCCGAATACTGC
>LZQO01000095.1_pt1 | contig 16528 bp, 15 predicted proteins | sample 768571 | NCBI WGS metagenome assembly LZQO01 (sample SAMN05207081, study PRJNA324507) | oil field metagenome | isolation source: sample BH-FW-10 from oil reservoir | place: India: Bombay High | collected 2015-12-01
AGCGGAACCGAACACTTCCGAGCAAACGCGGGTCAGCGCAGCGGTCAGAGTGGTCTTGCCATGGTCAACGTGACCGATGGTGCCGACGTTGACGTGCGGTTTGTTACGTTCGAATTTTTCCTTAGCCACGACAGTAAACCTCTTACTTAAAGGGCTGAATCAACCTTGTTTTTTGATGATAGCTTCGGCGATGTTGGCCGGCGCTTCCGCGTACTTCGAGAACTCCATGGAGTAGCTTGCACGACCCTGCGACATGGAGCGAACGTCCGTAGCGTAACCGAACATCTCACCCAGCGGCACCTCGGCACGGATAACCTTGCCGGAAACGGTGTCTTCCATGCCTTGGATCAGGCCGCGACGACGGTTCAGGTCGCCCATCACGTCGCCCATGTAATCCTCGGGAGTGACCACCTCGACCTTCATGATCGGCTCGAGCAGTACCGCGCCACCCTTCTGGGAAAGCTGCTTGGTCGCCATGGAAGCCGCGATCTTGAACGCCATCTCGTTGGAGTCCACGTCGTGGTAAGAACCATCGAAGACGGTGGCTTTCAGGCCGAGCAGCGGATAACCGGCGAGAACGCCGTTCTTCATCTGCTCCTCGATACCTTTCTGGATTGCCGGGATGTATTCCTTCGGAACCACACCACCGACGACTTCGTTCTTGAACTCCAGACCTTCCTGACCTTCGTCGGAGGGCTCGAAGCGAATCCAGCAATGACCGAACTGGCCACGACCACCGGACTGACGAACAAACTTGCCTTCGATCTCGCACTTGTTGCGGATCATCTCGCGATAGGCAACCTGCGGCTTGCCGATGTTGGCCTCGACACCGAACTCACGCTTCATCCGGTCGACGATGATGTCCAGGTGAAGCTCACCCATACCACCAATGATGGTCTGACCGGACTCTTCGTCGGTCTTGACGCGGAACGACGGGTCTTCCTGAGCGAGCTTGCCCAGAGCGATACCCATCTTCTCCTGGTCAGCCTTGGTCTTCGGCTCAACAGCGACGTGAATCACCGGCTCCGGGAAATCCATACGCTCGAGCACGATCTGCTTGTCAGGGTCACAAAGCGTATCACCAGTGGTGACATCCTTCATGCCGATCAGCGCGGCGATATCGCCGGCACGACATTCCTTGATCTCTTCACGCTGGTTGGCGTGCATCTGCACCATCCGCCCGACGCGCTCTTTCTTGCTCTTGACCGAATTGATCACCGAGTCGCCCGACGACAATACGCCGGAGTAGACACGCACGAAGGTCAAAGTACCAACGAACGGGTCAGTGGCGATCTTGAACGCCAGAGCAGCAAACGGCTCGTCATCGGAAGAGTGACGCTCGTCGACGATCTCGTCGTTGTCAGGACTGACGCCCTTGATCGACGGCACCTCGTCCGGAGCCGGCAGGAAGTCGATCACCGCATCGAGAACCAGGGGAACGCCCTTGTTCTTGAAGGAGGAACCGCAAACAGCCGGAACGATTTCACAAGCCAAGGTACGCTGACGGAGACCGGCCTTGATCTCCTCATTGGAGAGATCGCCCTCCTCGAGGTACTTGTTCATCAGCTCTTCGTTGGCTTCGGCAGCCGACTCGACCATGTTGGAACGGTACTCGGCAGCCAGCTCGGCGAGCTCCGCAGGAATCTCTTCCTCGCGATAGGTCATGCCCTTGTCTTCGTCGTTCCAGTAGATCGCCTTCATCTTGATCAGGTCGATCTGGCCCTGGAAGTTCTCTTCCGCGCCGATGGCAAGCTGGACCGGCACCGGGGTGTGCCCCAGGCGCTTCTTGATCTGCTCGACCACGCGCAGGAAGTTGGCGCCCTGGCGGTCCATCTTGTTCACATAGACGATACGCGGCACGCCGTACTTGTTGGCCTGACGCCAAACCGTTTCCGACTGAGGCTCCACACCAGAGGTGCCGCAGAAGACCACGACAGCGCCATCGAGCACGCGCAGCGAACGCTCCACTTCGATGGTGAAGTCAACGTGACCGGGGGTGTCGATAACGTTGATGCGGTACTTGTCCGGGAACTGGGCACGCGAGCCCTGCCAGAAAGTCGTGACGGCCGCAGAGGTGATGGTGATACCACGCTCCTGCTCCTGCACCATCCAGTCGGTGGTCGCTGCGCCGTCGTGAACCTCGCCCAGCTTGTGGTTGACGCCGGTATAAAACAGAACACGCTCCGTGGTAGTGGTCTTGCCCGCATCGACGTGCGCACAGATACCGATGTTACGGTAGCGGTTAATCGGGGTAGTACGAGCCAAAATAAGGTCCTCGTAGAAATTGCGCTTGAATTAGAAGCGGTAGTGCGAGAACGCCTTGTTGGCCTCGGCCATACGATGCACGTCTTCGCGCTTCTTCACGGCAGCGCCTTTACCTTCAAAAGCATCCAGCAGTTCGCCAGCGAGACGCAGCGCCATGGATTTCTCGCCACGCTTGCGCGCAGCGTCGACCAGCCAGCGCATGGCCAGGGCATTACGACGGGACGGACGAACTTCGACCGGAACCTGGTAGGTGGCACCGCCGACACGGCGGGACTTGACTTCGACCAGCGGAGCGATGGCATCGAGTGCTTTTTCGAAGACTTCCAGGGGATCGCTGTTCTTGCGTTCCTTGACCTTGTCCAGCGCACCGTAAACGATACGCTCGGCCACGGCCTTCTTGCCGCTTTCCATCACGTGGTTCATGAACTTGGCCAGGATCAGACTTCCGTACTTCGGATCGTCCAGGATCTCGCGCTTGGCTGCTACACGACGTCTTGGCATTGATAAGCCTCAAACGGTCTTCAGGTTAGCTCGGGACGGTAACGGCCTGTTACGCCCGACCTTACTCTTATCGACTCAGATAAATAGAAATACTGCTTACTTCGGACGCTTGGCGCCGTACTTGGAACGGCCCTGCTTGCGGTCCTTCACGCCGGAGGTATCCAGCGAACCACGTACGGTGTGGTAACGCACACCCGGCAGGTCCTTTACACGACCGCCACGGATCAGCACCACACTGTGCTCTTGCAGGTTATGACCCTCACCACCGATGTAGGAGCGACTTCATAGCCATTGGTCAGACGAACACGGCACACCTTACGCAGTGCGGAGTTCGGTTTCTTCGGCGTGGTGGTGTACACGCGAGTGCACACGCCACGACGTTGCGGGCAGTTCTGCAGCGCAGGTACGTCGCTCTTTTCGACGACGCGCTTGCGCGGCTGGCGTACCAGCTGGTTGATAGTTGCCATCTACTAGCTCCACTGTTGTCTTTCGACACAAACGAAAAATGGCAGGGCGCGTAGCCCCGCCAAATTAAGGGAACGAGAGTCTAAAGAGCTTCTCATACCCCGTCAAGGCAGGCCCCGACAGCGTCGGAGCCTACTTGCTCAGCTACCGCTGGAGTTCAGCGCTTCGGTCAGCGCTGCTTCCACTTCGTCAGCACTCACCCGTACCGGCTTGTCGGCATCACGCTTGCGCTTGCGCTCGCTGTGATAGGCCAGACCGGTACCCGCCGGGATCAGACGACCGACGACCACGTTTTCCTTCAGGCCACGCAGATAGTCGCGCTTGCCAGTCACTGCCGCCTCGGTGAGTACGCGAGTGGTCTCCTGGAAGGACGCTGCGGAGATGAACGACTCGGTCGACAGCGATGCCTTGGTGATACCCAGCAGGACGCGCACATACTTGGCGACGAACTTGTCCTCTTCACTCAAGCGCTCGTTCTCTTCCAGCACCTGAGTCAGCTCCATCTGATCACCCTTGATGAAGCTGGAATCGCCCGACTCGGTGATCTCGACCTTGCGCAGCATCTGCCGCAGGATGGTCTCGATGTGCTTGTCGTTGATCTTTACGCCCTGAAGGCGATAAACGTCCTGGATCTCGTTGACGATGTAGCGCGCCAGTGCACTGACGCCCAGCAGTCGCAGGATGTCGTGCGGGTTGCTCGGGCCGTCGGAAATCACTTCGCCCTTGTTCACCTGCTCGCCTTCGAAGACGTTGAGGTGACGCCACTTCGGAATCAGCTCTTCGTACGGATCGCTACCATCGGTCGGCGTGATGACCAGACGACGCTTGCCCTTGGTTTCCTTGCCGAACGAAATCGTGCCGCTGATCTCGGCCAGAATCGAAGGCTCCTTCGGACGGCGCGCCTCGAACAGGTCGGCTACGCGAGGCAGACCACCGGTGATGTCGCGGGTCTGGAGGTTTCCTGCGGGATACGTGCGATGACGTCGCCCACGCCCACCTCGGCACCATCGGCCACACCGACCAGCGCATTGGCGGGCAGGAAGTACTGAGCCGGAACGTCGGTGCCCGGCAGCAGCAGGTCCTTGCCACTGGCATCGACCAGCTTCACGGCCGGACGAATATCCTTACCGGCAGCCGGACGATCCTTCGGATCCATCACCTCGATGTTGGTCAGCCCCGTCAGCTCGTCGGTCTGACGCTTGATGGTGATGTTCTCTTCCATACCGACGAAGGTCACACGCCCCTTCATCTCGGTGACGATCGGGTGGGTGTGCGGGTCCCACTTGGCCACGACAGCCCCCGCCTCGACCTTGTCACCTTCCTTGACCGAAATAACGGCACCGTACGGCAGCTTGTAGCGCTCGCGCTCACGACCGAAGTCGTCGGCAACCGCCAGCTCACCGGAACGCGACACAGCAATCAGCGCACCGTCGGCACGCTCGACGTACTTGAGGTTGTGCAGGCGGATCACACCGCCATTCTTCACCAGTACGTTATCGACAGCCGAGGTCCGGCTCGCCGCACCACCGATGTGGAAGGTACGCATGGTCAGCTGGGTACCCGGCTCACCGATCGACTGAGCCGCGATGACACCGACTGCTTCACCGATGTTGACCAGATGGCCACGGGCCAGGTCGCGGCCGTAGCACTTCGAGCAGATGCCATAGCGGGTTTCGCAGCTGATCGGCGAACGCACGACCACTTCGTCGATGCTGTTCAGCTCGATGAAGTCGACCCATTGCTCATCGATCAGGGTACCGGCCGGAACCAGCACTTCTTCGGTGCCCGGTTTGAGCACATCGCGTGCGATGACCCGGCCCAGCACCCGCTCACCCAGCGGCTCGACGACGTCGCCACCCTCGATGTGCGGAGTCATGTGCAGGCCCTGCTCGGTACCACAGTCATGCTCGGTTACGACCAGGTCCTGAGCGACGTCAACCAGACGGCGGGTCAGATAACCGGAGTTGGCAGTCTTCAGCGCGGTGTCGGCCAGCCCCTTACGCGCACCGTGGGTCGAAATGAAGTACTGGAGTACGTTCAGACCCTCACGGAAGTTCGCGGTGATCGGGGTCTCGATGATCGAGCCGTCCGGCTTGGCCATCAGGCCGCGCATACCGGCCAGCTGACGAATCTGCGCTGCGGAACCCCGCGCACCGGAGTCGGCCATCATGTACATGGAGTTGAACGAGTCCTGCTCCACTTCCTTGCCTTCGCGATCGACAACCTTCTCCTTCGAGAGGTTGGCCATCATCGCCTTGGAGACTTCGTCGTTCGCTTTCGACCAGAGGTCGATCACCTTGTTGTACTTCTCGCCCTGGGTAACCAGACCGGAGGCGTACTGGCTTTCGATCTCCTTCACTTCTTCGGTCGCCGCATCGATGATGCGCGCCTTCTCATCAGGGATGACGAAGTCATTGACGCCGATGGAGACGCCGGACAGGGTCGAGTAGGCGAAACCGGTGTACATCAGCTGGTCGGCGAAGATCACCGTGTCTTTCAGGCCGACGGTACGGTAGGCTGGTTGATCAGCTTGGAAATAGCCTTTTTCTTCATCGGCTGGTTGACCACATCGAACGGCATGCCAGCCGGAACGATCTGGAACAGCAGCGCGCGGCCAACGGTGGTGTCGACGATGCGGGTATTGCGCGTGACGCTGCCATCACGCTCGTTGATGGTCTCGTTGATGCGCACTTTCACACGCGCATGCAACGACGCCTCGCCCGCACGGAACACGCGGTCGACTTCCTGCAGATCGGCGAAGACACGGCCTTCACCCTTGGCGTTGACGGCCTCTCGGGTCATGTAATACAGACCGAGAACCACGTCCTGCGACGGCACGATGATCGGCTCGCCGTTGGCCGGCGACAGCACGTTGTTCGTCGACATCATCAGGCACGCGCCTCCAGCTGAGCCTCGAGGGTCAGCGGGACGTGCACTGCCATCTGGTCGCCGTCGAAGTCAGCGTTGTACGCGGCACATACCAGCGGATGCAGCTGGATTGCCTTACCCTCGATCAGCACCGGCTCGAACGCCTGAATGCCCAGTCGGTGCAGGGTCGGCGCGCGGTTGAGCAGGACCGGATGTTCGCGGATGACCTCGGCGAGCACGTCCCAGACCTCGGGCAGCTCACGCTCGACCATCTTCTTGGCGGCCTTGATCGTGGTAGCCATGCCTTTGGCTTCGAGCTTGCCGAAAATGAACGGCTTGAACAGCTCGAGTGCCATTTTCTTCGGCAGACCGCACTGGTGCAGGCGCAGGGTCGGGCCTACGGTGATAACCGAACGGCCAGAATAGTCGACGCGCTTACCCAGCAGGTTCTGGCGGAAACGACCTTGCTTGCCCTTGATCATGTCGGCCAGCGACTTGAGCGGGCGCTTGTTCGAGCCGGTGATGGCACGGCCACGGCGACCGTTGTCCAGCAGCGCGTCGACCGCTTCCTGCAGCATGCGCTTTTCGTTGCGCACGATGATGTCCGGCGCGGCCAGATCGAGCAGACGCTTCAGACGGTTGTTCCGGTTGATCACCCGGCGATACAGATCGTTGAGATCCGAGGTCGCGAAGCGGCCGCCATCGAGCGGAACCAGCGGACGCAGGTCCGGCGGCAGCACAGGCAGGACGGTCAGCACCATCCACTCGGGCAGGTTGCCCGAGCCGTGGAAGGCTTCCATCAGCTTCAGCCGCTTGGACAGCTTCTTGATCTTGGTTTCCGAGTTGGTCTGCGGAATCTCTTCCCGCAGACGGTTGATCTCGTGCTCCAGATCGATCTGGCCCAGCAGCTCACGCACGGCCTCGGCACCCATGCGGGCATCGAAATCGTCGCCGAACTCTTCGAGGGCTTCGAAGTACTGCTCATCGTTGAGCAGCTGACCTTTTTCCAGCGTGGTCATGCCCGGATCGATGACCACGTAGCTCTCGAAATAGAGCACGCGCTCGATGTCGCGCAGGGTCATGTCCAGCAGCAGACCGATACGGGACGGCAGCGACTTCAGGAACCAGATGTGAGCAACCGGCGAAGCCAGTTCGATGTGAGCCATGCGCTCGCGGCGCACCTTGGCCAGCGCGACTTCGACGCCGCACTTCTCACAGATCACGCCGCGGTGCTTCAGGCGCTTGTACTTGCCGCACAGGCACTCGTAGTCCTTGACCGGGCCGAAGATCTTGGCGCAGAACAGGCCGTCGCGCTCGGGCTTGAACGTACGGTAGTTGATGGTCTCGGGCTTCTTCACCTCACCGAACGACCACGAACGGATCATCTCAGGCGAAGCCAGGGCAATCTTGATGGCATCGAACTCTTCGATTTGACCCTGGTTTTTCAACAGATTAAGCAAGTCTTTCAAGGCCTTTCCTCCTCACGGACCTGCGGCAGCCGGCTCGCGCCGGCGCCGCGTGGGCGGTGCGTGGTTATTCGGTTTCCAGATCGATATCGATACCGAGCGAGCGGATTTCTTTGATCAACACGTTGAAGGATTCCGGCATACCGGCCTCCATGCGGTGATCGCCGTCCACGATGTTCTTGTACATCTTGGTCCGCCCGTTCACGTCGTCCGACTTGACCGTGAGCATTTCCTGCAGGGTGTAGGCAGCGCCATAAGCTTCCAGCGCCCAGACCTCCATCTCCCCGAAGCGCTGACCACCGAACTGCGCCTTGCCGCCCAGCGGCTGCTGGGTAACCAGGCTGTAGGAACCGGTGGAACGCGCGTGCATCTTGTCGTCGACCAGGTGGTTCAGCTTCAGCATGTACATGTAGCCGACAGTAGTGGTGCGCTCGAACGCATTGCCGGTCCGGCCATCATACAGCTGCATCTGGCCGCTCTCGGGCAGATCGGCGAGCTTGAGCATCGCCTTGATCTCGCGCTCCTTGGCACCGTCGAACACCGGGGTCGCCATCGGCACGCCCTTGCGCAGGTTCTCCGCCAGAGCGAGCACCTCCTGGTCGCTCAGCTCGTCAAGGTTCTCCTGACGACCGCCGATCTCGTTGTAGATCTCGTGCAGGAACTTGCGCAGCTCGATCACCTTGCGCTGCTCTTCGAGCATCAGGTTGATCTTCTCGCCCAGGCCCTTGGCCGCAAGGCCCAGGTGGGTTTCGAGGATCTGACCGACGTTCATGCGCGACGGTACGCCCAGCGGGTTGAGCACGATGTCCACCGGCACGCCATTGGCGTCGTGAGGCATGTCCTCGACCGGCATGATCACCGAGACCACACCCTTGTTACCGTGGCGACCAGCCATCTTGTCGCCCGGCTGGATGCGGCGCTTGATCGCCAGGTAGACCTTGACAATCTTCAGCACGCCCGGAGCCAGGTCGTCGCCCTGCTGCAGCTTGCGCTTCTTGTCCTCGAACTTTTCATCGAGCAGCTGACGGCGATCGGACAGGTAGGCCTGAGCCTTTTCCAGCTGCTCGTTGAGCGCGTCGTCGGCCATGCGCAGCTTGAACACTGGTGGCGCTCCAGCCGTCGAGCACCTCGTCGTTCAGCTCGGTACCTTTCTTCAAGCCCGCGCCGCCTTCGGCGGTCGCACCGACCAGCGCCGAACGCAGACGTTCGAAGGTCGCACCTTCGACGATGCGAAACTCTTCGTTGAGGTCCTTGCGAATCTCGTCGAGCTGCATCTTCTCGATAGCCAGCGCACGCGAATCACGCTCCACGCCGTCACGGGTGAAGACCTGCACGTCGATGACGGTGCCCTTGGTACCGGTCGGTACACGCAGGGAGGTGTCCTTCACGTCGCTGGCCTTCTCGCCAAAGATCGCGCGCAGCAGTTTCTCTTCCGGCGTCAGCTGGGTTTCGCCCTTCGGCGTGACCTTGCCGACCAGGATGTCACCCGGGCCGACTTCGGCACCGACGTAGACGATACCGGCCTCGTCCAGCTTGTTCAGCGCAGCCTCACCCACGTTCGGGATATCCGCGGTGATCTCTTCCGGGCCGAGCTTGGTGTCACGCGACACACAGGTCAGCTCCTGGATATGGATCGTGGTAAAGCGATCTTCCTGAACAACGCGTTCGGACAGGCAGATGGAGTCTTCGAAGTTGAAGCCATTCCACGGCATGAATGCGACGCGCATGTTCTGACCCAGCGCCAGCTCGCCCATGTCGGTGGACGGACCATCCGCCATGATGTCGCCACGAGCCACCTGATCGCCCTTCTGTACCAGCGGACGCTGATTGATGCAGGTGTTCTGGTTGGAGCGCGTGTACTTGGTGAGGTTGTAGATATCCACACCGGCCTCGCCGGTCTCGACCTCATCATCGTTCACGCGAACCACGATGCGGCTGGCATCGACCGAATCGATCACCCCACCACGTCGGGCAACGACGCAGACACCGGAATCCCGGGCGACGTTGCGCTCCATGCCGGTACCCACCAACGGCTTGTCCGAGCGCAGGGTCGGCACCGCCTGACGCTGCATGTTCGAACCCATGAGGGCGCGGTTGGCGTCGTCGTGCTCGAGGAACGGAATCAGCGAGGCCGCGACCGAAACGACCTGCTTCGGCGACACGTCCATCAGCGTCACGTCTTCCGGCGCCTTGACGGTGAACTCGTTCAGGTGACGTACGGCGACGAGTTCGTCGACCAGCTTACGGCCATCAAGCTTCGCCGATGCCTGCGCAATGACATGATCGGCTTCTTCGATTGCCGACAGGAACACGATCTCGTCGGTGACCTCGCCGTCCTTGACCACACGATACGGGCTTTCCAGGAAGCCGTACTGGTTGGTGCGGGCATAGGCGGCCAGCGAGTTGATCAGACCGATGTTCGGACCTTCAGGGGTTTCGATCGGGCACACGCGGCCGTAATGGGTCGGGTGCACGTCGCGGACTTCGAAGCCGGCGCGCTCACGGGTCAGACCGCCCGGGCCGAGTGCAGAGACGCGGCGCTTGTGGGTGATCTCGGACAGCGGGTTGTTCTGGTCCATGAACTGCGAGAGCTGGCTGGAGCCGAAGAACTCCTTCACCGCCGCCGCGACCGGCTTGGCGTTGATCAGGTCCTGCGGCATCAGGCCTTCGCTCTCGGCCATCGACAGGCGTTCCTTGACCGCGCGCTCGACGCGCACCAGGCCGACGCGGAACTGGTTCTCGGCCATTTCGCCGACACAACGCACACGCCGGTTACCCAGGTGGTCGATGTCATCGACGATGCCTTTACCGTTACGGATATCGACCAGAGTCTTGAGTACCGCAACGATGTCCTCACGGCTCAACACACCGGAGCCTTCGATCTCGGCACGGCCGATGCGGCGGTTGAACTTCATGCGGCCGACGGCCGACAGGTCGTAGCGCTCAGCCGTGAAGAACAGATTGTTGAACAGCGTTTCGGCGGCATCCTTGGTTGGCGGCTCACCAGGACGCATCATGCGGTAGATTTCTACCAGCGCCTCTAGCTGGTTGGTGGTCGAGTCGATCTTCAGCGTGTCGGAAATGAACGGACCGCAATCGATATCGTTGGTATACAACGTCTCGAAACGCACCACGCCCGCCTTGACGATCTTGGCCAAGGCTTCGACGGTCAGTTCGGTGTTGCATTCGGCGATGATCTCTCCGGTAGACGGATGCACGATCGCCTTGGCTACGGTACGACCGAGGACATAGTCCATCGGCATAACCAGCTCTTTGATGCCGGACTTGTCGAGCTGGTTGATATGGCGCGCAGTGATACGGCGTCCCTGCTCGACGATAACCTTGCCACTGCCATCGGTGATGTCGAACGTAGCGATTTCACCGCGCAGCCGCTGCGGCACCAGCTCCAGCGCAAGCTGCTCGCCACGAACATGGAACACGTTCGTATCGTAGAACGCCGTGAGGATTTCCTCGGTGCTGTAGTTGAGTGCGCGCAGCAGCACACTCGCCGGCAGCTTGCGGCGGCGGTCGATACGGACGAATACCGCATCCTTGGGGTCGAACTCGAAGTCCAGCCAGGAGCCGCGGTACGGAATGATCCGCGCAGAATAGAGCAGCTTACCGGAGCTGTGCGTCTTGCCGCGGTCGTGATCGAAGAAAACACCAGGCGAACGATGCAGCTGGGAAACGATCACGCGCTCGGTACCGTTGATGATGAAGGTACCGTTCTCGGTCATGAGGGGGATTTCCCCCATGTAGACTTCCTGCTCCTTGATGTCCTTGATGGCCTTGTTCGACGACTCCTTGTCGAAAATGATCAGGCGCACCTTGACCCGCAACGGGACTGCGAAGGTGACGCCGCGCAGAACGCACTCTTTCACGTCGAAGGCAGGCTCGCCCAGACGGTAGCCGACATACTCCAGCGCCGCGTTGCCAGAGTAACTGATAATCGGGAAAACGGATTTGAAGGCCGCGTGCAAGCCAATGTCACGGAACTGATCTTTGGTAGCTCCTGCCTGCAGGAATTCGCGATACGAATCCAGCTGGATGGCCAAAAGATACGGCACGTCCATTACGTGCGGTAACTTGCTAAAGTCCTTGCGGATACGTTTTTTCTCAGTGTATGAGTAAGCCATCAGCGTTCCCCAGCTTGGTCACCTGCTTGTTGGCCTCTCCCGGCGGGAGCAGCCAGAAAATCTTGCGAATCGAGGTTCGCACCATCCTGGTCCGGATGGACCGTCATGGACCGACATCGTCAGCCATAACGGAAAAAGGCCGGTGGCCAAAGCCACCAGCCGTCAGCCTCACGCGTAGCGTTTCGGCTGTAGACGCAAAGTCGTCGCTTACTTGAGCTCGACTTTGGCGCCTGCTTCTTCCAGAGCCTTCTTGGCAGCTTCGGCTTCTTCTTTCGAAACGCCTTCCTTGACCACGCCCGGGGCGCCGTCAACGACAGCCTTGGCTTCTTTCAGGCCCAGGCCGGTCAGTTCGCGAACAGCCTTGATCACGTTGACCTTCTTGTCGCCGGCTTCGGCCAGAACGATGGTGAACTCGGTCTGCTCTTCAGCAGCAGCAGCGGCAGCGGCCGGAGCAGCGGCAACGGCAGCAGCAGCGGTCACACCGAACTTCTCTTCCATTGCCTTGATCAGTTCGACGACCTGCATCACGGACATTTCGGAAACGGCGTTGATGATATCTTCGTTGGTAAGAGCCATGACTCTAATTCCTGTATTGGGGCGACGGCTTGAAGCATCTGAATAAGTAAGAAAGCTGAAAGAGACCGTGCCTATCAGGCAGCAGCAGCTTCTTTCTGGTCGCGAATAGCCGCCAGCGTGCGAGCCAGCTTGCTGGTTGCGCCCTGGATGACGCTCATCAGCTGAGCCACGGCTTCATCGTAGGTCGGCAGGGTTGCCAGTACGTCGATCTGGTTGGCTGCGAGGAACTGACCCTCGAATGCAGCGGCCTTGATCTCGAACTTGTCCTGACCCTTGGAGAACTCCTTGAAGATGCGAGCGGCTGCGCCCGGATGCTCGTTGGAGAACGCAATCAGGGTCGGGCCCTTGAACACGTCATTCAGCACTTCAAACTGGGTGCCTTCGACGGCTCGGCGTAGCAGAGTGTTACGTACGACTCGCACGTACACACCAGCCTCGCGGGCCTCTTTACGGAGTCCGGTCATGGCCCCTACAGTCACGCCACGGGCATCGGCCACGACAGCGGACAGGGCAGCATTGGCAGCCTCGTTGACTTCAGCGACGATGGCTTTCTTGTCTTCGAGCTTGATTGCCACGGGTTTAACTCCTGGTGTTTACCGGTTCATCCGGCGGAGCCGGACGGGTGTTGGTGTCGATTCGGTATGAATCGGGAGCACCTCTGCGTAGGCTTTCACGTTTAAGGCTTGCGCCGCCTACGGTCTTGGATAGCCCCCGCCAGGCAGGGACCCCAATTTAATGCAGAGCCCGCCAAGCGGGCTCCGCCGAACTCACGCCTCGAGAGAAGCCTGGTCGATAATCAGCCCCGGCCCCATAGTGGTGCTCAGGGTCACGCGCTTGACATAGATACCCTTGGAGGTCGAAGGCTTCAGGCGCTTCAGATCCGCCAGCAGAGCCTCAACGTTCTGCTTGAGCTGCTCCGGAGCGAAGCCAACCTTGCCGACCGAAGTGTGAATGATACCGTTCTTATCGGTACGGAAGCGCACCTGACCAGCCTTGGCGTTTTTCACAGCCGTGGCGACATCAGGCGTGACCGTGCCAACCTTCGGGTTCGGCATCAAACCACGCGGGCCGAGAACCTGACCCAGCTGACCTACGACGCGCATGGCATCCGGGGACGCGATGACCACGTCATAGCTCAGATCGCCGCCCTTCATTTCGGCAGCCAGATCGTCCATACCAACGCGGTCAGCACCCGCAGCCAGAGCTGCTTCGGCCGCCGGCCCCTGCGTGAAAACGGCAACCCGTACGCTCTTGCCAGTACCGTTAGGCAGAACGGTCGCACCACGGACGACCTGGTCGGATTTGCGCGGATCGACACCCAGGTTGATCGCGATATCAAACGACTCGGTGAACTTCACAGCCGACAACTCGGCGAGCAAGCCGGCGGCCTCCTCGAAACCGTACTGCTTGCCAGCCTCAACCTTGGCGGCAATGGCCTTCTGGCGCTTGGTCAACTTAGCCATTACACACCCTCCACGTTCAGACCCATGCTGCGAGCAGAACCAGCGATGGTGCGCACAGCAGCCTCGAGGTCAGCAGCGGTCAGATCGGCGTTCTTGGTCTTGGCGATCTCTTCCAGCTGGGCGCGCGTAACAGTGCCCACCTTCTGAGTGTTCGGACGAGCGGAGCCACTGGTGATACCAGCAGCCTTCTTCAGCAGCACTGCTGCCGGGGTGCTCTTGGTCTCGAACGTGAAGCTCCGGTCGCTATAAACGGTGATGATCACCGGAGTAGGCAGACCAGGCTCCTGCCCCTGCGTACGGGCATTGAAGGCCTTGCAGAACTCCATGATATTGACACCATGCTGACCGAGCGCAGGACCGACCGGCGGCGACGGGTTGGCCTGACCGGCCTTAACCTGAAGCTTGATATAAGCTTGAATTTTCTTAGCCATTAGCTACTCCGTTCTTGGGTTAGACGCCTTTCGGCTCCCCTTACCAGCATCTCGCCGACAAAAAACCCCGCAGCCTGCTGGCAGCGGGGGTCAGGGATGCAATTTTCCGTCAGACCTTTTCGACCTGACTGAACTCGAGCTCCACCGGAGTGGAACGCCCGAAAATCAGCACCGCAACCTGAATGCGGCTCTTCTCGTAATTGACCTCTTCAACGACGCCGTTGAAGTCGGCAAACGGCCCGTCCACAACCCGAACCACTTCACCTGGCTCGAACAGGGTCTTGGGCTTCGGCTTATCACTGCCATCAGCAACCCGACGCAGAATCGCCTCAGCCTCTCGATCAGTGATAGGCGCAGGCTTATCAGCGGTACCACCGATGAAGCCCATGACACGCGGGGTATCCTTCACCAGGTGCCAAGTGCCTTCGTTCATATCCATCTGAACCAACACGTAGCCTGGGAAGAATTTGCGCTCGCTCTTGCGCTTCTGCCCGTTGCGCATCTCCACCACCTCTTCGGTGGGCACGAGAATCTCGCCAAAAAACTCTTCCATGCCTGCAAGCTTGACGCGCTCGACCAGCGAGCGCATCACATGCTTTTCATAACCCGAATAAGCATGCACAACATACCAACGCTTAGCCACGAGACATCCTTAACCTACGATCATGGAAACCAGCCAACCCAGCAGCGAGTCGAGCCCCCACAACAGCAAGGCCATGACCAGGACCACAACCACAACGATCAGTGTGGTCTGCGTAGTCTCCTGGCGAGTCGGCCAAACGACCTTGCGAATCTCGATGCGCGCCTCTTTAAGGAGGACACCGAATGCACGCCCCTTCGAAGTCTGAAAGGCCACAAAGCCAGCGACAGCAGCGACAGCAACAAGCGCCAGGACGCGATAGAGAATCGGCTCTGCGGAATAGAACTGATTACCCACGACAGCAACCAGAACCAAAGCAGCCACTACAAGCCACTTCACCAGATCGAAGCGCGAGTCTTTGGCCTCAGCCTTGACATTCATCTGCTAGAACCTTCTAAAGACTGCCGGACTTTCAATTTGAAAGTTGGCAGGCCAGGAGGGAATCGAACCCCCAACCTGCGGTTTTGGAGACCGCCGCTCTGCCAATTGAGCTACTGGCCTAGAAAGAGACAGGCCGACTATTATGCCGACCTGCAGAGGCTATATCAACTAATTATTCAACAACCTTAGCGACCACGCCGGCACCAACGGTACGACCACCTTCGCGAATAGCGAAGCGCAGGCCATCTTCCATGGCGATCGGCTTGATCAGGGTGACAACCATCTTGATGTTGTCGCCCGGCATAACCATCTCAACGCCTTCCGGCAGTTCGCACGAACCGGTCACGTCGGTGGTACGGAAGTAGAACTGCGGACGGTAGCCCTTGAAGAACGGGGTGTGACGACCACCTTCTTCCTTGGACAGCACGTACACTTCCGCCTCGAACTTGGTGTGCGGCTTGATGGTGCCCGGCTTGGCCAGAACCTGACCACGCTCAACCTCGTCACGCTTGGTGCCACGCAGCAGCACACCGCAGTTCTCGCCCGCACGACCTTCGTCGAGCAGCTTGCGGAACATCTCGACACCCGTACAGGTAGTCTTGGTGGTCGGACGCAGACCAACGATTTCGATCTCTTCCTGCACCTTGATGATGCCGCGCTCGACACGACCGGTAACCACGGTACCGCGACCAGAAATCGAGAACACGTCTTCGATCGGCATCAGGAACGGCTTGTCGATAGCACGCACCGGCTCCGGAATGTAGCTGTCCAGAGTCTCGACCAGCTTCTTGACCGCAGTGGTGCCCAGGCCGTTCTCGTCTTCGCCGTTCAGCGCCATCAGCGCAGAGCCAACGATGATCGGGGTGTCGTCGCCCGGGAAGTCATAGGTGGACAGCAGGTCGCGAACTTCCATCTCGACCAGTTCCAGCAGCTCGGCGTCGTCGACCATGTCGGCCTTGTTCAGGAACACGACGATGTAGGGAACACCTACCTGACGGGACAGCAGGATGTGCTCACGCGTCTGGGGCATGGGGCCGTCAGCAGCCGAGCAAACCAGAATCGCGCCGTCCATCTGGGCAGCACCGGTAATCATGTTCTTCACGTAGTCGGCGTGACCCGGGCAGTCAACGTGCGCATAGTGACGAACGTTCGAGTCGTACTCTACGTGAGCGGTGTTGATGGTGATACCACGAGCCTTCTCTTCCGGCGCGCTGTCGATCTTGTCGAAGTCGACGCGAGCGGAACCGAACACTTCCGAGCAAACGCGGGTCAGCGCAGCGGTCAGAGTGGTCTTGCCATGGTCAACGTGACCGATGGTGCCGACGTTGACGTGCGG
>LZQO01000096.1_pt1 | contig 16432 bp, 19 predicted proteins | sample 768571 | NCBI WGS metagenome assembly LZQO01 (sample SAMN05207081, study PRJNA324507) | oil field metagenome | isolation source: sample BH-FW-10 from oil reservoir | place: India: Bombay High | collected 2015-12-01
GTGAGTGCCGAGGCCGGAAGTGTGCGCACGCCTTCGTGCTCTGGCCGCTGTCGTTGCTGGTGCCCGAGCGAATCCACCCCGAAGCGGGGCTGAGCTTTGCCGAGCTCTGGCGCCGCGCCTCCATCGATCAGCGCCTCTGGCCGGTGCCCTTCGGCTGGAACGGTATGGCGCTGACCCCCGAGTATCTGCTGCAACCTTCACCGTTTTCCGAACCCCCCGCCGTCGGCTGAGACGCCGCTAGCGGCACGCGGCATATCGTGCGACAGCGGCCAGGCGTTCGCGTTTGAGCGCTTCGCCCAGTTCGGCTCCCCGGTAGCCTTGCTCGACCAGAGGGGCTGCCGTCACCTGGCGTGCCGCGTCGGCCGCTCCCCTCAGATACTCGGCCTGCGCGCGGAAAGGTGCTCCGCTGCTGGGGGCAGCGGCGCCGGCTATTTCGCTGGCGATGAGGAAGCGCTCGAAGCGCTCCGGGCGGCGGTAGATGTCGAAGTGCTGCAGCAGGTCGAGCAGCTGGTTTGCCGACAGCTCAAGCGCCCGTGCAGCGGTGTGGCGGTAGCCGGCGACCAGCTCGGCGAGCTCTTGGCAATCCCGGGGCACCTTGCTGCGCTGGCTGATCGCCCGGACCGGCTCGACGCCCTGACCATCCTCGATGCTCAGTGGCGAAAGCAGCACCGCCCATCGCACCGGCAGCGGCTGCTGGCGCCGGGCGCATTCGCGCAGCGTGGCCAGCAGGGCGTCTGGCGTAGTGGCCAGGTGCGCGTCCAGTTCCGGATAGAGCTCGGCCAGCGCGCCGCAGTCGCGCAACACCTGTACGAACACGTCCGGTCGCGGCTCCATCAGGCGCGGGAGATTTCCTTCCAGCTGCGCTCGGGCGTCAGCGCCTGCAATTCGCCGGAGCGGGACAGCTGGCGCATCAGTTCCAGCGTTTCGCTGGCGATATGAAAGCCGAGGTCGGCGTAGCGCGCGGCGAAACGTGCGACACGCAGGACCCGGAGCGGATCTTCGGCGAAGGCCGGCGAGACATGGCGCAGCAAGCGATCGGCCAGGTCCCGTTGCCCGCCATAGGGGTCATGGAGCTGGCCGTGTTCGTCCTCGGCCATGGCATTGATTGTCAGGTCGCGGCGCAGCAGGTCCTGTTCCAGCGTGACATCCGGGCTGGCGAAGAAGGTGAAGCCCCCGTAACCGCGGCCGCTCTTGCGCTCGGTGCGGGCCAGCGCGTATTCGTCGCCGGTTTGCGGGTGCAGGAACACCGGGAAATCTGCGCCGACCGGGCGAAAGCCCAAGGCTTCCATTTGTTCGGCCGTCGCGCCGACGACCACCCAGTCGATCTCGCTGACGGGCCTTCCGAGCAGGCGGTCGCGTACCGCACCACCGACTTTGTAAATCTGCATGAATACCTCCGTTGGCACGGAGGATAAGGCATAGCGCCGCCATACGGCAGGCGGCGTACCCGACCGACCGGCGCGCGGCGCCCCCGGAAGGGCGCGCCGTGCCGAGCGACACGGCTCAGGCGAAGTTCATTCCGGGAAAGCGTGGCTCGGCTTCCGCCTCGCTGTTGCGCGGGGGCATGTGTTGGGTGTTGACCACCTGCTCGCCCTGCATCGATTGCAGGTGAACGTCGAAGCCCCATAGCCGATGCAGATGCTTGAGCACGTCGCTGGTCGAATCGCCGAGCGGCTTGCGGTCGTGCTGCTGGTGACGCAGCGTCAGCGAGCGATCACCTCTTCTATTGACGTTCCAGACCTGCACGTTCGGCTCGCGGTTGCCAAGGTTGTACTGTGCCGCGAGCAGTTCGCGAATCATGTGATAGCCGCTTTCGTCGTGAATCGCCGGAATCAGCAGTTCGTCCTTGCGGTCATCGTCGAGCACGCTGAACAGCTTCAGATCGCGGATCACCTTTGGCGAGAGGAACTGCAGGATGAAGCTCTCGTCCTTGAAGTTCTGCATGGCGAACTTGACGGTGGTCAGCCAGTCGCTGCCGGCGATGTCGGGGAACCAGCGGCGGTCCTCCTCGGTGGGGTTCTCGCAGATGCGGCGGATGTCCTGATACATCGCGAAGCCCAGGGTGTAGGGGTTGATGCCGCTGTAATAGGGGCTGTCGAAGCCGGGCTGGTAGATGACGCTGGTGTGTGACTGCAGGAACTCCATCATGAAGCCGTCGGTCACCAGGCCTTCGTCGTACAGGTCGTTCATCAGCGTGTAGTGCCAGAACGTGGCCCAGCCTTCGTTCATCACCTGGGTCTGGCGCTGCGGATAGAAGTACTGGGCGATCTTGCGCACGATGCGCACGATCTCGCGTTGCCAGGGTTCGAGCAGCGGCGCGTGTTTCTCGATGAAATAAAGGATGTTCTCTTGCGGTTCGGCCGGGAAGCGCTGGCCGGCTTCCTGTTCCTCGTCCTTGTCGCCGAGGCGTGGAATGGTGCGCCACAAGTCGTTGATCTGCCGTTGCAGATGCTCTTCGCGTTCGGCCTGGCGGCGGCGCTCTTCTTCGGCTGAGATCGGGTAGGGGCGCTTGTAGCGGTCGACGCCGTAGTTCATCAGCGCATGGCAGGAATCGAGCAGATCCTCGACGGCATTGATGCCATGACGCTCTTCGCACTGGGTGATGTACTGCTTGGCGAACACCAGGTAGTCGATGATCGAGCTGGCGTCGGTCCAGGTGCGGAACAGGTAGTTGCCCTTGAAGAAGCTGTTGTGGCCATAGCAGGCGTGGGCGATCACCAGCGCCTGCATGCAGATGGTGTTTTCCTCCATCAGGTAAGCGATGCAGGGATCGGAATTGATCACGATTTCATAGGCCAGGCCCATCTGTCCGCGACGATAGCCTTTCTCGGTGGAGAGAAAGTGCTTGCCGTACGACCAGTGGTGGTAGCCGATGGGCATGCCGACCGAGGCATAGGCATCCATCATCTGTTCAGCCGTGATGACCTCGATCTGGTTCGGGTAGGTGTCCAGGGCGTAGCGCTCGGCGAGGCGGCCGATCTCACGGTCGTAGGTTCTGATCAGGTCGAAGGTCCATTCCGAGCCGGTGGAGATGGGTTGTCTCTTCATGCTGCACCTCTTCCGGCGCCGACGCGCCGTTGGAACAGCTCGCGGAACACCGGGTAGATGTCCGCGGCACTGACCAGCTGCTGCTGGGCGAAAGCCTCGGGGAAGGCTTCGCACACCTGGTTGTATTCGTACCAGAGCGCCTGATGCTCGCGCGGGGTGATCTCGACGTAGGTGAAATACTGCACGAAGGGCATGATCTGGTTGATCAGGATGTCCCGGCACAGCGGCGAGTCGTCGTTCCAGTTGTCGCCGTCCGAAGCCTGCGCGCCGTAGATGTTCCACTCCGCAGCCGGATAACGCTCGGCCATGATTTCCTGCATCATTTTCAGCGCGCTGGAGACGATGGTCCCGCCGGTCTCGCGCGAGTAGAAGAACTCCTCTTCATCCACTTCCTTGGCGCTGGTGTGGTGGCGGATGAACACCACATCGATCTTGTCGTAGTTCCGCTTGAGGAACAGGTAGAGGAGGATGAAGAAGCGCTTGGCGACGTCTTTCGTCGCCTGGGTCATCGAGCCCGAGACGTCCATCAGGCAGAACATCACCGCCTTGGAGCTGGGGTTGGGATGCTTGACCAGCAGGTTGTACTTGAGGTCGAAGGTGTCGAGGAACGGCACCCGTTCGATGCGCGCACGCAGCCGCAGGATTTCTTCCTCACAGGCCTTGATGTCGCCGAGGTTGTCCGGCTCTTCGAGCTTGAGGCGCTCGAGTTCGGCGCGCGCCTGGCGTAGCTTGGCGCGGCTGGAGCCCGAAAGCGCAATGCGCCGCGCATGCGCCGAGCGCAAGGTGCGCACGATGTTGATCCGGGAGGGGTTGCCCTCGTTGCTGATGCCGGCGCGCACCGTCTTGAAGGTGTCGGTGCCGGTCAGGTGACGCTTGACCAGGTTGGGCAGCTCGAGGTCCTCGAACATGAAGTCGAGGAATTCCTCCTGGGTGATCTGGAAGACGAAGTCATCCATCCCTTCGCCGCTGTTGCTCGCCTGCCCGGCACCCTGGCCGCCACCACCGCCCTGCGGGCGCGGGATGCGTTCGCCGGCGACGAACTCCTTGTTGCCCGGATGGACGATCGTCTGCCGCCCACCGCGGCCGTGGTGCAGCACCGGTTCGTCGATGTCGCGGCCGGGAATGCTGATCTGTTCGCCATGCTCCATGTCGGTGATGGAACGCCGGCTGACGGCCTCTTCCACCGCCTTCTTGATGTGGCCCCGGTAGCGCTGCAGGAAGCGCTGACGGTTGACCATGCTCTTGTTCTTGCCGTTGAGGCGCCGATCGATCACGTAGCTCATACGAGCCCTCCGAGGGACGCTGCAGGCCTTGAGGGATCAGCCGCCTGCGTCGGCAACCGACCCTCCAAGCTCTCGTCTGCAGCCTACAGCTTTTGGCGTGAGGCTGCGTTACTGCGACTTGCGCACCCGCAAATACCATTCGGACAGCAGGCGGACCTGCTTCTCGGTGTAACCGCGCTCGACCATGCGCGACACGAAGTCGTTGTGTTTCTTCTGGTCTTCCTTGCTGGCCTTGGCATTGAAGCTGATGACCGGCAGCAGATCCTCGGTGTTGGAGAACATCTTCTTCTCGATCACCACGCGCAGCTTCTCGTAGGACAGCCAGCTCGGGTTCTTGCCGTTGTTATTGGCCCGCGCGCGCAGGACGAAGTTGACGATCTCGTTGCGGAAGTCCTTGGGATTGCTGATGCCGGCAGGCTTCTCGATCTTTTCCAGCTCCTCGTTGAGGGCGGCGCGGTTGAGGATCTCGCCGGTTTCCGGGTCGCGGTATTCCTGGTCCTGGATCCAGAAATCGGCATACAGCACGTAGCGATCGAAGATGTTCTGCCCGTATTCGCTATAGGACTCGAGGTAGGCGGTCTGGATCTCCTTGCCGATGAACTCGACGTAGCGCGGCGCCAGGTATTCCTTGATGAAGCGCAGGTAGCGCTCGCGAACCTCGGCCGGGAACTGCTCCTGCTCGATCTGCTGCTCGAGCACGTAGAGCAGGTGTACCGGGTTGGCGGCGACCTCGTGCGGGTCGAAGTTGAAGACCTTCGACAGGATCTTGAAGGCGAAGCGGGTGGAGAGGCCGTTCATGCCTTCGTCCACGCCAGCAGCGTCGCGGTATTCCTGGATCGACTTCGCCTTGGGGTCGGTGTCCTTCAGGTTCTCGCCGTCGTAGACCCGCATCTTCGAGTAGATGTTGGAGTTCTCCGGCTCTTTCAGGCGCGAGAGCACGCTGAACTGCGCGAGCATCTTCAGGGTGTCCGGGGCGCAGTGAGCCTGCGACAGCGAGCTGTTGGTCAGCAGTTTGTCGTAGATCTTCACCTCGTCCGACACCCGCAGGCAGTAGGGCACCTTGACGATGTAGATACGGTCGATGAAGGCTTCGTTGTTCTTGTTGTTGCGGAAGCTGTGCCACTCCGATTCGTTGGAGTGCGCCAGGATGATGCCGCTGTAGGGAATCGCACCCAGGCCCTCGGTGGAGTTGTAGTTGCCTTCCTGGGTCGCGGTCAGCAGCGGGTGCAGCACCTTGATCGGCGCCTTGAACATCTCGACGAATTCCATCAGGCCCTGGTTCGCCCGGCACAGCGCGCCCGAATAGGCGTAGGCGTCGGCATCGTTCTGCGGGAACTCCTCCAGCTTGCGGATATCCACCTTGCCGACCAGCGCCGAGATGTCCTGGTTGTTCTCGTCGCCCGGCTCGGTCTTGGCCACGGCAATCTGATTGAGGATCGACGGGTAGAGCTTGACCACGCGGAACTGGCTGATATCGCCACCGAATTCCTGCAGCCGCTTGGTTGCCCAGGGCGACATGATGGAGCTGAGGTAGCGCCGCGGGATGCCGTAATCCTCCTCGAGGATCTGGCGTCTTCGGCGGGATTGAACAGGCCCAGCGGCGACTCGAATACCGGCGAGCCCTTGATCGCGTAAAAGGGCACCCGCTCGATCAGCTGCTTGAGCTTTTCGGCCAGCGACGACTTGCCACCGCCGACCGGGCCGAGGAGATAGAGGATCTGCTTCTTCTCCTCCAGGCCCTGCGCCGCGTGGCGGAAGTAGGAGACGATCTGGTCGATGCAGTCCTCCATGCCGTGGAAGTCTTCGAACGCGGGGTAGCGGCGGATCACCTTGTTGGAAAAGATTCGTGACAGCCGCGGGTCGGTCGAGGTGTCGACCAGCTCCGGCTCGCCGATCGCCATCAGCATGCGCTCGGCCGCGGTGGCGTAGGTACTCGGGTCCTGTTTGCACAGATCGAGGTATTCCTGCAGGGAATATTCCTCCTGCCGGGTCGCTTCGAATCGTTGTTGGAAGTGGCTGAAAATGCTCATGACTTCACCTCGTCGCTGCACAGGTAGGCGTTGTCATCAGGCATCCCGGAGCCCGGCCGCAACGGCGGCCAGCGGAGTTCCCCCGAACACCCAATGGTCGAAACCATAATCCGAAGCCGTTTTACCCGGCTTTCATCGTTTGGATGGCCTGAGCTAAAGGATAGTTCGGATTCGGTGGCGTAAAGGGGCGGGGCGACTTTTTACCGGGAGCGGAAGCCGGCAAACGGGGTGCAGCCCGCGCGGCGCGGGGCCTGCACGGGGACACAAAAACTTACGACTGCTCGTCGCGCTCCACTTCCTGCGGGTAAGTGACTCGCCACAGTTCGAAGCCTCCATCGAGACTATAGACGTCGGAAAAACCCTGGCCCACCAGATAGGCCGCGGCGCCCTGGCTCGAATGGCCGTGGTAGCAGGTCACGATCAGTGGATGGTCGAGGTCGGCGGCGGCGATGAAGTCCGGCAGCGAGTAGTTGTCCAGCCGGGTCGAGCCGGCGATGTGGCCGCTGGCGAAGCTGTGCGGGTCGCGGATGTCCACCACCACCGCGCCTTCGCGACGCATCTGCTGGGCCTGTTCGGGGGCAATGCGCTTGAATTCCATCAGTTCGGTCTCCCGTGATCGCAGGCGCAGCGCAACAGCTCGCCGCTGTCGAGGTTCATCAGGGTCATGGCGTTACCCCAGACGCAGCCGGTGTCCAGGGCGAAGACGTCCGGCTCGTCACAGCGACCCTCGAGCGCGGCCCAGTGGCCGAAGACGATCTTCACATTGCGGGTCTTGCGCTGCGGATGGCTGAACCAGGGCGCATAGCCGGAGGGCGCCTTGTTCAGCCCTCCTTGGCTTCAAGTTCCAGCGTGCCGTCGGCCTTGCAGAAGCGCATGCGCGTGAAGTAGTTGGTGATCAAGCGCAGGCGTGGCACACCGTGCAGATCCTTGCTCCACTTGGCCGGCTCATTGCCGTACATCCCGTCGAGGAATGGCATCAGCAGGGCGTCGTCCTGCAAGGCTGCCTCGACTTCGGCCGCGCGCCTGAGTGCTTTTTCCAGCGTCCACTGCGGCGGTATGCCGGCGTGCACCAGCGCGGTATGCCGGTGCTCATCGTAGTGCAGCAGCTTTTGCCGGCGCAGCCAGTCGATCAGCTCATTGCGGTCCGGCGCGTCGAGAATGGCCTGCAGCGTATCGGACTTGCGCATGCGTTCGATGTTGTAGCGACCGCCAGCAGATGCAGGTCATGGTTGCCGAGCACACAGACGGCCGAGCCGTCGAGGTCCCGCACGTAGCGCAGCGCCTCGAGTGATTGCGGGCCACGGTTGACCAAGTCACCGGCCAGCCACAGGCAATCTCGCGAGGGGCTGAAGTTGACCTGCTCGAGCAGGCACTTGAGGGGTTCGAGGCAACCCTGCAGGTCGCCGACGGCATAGGTGGTCAATGCAGTGCTCCGGGTACGGCAAGGCGGAACGGCGCGATGATCGCGTCGAAGTGGTGTCCGTCCTCGGCGAGCATCTGGTAGCTGCCCTGCATGATGCCGACACGTGTGGTCAGCAGGGTGCCGCTGGTATAGACATGCCGTTCGCCGGGGGCGATCGTCGGCTGTTCACCGACGACGCCGGCCCCGCGCACTTCCTGCACCTGGCCGTCGCCGTCGGTGATGAGCCAGTGCCGGGAAAGCAGCTGTGCCGCCACCTGGCCCTTGTTCTCTATGGTTACCCTGTAGGCAAAGGCATAGCGGTTTTGTTCCGGCTCGGAGTGTTCCTTGAGGTAATGCGGAACGACGCTGACGTCGATCCGGTAGCGCTGATCGTCGGACATAAAAAGACTCGTCGATGAGGCGCCGTTACTGGCGCAGGGCGAGTTGGTCGGACAGGCGGACAAACGCGGCCAGGTCCAGCTGCTCGGGGCGCAGGCTGCCGTCGACGCCGGCTGCCTCGATGGCTTCGGCATCGAGCAGGCCCTTGAGCGTGTTGCGCAGGGTCTTGCGGCGCTGGTTGAACGCCTCGCGCACGACGCGTTCGAGCAGGCGTGGGTCCTTGGCCGGGTACGGCAGTTCGGCATGCGGCACCAGGCGAACGATCGCCGAGTCCACCTTTGGCGCCGGGTTGAAAGCGCCCGGGCCGACGTTGAACAGGTGTTCGACCCGGCAGTGGTACTGCACCATGATCGAGAGCCGGCCCCAGTCGCCGCCACCGGGTTCGGCAGCCAGGCGCTCGACCACTTCCTTTTGCAGCATGAAGTGCATGTCGCGGATCAGGCCGGCGTGCTCGAGCAGGTGGAAGATCAACGGCGTGGAAATGTTGTAGGGCAGGTTGCCGACGATACGCAGGCTGGCTGGCTCGCGGCTGAGCTGGGCGAAGTCGAATTTCAGCGCATCGCCCTGGTGCAGGGCGAAATTGCTTCGCTCGGCGAAGCGGCTCTGGAGAATCGGGATCAGGTCGAGATCGAGCTCGACCACATCCAGATGGGCGCCGCTGTCGAGCAACCCCTCGGTGAGGGCACCCTGCCGGGGCCGATCTCGACCAGCCGCTCGCCCGCTCGCGGATGGATGGCGCGCAGGATGCGGTGAATGACGCCGGCGTCATGCAGGAAATTCTGGCCGAAGCGCTTGCGCGCACGGTGTTGGTACTCGGACATAGAAGGCAGCTCCAGGCTTCAAGCTGCAAGCGACAAGCAAGAGCGTAAAGCGAACGATGCAAAGGCGCGAAGCTTAACAGTTGCGCCCGTGCGCGACACGCACCGACCGCGCCGTCAGCTGCCTGCCGCCATCTGGTAGGCGGTTTCGAGCGCGACCTTGAGGCTGCCGGTGTCGATGCGCCCGCTGCCGGCCAGGTCCAGCGCGGTGCCGTGGTCGACGGAGGTGCGTACGATCGGCAGGCCCAGGGTGACGTTCACCGCGGCGCCGAAACCCTTGTACTTGAGCACTGGCAGGCCCTGGTCGTGGAACATGGCCAGCACCGCGTCGCAGTGTTCCAGGTGCTTGGGGGTGAACAGCGTGTCGGCCGGCAGCGGGCCGACCAGGTCGAGCCCTTCGTCACGCAGCCGCGCCAGCGTCGGCTCGATGATCTCGATCTCTTCGCGGCCCAGGTGGCCGCCTTCTCCGGCGTGCGGGTTGAGCCCGCAAACGAGGATGCGTGGCCGTGCGATGCCGAACTTGTCGACCAGATCGGCGTGCAGGATTCGCGTCACACGCTCCAGACGTTCGGCTGTAATCGCGTCGGCCACCTCGCGCAGCGGCAGATGGGTGGTGACCAGCGCCACGCGCAATCCGTGGGTGGCCAGCATCATGACGACCTGCGGCGTCCGGGTCAGCTCCGCGAGAAATTCCGTATGCCCGGAGAAGGCGACACCGGCTTCGTTGATCACGCCTTTGTGCACGGGGGCGGTGATCATGCCGGCGAAGTCGCCCGCGAGGCAGCCGCGGGCAGCGCGAGTCAGCGTCTCCAGTACGTAGGGACCGTTGGCGGGGTCGAGCTGGCCGGCCTGCGCCGGCGCCCGCAATGGCGTGTCCCAGACGTAGAGGCTACCGGCTGGCGCCGGATGCTCCGGCCAGGCGCCGGGATGCACCTCTATCAATTCGATCGACAGACCGAGTGCTGCGCTCCGCGCTTGCAGCAGTTCCACGCTGGCGATGGCAACGAGCGTTCTGGCTTGCGCGTCGCGGGCCAGCAGCAGGCAGAGGTCCGGGCCGATACCGGCTGGTTCGCCGGGGGTGAGAACGAAGGGGCGGGAGCGCGTCATGGATACCTCGGTGCGTTCGGCAAGCAAAAACGGGGTGAGGCACCTGGTGCCATCACCCCGTCTGTTTCAGGCCTGTCGGATCAGAGCTTGATTTCGACGTAGGCCTCATCGCGGATCTGTCGTAGCCAGGCCTGCAGTTCTTCATCGTAGCGGCGGTTGCGCAGCAGATTGCGAGCCTGCTGCTCGCGGAACTCCTCGCTGGTGTCCGTGGCGCGACGGCCGAGCACCTCGAGAATGTGCCAGCCATAGGGCGACTGGAACGGCTGCGAGAGTTCGCCGCTGGCGGTGTTGGCCATCACCTGGCGGAACTCCGGAACCAGCGAATTCGGGTCGATCCAGTTCAGGTCGCCACCGTTGAGTGCTGAACCCGGGTCTTCCGAAAAATTGCGCGCCAGCTCGGCGAAGTCTTCGCCCGCCAGGATGCGCTCACGCAGGCGCTTGACCAGCAGGCGAGCCTCGTCTTCGCTGCGAATCGCGCTGGGCTTGATGAGAATATGGCGAACGTGCACCTCGTCGCGCACCTGCGTTTCGCCGCCGCGCTTTTCCAGCACCTTGACGATGATGAACCCGGGCGGCGTGCGTACCGGCTCGGTGAACTCACCAACGGCCAGCTCGCGTACCAGGCTGTCGAACGGCGGCGGTAGCTGAGCGGCCTTGCGCCAGCCCATGTCTCCACCTTCGAGGGCGTTCTCGCTGGCGGAGCGGGCCACCGCCAGGCGTGCGAAGTCCGCGCCTTTCTGTAGTTGCTCGTGAGTGTCGCGTGCCATGCGCTCGGCGGCCTGGATGGTGGCCGAATCGGCCGCCTCGGGTACCGGGATGAGGATGTTGGCCAGGTGGTACTCCTCCGACAGCTGCAGCTTGCCGAGGTCGGAGGCGAGGAAGTTCTGCACTTCCTGCTCGGAAACCTGGATGCGCTCGGCGACCCGGCGCTGACGCACGCGGCTGATGATCATCTCGCGCCGGATCTGCTCGCGCGCGGTCTCCGGGCTCAGGCCGTCGCGTGCCAAGGCCTCGCGGAACTGCTCGGGGGTCATGTTGTTGCGCTGGGCAATGGTGGCCATCGCCTGGTTCAGCTCTTCATCGGAGATGCGAACGCCGGAGCGTTCGCCGATCTGCAATTGCAGGTTTTCGCTGATCAGGCGTTCCAGAACCTGTTGCTGCAGCACCTCGTTGGGCGGCACTTCCGCGCCGCGCTTCTCGATGGTCTGACGGACCTCTTGGATGCGCTGATCAAGCTGGCTCTGCATGATCACGTCGTTGTCGACGATCGCGACCACGCGATCCAGCGGTTGTACCTGGGCCAGCGCAGCCGTGGTCAGCGTGGCGCTGCCCAGTAGCAGGGTGCCCAGCAGCAGCGGGCGCAGGAAATCAGAGAGCTTGGTCTTCACGTTCACGGTAGCCTTGAATGCCTTGTTCGAGGAAGGTCTCGGTCGCGCTGCCAACGACGCCGCCGAGTCCCTTGAGGACGATTTGCAGGAAGATGCCGCTGTCCGGCTCGTCGTTGCGATCGGGGTTGAGGCTGGTCTCGTCGTAATCCACCCAGTAGCGGTTGATCAGGCGCAGCTTCCAGCAGCAACTGTCGTACTCGAAGCCGCCGAAGGCCTCCAGCGTGCGGCTGCGGCTGTAGTCGTGCTGCCAGCGTCCGATGACGCTCCATTGCGGGACGATCGGCCAGATGAACGAGAAGTCATGCTGGTTGATCTTGTAGTAGTCCTTGATGAAGTCCGGATTTGGAGTGCCGTCTGCAAGCAGCTCGTTGCCGTAGTCGCCCCCGTACCTCCATTCGCCGGTGGCCTGGTCGAAACGGATGGTGTCGTTGCGGTAGCGATAACCGAGGTTGACGATCTTGTTCGGGTTGGCTTCCGGCTGGTAGTGCCACATTGCACTGCCGGAGCGGGTACGACCCTGGTCCGGATCCCAGTTGAAGGTCGAGGTGAAGCGCCAGTCGCGGTTGTAGCGGTACTGGTATTCGAGCGCGTAGGGCGATACCGAGTTCTGCGCGTCCGGACGCTCTTCGACGGACATGCCGGGCAGTTGCACTTCACGATCGCGGAAGTAGTAGATCTGGCCGATGCTCAAGCGCTGGCGTTCGAAGCCATTGGGCTCGATCCAGCGGTTAATCACGCCCAGCGAGAGCTGGTTGGCGTCCCCGATCCGGTCGCGGCCGCTGAAGCGGTTCTCGCGCCACAGCGAGGAATAGCTGAAGCTGGCCTCGCCGGTGTCGAACACCGGGATGTCGTCCTGCTCCTCCTCGGGAACGTAGAGGTAGAACAGGCGCGGCTCGAGGGTCTGCCGGTAGTCCTTGCCGAACCATTGGGTGTCGCGGTCGAAATACAGGCCACTGTCGACGCTGAAGATCGGAACGCTGCGGTCGGGCGAGTCCTGGAAATCCGCAACCTGGCTGCGGCCGCGACTGTCGAGATCCAGGTCGTACTGGGTGTAGGCGTACTTGAGCGACGGCTTGACGAAGCCCCAGGTCCACTGCAGCGGCAGGCTGACGCCCGGCTCCAGGTGCAGGCGCTCGCCTTCGGCGCGGGTCAGCCCCCGCAGACGGTCGTCATACCAGCGCTCCGGATTGCCGTCTTCGTTGAAGAAGAATCCGTCGCGCAGGCTGCGCTGGAAGCTGACGAACTCGGTCTTGTAGGCGAAGTTCAGCCACCGGGCTGGAAGGGCAGACGGCCATCGAGGGTGACCTGCGGCAGGCGCTCGTACGGCGTGATGTCGGCCACCGTGGCGCGCTCGTAGGCATGGGCATTCAGTCGCGCGGTGTAGTTATCGCCGCGGTAGGTGAGCGTGCCACGCTGGTCCAGGTGCTCCTTGGTGGAAATATTCAGGTTGGTGTCCAGGTCCTGAAAGTAGTACGGGTCGCTGATGTCGGTGTAGTCGACCTCGGCGAGCCAGCGCGAGTCCAGGCCGGTGCGGTGCTGCCAGCTATACATCCAGCGCTGGTCTTCATATTCGGACTGCAGCTTGCGATCGTCGTTGCTGTCGTCCAGATAGGCCGCGCCGAACTGCCCCTCGCTGCTGCGGGTCAGGTAGCGGAACTCACCTTCCATCAGCAGGCCGCGGTCGGTCATCAGGTGCGGATACAGCGTGGCGTCGAAGTTCGGTGCCAGGTTGAAGTAGTAAGGCGTCTGCAGCGAGAACCCGGTGTCGCTCGACGAGCCGATGCTCGGGGCGAGAAACCCGGACTGGCGACGATCATCGATCGGGAAGTAGATGTACGGCGTGTAGAACACCGGTACGTCCTTCACCCGCAGTGTCACGTTGGTCGCTGAGCCGAAGCCGGTCGCCGGGTTCAGCGTCACGTTGTTGCCTTGCAGATGCCAGGTGTTCTCGCCCGGCTCGCAGCGGGTGTAGGTACCGTCCTTGAGCCGGATGATCGCGGTTTCCTCGCGCTTGGCATAGAGCGCGCTGCCGCGCACCTTGCCCGAGTGCACCACATACTCAGCGTTCTCGACCTTGCTTCGCCGTTGTCGAGGAAGATTTCCGCGCGATCCCCCACCATCAGCGCATTGCGGTCACGCAGACGGACGTTGCCGACCAGCTCGCCGCGGTTTTCCAGCTGGTGCAGGCGGGCCTCGTCGGCCTCGGCCTGCATGCTGCCCTGGCGCAGCACCACGTCACCGGCCAGGGTGGCGATTTCCTGTTCCTGTTCGTAGCGCGTGGCCTTGGCCGAAACGTAGGTCGGCGCCTCGCTCATCGGCGTGTCGTCGAACTTGCCCGGGCGGTTGGGCTCGACGTAGGTACCGGTGCAGTAGGGGCCGGTTTCGGCCAGTTGCGCGGCGGTGAGCTTTTCGCGCGGCACCCAGTCCAGATGGCTGTAGTCCTGGCTGCGTGAGGCCAGCGCGCGTCCTTTGCTCTCGGTTACCAGCTTGGCGCTGGTGTCGGGGCGGTCGCCTTCCGGCGTGCGGCTCGCGGAGCTGGCGACGCCGGCGGATTCGACCGGGCGCGGCGGCAAGGCGTGGCTGGGCGTGGTAGTCGCGCAATTCCAGCCACCGCCTGGGCCAGGCTGGCAGTCGAACTGCTCGGCAGCGCTGGCGAAGGGAGCGGCAACGGGTTGCAGAGCAAGCAGGCTACCAGTGACAAGGAGGGGGAACTTTCTACGAAACGCGGGATATCTGACTGCCATCTTGTTCTTTGGTCCGTGCTTGCAGCGAGCCATCGGCCGGCTTACTGCAGGCCTCTCGATGGGCTGAAAAAGATGCTGGATAATAAAGCATGACCTGCCCATCGGCTAGCGCCGCGGAGACGCCCAATGCCTCACGAAGACCAACGCCTGTCAGCTTTGCAAGCCTGGCTGGCGCATCAGCTACCTGCCATTTTCCGAGAGCGTGACTGGGGCGAGGTCCCGGTCGGCGAGCTGAGCGCGGCCAGCAGCGACGCCAGTTTTCGTCGCTATTTCCGTTGGGCGGACGGCGTGCACAGCCTGATCGTGATGGATGCACCGCCACCGCAGGAAGACTGCCGGCCCTTCGTGAAGGTCGCCGGGCTGCTCGCGGACGCAGGCGTCCACGTGCCGGTGGTGCTGGCGAGCGATCTGGAGAACGGCTTCCTGCTGCTCGATGATCTCGGGCGGCATACCTATCTTGACGTGATCGACGAGGCCAATGCCGACCGACTGTTCGCCGATGCCATCGAGACGCTGATCGCATTTCAGCGCCGCCCGGTCGCGCAGCCGCTGCCCAGTTACGATGAGGCGCTGCTGCGGCGCGAGCTGGAGCTGTTCCCCGAATGGTACGTGAGCCGGCATCTCGGTCATCGCTTCGATGCCGCGCAGCAGGCCTGCTGGTCGCGCATCTGCAACCTGCTGATCGACTCGGCGTTGGCGCAGCGCGAGTGCTGGTGCACCGCGACTACATGCCGCGCAACCTGATGCTGAGCGAGCCCAATCCGGGTGTGCTGGATTTCCAGGATGCCGTGCTGGGGCCGGTCAGCTACGACATCACCTCGCTGTTCAAGGATGCCTTCCTGAGCTGGCCGCAGGCGCGCGTCGACGCCTGGCTGCAGCGCTACTGGCAGCAGGCGCGGGAAGCTGGCGTGCCGCTGCCCGAACCTTCGGCGACTTCCAGCGTGACAGCGACCTCATGGGGGTGCAGCGCCACCTGAAGGTGATCGGCATCTTCGCGCGCATCTGTCACCGCGACGGCAAACCGCGTTATCTCGCCGACGTACCGCGTTTCTTCGCCTATCTGCGTGAGGTGCTGGCGCGACGGCCTGAGCTGGCCGAGCTTGAGCGGCTGCTCGACAGCCTGCCCGGGCAGGCGCGCCCATGAAGGCGATGATCCTGGCCGCCGGCAAGGGTGAGCGCCTGCGCCCGTTGACCCTGCATACACCCAAGCCGCTGGTTCGTGCCGGCGGGATGCCGTTGATCGAGTACCACGTCAGGGCGCTGGTCGCCGCCGGCTTCGACGAGCTGGTGGTCAACCATGCCTGGCTCGGCGAGCAGCTCGAGGCGTACCTGGGGGACGGCGCCCGCTTTGGCGCCTGCATTCGCTACTCGCCGGAAGGGGAGCCACTGGAAACCGGCGGTGGCATCCTGCGTGCGCTGCCATTGCTCGGGGAGGAGCCGTTCCTGGTGGTCAATGGCGACATCTGGACCCGCTACGATTTTGCGCGCCTGCGGCGGCCGCTCGAGGCGCTGGCGCACCTGGTGCTGGTCGACAACCCGGCACACAACCCGCAGGGGGATTTCGTGCTCCGTGACGGCCAGGTGCACGAGGCGGGTGCGGGCGTCGCGCTGACCTACAGCGGCATGGCGCTGCTGCATCCGGCCCTGTTCAGCGGTCTGCAGCCCGGCGCGTTCAAGCTGGCGCCGCTGCTGCGCGGAGCAATGGCCCAGGGGCAGGTGACCGGCGAGCACTTTGCTGGTGACTGGATCGATGTCGGCACGCACGAGCGGCTGGCGCAGGTCGAGCGGCTGCTGGAGAAACAGCCTTGAGGTACTGGCCGCTGACCCTGGCCGGCGCCCTGGCGGGTTGGCTGCTGGCGAGCATCCCTGGCGCGCTGCTTGGCGGCGTGTTGGGGCAGGTGCTGGACCGGCGCCTGGGGCTGGAGGGCTGGGCGAGTCTGCTCGCGCTGTTGCGTGGGCAGCCACCGCTGCGAGGCAACGAGCTGCAGTTCGTCCTGTTGGGCCGGCTGGCCAAGAGCGCCGGCCGGGTCACCGAGGCGCATATCCGGATCGCGCGTGCCGAGATGCAGCGGCTCGGTCTCGACGGTGCCGCTCAGCGCGCCGCGATCGAAGCCTTTTCGCGCGGCAAGCGAGACGATCTCGGCCTGCGTACGCCGCTGCGCCGGCTGCGCGGGCGGCGTGAGCAGGCACGGGCCCTGCTCGAGGCCTGCTGG